>Ga0102588_1000030_pt1 | contig 328022 bp, 306 predicted proteins | sample AraplaMF_Col_mMS_FD_76854 | JGI IMG/M metagenome (GOLD analysis project Ga0102588, IMG submission 76854) | Arabidopsis root microbial communities from the University of North Carolina, USA - plate scrape MF_Col_mMS (SPADES assembly) (version 2) | ecosystem: Host-associated > Plants > Roots >... | reverse complement strand
CGGCGCCGGCTGCCCCCGCCATTCCAAAGAACCGCCTGGGCGGTGCCCGCCGCCGGCTCGGCTGGATCGGCATGGCCTGCGTCGGCTTGGTCGCTGCAGTGGTGCTTGCCGCCGTCGTCGGGCAGTTCCTGGTGCCGTACGACCCCACGGTGGGGTCGGTCACCCAGCGGCACCTCGGCTCGAGTGCCGAGCACCTGCTAGGCACCGACCAGGCCGGCCGCGACATCTTCTCCCGGCTGATCGCCGGGGCCCGCACCAGCCTGCTCGGCCCCCTGATCGTGGTGGGCGCGACGGCGGTGGCCGGCTCCGCACTGGCCCTGGCCGCCGTCTGGTTCGGCGGAAAGGTGGACGCATTCCTGGGCCGGGTGCTGGACGTGCTGTTCGCGTTCCCGAGCCTGCTGCTGGCGATCCTCGGTGTCGCGATCTTCGGCCCCGGGCTGGTGACGGCCTCCATCGCCTTGGCCGTGGCGTACATCCCGTATAGCGCCCGGGTGATCCGCAGCGTGGCCCTGCGCGAGCGGCACCTGCCCTATGTGAAGGCCGCGGAACTGCAGGGAATCAACGGCTTCACCATCACGGTGCGGCATATCCTGCCCAATGTCTGGACCCAGATCCTCACCGGCTCCACCATCAACTTCGGCTACGCGATCGTGGACCTGGCGGCCCTGTCCTTCCTGGGCCTGGGCATCCAGCCGCCGGAAGCGGACTGGGGCCTGATGATCTCCAACGGGCAGGAATCGCTGCAGCAGGGATTCCCGGAACAGAGCCTCTACGCGGGCTTGTGCATCGTGGCCACGGTGGCGGCCATGGCCTACATCGGCGAACGGCTGGGCGGGCGCGCCGCAGCTGGAAGGAGCAAGCGATGATCGGCCCTGAACTGATGGGCATCGACAAGCTGGAACTCGGCATCAAGGACCCGGATTCCGGTGCCTTGAAGCCGGTGCTGAAGAGCATCTCCCTTCAGCTCGGCCGCGGCGAGGCGATCGGCCTGGTGGGCGAATCCGGCAGCGGAAAGTCCATGACCCTGCGCTGCGTCCTCGGCATCGAGCCGCGCAACGCTGTGGTCAGCGGCCGGATCATGTTCGACGGCGAGGACCTGCGTTCGCTGCCTTCCGAAAGGATGCGCCGGGTGCGGTCCGGGCGGATCGCCTTGATCTCGCAGAACCCGCACGCCGCCCTCAACCCGGTGCTGCCGATCGAGACCTACCTCCTGGAGGGCATGCCGGAGATCCGTGACGCCCGCGCGGCCCGTGCCCGGGCCGGGGAACTGCTGGAGCAGGTGGGCATCCGCAGCGTGGACCGCGTGCTGAAGGCCTTCCCGCACCAGCTCTCCGGCGGCATGCTGCAGCGCGTGGTCATCGCCGGGGCCATCTCCGGCAAGCCGGAGCTGCTGCTCGCCGACGAACCCACCACGGCCCTGGATGTCACCACCCAGGCCGAGGTGGCCGCCATCCTCGACGAAAAGCGCCGGGACCTGGGCATGTCCATGATCTTCGTGACCCACGACCTGGACCTCGCCGCCGCCGTCACGGACCGCCTGGCGGTGATGCGCTACGGCGAGATCGTCGAAATCGGCACGCCGGAGCAGATCCGCGACAACCCGCAGCACCCCTACACCCGGATGCTGATGAGCATCCGGCCAACGCTGGACGGCATACGGCCTGCCGCTCCTGCCTCCTTCGGCGCGGCGCCGCATCAAGAGATCGGGAGCATCCTGTGAACAGCAACATCATCGAGATCTCCGGGCTCAACAAGACCTTCCGCGTGAGCGGAAAACACGAACCCGTCCGCGCGCTCGACAACGTCTCCGTCACCGTCCGCGAAGGCAGCTGCATGGCCGTGGTGGGGGAGTCCGGCTCGGGCAAGACCACCTTGGCTCGGGTTCTCGTTGGCCTGGAAACCAAGGACTCCGGCGAGGTGTCCATCGCCGGAACTCCGGTGACGGCGTCGCTCCGGCGCAGGGAACAGCGGCAACGTGCCCGCGCCGTGCAGATGGTCTTCCAGGACCCCAACGGTTCCCTCAACCGGCGGCTGCCGGTGGGGGCCGCCGTCGACGAGGTGCTCCGGGCGCACTTCCAGCTCACCGCCGCCCAGCGCAAGGCCCGGGTCTCGGAGCTCTTCCGGAGCGTCGGCCTCACGGACGCGCACGCCCAGTCGCTGCCGGCCAACCTGTCCGGCGGGCAGAAGCAGCGCGTGGCGATCGCCCGCGCCTTCGCCGCCGAACCCAAGGTGATCGTGCTGGACGAGGCGGTGTCCGCGCTGGACGTCTCGGTGCAGGCCCAGGTGCTGGACCTGTTGCACGAACTGCGCCGGGACAAGGGCCTGAGCTACCTCTTCATCACCCACGACCTGTCCGTGGTCCGCACCATCGCCGACGATGTGCTGGTGATGCGCCACGGCCAGGTCCTGGAACGGGGGACCGTGGGCGACGTCCTGGACCGCCCGCGTTCCCCCTACACGAAACTCCTGCTGGAGTGCGCGCCGAAGCCGGGCTGGAAACCCCGGCGCGGCGTCATCGACCACCTGAACTCAGAGATTGCGAGCTAGGCAAAGTATGAAAACCCCCACCATCCGCACGGTCATCGCCCTGGACAGCCCGGATCCGTATGAACGCGGGAAGCAGCGCAGCGCCGCGTTGGGCGACGAACTGCTCGGCGGCCTCGACACGTACTTCCGGCTGTTCCGCACCGTCGGCATCCCGGAAGTCACGGTGCGGTCCGATGCCGAACGGCTGCTCGACGCGGTCGCCTCCTGGTCGCCGCGGCTCGCCGCGGAGATGAGCGGCACTGCCGACGGCGCCGGCGTCGAGACCTGGCAGATCGCGGCGCTGAACGGGCGCACCGAAATCCTGTCCCAGGCGCTCGGCACCCGGCCCGGCGAATGTTCCACGATCGGGCGCGTGGGCAGCCACGTCTTCGGAGTGCAGACCTGGGACTGGCACGAGGAACTGGACCCGTACTGGCACCTGCAGTCGGTGGCCGGCCCGGCGCGGTCCTTCGTGGGCCTCACCGAGCACGGCATGATGGGCAAGATCGGCATGAACGACGCCGGAGTGTCCGTGTTCCTGAACATCCTCGGCCACCAAGACGACAGGCCCGCCGGGGTTCCCGTGCACCTGATCGCCGCCGAGGTGCTGGCCAACGCTTCGTCCGTGGCCGAAGCCGTGGATATCGTGTGCTCCGCCGGGGCCACCACCTCCACGGCGCTGACCCTCATGGACGAGTCCACCGCGGTGACGGCGGAAATCGGGCCGGGCGCGGCCATTCTCATCCAGCCGGAGAACGGCACGCTGGCGCACACAAACCATTTCCTGGACTCTGGACTTGGGGAGGGGGAGAAGCCAGGGCTTTACGATCCCGACTCCCAGCAGCGCCTGGCCTTGGTGCAATCCCGGCTTGACCAGTCCCGGCTGTCTCTCTGCGGGCCGGACAGCGTGGACGAGATCGTGCCGTTCCTGTACTCCGGTCCCGGTGAGCCGGGCCTCTGCTGCGTCCCGTCGCCCGACGCCGTCTTCGGCCAGCGCTGGGCCACCCTCGCCACCGTCACCATGGAGAACCGCAAGCGCGAGATGCGGGTGGCCAACGGCACTCCGCTCGACGCCCGCGGCCAGGAATGGCTGGCGCTGGTGCCGGTGTCGTCGTAACTGGGTGCTGCGCCCGTAGAGTGAACGGGCGCAGCTCGGCAAATATGGGAGGAAGCCATGGAAGACGCGGTGAGCACTACGCAGTTCAGTTTGCGGGTCGGCGGGTTTTCCCGTGAAGAACTGATTGGCGCATTGGATTCGGCCGACGTTCTCCTGAATGCGCACGCCTCTGCCCTGCTCGGGAATCCCGTCTTCGACCAGCGGGCAGGACAGGAAGTTGTCATTGTCGAGCGCACGGTCGCTGAATTGGGCTTGGCGGACGGCGCGGTGTTGACCGACATCTTCGCCGCCGCGCAGGAAGATGGGCTCCTGCTCTGCCCGCCGGATACGGGTCCGTACTTGCGTCTCGCACGGCTCAGTCAGGCGCCGGCGTCCGACTCGGTCATGTCCCCGGGGCGTGCGCCTCGGGGCGCAATCACGGTCGCTTCGCCGCTCCTCAGCGACGATGACGAGTATCCGAAGGGCTTCTATCTTCGTGTCGTGGATGGTCAGCCGTGGCTGCGCGGCTATCGCTGCGACGATCGGCACATGTGGTCTCCGGAGGACAGGTTTGTCTTCGGGGTGCCAAGCTGACCTTCATCGGCGCAGGGAGCCGGGACGTAACAAGCCGAGGCATGGCGGGCCGAGACGTAACAAGCCGATGCATGGCGGGCCGAGACGTAACAAGCATGGGATGTGCCGCGGGCGGCCGGGCGGTCAGAAGGGTGGCGGCTCAGGGGTAGCTGGCTGATCGCCGGTGGTTTTCGGCGCTGCCTCTGGCGTGTCGATGGAGCTAGCCGTGTGGCTTGGCGGCAGGGGTGGACTGTCTTTATATGTCCGGCCGGTGGGGCTGGTCCACTCGAGTACCCCGGCTCCGGTTTGTCGGGTTGTCCATCGTGAGTGGTGTTTGAGCATGTGGTGTCGGCGGCAGAGGCCGGCGAGGTTGCCGGCGTCGGTTGGTCCGCCGAGGGCTGCGTCGTGGGTGTGGTCCAGGTCCAGTTCGCGGGCGGGGATGCCGCAGCCGGGGAAACGGCATCGTGAATCGCGGGCTGTGAGGAGGCGTTTGAGGTCTTCACCGGGCCGGTACCTGTCCACGGCCAGGACCGCGCCGCTGATCGGGTCAGTCAGGACCCTGTTCCAGGCGGTGGCTTGTCCGGCGAGGATTCTGGCGGTGGCGGGGTCGATGGGGTGGCGCCCGTCGAGCTCGGCCGGGACCTGTGATGCCGCGGGTTCGGCTGACGGGTCTTCGGCCGCTGCGGCCGGGGTGGCGCTGCTGGCGTGATCGTTGGCGGCACGGGATTGGCTGCTACCGGGGTGGCGGCGGCTGTGGCACGGGCGGTGGTGCCGGATGCGTCGGTCCGGAAAGTTCCTGCATCTCCGTCCTCGCCTCCTGCGGCGGAGCCTTCGCCGCCGATCAGGGTCAGTACGGGGACGGTGACGTCCACCCGGGCGGTGATGGCTGCGAGGTGGCCGTCCGGGGTGTCGTGCCCGGTGGGTGCGCCGCAGAGGAGCAGTTCTGACAGGAGGTCGGCGCGGAGCTGGTCGGTGCTGCGGGTTGGTCTGGTGGTTCGGGGCTGGCCGGGAGCGCCCTGTGCGGGTTCGGCCTGCGCCGTAGCGAGGTCTGCGTGCGCACGGGCCATCCGGGTGAGGCGGTCGTGGATGCCATAGGCCACGGCAGCGGGCAGGACGGCGGCGAGTTCGGCCATGCCGTCGGGCAGGGGCATGACCCAGACCCGGCGCTCCTCGCAGGCGCGCTCGTGCCGGGAGGGCAGGGGCACGGGCTGGGCCTTCTCGGCTTCCCGGACGGCGAGGCGCCGCACCCGCCCGGGCGCCTGCTTCTCCGCGCAGGAAACCACCGCGGTTTCGTACCGGGCCAAAGCTGCGGGATCATTCAATGCGGTCCCGGCGTCCTGGATCACCCGGGCATGGGCCAGGCTGATCCGGCCCTGCGCCAGGGCTCCGAACGTGGCCGGAAAACGGTCCAGCAGCTCAACGGCCTGGCCCATCTGACGCTGGATCGTGCGGTCATTCGCCCGGGTGGCGGAAGCGATCTCGGCCGCCACCGCACGCTGAGCCAGCTCGGCTGTCTCCCACCGCAGGCCCCTGAACCCTGCCGGCACCCCACCGCCGTCGCGAGCGCCGCCGTCGCGCATGTCCTCCGCAACCATCACGTCCGCCAGCCGCGAGGCGATGGCGAGCGTGTACTCCCGCAACGCCTGCAAACCGGCGATCGCCGACTCCACGGACTCCAGGGTGGAGACCAGTCCGTCCAGCACGCGCAACGGGTCGAACGCCATAGCAGGCTGCGGCGTCTTTCCGTCGAGGCTGGTGGTGATCTCCATGAATCCATCACATCACCAGGCTGTGACATTTTTAGGCGATGAGTCTGCACTGCCCGAAGCTGCGACCGAAGCATCCACGATCCTGGCTTTAGGGGGGCGTATGCCGGGATACCGCCCGACGCCGGTGCCGACGCCGGTGCTGCCGCCGGCTCGAGCGCCGCCGCACCGCAGCGCCGCCGCACCAAGCCCGCCGCACCGCAGCCCCGCCGCACCGCAGCCCCGCCCCACCTACCCCACAATCCGCCGGCCCGAAGCGTCCAGGCGGATGCCCAGGTGCTTCGGGGTGCGCAGCACGATGGAGCGGTCCACGATCTCGGCGAAGGGCAGCCGCTCGCCGAGGTGCCGCTCCAGCAGGGTGATGTCCTCGATGCGGCGCAGCCACACGGCCACCACCAGCGAGTAGTTGCCCACGGTGGTGGTGACGAGCCGGACCTCGTCCAGGCCCACCAGCTTCCCCGCCACCGAACCCACCTGGGTTGCCGGCACCCGCATGAAGAACCACACGTACACCGGCCACCCTGAATACGGCCGGGCCACCTCCAGCCGGATGACCACGCGCTGCTGGGCCAGGACCGTGCTGAGCGCGCTGCGGGCCCGGGCCTGGCTGATGCCCAATTCGCCGGAAATCCTGGACACGGAGGCCCGCGCATCTGCGCGCAGGATCCGGAGCAAGCCGTCCTCGATGTCCGCTGGAACCCTGGACAGCAGCTCCCTCGGGGGCGCCACGGCCCGTTCCAATGCCTTGACCTCGCCCGTACTCAGGGAGCGCAGGCGCCACACCTGGGCGTCGGCCACCACCTGGATGGAGCGGTGCGTGCGCATGCTGCGGATGCCTTCCACTGTGGACAACCGGTCCAGGACGTACCGCGACAGTTCGGCATCGTCCCGGCAGACCAAGGTGACCACCATGTCGCGCCCGCCCGCCGTCAGGTCGATCGTGAGCACTTCCGGGTCGCCCGCCAGTTCCTCCGTCACCGGGGCCATGCTCGACGGGGCGCACTCGATCTCCAGGAATGCCATGACGACGCCCCGCCCGGCTCCCTGGTAGCAGCCGATCCATGCCAGGCCCTGTTCCTGCAACTGTTCCCAGCGCCGGGCGAGCGTCACGGGGTCCGCTCCGACAGCTGGCGCGAGGGTGGCCCACGGCGCGCGCGGGCGGACCTGGAGGGCATGCAGGAGGCGGAGATCGCGTTCGTCGAAATCGAAATCCTGCATTTTTGCCCTCACTTTCCTGAATTTCCTGCATATTCGAGGCGCTGTGATGCGCGTTATATAGCTTATAAGCCCATCCGGTTTCCATCCCAGTCCCCAGCAAGGAAATCCCATGACTTCACCAACTCTCCTCGCGGCCCCCAAACGCACCAGGGGCTCTTTGGCATGGCTCTGGCCCATCGGCGGGCTCGCGCTGCTCCTGGCAACGCTGAGCCAGCTCGTCGGCCCCTTGGTCATTCCCGTGGGCTTCGCCGCCATCACCATCCTGCCGATGGTGTGGGGCATCCTGGCCGGAGGCATCGTCTCGTCGCAGAAGTTCCGGCCGCTGCCGCGGAGCTTCCAGTCCGCCGCCGGGGCCTTGATGGGTGTTTCCGTCCTCATTCTCGTGGGAAGCCTGGCCTTCACCATCGGCCCGAACATCCCGCTGCTCTTCCGCGCCGGCCCCGCCCTGCTGCTCCAGGAACTCGGCCACCTGCTGGGCACCCTCATCCTGGCGCTGCCCCTGGCCGTGTTCCTGAAGATGGGTCCCGCAACCATCGGCGCCACCTTCTCCATCGACCGCGAAGGCTCCTTCGCCATGGTCAGCGAAAAGTACGGCACCGATTCCCACCCGTACCGCGGTGTCTTGTCCATGTACGTCTTCGGCACCATCTTCGGCGCCGTCTTCATCTCCCTGCTGGCCTCCGTCGCCGCTTCGCTGGGAGTCTTCGACCCGCTGGCGCTGGCCATGGGTGCCGGCGTCGGGTCCGGTTCCATGATGGCGGCCGGCGCAGCGAGCGTTGCCGCCCAGTTCCCCGAACTGAAGGACCAAATCATCGCGGTCGCCGGCACCTCCAACATCATCACCAGCCTGCTGGGCGTCTACGTTGGCATCTGGATCGCCCTGCCCCTGGCGGACAAGATCTACAACGGACTCATCCGCCGCTTCCCGCACCTGGACACCACGGCTGAAAGCACGACGACGGCGGCCGGCGCCACCGCCGCTGACACGGCCGCCGTCGAGACCGCCGCCGTCGAATCCGCATCTGCCGAGTCCGCTGCCGCGGAAGGCGAGAACCGGGGTCCCGTGCGCGTTCCGCTCTACATCGCCATGCCCGTCCTGACGGTGATCGGCACCTTCATCGCCTCGATCGCCGCGGGCGGCTTCTCCTGGAACATCGTGGGCGGGTACGCCATCATCGACGCCCTGCTGCTGACGGGCCTGGGCCTGTCCAGGCTGTGCCGCGGCAAGGTGCCAAGCATGGTCTTCATGATCACCCTGGGCGCCCTGGCCTCCAGTCCCGTCTCGCCGATCGCCAAGACCCTCATCACGATGGTCAGCAGCGTCAACTTCCTGTCCATCTGCACCGTGGTGCTCACCGTCGCAGGCCTGAGCCTTGGCAAGGACATTCCGCTGCTGCGCCGCATCGGCTGGCGGATCGTTCCGGTGGGCCTGGTCGCCATCGCCTCCTCGTACTTCTTCTCCGTGGTTATCGCCCAGTTCACGCTCGGCATGGGCCACCACTAAGCACACAGATACCAATAACCCGAAAGGCCACCATGCCCAGCCAAGCCACCGCCGTCGACGTCGATACCCTCAAGAAGGCAGCCTCCGGCACCATCGCCGCCTGGGAAGACCGCCTCCGCGAAGTCAGCCGGATCATCCACGACAACCCCGAACTCGCCTTCGAGGAACGGCTCGCCGCTGAAACCCTCGCCACCGTGGCCGAGGAGGCCGGCTTCGCCGTCGAACGCAGCGCCTACGGCATGGAAACCTGCTTCGAAGCGGTGCGCGGCAGCGGCGACTTCACCGTGGTGATCTGCGCCGAATACGACGCCCTGCCGGAGATCGGACACGCCTGCGGCCACAACATCATCGCGACGGCCGGACTCGGCGCCGCGCTCGCGCTCGGCGAAGTCGCCGACGAACTCGGCCTGCGCGTGGTGCTGCTCGGCACCCCGGCGGAGGAGCACGGCGGCGGCAAGGCGCTGCTGCTCGAGGCCGGCGCCTGGGAGCAGGCCACCGTGTCCATGATGGTGCACGGCGCCACCGGCGAGGACCTCAGCTGCGCCATCACCCGCACCCAGGCCGTGGACCGCTTCGCCATCACCTTCAATGGACGCGCCGCGCACGCCGCAGCTGCGCCGGACAAGGCGATCAACGCCGGCGACGCCGCCACCATCTCCCTCGTGGCCATAGGGCTGCTCCGCCAGCAGCTCGCCGACGGCATCCGCCTGAACGCCTTCGTGGAACACGGCGGCGAAGTCACCAACATCATCCCGGCCCGCACGGTGGTCAGCGCCGAGGTCCGCGCGCACGACCTGGCGACCCTCGAGGACGCCAAGGACCGCATGCTGAACTGCTTCGCCGGCGGCGCCATGGCCAGCGGCTGCACCTGGGAGGTCACCCCCACTGAGCCGCGCTACGAAAACCTCGTCCAGAACACCGTGCTCGCCGAGGCCTGGGACCGGAACCTGGCCGCCATGGGCCGCACGGTGGTGCAGAGCAGCAGGCTGGGCGGCGGTTCCACGGACATGGGCAACGTGTCCCACGCCGTGCCGTCCATCCACCCGATGATTTCGGTTTTGGGCGCCAGCGGTGTACCGCACACCGCCGAATTCGCCGCCGACGCCGGATCCCCCGCAGGCGAGCAGGCCGCCCTTGACGGCGCGCTCGGCATGGCTTGGACCACCATCGATACCGTCGCCGACCCGGAAAGCCGCGAGGGCCTCCTCGCGCTGCAGGCCGCCCGCCGCCCCGGCGCCACCCGCAGCCCGGCGCTCGGCTGAGCCGGACCACCAGCAAAAGGCGGCGGGCCGCCGTCGGGATGCCATGCCCGACGGCGGCCTGCCGCGTCCGGTGCGAACGCTTAAGCTGTCTCCATGAAAACGGTGCTCTGGTCCAAGCCCGAACACGAGCGCTCGGGCACGCCGCTGCTGGTGATGATGCACGGCTACGGCACGGACGAACAGCGCATGGCCAAGCTCTTTCCCGAGCTGCCGGAGGAATTCACCTGCACCGCGCCCCGCGCCCCCATGGTGATCGGGGACGACTACGGCTGGTTCCTGCTGGACTACTTCCTGGCCAACGACTTCGCCGACGTCATCTCGGCCGCGAACAAGGTGTTCGCCTGGATCGACTCGGTCAAGGGCAACCACAGCAGCGTGAGCCTGCTGGGCTACTCCCAGGGCATGGCCATGGCCAGCACCCTGCTGCGGCTGCGGCCCGGCGGCTTCAAGGCCACAGTGGGCCTGTCCGGCTTCGTCCTCGAGAACGAGCTGCTGTCCATGAGTGAATCCTTCGACGCCCCGCCGCCGTTCTTCTGGGGCCGGGACAAAGCAGACCCCGTGATCAACGAGGACGCCATCGATTACACCGCCGAGTGGCTGGACCATAACACCGCACTCACTGCCCGGACCTACCCCGGAATGGGCCACCGGATCGAGGCCATGGAATTGGCCGACGTGGGCACCTTCCTGCGCCACTATGTGCTGCGCTGAAGTAGGCCCCGCGTAACACTGGCGATGCGTTGGTGCAGCCCATTGATAGGCAAAATTGTAAACGCTTACAATCTCTCGGTGCGGTGAGTCGCCGCACCGTTGAACAAGCGTTAGATCAAGCATGGAAAGGGTTGAGGCCGTGTTGCATGGTTAGTGCCCAGCGCGCCACCATCCAGGACGTTGCTGTCCTCTCGGGATTGTCCATTTGCACCGTTTCCCGGGCCCTGCGCAATTTGCCCAATGTCTCCGAAAAAGCCCACCGCAAGGTTGCCGAGGCGGCCGGGAAGCTCGGCTACCGGGCTTCCCCCGCCGCCGCCCGGCTGGCAGGCGGGAGCACCGGCTCCATCGCCATCATCGCCCCCACGGCCACAGCCTGGTTTTTCGCCCAGGCAGTGGAGTCCGCCGAGGAAGTCTTCGCCGACGGCGGGCACGACACCGTCCTGGTCAGCCTCCGCAACAACGCTGAGGTCCGGGGCCGTGTGTTCGCGGACCTCGCCGCCCTGCGTCAGCGCGTGGACGGAGTGCTGCTGCTCAACGTGGACCTGGACGCCGATGAGATCGAAGCCCTCGCAGGATCCGGACTGGCGGTCGCCAGCGTTGGAATGAGCGGGGTCCCTTGGGATAACGTGGGAATCGACGACGAACACGCCGCCTGGGCGGCCACCTCCCATCTGCTGGAGCTGGGCCACTGGGACCTCGCGGTGCTCTCCGGCCGGGAACTGGGCGGGCATTCCGTCCGCACCAGCAACAACCGCCTAGACGGTTTCAGCCGCGCCCTGTCCGAACACCACCTCACCGTCCACCCGGACCTCGTGGTCAACGCCGGCTCCTCCATCGAGGGCGGGCGGAGCGCCATGACCGAGCTGATCGCACACCGCGGGCTCCCCAGCGCCCTCTTCGCCGACTGCGACGAGATCGCCTTCGGAGCCCTCATGGCCTTGCGGGAGCACGGACTGGGCGCCCCGAAGGACGTATCCGTGATCGGGATCGACGACCACCCCATGAGCTGGTTCCTCGGCCTGAGCACCGTGGCGCAACCCGTCGCGGACCAGGGCGCCTTCGCAGCGAACCTGCTCTGCGAACGCCTGCTGAACCCGGAGCAGGACCACCCGCCCACCAACCATTTCCTCGACACCAAACTCATCGAACGCAAGACCACCCGACGCAACCGCCGAACGGACAAGAACCATGACTGAATCCCACGCACTCCTGCGCTCCACCTGGACGGGCGCCTCGGCCCTGCTGTTCGACCTCGACGGCGTGCTGACGCCCACCGCGGTGGTGCACGAACAGGCCTGGCAGGAACTCTTCGACGGCTACCTCGCCGAGACCGGCCACGCCGGAGCGGACGGAAATGGCGGCTACCAGGAAAGCGACTACTTCGACTTCATCGACGGCAAGCCGCGCTTCAACGGCGTCCGGGACTTCCTCGCCTCCCGCGGCATCACCCTGCCCGAAGGCCCCACGGACGACGCCCCGGGCAACCCCACCGTGCAGGGGCTTGGCAACCGCAAGAACCTGATCTTCAATGAAATTGTGTCCACACGCGGGGTGGAGCCGTACGCCGGCTCCGTCCGTTTCATCCATGCCGCGCTGGAGCGCGGACTCAAGCTCGCCGTCGTCTCCTCCTCCCGGAACGCCCCGGCGGTACTCAAGGCCGCCGGGCTGGACGGCTACTTCCCGGTGGTGGTCGACGGCCAGGTGGCGGACGCCGTCGGGCTCCCCGGAAAACCGGACCCGGCCACCTTCGACTACGCTGCCCGCCTGCTGGAGGTTCCGGCGGACGAGTGCATCGTGGTGGAGGATGCGGTGTCCGGCGTGCAGGCCGGCAGCGCCGGCAACTTCCGGGCGGTGATCGGCGTGGACCGCGGCGCGGGCCGCCAGACCCTGCTCGACGCCGGCGCCACCTTCGTGGTGGACGACCTCGACGACCTTCTCTGACTCCCCACAAAGTTCTGAATCTCCCCAACCATCTCCCTTCGTAAAGGCACCTCCCCATGGCACTCATCAGCTCCGACCGGCTGCGCTTCCCCTGCGAACCGTGGAAGCTCGTGGAATCGATCCATGTCCCCGGCGACGCCGGCACCCTTGAAACCCTCTTCAGCCTCGGCAACGGGCATCTCGGAATCCGCGGCGGTCACTGGGCCCCGGCCGACGTCGACCTCCCCGGCACGTTCATCAACGGCTTCCACGAGATCTGGGACATCAAGCACGCCGAGAACGCCTACGGCTTCGCCCGCACCGGGCAGCGGATCGTGTACGTCCCGGACGCCAACAACTTCACCGTGATGGTCGACGGCGAGCAGCTCTCCCTCGCCGAGTCCACCGTGCGCGACTACCGGCGCACCCTGGACTTCGCCACCGGCATGTACGAATGCGCCGTCACCTGGGAATGCCGCTCGGGCGCCCTTGTCACCACGGTGGAGCGGCGCGTGGTGGGCTTCGACTCCCGCGGCTGCCTGGGCATCGAATTCAGCCTGAGCTCCGACCGTGCCGCCTCCGTCGACATCACCTCCGCCGTCCTCAACCGGCAGGACCAGCCTGTGGAGGACCACTCGGCCCACGACCCCCGGCGCTCGGGCCGGCACGCCGGCCGGGTGCTGCGCCCGCTCCACCTGCAAGGTTCCGACGGCTCACTCCGCCTCGCCTGGGAAACCGCGGAATCCCGGCAGCGCATCGGCCTGGCCGTAGACCACTGGATCTCCATGGAAGGCCAGCCCTTTGAGACCGTGGTGGGGGAGGACGAGTCGACTGTCCGGTACGTCCTGGCAGTGAACGACGGCGAGACCTTCCGTCTGGAGAAGAGCGTCAGCTATGTGGTCAGCGCGGTGGAGGACACCGTGGATGATCCGGGCGAAGCGCTCGCCGCGGAGGCGGAACTGCGCCTGGTCACGTTCGACGCCCTGCTCGCCGAAAGCGCGGAGCACTACCGCAACTACTGGGCCACGGCGGACATCGTGATCGGCGGTCAGACCGAGATGCAGCAGGCCGTGCGCTGGAACCTCTTCCAGCTGGCCCAAGCCACGGCACGGGCCGGCGTCGCGGGCATCCCGGCGAAGGGCGTGAGCGGGTCCGGCTACGAGGGGCACTACTTCTGGGACCAGGAGATCTACCTGCTGCCGTACCTGAGCTACACCAATCCGGCCGCGGCCCGGCAGGTCCTCGAATCGCGCCACGCCATGCTGCCCGACGCCCGGATCCGGGCCAAGGAGCTCAGCGTGGACGGCGCGCTGTTCCCGTGGCGCACCATCAACGGCCTCGAAGCCAGCGCCTACTACGCCGCCGGCACGGCCCAGTTCCACATCGCCGCGGCCATCGCCTTCGCGGCCAACCGCTACCGGTGGGCCAGCGGAGACACCGCTTTCGCCACCGAGATCGGTGCCGAACTGCTGATCGAAACAGCCCGGATGTGGGCGTCCCTGGGCTTCTTCGGCAAGGACGGGATGTTCCACATCCACGGCGTCACCGGCCCGGACGAGTACACGGCCGTGGTCAACGACAACCTCTACACGAACGTCATGGCCCGCTTTAACCTGCGTGCCGCGGCCGAGTTGGACCACCCCGGGGTGCTTGAAAGCGAACGGATCATCTGGCGCCAGGCCGCCTCGCGGATGGCCCTGCCGTATGACCCGCATATGGAAGTCCACTCGCAGGACAACGACTTCATGACCCTGGAGCCGTGGGACTGGAATACCCCGCGGTCCAAGTACCCGCTGCTGCTGAACTTCCACCCGCTGGTGATCTACCGCCACCAGGTGCTCAAGCAGGCGGACACTGTGCTGGCGATGTTCCTGCAGTGGCAGGACTTCAGCGCCGAGGAGAAGCACCGCGCCTTCGACTTCTACGACCCCATCACCACCGGCGACTCCACCCTGTCCGCCTGCGTCCAGGGCATCATGGCCGCCGAGGTGGGCTACTCCGACGTCGCGCTCAAGCACTTCACCGAGGCCCTGTTCATCGACCTGGACAACACCCACGCCAACACGGTGGACGGCGTGCACATCGCCTCCACGGGCGGCATCTGGAGTTCCTTGGTGTCCGGGTTCGCCGGCATGCGCGACCAGGGCGAATTTCTGCACTTCGATCCCCGCCTGCCGGAGGAGTGGGAGAGCCTGTCCTTCCGGCTGCGGCTCCGCGGCCAGGTGCTGGACGTTGAGCTGCGGCCCGGCAGCATTGCGCTTTCGGCCCGTGCGGACCGGTTCGACGGCGTGCCCGACGGCGGCGGCGCGGCTGAGCTGGCGGCTGCGGCTGAGGCGGGTGGCACCGGACTGGAGGTGAGCGTCCGCGGCCAGCGCGTCGTCGTCGGGCCCGAAACTGTCACGGTGCCGCTGGAAGCGGTTCCCGTTCCGGTTCCTTCGGTCTTCCCGAGCCTCTTCCCGACCGCGGGCGTCCCGGTGGTCGGAACGCTGGAGGGTTAAGGCTCTATACGAAGAAGGCGCCGGTGTGGCTGGAATCCAGCAACACCGGCGCCTTTGCTGCCTGCCCGTGATTGGCTTGTCCGCCGAGAGGCTGGTGGTTTGTCCGGCGGCGAGTTCGCGCGGAACGTTGTCACTCCATGCGGCCCCACCCGTTCGCCATTTCCGGCCGCGTGGCCCGGGGCTATTCCGGCCGAAACTGGCAAACGGGCGCCGGGGACCTTGCTGCTACCCCTCCAGGGCGCCGAGTGAGTCCTCATTGCCGGCGGCCACGGGCGCCGCGTCCAGCGGATGCTCGATTTCGTCCGTCAGCATGCGTGCCGCGAGCAGGGCAACCATGGACATCACCGGGCACACCACGCCTGCGGCCAGGAAGATCAGCCAGATCGGCACCACCTGCGCGGCCGGACCCGAGAGCGCCATGGACACCGGCATCAGCGCCAGCGAGACGAAGAAGTCCAGGCTTGAGATGCGTCCCAGCAGATGCGGCGGGACCCGGCGCTGCAGCAGCGTGCCCCAGATGACCATGCCCACGCTGCCGGTGGCACCGAAGATGAACAATGCGGCGGCCAGCACCCAGAAGTTGTCCATGATCCCGACGGCGGCAAGCGGCAGGCTGCCGAGCCCCCAGGACGAGATCATCACCGTAAGGTAGCGCCGGGGCAGCTTGAACGAGGCCGTGGCCAGCGAAGCGATCGCGCCGCCCACGCCCATGACTGCCAGCAGGAAGCCGAACATCCGCGAATCGCCGTGGAGTTGGTCCCGCACCACGAACGGGATCAGCACCTCGATCGGTCCGATGATGAACAGCACCGACAGACAGGCCCAGATCAGTGTCCAGAGCAGCCACGGCGTGCGCAGGGTGTAGCTGACGCCCTCCCGCAGGTCGAGCAGGAAGGACCGGACGGCGCCGCCGCGGCGGGAACCTGCCGCCGGGACCGATTCCGCGGCGCTGGAATCCCCCGCTCCAGCAACCACGGCAGCCCCGCTGACCCGCGCATCCAGGGCATGCCGGCCGAGGAAATTGAGCACGATGAACGCCGTCAGGTGGCACAGGGACACCCCGGTCACGGCCCACGGGGGCGAGAACGACGCCACCAGCACACCCGCCACGGCGGGCCCCGCGGCCTGCTGCAGGATGGGCCGCATGGTGCCCTCCATGCCGTTGGCCGCGAGCAGGTCCTCGGCCGGCAGGATCCGCGGCAGGATCGCCGAGTACGCAGGGAAGAAGAACGCCGCGCCCACGCCCAGGATGAAGGCTCCCGCGGCAAGGTGCCAGAGCTGCAGCAGCCCGGTCATCGAGAGCACGCTGACGGTGCCGATCACGGCCAGGTTGGCGCCCTCGACGGCGATAATGAGCAGCCGCTGCGGCACCCGGTCCGCGGCGATCCCGCCTGCGAGCACGAACGCCACCAGGCCGGCCGCCGCCGCCGTCGCCACGAGGGACAGCTCCAATGGACCGCCGCCCAGCTGGATCACCTGGTACACCATGGCCACGGCCCACATGCCCGAGCCGAAGATCGAGATGGCCAGGGCAGTGATCAGCACCCGGTATTCGCGGTGGGCAAAAGGACGGAGGGCTCGCGGCGCAGCCATCAGCCCAGCCTACCGCCGGAAAGCCGCCGTTTCGACGGGCCTTTTCGATGGGTTTTCAGTGCCTGCGCGGTGTCTTCAGGCCGGTGTCCAGCTTGCTGCGGACCTCGCGCTTCACGCGCGAGGCAAGTTCGCCGTCGTGCGCTTCCAGGAACGTGCGCACCGCCTGCGGATCCCACGGCACCAAAGTACGCAACGCCCAGCTGAGGGCTTTCACCACGGTGTCGTCCCGGTCGTGCATGAGGAGCACGACGACGGCGAGAGTGCGGTCACGGTCGCCGGTTCCCCAGCGGGAGCGGGTATTGAGGACGGTAGTGGACACGAGCGCCAGCCGCCGCCACCAGCGGTTGCCATGCCGCGCCCAGCCGGCGATGTCGGCATCGCTGACCAGGCCTTCGCGCCAGGCCGGGCCGCTGAGGATGGTGCCGAAGGCGTCGGCCTGGCCCCAGGATGCGATCTCGGAACCCAGCTGCTCCAGGCCGTCCGCGGTCAGGGAGTGGAAGGCGGCGTCGTGCGCGTTGATCAGTTCCCAGCCCAGCCAGTCAAAGCCGGCGGCCCGGAGACCGTCGGCGAGTTCGAAGACGACGCCGGCATCCGCCGTCGCGATCTGGGCTGAAAACCTGCGCCGCAGGGCACGGAGGCTGTGGGCGTCGGCCTTCTCCAAAGCGTGCACTTCATCGAGTACACGCTCCAAAAGATGCCCCGGTCTGGCGTCCCCCGGAGCCCCAGCAGCCAAGCGTGGAGCCACACTTAAATTTTAGGATCGCCGGGGATTTTGGGCTATTGGCCGGCGGGCTCGTCTTCGTCCGGACCCTCGGCGGGATCCTGGCTGTGCAGGCCTGTGTCGTGCGGAACCCAACCCTCGGTTTCGCCTTCGGCGGGTGCGTCGCTGTGGTGCCTGACGTCGTTCAGATTGCTGTTCTTCTTCATTCCGGATACTTCCTGTCCTGGCTTGGACCGGTCCCTGTGAACGGTCCAAGTCTACGCCGGAGCGGACCGCGTGGGCCCGCGCCGCCCGGGTTCCCTGGCCGAAGGAAGGCTAGGCCAGGGCTGCGTGCCCTAGGCTTGGGGGCGGAACGCACGAACCCCATCCACGGCGGAGGTGAGCATGGCCAAGCGCCCCAACCCGGCAGCGAAGATTGCCCAGGAAACCGTCCACAACGCGATGTTCGACGAGCACGGCAACGCCAAGCCCGGCGTCCACAGCGTGCTTCTGCGCGCCGTGGAGGTGCAGCGCCCCCTCGTCCTGGCCAACCTCCGGCGGCTGCGCCGCCGCCACCCGCACGCAACGGCTGCGCAGCTGGCCGCCAAACTGGAGCGGGACTACCTGCTCGCCGTCACCGGCGGGGGAGCCGCGGTCGGGGCCACCGCCGTCGTGCCCGGACTCGGAACGGCGGCATCGCTGGGGCTGTCCGGGCTCGCCACCGTCGGCTTCCTGGAGGCGACCGCCCTGTATGCGGCGTCGCTCGCCGAACTGCACGGCATCCACCTGACTGACCCGGACCGTGCCCGCACCATGGTCATGGCGATCATGCTCGGCGAGGAAGGCACGGCCCTGCTGGGAGCGCTCAGCGGACAGAGCCGGGGCCGCGGCAAAGGCGTCACCCAGGCCTGGGGCAAAACGCTCGGCAAGAAGATTCCCGGCAACGGCTTCGGCGTGGTCCGTGACGCCATCCAGCGCGCCTTCCTCCGGAACCTCCTGAAACGCCAGGGCACCGCGTTCCTCGGCCGGGCCCTGCCCTTCGGCGTGGGCGCCGTGGTGGGCGGCGGCGGAAACCTGATGATGGGCCGGGCCGTGGTGGCCTCGGCCAAGCACGCTTTCGGGCCGCTGCCGGACACCGTTCCCGGCGAAGTGCTCGCCGACACACCAATCACCAACGCCCTGACGGAAGGAAACCATGGACCTGAACGCTGACCTGGGGGAGGGCCTCGGCTCCTGGACGATGGGCGACGACGCCGCGATCTTTCGGCTCGTGAGCAGCGCCAACGTGGCCTGCGGCTTCCACGCCGGAGACCCCGTGACGATGCTGGACAGCTGCCGCGCCGCCTTCGAACTGGACGTCCGCGTGGGCGCCCACGTCGGCTACCGGGACCTGCACGGCTTCGGGCGGCGCAGCATGGACATGTCCTTCGACGAGCTCTACGGCGACGTGCTCTACCAGCTGGGCGCCCTCGACGGGATCGCGCACGCCGTCGGCGCTTCGGTGGACTACGTGAAGCCGCACGGGGCGCTGTACAACCGGATCGTGCACGACACCGACCAGGCCGAAGCCGTGGTCGCCGCCATCCAGGCCTACGATCCCGGCCTGCCCGTCCTCGGCCTGCCGGGCTCCGCGTTCCTGCGGCTCGCCGGCGAGGTGGGCCACCCCGTGTTCCACGAGGCATTCGTGGACCGCGGCTACCAGCCTGACGGCACCCTGGTGCCGCGCTCCCAGGAAGGCGCGGTGGTGCACGACGCCGGCAAGGTGGTGGAGCGGGCCGTGCGCCTTGCGACGCGGGGCGAGCTGGAAGCCGTGGACGGTTCCGTGCTGCGGGTGCGGGCCGATTCACTGTGCATCCACGGAGACACCCCCGGCGCGGTGGAACTCGCGGCCGCGGTGCGGCGCGGACTCGAAGAAGCGGACGTGGAGATCGCGCCGTTCGCCTAAGAGGTGCCGATTCCCGGTGGCCGCCTCAGCTCATCGGCGGTCGGCTTCCTGAAACCGGCGTGTGCCCGCATCGATGATCCGGGAGCTGATTTCGGCTGCGACGGCTTCCGTGTCTATGGCGGTTACCAGACGGACGCGGCCACCGGGGGATGGCGCGAAGGTGGACAGTCCCGCGGTTTCCCCTTCGCAGGCGATTGACACGGTCCCCGGGTTTGAGAACGCGAAGAGGTCCGGTCGCAGAAGGGTCAGGACTGTGACGGGGTCATGCGGCACGTTCCATTCTTCATTCCAGAACGCCCACCACTGCCGGATGTCCGCATTCAAAGCCTGGCCCAGGGGTCCTGCCGCCGCGATGAGGGCCAACTGTTCCTTGCCCATCTCAACCTGGCGTGTCACTTCCAAGCCGGAGACGGTGATGCTCAGTTTGGACTCGAACACAATCCGTGCGGCCTGGTCGTCACTGCGGAAGTTGTGTTCGGATTCGGCCATTCCGAACCCCCCGCCCATGATCCAAAGGTGGCGCACATTCCTTTCGAAGGCGGGATCGGACTCGAGAGCCGCGGCGATGTTCGTGAGTGGTCCGATGGCGACGACGTCGATTTCGCCAGGGTTTTCCAACACCTTGCGCACCAGATATGGGACCGCGTTCTCGCTCTCAACGCTTTCGCTTTCCAAGCCAGCGTGCAATGACCCCTCGTGCCCGGGCCACCAAACTTCCTTCCCGGAGCGCGGACTTCCGAGTCCTGGGTAGACCGGGAAGTCCTGTCCGGCCAGCTTTCCGAAACGTCTCGCGAGGCGTGCGCGAAGAAGGGTGTCGCCGTAGACGGTGGTTACTCCCAGGAGCTCGGCTTCCGGGGATCCGAGGATAAGGGCAAGCGCAAGGGCGTCGTCAACGTCGGATCCGATGTCGGTATCAAGGATGATCTGGTGCAAGGCACCCATAAGTGTTCCTTCTTTGTATGTGATCCGGGCATGGCGGGGCCAAGCCGGGCAGGGACGGGGAGATGGCTTATTTGAGCCCGGTGGTGGTGACTGACTGAATGAAGTAGCGCTGGAAGCCGATGATGATGGCCAGCGGGATGACGGTGAGCACGATCGAACCGGCAAACATGACGCCGTAGTCGACGTTGAACTGGCCCTGAAGATTGGAGAGCGCGATAGGGCCAAGGATGTGCTGCGTGTCCGTGCCATTTAGGAGCGGCCACATATATGACTGCCATTGGAACAGGAAGAGCGTGAGCCCGGCGCCGATGAGCGATGGCACGGACAACGGCAGGTAGATCCGCCGGAAGATGCCCCACCAACCCAGGCCGTCCAGCCGGCCGGCTTCCACCAGGTCTTTCGGGATGGCCAGGAAGAATGTCCTCAACAGGAAGATCGCCATGCCATTCCCTAAGCCGGGGAGGATCAGCCCGGCGTACGTGTTCTGAAGGTTCCACTCCCGGAACAGATCCGCCAACGGAATGGCGATGGCGTCGAAGGGGATGAGGAAGCTCACCACGACGACTATGAACACCGCGTTATGTCCACGGAATGGGATTGCCGCCAAGGCGAAGGCTGCCATCGAGCAGATCGCCAGGCCGATCACCACGGTGGCTGCGCTGACAAGGATTGAGTTCCACGTGGCCAGTCCCAAGTCGCTGTTGAGCAACGCTGCATAGTTATCGACGGTGGGTGAAAGGGTGAAGAATGTCTCCCACTGCAGCGGGTTCAGGAAGCGGAAGGTGTCGCTGCCGGGGCGGAGGGAGTTCACGAAAGTCCACCACAGCGGGACGAGGAACAGCAGTCCTGTTATCGCTCCCAGGAGGCTCAGGCCGAGATAGCCGAGTCGGCGTTGCTTCCGATTACTGGAGGTGGCCGGTGCGGTCATTCGGAATCAGAGCTCCGGAGGAGCCGGAACTGCACGGCGACGACGACGAGGGTCAGTAACACGAGAATGATCACTTCCGCTTGGGCTTTGCCGAGATCGCCCAAGGTATAGGCGCGGGTATAGATGTCGTACATGAGGAGATTCGTCGAGCCTGACGGCCCGCCTTTGGTGAGGATCTGGACCGGAGCGAAGACCAGGAAGTTGGAGACCGTGTCGGCCACCAGGACGAATGCCAAGGGCCGTCGCACTAAGGGGAAGGTTACGGACCGCAGCTTCCGCCAGGCCGATGCGCCGTCCAGTGAAGCGGCCTCATACAGTTCCCCGGGGACGTCGTTGATGCCGGCGATGAGGAATAACATCCAGTAGCCGACCCCAATCCAGCTGAGCAGCACCATGATGGATGCCAAGGATTGTTGCGGGGAACTCAGGAACGGCTGGGAGGGGAGGCCGAGAAGTGCCAGGAACGAGTTTCCCAAGCCGTCGGGCCGGTAAACAACGCTCCAGACAACGGCTGAAACGGCCGGGGGCACGGCGATGGGCAAGACGACCAGTGAGCGCCAGATCTTCGACCCGGCCGCCCGCCGCGTGTAGAGCACGGCAAGGAGGAACGACACCGCGATCTGCAGAGGGTTGATCACTGCGGAGAAGACCAGCGTCACCAGCAACGCATTGTTGAAGTCGGCGTTGCCGAAGAGGTCGGCATAGTTTTCAAAGCCGACAAAGACGCTGCCTCCGCGGAGGAGGCTCTCCCGGAAGAAGCTCTCCCACAAGGCCACGGCGGCTGGGGCGATCCGCAGGACCAGTAGGCTGACGAGCGCCGGGGCCAGGAACGCAGCCGCGATCACCGCCGGGGAAGCTCGCCGCCTGCGGCGGGCTGGCCGCATGGAGGCGGCCCGCCCTTTCGCTGTGCGCGGATGCTCAGTCAGTTGCGGGACGGTCATTGCTACAGCTGCTTCCAGGCGTCAGTGATCTGCTGGGCGGCTTGCTTGAGCCGGTCATTTACTGGGCTGCCATTCCGGATATCGGCAAAAGCTTTGCCCATGATTTCCTCAAACTGGATATAGCCGACGCTGACAGGCCGTGGCTTTGCCGACTCGCTGTTCTCGTGCGCGATGAGCTGGGCCAAGCCCTTGGTCTTGTTTCCGCCAAGAGCTTCAAGCTTGGGAAGGTACTGTTCGGTAGCTGCACCGTTGGCGGGGATGATTGTGGTCGCCGCCGTCGTCGCAAGGTTTCCGGCAGGGTCGAGGGACGCAAACTCAAGGAACTTTTTCGCGGCGGCTTTGTTCTTGGAAGCCGGGTTGATACCCCAGGACCAAGAGCCAGTCGGTGTCACTTTGCTGCCGCCTTCGAAGTACGGCATGGGAGCGATTCCCCAGTCAATGTTTGATTTGGAGAATCCGCCCACATCCCACGGGCCGCCGACAAAATACGCCACCTTGCCGGACGTGAAGAGTGGGCTTGTCTGGAATCCGCCGACGCCCCGAGGTGAGAGTCCGGAGGAGAACGTGTCGGAATACCATTGCATGGCCTTTTCCCAACCCGCATTGGTGATGTCGACAGTCAGCATCTTGTCTCCGGTGATGCCCGGTCCACCACCGGCGGACTCGGCTAGTGGCTGCAGCTGGTAATAGGCCTCGACCTGTTCAAGAAGCAGGCCGTATTTGGTCCCGGCAGCCTGGACGGCCTTGGCGTCGGTGACGAGTTCTTCCCAGGTCTTGCGCTCGGTGGGATCGCTGGATGGGTACTTGACGCCTGCCGCATCCAAAGCCTTCTTGTTGAAGAACAGCAGCTGCGTCGAATTCCAGATGGGCAGAGCCCACATCTTGCCGTCGTAGATGTTCACGGAGAACTGTGCCTCGGGCACCGCGGCCTTTGTCCGGTCCTTCAAGTCGCTCAGATCTTCAAGGAACCCTTGGGCCGCCAGCTGGGAAACCCTTGGCTGGTCGACGGTGTACAGATCGATGGTCTCGTCCTTGGCCCCGAGACGCTGTTGAAGGGTGGAGTTCAACTGATCGAAGGGCACTTGGGAGTACTTGACCGTGATGTCAGGGTTCTTTGCGTGGAAGGCTGCAATGACCGGGGCGAAGGTGGCGGGGTCCTCGGGGCCGAGGAAGTTCACTGTGCCTGTCCCCGGGCCTTCATTTCCGAGTGCCGGAACCGATTTCTGGGGGCTTGCTGTGCAACCGGCCAGGAACATCGCTCCGGCGGCGAGCAGCGAGGTGGCTGCTAGGACTTTGCGCTTCACGGGAAGCCTTTCTGGAGATTTGCGTGGATGCGAGATGGACTATCTAACCGGTTAGACTACGTGGGGAGAAAGCCTTTGACAAGGGTTTTTTGTAAGTAGGCCGGAAGCCGTCGAGCCGGTAGTATCAACACATCTACGCGGTTAGAACGTCGCGTTCGAACGAGGAGAGAGCATGCCGACTGCCAGGGACGTCGCAAAGTTGGCCGGTACGTCCAACGCGGTTGTCAGTTACGTGTTCAATAACGGGCCGCGTGCCGTGTCCGCTGACGCGCGTGAAAGGGTCCTCAGGGCGGCCAGGGAGCTGGACTACAAACCCAATGCCTTGGCCCGCGCACTTAGTGCCGGCAAGACCCGGTCGATCGGACTCATCGTTCCGGATATTGCCAACCCGTTCTTCGCGGAACTGGCCCGGGCAGTTGAGGAGGCGGCGGCCGACAAAGGCCACCTGCTTCTAATCGGCGACTCCGCAACGGTCGAAAGCCAGGAACACCGTCTCATCGAAAGTTTCATCGAGCGGAAGGTTGACTCGCTCATCCTCGTCTCGTTGCTTGACGAGCCGGATCTCAAACCAGCCAACGCGGCCGGGCTGCCCGTCGTCGCGCTCCACCCTCTGTCCGAAGGGCAGCAGGCTTCATCCCTGACCATCGACTACGAGCAGGCCGCGTTTGTTGCTACGCGCCATCTTGTAGACGAAGGCTACGAAAGCATTGGCCTGCTCAACGGACCGGGCGACGCTGTGGGAACCCGTCAGCATTCAGCAGGATTCGAGCGGGCGGTCGCGGGAACCGCTGTTGCCCTTTCCAAAAGGTCTTCGCCCATCTCCAGGGCGGGGGCTGCGAAGGTTGCGATGGACTGGCTCCAAGCGGAGGATGCGCCAAGGGCCATCTACGCCACTACCGACGAACAAGCGCACGGCGTGCTCTTTGCCGCCTATTCCCTCGGGCTTGGCGTTCCAGATCAACTTGCCGTGATTGGCGTCGACGGGACGGAGGCCGCAGCCTATGCTGTGCCACCCCTGTCATCCATTCGTCAGCCTACCCAGGCCATCGCCCAAAGGGCGGTCGGACTCCTGCTCGACCAGGAAGCAGGCGCACCCACAGTCAACGAAATCTTCGACTTCGAGTTGATCGTTCGGGCGTCGTCGAAGGCCTGAAAAGGAGATACCTTCGCCCGCGCTGAATATCCCGCAACACCTAGCCGAACACCAGGTGCGCCACCGTGAAAATGAGCAGCCCCGCCAGTGCACCCACCACGGTGCCATTAATGCGGATGTACTGCAGGTCCTTGCCCACCTGGAGCTCGATCTTTTGTGAGGTTTCCTGGGCATCCCAGCGCGCCACCGTGTCCGAAATGACCCCGGCGATGTCCGAGCGGTAAGTGTTCACGAGGTACCCGGCGGCATCGCCGATCCAGGCGTTGACCTTTTCGGCCAGTTCGGCGTCGTTCACCAGGCGGCTACCGAAATCGCGCACCGCGGCCTTGAAGCGCAAGCTGAGCTCGGAATCAGGATCGTCGACGGCGGTGAGCAGCGCGTTCTTGATGGTGCCCCACGTGCGGGAGGCCAGTTCGCGGACCTCGGGGTCGCCGAGGATCTGTGCCTTGATTCCCTCGGCCCGGGTGATCATCGCCGGATCGTGCTGCAGGTCGTAGGCGAGCTCGGTCAGGTAGGTGTCGATCGACCGCCGCACCTGGTGGTCCGGATCTTCCTGGACGGCGCGGATGAACTTGGACAGTTCGGTGTGGACCTTGTCGCCCACCAGGTCGTCCAGGAAGGACGGCACCCACAGCGGCGAACGGTCGGAGACCAGTCGGTTCACGGTGGCGTGGTTAGCCGCCACCCAGTCCGCGGCCCGGTCCACCAGCAGGTCCACGAGCCTGTGGTGGTGTCCTTCAGCGAAGATCCGCTCCGCCATCCGGCCCACCGGCGGCCCCCACGGCGGAGTCAGCACGTGCTTGCGGACCATGCCCTCGATCACGGTCTGGACGTCGTCGTCGTTCAACACAGTGAACGCGCCGCGGATCAGGGCGGACCCTTCCTTCGCCACCCGATCGGGGCCGCCCGGGGAGCGCAGCCACTCACCGGCCTTGCGCGCGATGTCCACGCTGGCCAGCTTGTCCTTCACTACCTGCTCGGAGAGGAAATTGCTCTCCACGAAATCGGACAGGGAAGCGCCGATCTGGTCCTTCCGCCGCGGGATGATCGCCGTGTGCGGAATCTTCAGGCCCATCGGGTACTTGAACAGCGCCGTCACCGCGAACCAGTCCGCCAGCGCGCCCACCATGCCGCCCTCCGCCGCGGCCCGCACGTACTCCAGCCACGGGTACTGCTTCTGCAGGGCGAACGCCACCGTGAACACCACGGCCATGCCGAGCAGCAGCGCCAACGCCAGGCGTTTCATGCGGCGCAGCGCGGCGGCTTTTTCGGCGTCTCCGGCGGACAGGCCTGCGGAATGCCCGACGGCGGCAGGACCCCCGGTGCGCGGCGTTTCCGGTGCGTCGTCAGGTTCGGTGCGTTCCGGCGTCGGGATTTGTTCAGAGTTCACCTGCATGTGCCCAGCGTAGCCCCGTGCCCGACAGGCGGGTGGGCTACCGTGTCAGCATGACTATCGAGGCACCCGAGAGCGACTCCCCGGACAGCGGTTCTTCGGAAAACGCAGCTCCGTTGCGGCGGCCGCTGGTCTACGCGCACCGCGGGGCCAGCGCGGTTTTCGCCGAGCACACGCGCGCCGCGTACCTGAAGGCAATCGCCGACGGCGCCGACGGGGTCGAGTGCGACATCCACCTCAGCCGCGACCAGCACCTGGTGCTGCTGCACGACGCGAACCTGGACCGCACCTCCGACGGCACCGGGCCGGTGGCCGAGAAGGACCTCGCGGAACTGCGCACCCTGGACTTCTCCTCGTGGAAGGGCGCCCGGATTCCCGATGAGTACGGCGGCATCTCCGAGCAGTTCCTGACCCTGCCCGAACTGCTGGACCTCCTGCGCGGGGCCGGCCGGGAGATCGGGCTCGCGATCGAGCTCAAGCACCCCAGTCCGTACCAGCTCAAGCTCGAGGATCGGCTGCTGGAGGTCCTGGTCAGGGAGGGCTGGGACGCGGAGAGCTCACGGCTGGACAACATCCTGGTCTCGTTCATGAGCTTCAGCCCGGACTCGGTGAAGCACCTGCTGCAATTCGTCCCGGCCAGGCACATCTGCCAACTGGTGGACGACGTGACAGTGGAGGAAGTGCGCGAGGAACTGGGCCTCGGCCGGATCACGGGAGGCGCTGTGGCCAATGTGATGAAGGCCGCCCAGCTTGAAGGCGAACGGATCCTGGACGACTGCGAAGTGGGGCTGGCCGGCCCGGGGATCGACTACGTCCGCCAGCATGCCCGCACCGTGCAGCGCTGGCTCGATTCCGGCCGGCGATTCCGGGTGTGGACCGTGGATTCGGAGCGGGACGTAGCGCTCTGCCAGGGGCTGGGAATCCACGAAATCACCACGAACAAGCCGGCCCAGGTGTTGGCGCAGGTGAGCGAGTCCTAACCCAACTAGCTGACAGTTAAGGCCGTTTTGAGGGTTCAAAACGGCCTTAACTGCCAGTCAGATGACCGGACTTACCGGACCAGGCTTAGTTGGTCAGGCTTAGTTGGCCACGGGCTGCGGCGAGGTCAGGCGGTAGAGGGAGTCGACGTCGCGCACTGCTCCCTTGTCCGCCGAGGTGGCCATCGCGGCATAGGCGCGCAGGGCGGCGGAGACTTCGCGCTCGCGGCCCACCGGGTGGTAGCCGGTGGTGGCCTCGAGGCGGTCGCGGCGGGCATCCAGTTCAGCGGCGTCCACCAGGAGCTCCAGGGAGCGGGTGGGGATGTCGATGCGGATGAGGTCGCCGTCTTCCACGAGGGCGATGGTTCCGCCGGAGGCAGCCTCCGGGGAGATGTGGCCGATGGACAGGCCGGAGGTGCCGCCGGAGAAGCGGCCGTCCGTGATGAGGGCGCACTTCTTGCCGAGGCCGCGGCCTTTGAGGAACGACGTCGGGTAGAGCATTTCCTGCATGCCCGGACCGCCCTTGGGGCCTTCGTAGCGGATGACCACTACGTCGCCTTCCTTGATGGTCTTGTTGAGGATCTTTTCCACGGCCTCGTCCTGGGACTCGCACACCACGGCCGGGCCCTCGAAGGTCCAGATGGACTCGTCCACGCCGGCGGTCTTCACTACGGCGCCGTCGACGGCGATGTTGCCGCGCAGCACTGCCAGGCCGCCGTCCTTGGAGTAGGCGTGCTCCACGGAGCGGATGCAGCCGGCCTCGGCGTCCGTGTCCAGGGAGGTCCATTCGTTCGACTGCGAGAACGCGGTGGAGGAGCGGACGCCGCCCGGGGCCGCGTGCCACAAGGCCCGGGCTTCCTCGGTGGCCTTGCCACCGCGGACGTCCCAGTCGTCCAGCCAGCCGTCCAGGTCGGCGGAGTGCACGGAGTGGACGTCCTTGTGGAGGAGGCCGCCGCGGTTCAGCTCACCCAGCAGCGCGGGGATGCCGCCGGCGCGGTGCACGTCCTCCATGTAGTAGGTCTTGTCCTTGGCCACGTTCGGGGCCACCTTGGCCAGGCAGGGCACCTGGCGGGACTTGGCGTCCATCTCGGCCAGGCCGTAGTCCACGCCGGCCTCCTGGGCTGCGGCCAGCAGGTGCAGGATGGTGTTGGTGGAGCCGCCCATCGAGATGTCCAGGGCCATGGCGTTGTCGAAAGCCTTCGCGGTGGCGATGGAGCGCGGCAGCACGGAGGCGTCGTCGCCGTCGTAATAGCGCTTCACGAGCTCGACGACGGTGGAACCGGCCTTCTCGTACAGCGCCTTGCGCGCGGTGTGCGTCGCCAGGACGGAGCCGTTGCCCGGGAGCGAGAGGCCGATGGCCTCGGTGAGGCAGTTCATGGAGTTGGCGGTGAACATGCCCGAGCAGGAACCGCAGGTGGGGCAGGCGTTCTCTTCGATGAGGTTGATGTCCGCGTCGGAGATGGACTCGTCCACGGCGTCGGCGATCGCGTTCACCAGGTCCAGGGAGCGGACGGAGCCGTCCGTCAGGGTCACGCGGCCGGCCTCCATCGGACCGCCCGAGACGAACACCGTGGGGATGTTCAGGCGCAGCGCGGCCATGAGCATGCCGGGGGTGATCTTGTCGCAGTTGGAGATGCAGACCAGGGCGTCGGCGCAGTGCGCGTTGGCCATGTACTCCACGGAGTCGGCGATCAGGTCGCGGGACGGCAGCGAGTAGAGCATGCCGCCGTGGCCCATGGCGATGCCGTCGTCCACGGCGATGGTGTTGAACTCGCGCGGCACGGCGCCCGCGGCGAGGATCGCGTCGGAGACGATCCGGCCCACGGGGGCAAGGTGCGTGTGGCCGGGGACGAACTCGGTGAAGGAGTTGGCCACGGCGATGATCGGCTTGCCGATGTCGGAGTTAGCGACGCCGGAGGCGCGCAGCAGTGCGCGGGCTCCGGCCATGTTGCGGCCGTGGGTGACAGTGCGTGAACGGTATGCAGGCATGTTCCCCAGTCTCTCGCGGGAATAACCCGGGCACCAAGACGGCGTCAATACTGGTAGTGGCAGTACTAGAGTTGCTTCGAGGTCGGGAAGAGGAGCTACAAGTGACGGAAACCGAAGCGTGGCGCAAGGAGCTGGGAAACTTCCTGGCCGCGCGTCGCCGCCAGGCGGTACGCAGCAGCTACGGGCTGCCGCAGGCGGCCAGGGGCAAGGACGTGGGGTTGCGCCGCGAGGAGGTGGCGTTCCTCGCCGCCATATCGGTCACTTGGTACACGTGGCTGGAGCAGGGCCGCAAGGTCAACCCGTCCCGCGAAGTGCTGGCGTCACTGGCCAGCGTGCTGCGCTTGGACGCTGCGGGGGAGCGGTACCTCTTCACGCCCTTCGGCTACGCGGTGCCCGCCCCCGGACCGGGCACGGCCGAGACCACAGAGCATGTCCAGCGGCTCCTGGACGCCATCGACCCCAACCCGGCACTGGCCCTGGAGGGCAACTGGGACATCGTGGCCTGGAACCAGGCCTACAGCGAGCTGTTCCCGCGGGTCTTGGAGGTCTCCGGAGTGGAACGGAACCTGCTGAAGCTCGTCTTCACGGATCCGGCAGTCCGGGCACTCCTGCCTGACTGGGACCAGACCAGCGCCCAGTTCCTGGCCGAGTTCCGGGCGGAAACAGGATCCCGCATCCAGGACGCCCGCAAGGCCAGCCTGGTGGCCGGTCTGCTGCAGTCCAGTCCGGAGTTCCGCGCCCAGTGGGAGGCACACGGCGTGCGCGGCTTCACGCCCCGCACCCGCTCCTTCAACCGGCCCGACGGCGGAACCGGGGTTTACGAGCACCACCAGTTGACCCTCGCTGACGCCCCGGCGCTGAAGCTGATCGTGTATACGCCGGCGCCTGTGGGTGAGTCGGCGACGCCCAACTAGCCCGGCGCCGCCCAACTGACTGGCAGTTAAGGCCGTTTTGAGCCCCCAAAACGGCCTTAAGTGCGAGCTAGTTGGGCTAGACGACCGTATTGGCGAGGGTTCCGATGCCGTCCAGCGTGATCTCCACGTGGTCGCCGGGCTGCACGGCAACGAAGGTGTTTGGGGCTCCGGTCATGATGACGTCCCCCGGTTCCAGGGTGAGCCAGCGGGTGACATACACCAGGCACGCAGCCACCGACGAGGAAAGGTTGAATGAACCCGACTTTGCCTTGGTTTCGCCGTTGATGGTCACGGTGGTGGCCACGTTCTCCGGGTCTTCGAGCTCGGTCTCGATCCACGGGCCCAGCGGCGTGTAGTTGGTGCCGGCCTTGCCTTGGAACATTTTCTCGTCGGCCTGGTTCTGCTCCACGTTGGTGACGTCGTTCACCACCGTGTAGCCCAGCACGTGCTCCAGCGCGTTCTCCAGCGTGAGGTTCTCGGCGCGCTTGCCGATCACCGCGGCCAGTTCGCCTTCGATGTTGACGGTGCCCGCCCCGCGCACGGCCACGATGTCCGCACCCGGTGCCGCGACCGTGTGCACCGACTTGTGCCAGGCCTGGATGGGCAGCGGATGATCGTTGTTGCCGAGGTTCTGCGCAATGCCGAGGAGGACGGCGGGCCGCGCCGGGGCGAGGAGTTCGGCGTCGTCGGCCGGGGTGGAGGTGCCGGTAAAGGCGAATTCCTCCGCGAAGGGGTCCTCGATGTGCTCCCAGTGTTCCCCGCGCAGGACGGCGTGGATGGGCCCGGAAGGGGTCTGGAGACGGGCGATGCGCATGCGTTCCTCCTTGGATTCGTCCCGCAAAGCTAACACTCTACTGAACATGGTTCAACATGCTGAACCCAGTGCTGTCCCGGGGCACGCAGTTAGGGCGGCGGGCAGGGCTGTGGTTGCATGAAGTCATGCCCCCGAAGTTGCTTGACTCCCCGGCCGTGAAGGTCGGCCTTTCCATCAGCATCGCGACGGGGCTCTACGGGGTTTCGTTCGGTGCCCTCTCTTCGGCGTCCGGCTTCGATTTCTGGCAGACCATGGCGCTGAGCCTGATCATGTTCAGCGGCGGCTCGCAGTTCGCCTTCATCGGCGTGGTGGCCGGCGGCGGCTCCGGCGTCGCTGCCATGACCGCAGCCGCCCTGCTCGGCCTGCGGAACGGCATCTACGGGATGCAGATGAACGCGCTGCTGCTGCCCAAGGGAAAGCTCAAGTACCTCCAGGCCCAGCTGAGCATCGACGAAAGCACGGCAACGGCGTCGGGCCAGTCCGCGCCGGACGAACAGCGCCGCGGTTTCTGGACAGCCGGAATCGGCATCTACGTCCTCTGGAACCTGTTCACCGCCGTCGGCGCGCTCGCCGGGGACGCGCTGGGCGACCCGAAGCAATGGGGGCTCGACGGCGCTGCTGTCGCCGCCTTCCTTGCCTTGCTCTGGCCGCGGTTGAAGAGCCGCGAGCCGTGGGCGATCGCCGTCGTCTGCGCCGTCGCGACACTCCTGGCGGTGCCGTACGTGCCGCCCGGAGTTCCCATCCTGGTGGCTGCCGCGGTGGCCGGGGTGTTCGGCTGGCTCAGCCACGCCCGCAGCGACGAGGGGCTGGAGCCGGACATCGACCCCTACGCGCACCGCCGGACCGACGCCCGCAGCGATCACGGGGAGGCCGCCGAATGAGCCTCTGGCCCTGGATCCTTGCCGCTTGCGTCCTCGCGTACGCCACCAAGCTGGCCGGCTATTTCGTGCCGCGCAGCCTGCTGAAGAACCCGCGCACCATGCACATCGCGGGCACCATGACCATCGGGCTGTTGGCCTCACTGACCGTGGTCAACGCCTTCGCCTCCGGACAGTCGCTGGCCTTCGATGCCCGGATCGGCGCCCTGGTGGCGGCCGCCGTCGCTCTGTGGCTCCGGGCGCCGTTCCTGGTGGTGGTCATCGTCGGTGCCGCAGCGGCCGCTGGGCTGCGCCTGCTCGGCTGGGGCTGAGCGGGAGGCTCTCAGCTGACGTAGCCCTAGAATCGCCTCATGGGCGAGCCGACCATCGCGGTGTTGAATCCGCTCCTGATCGCGTCCGTGCTCGTGTTGTCGCTGACCGGGGCCTACTGGGGCCGCTTCAGATTTCCCATGGTTAAGCCCGGCGGCGTGGCCGACGAACGGTTAGGGCGGGTCAACCTAGTACTCGTCGGGGTTCAAGGCGTGCTTGCCGCCACGCTCACATACATGCTCGGGTACGTCGCCTTGTTTGCTTACTTCGTCACGCTCGGCATCCGCTAGGCGGGCTCTAGGCCGGAGGGAAATCCGCTAGAGGAAGACGCCCGGGATCGGGGTCTGCGGCGGCAGGGGCCGGGTGGGGCGTTCGGCGCGGATCGCGTCCTCCACCAAGGCCACCGGCCGCTCCCAGGCTTTCGAGCCCGGCTCCATGGTGTCCACGGAACCGATCAGCATGGCAACCAGGCGGATCATGTCTTCGATGGTGATGTCCTTGCGCAGCGATCCCTGCCCCTGGCCGCGCGCCAGCAGGACCGCCATGGAGTCGACCAGCCCGCCCGTGATCCCCATCAGCAGGTTGCGCCTCCCGGCAACAGCGCCGAGCAGGTTGGCGTCTTCACTGGCGACCATGACGACGGCGTCGATCACTTGGATGAGCCCCTGTGCCGCGTCCATTCCGGCCAGCGCCTCTTCGGCCACCGGGTCCACATGGAGCCTCAGCTGGCGCGACAGTGCGGCGAGGACGAGCTGCTGCTTGTCCGCGAAGTTCCGGAACAGGGTTGCCGGGCCCACGCCGGCCGTCGAAGCGATGGTCTGCAGGGGTACATCCGGACCCAGATCCCGGAAACATTGCCTCGCCGCGGTGATGATCTTGTCCACGTTCCGGGCGGCATCGGCCCGAAGCGGCTTGCGTTCAGGGGGCAGACTCATGCAGCCCAGATTAGCAACGCGGACGGCCTGAACATCTGAACTGCAGCTCTGACACTTTTTGTGACACGGCATGCCATGCAAGACTTGGCGGATGTTGCTCGCATTTTCCGTAGCCCCGTCCGGCCAGCCCGCCGAAGGTACTGCTGCCGCCGACGCCTCCGTGCACGACGCCGTTGCCGAGGCCGTGCGGATCGTCCGGGACTCTGGCCTACCAAACCGTACCGATTCCATGTTCACCACGATCGAGGGCGAGTGGGACGAGGTGTTCGACGTCGTCAAGCGCGCCACCGAGGCCGTGGGCAAGTACGGCAGCCGGGTGTCCTTGGTCATCAAGGCCGACATCCGTCCCGGCTACTCCGGGGAACTCGCCGGAAAGGTCGAGCGGCTCGAGGACGCGATTTCCGCACAGGAAGCCTGAGCCGGATTCTTCCCCAAACCTCGGCCTGACAGTTTCGCGAAAGGCGGCCCCCACGGTAGCGGGCCGCCTTTTTCGCGCCCCCTTTGGGGCCCCGGAGCTGCCGGATCCAGGCAGGCATTGACAGCCCTTCATTTGTTAAAGAAACTTTAGTGAATCTATTGCCGCCGTTGCCAAGGAGACACCCATGAGCCGTTACCTGCGCCTTGCGCTGGTCCAGGCACCCGCCGAGTCCTTCGACTCCTTCGCCGAGGGCCTGCGCCTGCGGATGAAGTCGCCCAACGCCGCCGAGCTCGTCATCTACCCCGAGCTCCACCTCTGCTCCCTCGGCGCGGAATCCATGACCCTGGAGGAGTACTACGGCAGCTATGCCGAAGTCCTCGACGGTCCGCGCGGCCGGGCCCTCGCCGAGCTGGCGCGGGAACTGCGCATCTGGCTCATCCCCGGCACCGTCCTTGAAAAGGGCGAGGACGGCAAGGTCTACAACACCGCCGTCGTCTACAACCCCGACGGCGAACTGGCGGCCAGCTATCGCAAGATCTTCACGTGGCGCCCCTACGAACCGATGTGCGTGGGCCGCGAATTCGTGGTGTTCGACATGCCCGGCCGCGGCCGCATCGGCCTGTCGATCTGCTACGACTCTTGGTTCCCCGAACACTCGCGGCACCTGGCATGGATGGGCGCCGAACTGATCGTGAACCTGGTGCAGACCCCGACGACGGGCAGGGCCCAGGAAGTGCCCATCAACGTGGCCAACGCGATCGTCAACCAGGTGTGGGTGGCCAGCGTCAACGGCGCCTCGCCCACCGCCCTCGGGAAATCCCTGCTCATTGATCCCGAGGGCGAAATCCGCATCGAGACCTTCGGGCCGGAGGACGCCACGTTGATCAGCGTCATCGACTTCAACCGGGTAGGCGCCGCGCGCACCTTCGGTACCAGCGGGGATTCCTGGCCGTGGTCGCATTTCCAGGAGGACGATTCGCCGCTCGACCTCCCGCTCTACAACGGCCGGATCGAGCCGGGCAGCTGGCGCCCGGCGGTGTCCCGCGAAACCCCGGAGGAACTGCGCCCGGCAGGCTCGGTACTGGAGCGCGGCACGGGTGCCGTTACCGCCGTCGCCGGCCCTCCGGCGTCGTAAGTCCGGACGCCGCAACGCCGGGAGCGGCCTCAGCGGCGCTCGAACACCCCGGTGATCGTGGCGCGGGCCAGGGTGTGGCGGTCCAGCAGCGGGCCCAGCACCGACGCCGGGGTGCCGGCTGAGAAGTTGAGTTCCGCGACGTCCAGGGCATGGACGGCCACGATGTAGCGGTGCTGCCCGGACCCCCTGGGCGGTGCGGCTCCGAGGTAGTCGGCGGTGCCGCCGTCGTTCGCCAACTGGACAGCGCCTTCGGGGAGCAGCCCGCCGTCCGCGGTGCCGGCGCCCGCCGGCAGGGATGCGGTGGTTGCTGGAATCCCGACGACGGCCCAGTGCCAGTAGCCGCCGCGGGCGTCCGGGTCGAAGACTGTGACAGCGTAGCCCTTGGTCTCCCCGGGGGCGCCGCTCCACGCCAGTCCGGGTGACTCGTCCTTGCCGCCCGCAACGCCCAAGCGTGCGCTGGTCTGGGCCGGCGGCAAGGCGTGACCATCCTTGAATGACGCGGACTCCACCGTGAAAGCGGGCAGGGATCCTGGCGTTTTGTATGGCAGTGGCGCTCCCATTGCTGCTCCTTCCCGCGCGGGGCCGGTCCGGCCGCGCCGCACATCTGTGGTTGTCGGCAAGCTCCACTCTTCCACCATGTCGGCGGCCTTCCCAGCCCGCGGCCCGGGTGCCAGACTGGGGGCCATGTTCGAACACAGGGTCCAGCACGGCTGGGCAGAGGTCGAAGATTACTTGTCCGCCGCCGTCGTGCGTCCCGGCCCCGAGCTGGCCCGGGCGTTGCGATCCGCCGTCGACGCCGGGATGCCGGCTATAGAGGTGGCGCCCAACGCCGGGAAGCTGCTCAAGCTGCTGGTGCAGCTGAGCGGCGCGAAGCGGGTGCTGGAGATCGGCACGCTGGCCGGCTTCAGCACTATTTGGATGGCCCAAGGCCTGCCCGACGACGGCCGCCTCGTCACGTGCGAGTACCTGCCCCTGCACGCGGAGGTGGCTCGGAAAAACGTGGACGCCGCCGGGGTGGGGCACAAGGTGGACATCCGGGTGGGGCCGGCGCTGGACACGTTGCCACTGCTGGCTGACGGTGATGCGTTTGACTTCGTGTTCATCGACGCCGACAAGCAGAACGACTCGAACTACCTCGACTGGGCCATCCGGCTCGGCAGGCCCGGCACCGTGATCGTCATGGACAACGTCATCTGGGAGGGCGCCATCCTGGACAACTCCATGGACGAGGTCAATGCCCCCGGAATCACCGCGGCCCTGGAGATGATGGGCCAGGACCCCAGGCTCGACGCCACCGCCATCCAGACCGTGGGAACGAAGGGCTGGGACGGCTTCGCGATCGCGAGGGTGGTGTGAGTTTGGGGTTTACGGTGCGCCCGGCTGAGGCAGGCGACGCCGAGGCCATGGCCGCTATCCACCTCCAAGCCTGGCAGGAAAGCTACGGGCACCTGTTGTCGGAGAAGTTCTTCGCGGACCGCAAGGCGCGCCTGCCTGAACGGGCCCAGCAGTACCGCGCCCACATTGCCGGGCCGAACACTTGGGTGGTGGCCGAGGCAGACGGGGAGCTGGTAGGCCTCGCCGCGGGAGGGCCGGGATCCGATGAAGACCGACCCGGCGAAACGGCCCTGTTCATGATCTACGCCCTGCGGCGCGTCCACGGAACGGGTGTGGGGCAGGCGTTGCTGGACGCCGTGATCGGCCGCGAGGCCGCCTACCTGTGGGTGCTGGAGGACAATCCGCGTGCCCAGGCCTTCTATCGGCGCAATGGCTTCGTCCCCGACGGGAAGCGCGAACTCCTCCCGCCCGAGTGGGAGGAACTGCCGGAGATTCGGATGGTGCGTTCGGCGGGTCCCGGCGGTCGGGGTGTATAACAACTGCCTGCAGACAGGACGAACATGCGCAACGACATCGACTTTCTCCGCCGCGCGATTGAGGCATCCCGGAACGCCAGGGCAAAGTAACGGCGTGGGCTGTTGCAGGATCACGGCGGGGCCGCGAGCCATTCCCTCCTGTCTGGCGTGGTGCAGGCATTGGTGGACGGGTTGCCTGCTGGTTCCGTAGTCACAAGCAAATAGGCGCTTTCGGGACCCCGCTGCCCCAGCGCTGGACCATCGCGCTGCCTAGCGAGAAGAACTCCCTTAGCTGTCGATCGGAAAGATTGCGCCCATGGACTGGTCCAGGATCGGCCCGAGCGGCTGCTTGGTATTCATCGCAATTGACCTGGCAGCTTCAAGACAGGCAAATGCGGAGCCGATGATGGCTCGCGGCGCTGGGTCGTTTTGGTCCCATGTGGTTCCTTGGGCGGCGGCCCGGTCGCGTGCGACGGCGGCGAGTTGCTCCTGGGCTCGGTCGAGGCGCTCGAGGTAGGCGCCGCGGAGGGCATCGGAGGACTGGACGATGCGGTCCATCACAGCCATCCGCTTGACCAGTTCGGCGTCATCGGCGTAGTCGACCACGTAGTCGAACATGCGCCGCAGGGAAGTCCAAAGTGGCTCGTGCCTGGGCCGGGCACGGAGTGAGTCGACGAATACTGCGATCATCGCTTCATGCTTGCCGCCGATGAGAGCTTCCTTGCTGGAGAAGTAACGGAAGAAGCTGCGCCTGGACATGCCGGCCGCGGCTGCGATCTGGTCAATCGTCGTCGCCTCGAAGCCTTGCTCAACGAAGAGTCCCTGCGCGACGTCGATTAACTCCGCCTGCACGGCGTTGCGGGTACGCTCTCGCAGAGTCGGCTGCTGGATGTCAGTGGGGATCATCTACTCATGGTAGCTCAATGTCCTACTTGACACACGATGTCAATACAGGCTCGGAGTGTCATCCCGGCTTCGTGGTCGTCGAGGGTCTGGGAGTAACACCATTTCTCCATCATCAATATGCCGTTGGACGGGTTTGGTGACGAGTGCGGTGACCAGGATGGCGGACACGGGTCTGTCATCAGCATCGCCCAGCTCGTGGAGGCACGGACCGAACACCGGTTTACGGGGCCTGCGGTGTGTCCGGGAATTCCCGGACACACCGCAGGCTTTCTTGCTTATTGGGCGCAGAAGCCTCCGTCGGCCAGCAGATCGATGCCCGTGACGAACGAAGAGGCTTCCGACAGCAGGAAGACTGCCGGGCCGGCCATCTCTGATGGGTCCGCAATCCGCTTCATGGGTGTCTCATGGGCGAAGACTTCCATTTGGTGGACCATTTCCGGGCGGGAGTTCATTTTCGTCATCGTGTATCCGGGGCTCAACGCGTTGACGCGAACGCCGCGCTCCGCCCATTCCATAGCCAGGGACTTGCTTAGGTGGATGACTGCTGCTTTAGCACTGTTGTAGTGCACTTGGAGGAGCCCGCGATTGACGATGCTTCCTGACATGGAGGCAATGTTCACAATGGATCCGCCCCCATTCTTGAGCATGGCCCGTCCTTCAGCCTGGCAGCTGAGGAAGACACCGGTGACGTCGATGTCGTAAACCTTCTGCCACTGGTTCAGCGGCATTTCTTCCGCAGGCGCTGCGTTGGCAATGCCTGCAGAATTAACAGCCATGGTGAGCGGACCGAGATCGGCCTGGATCTTGCTGACTGCTTCTTCGAGCTGCTCGGCGTTGGTGACGTCGGCCTGGACGAAGGTGGCCTTGGCGCCCGCCGAGCGGATGAGGTGCAGTGTTTCCTCCGGTCCTTCTCCCGGAAGGTCGACGATTCCTACGGATCCGTGCTGTTGGGCTATGCCAAGGGCGATTGCCTGCCCGATGCCGGAGCCGCCTCCGGTGACCAGAGCGGTGCGTCCGTCAAGCGCGAAGGACAGTGGGTTGTTCATGGTGTTCCTCTGTATGTTTGATGGGCGCTGTATCTGCTTCCAGTTTCAGCGCAGTGTCTTTGTCTGTGATGAGGACGTTGACCCAGTTGCCAGCGACGGCGGCCCTGATGGCCGAATATTTCCGGCGGCCTCCAGCAACGCCGATCCGGCGCCCGATGTTGAGCATTTGCTCCGGGCTGATGCCGAGCACCCTGTCATTAAGGCCAGACTCGATCAGCGAGCCATGCTCATCAAAGAACCTCAGGCATACGTCGCCGACGGCTCCTGCGGCAGCGAGGGTGCTGAGGTCGGTTTCTCCGAGTGAGTTTCCGGAATCACGCAGCAGGGGAGAAGGTTCGATGCTTCCGATGCCCAGCAGCAGTGTGTCCAGCCGGTCCCATTCGGCAGCGACCTCCGCTACGAAGGGGTCTTCCATCAGCGCGTCTCTGCCACTGCGACTGGAGACAATGCCCGGTGCCGCCAGGTATCGCGGGGTTGCCTTGGTGACGCTGGCCAGCCTGTCCGCCAGATGCGTGGCCTGCACTTGCACAGTAGGTTTGCCAACTCCACCGATGACTTGGACGACGCTCTCCGCCGTTTTGACGTTCCGCGGCGCCATGGCGTCCACGGTGGCCAGCAGAGTTGCTGACCATGACGAGAGGCCGACCCTGTTGGTGCCGGTCAAAGTGACCTCCAGGTAGCGCGCCGCTACGGTCCCCAATGCCCGGATGATTGAAGGCTCATCGTCAGCGTGCACGTCGGCGACGACGACCGCCTGTAGCCCGTACTTGGCCGCGACTGCTTCTTCCAGATCGGTCTCGGTGCCGGGAGGAGCAACGACGATCGTCCTGACGATTCCTTCCCTGACCGCGTCCGAGAGCCATCGTGACACCCGCGATTGCGAGACGTGCAGTTGCTCGGCGATTTCTGCTTGGCTGAGTTTCTGCTCGTGGTACATCCGCGCAGTCTTGACCACGAGGCTAAGCTGTTCGGTTGAAAGCGGCGTGTTTCGCGGGGCCACGGCTTGTCCTTCGGTAGGTCGGCAGACTGAGGATGAAATTATTTCATGCCTCCTTTCTACTATTTTGTCGCGAGCTCCATGACGCGTGTGGGCGAGGCTTCATGCGGATCCAGGATTCCTTGGTTCTGCCCGCGGGCCAGGACCATAACGCGGTGGGCGAGGCCCAGGACTTCCTCTAGGTCGGAACTGACAACAATGACGGCATTGCCGTTGCGGGCGAGTTCTGCAATCACCTCGTAGATGGAGGCGCGTGCGCCCACGTCAATGCCTCGAGTGGGTTCGTCCAAAATGACCAGTCGCGGGTCTCGCTCAAGCCACTTGCCGATCACTACCTTTTGCTGGTTTCCACCGGAGAGGGATCCCACGGGCAGAGCCACGTTGCCTTTCATGCCGATGCCATTGGCCACAGCGGTGGCTAGTTTGCGGACCTTCGACGGGGCAACCCAACCTCCACTGCCGATTTTCGCTAGATTCGGCAGGGCAATGTTGTTCTCGATGGTGTCCGAGACAACCAGGCCCTGCTGCTTCCGGTCTTCTGGGATGAGGACGATCCCTGACCTGATTGCAGCCCGAGGATCGTCGGGCTTGAGGATTTTGCCGTCGATTTCAACGCTGCCACCACTGCGGTGCTGTGCGCCGGCGATCGCACGGACGAGTTCGGTACGACCGGCTCCGACGATACCGGCGATGCCGAAGATTTCCCCTGCGCGGACCTCAAAAGAGACGTCTTTGAAAGTCCCGGCCTTATCCTGCAAATCGCGGATCTGCAGGACGACTTCTTCGGAAGGTGGTGGAACCTCGGGGAAGAGACGATCAACGGGCCTGCCAACCATTTCCTCAACCAGTTGGGTAGGTGAGACTTCGCCTGACGCGTGTTCCTTGATCTTCCTGCCGTCTCGCAACACCACAATTCGGGTTGCAATCTGTGCAATTTCCGCGAGCCGGTGGCTGACGTAGATGAAGGAAACACCTTCGGCCTGTAGCGACCGAACGCACTCGAACAGGGCATCGGTTTCTGATTGGCCAAGAGCAGCCGTGGGTTCATCCAGTATCAGGAGTGAAGCGTCCAGCATCAGGGCCTTGGCAATCTCCACCTGCTGCTGGCCCGCGACGCTAAGGTCTCGAACTGCTGTGTCCATGCTGCCCTTGAAACCAAGGCGCTGGAGTTGGGCCCTTGCCTCTTCCCGCATGCTCTTGGCGTCCAGGAAGCCTCTCCGCATCGGCCATCTCCCGACCAGGACGTTTTCTGCCACCGAAAGGTCGGGCAGCAAACGCATTTCCTGATGAATCAGCCCGATCCCGGCAGCGATGGCATCTCCCGGGGTGGTGGGAGCATAGGGTTCTCCATTCCAGGTCATAGTCCCGGTGGTTGGTTGGGTAACACCGGCGATGATGCTGGAGAGCGTGGACTTTCCGGCGCCGTTTTCCCCCAGTAGCGCGACTACTTCTCCAGGGAGAATGTCCAAATCTACGTTCTGGACGGCGACGGTGCCGGGATATTCTTTGGTGGCTCCGCGGACCTGAAGGCCGCGATTGTCCGCAGTTGGCATTGTAGGCTCCATTGACTAGGAAATGGCCATACGGGTGGCGCCCGGAACCGGCGCCACCCGTACACGGTTTATGGGTGGTTGGAGATGAACGGCCCGACGTTGTCCTTGGTGGTCAGGACGCCGTCCTGAAGCTGTTCGGCCGGAAGCTTTTCGCCACCGATGAGCTTGACTGCCGATTCGACGGCGAGTTTGCCCATCTTCTGGGTGGGCTGGCAGATAGTTGCGGCCAATGTGCCGTTCTGGACGGCCTTGAGGCCTGCGGCATCGCCGTCAAAACCCACAACTGTGACGTTCTTAAGGCTGGCGTTCTTTGCCGCTTGGGCGGCACCGAGGGCAAGGGCATCAGCACGGCCGAAGAAGACGTTAATGCCCGGGTTGGCCTGGATCATGTCGGTTGCGATCTGGAATCCCTCATCCTGTGCCCACTGCTTTGAAGCCTGGCGTGCAACCTCGGTGATGCCCGGGAATTCGGCCATGGCGGCTTTGAAACCTTCGTCGCGCGCCTGCTCTGGGGTGGTACCGATCTGGCCCTGGATCACGCCCAGTTTGCCGGTGCCGTTAACCGCTTTGCCGACCCATTCGCCCAGGGTCTTGGCAGCCTTCACGCTGTCCGTGGCAATGAAGGTGTCGCCCGGGGCTCCGTCCGGGTTCCGGTCTACAGTGACGACCGGAATTTTGGCCGCCTTGGCTGCTTTTACCGGGACGGTTGCGGCGGTCGCGCCTGCAGGGATGTAGATGATGGCGTCGACCTGCTGGGTGATGAAGTCTTGGATCTGTGAGACCTGGGTATTGGAATCACCCTTCGCGTCGGCGACGATGACCTTAACGTTCTCTGCCTTGGCTTCCGCTTCCACGGCCTGACGGATCTGGTTGAAGAAGTCAGCCTGCTGGTTGGCAACCGCCAGGCCGATCGTCTTCTGCTTTGTCCCGCCGCCAGGGACGCCGGCGCCTCCTGAGCAGGCGGCAAGGGACACGCTGGCCGCGATGGCCACAGCTGCAAGGGCAATTCTCTTGAACACTTGTATATCTCCTTTGATAAAGCGGTTTGATGGAACGGATTTCTTGGGTCCCTCCGGGCCACAGTGACCGCGTGGCCCGGAGGGGGATTAGGATCGCTGCTTTCGGCGCAGCACGTCGGCCATGACTGCGACAGCGATGACCAGGCCGATGACGATTTGCTGGATGAACGGGGAGACACCCAGCAGGTTCAGGCCGTTGCGCAGGACGCCGATGATGAGTACGCCGATTACGGTGCCGCCGATTCGGCCGACACCGCCGTTGAGGCTGGCCCCGCCGATGACGACGGCGGCGATGACGTCGAGTTCGTAGCCGCTGCCGTCGCCGGGCTGGGATGAATCAAGACGACTTGCGAGAACGATGCCGCCAAGGGCTGCGAGGACGCCGGCGATTACGTACACCCAGATGGTGACCTTTTTGACGTGGATGCCTGCGAGCCGGGCAACTTCGGTTCCGCCGCCGATGGCATAAACGGAACGTCCCGATGCGCGGTATTTCAGCCAACCCCAACCGATTAGGTAGAGAAGTGCGACGACGATCAGGGTGATTGAGAAATAGCCGGCGTAGCGTTCGGTGGAGAGGCTGGAGAACCACTCAGGGTATCCGACGATCTGCTGGCCGTCGGTGATGATATTCGCCAAACCGCGCCCGACGGACATCATGGCAAGAGTTGCAATAAAGGGTGGAAGTTTTGCGAAGGTGATACCGACGCCGTTAAGCAGGCCGGCAAGTCCGCCGATGGCGAGGGCGGCGAGCATGGCCGTCCATAGCGGCCATCCGGCGTTGTGGGAGAGCCAGCCCATGACCATTGTTCCCAGCCCGAGTATCGAGCCTACGGAGAGGTCGATGCCGCCGGTGATGATGACCGCGGTGGCACCCACAGCCAGGATGCCGAGGACCGAGACCTGGTCCAGAACGTTAATGACGTTCCTCGGGGTGAGGAAGTAGGGGGAGAGGACGCTGAAGACGACGACCAAGACGATCAAGCCGAGCAGGGCGCCGCCGCTTCCGGAGAAGAAGCGGGCGCTGAGGCTGGAAAATCGTGGTGCTTTCGTTTCGGGTCCGGCCGGATTCGCTCCGCCGGGGCGCTGGGCTACTTGTTGACTCATGATGACTCCATTGGCAGTTGAGGTAGGGGCTAGTTCATGAACATTCCGCCATCAATGTTGATGGCCTGTCCGGTGATGTAGCTTCCTGCGTCGGAAGCCAGAAACAACAGAAGGTTTGCCACGTCGGTGGCTTCGGCCGGCCGCTTAAGCGGGATCCCGTCGATCCATTCCTGGATGAGCTCACCAGGTTTGTAATTGCCCAGACGCGTTCCCCATTCGCGGTCGTTGTACTCCCACATCTCGGTTTTGACGATGCCCGGGCAGTAGCTGTTGACCCGGATCCCCGAGGGCGCCAGTTCCTTTGCCAGCGACTGGCTCAGGCCAATAACACCGAATTTGCTCGCGGCGTAGTGCGGTGTGTAGATGAATCCCTGACGCCCCTGGCCGCTAGAGGCATTGAGAATGACGCCGTTTCCACTGGCCTTCAGTAGGGGAGCGGCTTCTCTGCAGCAGAGGAACACGGCGGTGGTGTTGACCGTGAGGACCTTGTTGAAATCATCAAGGCTCAGATCCTCCAGATTGGAGATCGTGATGATGCCTGCGTTGTTGACTAGGATGTCCAGCCTGCCCCACAGCTCAACGACACGTTCGAACGCCTCCTTGACCTGGTCCTCGTTGGTGACATCAGCGACCGCGAACTCGGCATCGAATCCTTCCTTGCGAAGGTCCGCTGCGGAGTTCTCGACCAAAGGGTTCCGATCAACCAGAAGGACTGAAGCCCCTGCCTCGGCAAAGGCCCGGGCTATCCCCAACCCGATGCCGCTGCCGGCGCCGGTGACCAGTGCCCGACGGTTCTTGAAATGACCGGCAAAGATTTCCGAACCGACGAGACTCTTCATGGTCCTGTTCTTTCCGCCGTCGACGCCATGGCATCGTCCTGAATAGTGTTAGTGGTGCCGTCCGCTGCCCCCGGCGACCAACGGGCCCTGGCCACGGCCCGGGACCAGCTGCTCTTCCGCGTGTCAGCGTCGACGGCCGGCAGGCTGGGCTGTATTACTGTGCGGTCGCGGGGGAAGGTGCCGATTTCCTCTGCCGTGCATAGGCCGCCTTCAACGGCTGCCATGTGCGCCACACCTAGTGCGGAAAGATCCGGCACGGCGCTGCGGAGCACCGTTCGCTGGCTGAGATCGGCCTGCAACTGCATCAACCAGTTGTTCGAGGTCGGACCTCCGTCAGCCAGAACCGAAGCGATGCGTGTGGAGATCGAGGCTTCCGCTGCAGTTAGTACGTCTTCGATCTGCAGCACGATTGATTCGAATGCAGCCCTCGCCAGGTGGGCGGTAGTGGTACCCAAGTTGAACCCGCTGATGGCTGCTTCCGCCCGTTCATCCCACCAGGGCGCACCGAGGCCTGCGAACGCGGGAACGATGTTTACCCCGTCGCTGCTTTCCACGGTGCGCGCCAGTGAATCCAAGTGGGCAACATCGGCGTCGAGAACCTGTGCCAGCCACATCGCAGTCGCTCCGGTAGCGAGTATGTTGCCTTCAAATGCATACTGCGGGGATCCGTCATGCCACGCCAGGGTACGAACCAGACCAGCCAGAGGCGACGAATGGGACACGTCCCCCAGCAGCCCCATGATCGAGCTGCCTGTGCCGTACGTAGCTTTCACTGTTCCTGGGTTCCGGACACCGTGGGCGTATAGGGCGGAATGAGAATCGCCCAACACGGCTCGGACTGGCGCCCCGACGGCGTCCGACACCAGGAGGGGCCCGCTGGGGGCATTGGATGCCACGATTTCCGGCAAGACCTGCGAAGGGATTCTGAAGAGATCAAGCAGTTCCGGATCCCAATCGACCTTGTCCAGGTTCATTAGCTGCGTGCGACTGGCGTTGCCAGCCTCGATGCGGTGCTCCCCAGTCAGGCAATTGACCAACCAGGAATCCACCGTGCCTGCTGCGATCTTCCCGGCCCGGCTCAACCTGCGGTCAGGATCGACGCTGTCCAGAAGCCACTGAAGTTTCAGGGCGGAGAACATCGGGTCGATGGGCAACCCGCACGACCTTTGAACAGCCGGCCCTGCTCCGTCCCGGGTGAGTTCCTTTGCCCGTTCCGCCGTCCGGCGGTCCTGCCAGCCAAGGAGCGGGCCGAGCGGCTGACCGCTGGTCTTGTCCCATATCATGACGGATTCACGCTGGGTGCTCAGACCTATGCCAAGGACTTTCGCGGAGTCCAGCGGCTCAAGGCTGTCCGCGATTGCGGACATGACACTGTTCATGACGACGAGCGGATCCTGCTCAACCCAGCCCGGTTGCGGATGCTGCTGAGTCAGGCTCACGTGGGCCCGACCGAGGATGTCCCCGGTTGAGTCCATGATGATCGCCTTGGTTGCGCTCGTGCCTTGGTCTACTGCCACGACGACAGGGGACCCGGCGGCACCGTTCTTGTTAGGCACGGTTCAAAGCTCCGCGAGCTGCTTTTTCGATGTCTATAGCTTCCAGACCGAAATGTTCGATCAGATACTGGGTGCTGCCCGTCGGAGCGAACTCCCGCAGGCCCAGGATCCGCAGGGGTACGCGTGCTCCGTCTTCGAGTTGGCCAACCACGCTGGCAACGGCCGCGCCGAGGCCGCCGGACACGTTGGCTTCTTCGGCAATCACAATTGCGCGGGTCTCACGTGCTGCGGCTGCAATCGCGTCTTCATCCAACGGGCTGATGTATGCCGCATTCAGGACCCGTGCAGAGATTCCGTCAGCTGCGAGCGAAGCGGCTGCCCAAAGCGCGCGCGAGACCTCGGTGCCGGTGGCGATGATCGTCAGATCCGATCCTTCGCGCGCAACGACGAACTTTCCGCGCTCCAGGCCGACTTCTTCTCCGGTCACCTTTGGGACCTTGAAACGACCGACACGGATGTAGGTGGGACGGGGGTTTTCAACGGCATTGCGGACAGCGGCCCGGGTCTGGTCCCCGTCTGCTGGGACCACGATGTCGAGTCCGGGCAACGCGCGAAGCCACGAGAGGTCCTCAACGGAGTGGTGCGTCGGGCCAAGTTCGCCATAGGCCATACCAGGGCTCATGCCGCACAGGATCACGTTGTGCTGGCTGTAGGCCACGTCGGCCTTGATCTGTTCGAGGGACCGTCCGGTCAGGAAGGGGCCAGCGGCACAAACGAAGGGGATAAGGCCGGCGTTCGCCAGGCCGGCGCCGACACCGACCATGTTTTGCTCAGCGATACCAACGTTGATCAAGCGGTCCGGAAACTCTTCACGGAACTTAGTCAGGTTGCTTGAGCCGACGGAGTCGTTGCAAACCGCGACGATTCGCTCATCGGCCCTGGCGAGTTGGATCAGCTCATCAGCAAAATCCTGACGGTTGTCGAACGTGGGTGCTTCCTTCAGCACAGGGGTGGTGGTCATGATAGCTCCTGGAATGCCTGAATGGTCTGTTCTTTGGAAGGCACCTTGTGGTGCCATTCGACGCGGTCCTCTATGAAGGACACGCCCTTGCCCTTGGTCGTGTTGGCGATGACGGCTACCGGGGAACCGGTAGTGGACGGGGCAAATGCGTCGATAAGTTCGTTGTAGTCGTGGCCGTCGATGACCCTGACCTCCAGGCCGAAAGCGGCAAGGCGTGCATCGAGAGGGTCCAGCCCGTTGGTGTCTTCAGTGCGTGCGCCCTGCTGCAGCCGGTTGCGGTCGACGATGACATGCAGGTTGTCCAGCTTGTGGTGGGACGCGGACATCAACGCTTCCCAGTTGCTGCCTTCCTGCATTTCGCCGTCGCCAAGTACGACGTAAACATTGGCTCCGTTGCCGCGAAGCTTCGATCCAATCGCGGCACCAACGGCGACGGGCAGACCATGCCCGAGCGGGCCCGTGTTGGTTTCCACTCCCGGAACCTTGACGCGGTTCGGGTGGCCATTGAGGGCAGACAGAGGCTCCATGAAAGTAGTCAGCTCGCTGGCGGGGAAGAAACCGCAATGGGCGAGCGTGGAATAAAGGGCAGCGGCGCAGTGGCCCTTGCTGAGAACGAACTGGTCCCTGCCGTCTTTGCGGGGATCTTCCGGGTCAACGTTAAGCACCGCGTCAAAGAGCACCGTGAGGATGTCGGTCACAGAGAAGTCCCCGCCGATGTGCCCCTGTCCGGCAGTCGAGATCATTTCCAAGATAGAACGCCGGGTGGCCTGCGCGCGCTCGTGCAGTTTCCCGGCGCGGAAAGAGGCGTCACCCGCCAGAAGTTCCTCTCGGAGGGACCGCCACTCCGCGGCCTGTGAAGCATCTGCAGTAAGCATCTTGCATATCCATTCAGTAGTGACTGTATGTGAATATGTTACGTAAGCCACACGGGGCTGTCAATGCATGGAAGAACTCGGGGGCAGGCGGCATGTACTCGTGATCCGCCGCCCGCGCACTTCCAAATGCATGCCCTATCAGCCGCAGCATCCGCAGCATTCGCCCCGGCCCCCGGAAACACGACGCCCAGGATGGCTACCCGTCCTCCTGCATCCGGGCCGCCTTGGCTGTCGTCGACGATCAGGAATCAGGAACGCAGGCCCTGGGAACCGTTTTGGGCGGCTCCGGCCACGGTGAGCAAATTGCCGCCAACAAAGTGAAAGGCATGAGGGTGGCCCTCCTGTGGATTCACTCCACGGCAACGCCCGCCCGCGAACACAACAACGCCATAACCCTCGGGGCCAACATTCCTCATGGAACCCTTCAGCAAGGACCAGCGCCATGTGCGGCGTATCGGCAAGATCGCCGCCTCCGAGACCATGAGGGGCATCCTTGACTGGTCTCGCGGACCTGGGGGAACTTAGTCACCTTGAGGGCCGGCTGACGATCGGGGCGGGTGCCGAGTTAACACTCCCGTTGGGTCCAAGGCTGGCGTGCAAGAATTCTTGGAAGACTTCCCAATGAAAGGAACCATCGTTGTCACCTGACTCCACTGCCCCCCTCCGTGCAGCCATTGTGAGCGCCCAATGGCACGCTGACATCGTCGATCGCGCTGTTGACAGCTTTCAGGAGCGGCTGCAAGAACTCGGCATCACGGAAGTTGATGTATACCGCGTCCCAGGCGCTTTCGAAATCCCGCTTCTCGCCCGCCGGCTCGCGACTTCTGGACGCTACGCCGGAATCGCCACCTCCGCACTTGTCGTCGACGGCGGTATTTACCGCCACGAGTTCGTCGCACAAAGCGTTGTGGATGCCCTCATGAGAGTTCAGATGGAAACAGACGTGCCCGTGTTTTCCGGTGTCCTTACTCCTCATCACTTTCACGAGCACGAGGAGCACCGCAATCAGTTCTCCCAGCACTTTGTGACCAAGGGCAGGGAACTGGCAGACGCCCTGTCCTCGACGCTTAAGGTCCTGGCGTCCTTGTAGGTTGATACTCCGTTCCCCTACGAACTGTGACCCGATGAAGGAGCGCGCCGGAGTTCCGACGTAGATAGCAGGGGATCGAGCGAAGGTCGTTTCCGTAGCGGGCTGTCCAGCACAAAGCTCAGGGAAACGACCTTCGCCACAGCCTTAGGCTTCATGCCTGGAAAAGGCGGCTGCGCATGTAGTGCCACGTAACGCCGGCGCCTGTCGCTTACTACACTCCCTGAGAAGTGAGCGTCAGACGCTGAAGGCGGTCCGAATGATCCGGTCGAAGGCGCGATCAGGCAGGAGCCAGCGGAGAAACATCACAGGACCGGCGCCGAAGCCGACGCGATATCTGGTGCGGGGGCGTCGTGAGTTGGCAATCTTGACTATGGTCTTGCCGATGACGTCCGGGGCGGAGGTGTTTCGGGCGTTGGTCTGGGAACTGGCGGCAAGAGTCTTCGCTACGCCATCGGCGATCCCGGCGTATGCGCCAGTTGAAGTGGCGGTTTCCCGCAGGGTGTCCGCTGCGATCCGGCCCCATTCGGTCCGGATGGATCCGGGCTCGACGACGACGGTTCGGATTCCGAATTGGCTCGTCTCGATTCGCAGGGCGTCACTGAGGGCCTCCACGGCGTATTTGCTGGCGTGATACCAGCCGCCCAGTGGAGTCACAAGCTTGCCACCCATCGAACTGATGTTCACGATGGTGCCCGAGCGTTTTGCGCGCATGTGCGGCAAGACGAGCTGCGTCAGGTGGGCGAGACCGAAGACGTTTACCTCGATCTGCTTGCGTGCTTCGTCAAGCACCACATCTTCAATAGCTCCGTAAGAGCCGTAACCGGCGTTGTTAACGAGAATGTCAATCTGGCCGCTCTCCCGGATGATGGTGTCGACTGCCGTGCGGATGGATGTGCCATCAGTAACGTCCAACGCGATCACATTGATGCCTTGCCGTTCCAGGTCCTTCATACGGCTAATCCGGCGCGCTGCGCCGTAAACGACGTAGCCGGCGTTCTTAAGGCGCAGCGCGGTGTCTGCGCCGATGCCCGAGGACGCTCCGGTGACGAGTGCAACTTTCTTGGTGGACATGAGTTTCTTCCTTCTTGTCGTGAGCTGGCGGGTCGGGGGTCATCGGCCCTCGGCAAGGCCGCGATGGGTGCTGTGTCCCGCAAGATTGCCAAACTCAGTTTCTAGACGTGCCCGGCAATCTCCTACGGAGCGGTGCCTAGGAAAACGCGTGAAGAGATGTTGTCGGCGCCTGCCTGATGCGCTCCAACGACATTGGTCACCATGCGTCTTACTAAGCACAGAATGCATTGCATGACACTTAGTGTCAAGTCGGACACTAATGCCGCGACGATGATCTTATGGTGGACGAATCGAAGGTTGGGCTGCGGGGGACGGGTGGTGGGCCGCGGCTCTCGTCAGCCTCCGATCAGACGCGAGTTGGCGTGGATTCCCTGATTTCAAGCTGCCTCCCCGCAATGGCGGTACTGTCCTTCATCGTCTTCGTGGGTCGCGAGCGGACGCAGCATCACGTCGCCCCGGAAGCTCGCGCGGCCGTTGAAGCCCTCCGGCAGGCAACCAGCGAGTAGACGGCTTCGGTTTGGCGTCCTTCGTCGACGGGGCGCTGTGGACGGTCGGCAGAGGCCTGATTGCAGGCAATGCAGACGAGGATTTGAGCGCTTATAGAACACTGCTGGGTGGGGGCCTCATGCGGGCGCCGGCAGCAAGCTACGCTTGGAACCATGACTCACCAAGGACCCCGCTGATGGCCAAGCGCGGTCGGTCAGCCCGGCAGGCGAACGGCGGCAGGCGGGGGAGCGGCGTCGTCGAATTGCCCGAGGGCGCCCGGCCGAAGGGCCCGGTGGAAGGCGTCTACTACATCGACACCGGGGACTGCGAGCTGGTGGCCGATCCGGACAACTCCAACGGCTGGCTGCTGAAGATCAACGGCGTGATGAGCTCGCACATCGACCTCGCGGACCCGCTGTTCCTGGACTTCGAATACATGCGCTGGATCGCCGCGCTGGTGGAATCCGTGTGGCCCCCGGAGGACCGGCCCAAGCTGCGCGCCCTGCACCTGGGCGGCGGGGCCTGCTCGGTGGCGCGGTACCTACACGCCGCCTACCCGGAGGCGCGCCAGGTGGTGGTGGAGCTCGACGGGAAACTGGCCGACTACGTCCGTGTCTGGTTCGAGCTGCCGAAGGCGCCGCTGCTCCGGATCCGGGTGGGCGAGGCCCGCGCCGTCACCGAGACGCTCACGCCGGAAAGCCGGGACCTGATCATCCGCGACGTCTTCGCCGGGGCCTTCACCCCGCGCGCCCTCACCACCCGCGAATTCAACGCGCACGCCAAAAACGTCCTGGCACCGGGCGGACTCTACGTGGTCAACTCCGGCGACAGCCCGGACCTCAAGAACGCCCGCCAGGACGCCGCAACCATCGCGGACACCTTCGCGCACACGATGATCATCGCCGACCCCGCCATGCTCAAGGGCCGCCGCTACGGCAACATGATCATGGCCGGCAGTGACACCCCGTTCGGCGACGACCCGAAACTTGCCCGCAAGCTCCTCGGCGGGGCCGTCCCGGCCCACATCTGGGACGACGCCCAGGTCAGGGCCTTCGCCCGCGGCGCCGAAATCCGCCACGATCCGGCCGTGCCGGACCCAACAGACGGCGAGCGACCAACGGAGCCGGTCGACTAAGCAGAACTAGCCGCCCAGCAGCACATCCCGCCGGGCCGCCGTCTCCTCCTGCAGCGCCCGCACGACGGCGGCAACCGCCGGGCGGCGCATCGAGTCCGGGCGCAGCACCAGCCAATAGGGGAGCAGCTCGGCGAAGTCCGCCGGAAGCAGGCGCACCAGGTCCTCATGCTGCCCGGCCATGAAGCACGGCAGGAACCCGATGCCCGCCCCAGCCCGCGTGGCCTCCACGTGCACGAACACGTTCGTCGACGAGACACCGTCCCGCATCGAGGGAACCAGCCGCCGCGGCGCGTCCAGGTCGTCCACCTGCAGCATCGAATCCACGAAGTAGACCAGCGGGTGCTGCACCAGTTCCTCCACCGTGCGCGGGGTGCCGTGCGCCGCGAGGTAGTCCCGTGAGGCGTACATCCCCAGCATGTACTGGCCCAGCCGCAGCGACTCCGCGCGGTGCACCTGCGGCTCGCCGACCACCACTTCCAGGTCCAGGCCCGAACGCTGTTGCAGGGCGCGGCGCGTCACGGTGATGATCTCCACGCCCAGGCCCGGGTGTTGCGTGCGCAGCCGCGCGACGGCGGGGGCCGCGATGTATGCGCTGAAGCCGTCCGTCGCGGTCATGCGCACGACGCCGGCGATCGGGTCCGGCGCGCGGTCCTCCGCTTCCAGCGTCCCCACCGCGGCCTCGATCCGCTCCGCCACGGCGGCCGCCTCGGCGCCGAGTTCGGTGAGCTCCCAGCCGCCCGCGGCGCGGGCGAGGGTCCTGCCGCCCAGCGCTTTCTCCAGCGCGGCGATCCGGCGCGAAACGGTGGTGTGGTTCAGCCCCAGGTGCTGGGCCGCCGTCGTGAACTTGCCGGTGCGCGACACAGCCAGCAGGACCAGGAGGTCGTCCGGATTCGGATTCATATCTGCAATTCTGCACACGCGCGGTGCCGATTTGGCCATTGAGTTGCGAGGAATGTGCAGCAAGACTCATCAGGTCATTCGTGTTGTGGATCACGGCACGTGTCAACGAGGACACAAAGGAGCAGGACATGGGCGTAGAACAGCGCTCCCTGGCAGAGGCGGGCCAAACGACGAAAGGCGCGGGCCTGCGGAAGATCGTGGCCGCCTCCATGGTGGGCACCGTGGTGGAATGGTACGAATTCTTCCTCTACGCCACCGCCGCCACCCTGGTATTCGGCAAGTACTTCTTCCCCAGCACCGGCAATGAGCTGGACGGCGTCATCCAGGCTTTCCTGACCTACGCCGTGGGCTTCGTGGCCCGGCCCCTGGGCGGCATCGTCTTCGGCCAGATCGGCGACAGGCTCGGCCGCAAACCCACCCTCCAGCTCACCATCGTGATCGTGGGTGTCTCCACTTTCCTCATGGGCTGCCTGCCCGGCTTCGCGGAACTGGGCTACCTTGCCCCGGCGCTGCTCGTGGCCCTGCGCTTCATCCAGGGCTTCGCGCTCGGCGGCGAATGGGGTGGCGCCGTGCTGCTGGTGGCCGAACACAGCCCCAACAAGTCCCGCGCCTTCTGGTCCAGCTGGCCGCAGGCCGCCGTCCCCGTTGGCAACCTGCTCGCCACCCTGGTGCTGTTCGTGATGTCCAAGACGCTCAGCAGCGCCGAGTTCCTCGGCTGGGGCTGGCGTGTGGCGTTCTGGCTGTCTGCGGTGATCGTGTTCGTGGGCTACTACATCCGCACCCATGTCACCGAGGCGCCCATCTTCCTGGAAGCAAAAGCCCAGGTGGAGAAGGAGCAGGCGGTCAGCTACGGCGTCGGCGAAGTCCTGCGCAGGTACCCCAAGGGGATCCTGCAGGCCATGGGGCTGCGCTTCGCGGAGAACATCATGTACTACCTCGTGGTGAGCTTCTCGATCGTCTACCTCAAGAGCGTGCACAAGTACGACACCTCCTCGCTGCTCCTGGCCCTGCTGATCGCCCACGTGGTGCATTTCGTGGTGATCCCGCAGGTGGGACGGTTGGCCGACTCGTGGGGCCGCAAGCCCGTCTACCTCGCCGGGGCAGTGGCCGGAGCGGCCTGGCCGTTTTTCGCGTTCCCGATGTTCGACACCCTCAACCCCGTGGTGATCGTGCTGGCCGTGACCATCGGCCTGTGCCTGCACGCTTTCATGTACGCGGGCCAGCCGGCCATCATGTCCGAGCTGTTCCCCACGCGCATGCGCTACTCCGGCGTCTCCCTCGGCTCGCAGGTCACCTCGATCTTCGCCGGCTCCCTCGCCCCATTGCTGGCGACCCAATGGCTCAAGGACACTGGCTCCTGGCTGCCCACCGCGATCTACCTGCTGCTCGCCTGCGCGGTGACCGCCGTCGTCGTCCTCACCCTGCGCGAGACGCGCGGAGCCGCGCTGGAGGACATCGACGACGCCGACGCCCGCCGCCACGGGCTGCCCGCAGCGAAGGGGGCGGAAGCGTGAGTGCGGGCCCGCTCAGCGGGCGGAAGGCTCTGGTGACCGGCGGGGCCGGCGGGATCGGGGCTGCGTGTGCCCGCGAGTTCGCGGCCCGCGGCGCCAAGGTGGTGGTGGCCGACGTCGACGCCGCCGGGGCCGAAGTGCTCGCCGACGAACTCGGCGGCACCGCCTGGGCCGTGGACCTGCTCGACACTGACGCGCTGGCCGGGCTGAGCCTCGACTGCGACATCCTCGTCAACAACGCCGGGATCCAGAAGGTGGCGCCGATCGAGGAGTTCGAACCCGCGGACTTCCGGCGCATCCTGGCACTCATGCTCGAGGCGCCGTTCCTGCTCATCCGCGCCGCCCTGCCGCACATGTACGCCCAGGGCTTCGGCCGGATCATCAACGTGTCCTCCGTGCACGGGCTGCGGGCCTCGGCGTTCAAGAGCGCCTATGTCTCGGCCAAACACGGGCTCGAAGGGCTCAGCAAGGTGACGGCGCTGGAGGGTGGGCCACGGGGCGTGACGTCCAACTGCATCAATCCCGGCTACGTGCGCACACCGCTGGTGGAGAAGCAGCTCACGGACCAGGCGCAGCTGCACGGCATCCCGGAATCCGAGGTCCTCGCCAAAGTGATGCTCACCGAGGCCGCCGTGAAGCGGCTGGTGGAGCCGGCGGAGGTTGCGTCGCTGGCCGCCTGGCTGGCCTCCGACGACGCCGGGATGGTCACCGGGGCCAGCTACACCATGGACGGCGGCTGGTCAGCGCGGTGAGGCTTCCGGGTTGAGGCCTGCGGAGGGGCCTTACACAAGGGGCCCTTGCAAACGGCCCGGCGCGGAATAGAGTGTGGCATGGCCACGATCGACTCGGTGTGGGGGCGGAGGGTGCTGGCGTCGCTGCCGTTCCTTGTGCCGTTCGTCGTCGTTTTCCTGGGCTGGCTGGCGTTTGGTGACCGCCCCCTGGACGCTGCGGTTTACGCCTTGATGTTCGTCGCATTCCTTGCCACCTATCCATGGCTTGACGGCATCCTCGCGAGGCGTCGCTTCAGGAAGCAATTGGGGCGGGGCCACGTGGAGTGCTGGATCCGCTCGAACGACATCGCGGCGAGCGGCATCTGGACGGACTGGGAGCGCGGCTTCGTGTCGTTCCGGGCGCCGAGCGTGGACTTTATCCGGACGGCGTTTTCCCGGCCGCCCGATGATCCGCCGTTCACCTTTCTTGTGTCCGGCAGGGCGGATCCGGGTCCCGGAAACAACGGCACAAACCGGTTTCCCTACCTGGGCAGGAACGTCCGCTCGGTGCATTTGCAGACCACCCGCGGCCCGGTGGAAATCGCGGGCTTCCCGGAGGCCATGGAGCAGCTGGAAGCCGAACTCTTCCCGCGAAATGACAGATGACGGCAGTGTTTGTTGGGAACACTGCCGTCATCTGTCAACTCGGCGGGGGCACTACTTAACGGGTTCGCTTTCCTTGACCACCGGGATGGCCGCGGTCTCATCGACCAGTTCGGCGCGCTGGCGTCCGCCGCCGCGCACCCAGAGCCGGTAGGCCACGAACAGCAGGGCCAGCCACGCTCCGCCGACGTAGAGTGCCACCCGGGTGTCCTCGAAGACGCCCAGGATGACGATCACCATGGCCATGAACGCGATGGCGAGCACCGAGGCGGCGGGCCACAGCGGCGACGGGAATTCCGAAGCCGGCAGGCCCTTCCGGGCGATCTCCCGCTTCATGGCAACGTGCGAGGCCAGGATCATCACCCACACCCACACCGTGGCGAAGGTGGCGATCGAGGCGATGATCACGAACACGTTCTCCGGGATTACGGCGTTGAGGACCACACCGATCAGCAGGATGCCGCCCATCAGGGCAACGGTCATGAAGGGGACCCCGTGCCGGGAGACCTTTCCGAAGCTCGCCGGGGCGTGGCCCTGCTGGGCGAGCCCGAAGAGGATGCGGCCGGCACCGAAGATGTCGGAGTTGATGGCGGACAGCGCGGCCGTGATCACCACGACGTTGAGGATGTGCGGTGCGGCCGGGATGCCCAGGCCGTCGAAGATCTGCACGAACGGGCTGCCGTTGCTGCCGATTTCGTTCCACGGGAACAGGCTCATCAGCACGCCGAGCGTCAGGACGTAGAACAGCAGGACGCGTACAGGGACGGTGTTGACGGCCTGCGGAATGACCTTCTTCGGGTTGGCTGCCTCGCCGGCGGTGATGCCGATCGTCTCGATGCCGCCAAAGGCAAACATCACGACGGCGAACGCGGCCAGGACGCCGCCGAAGCCGTTCGGGAACAGGCCTCCGTGGTCCACCAGGTTCCCCATGCCCGGAGCCACGCTGCTGCCGCCGGCCTGGAAACCAAACACGATGATCGCGACGCCGCCGGCAATCATGGCGATGATGGCGACTACTTTGATGAGGGAGAACCAGAACTCGAGTTCACCGAAGACCTTGACGCTGAGCAGGTTCATGGCACCCAGGAACAGGATGACGGCCAGGACCCAGATCCATCGGTCCACCTGCGGGAACCAGAAGCCCATGTAGATGCTGAAGGCGGTGACGTCGGCGATGGCAACGATGGCCATTTCGAAGACGTAGGTCCAGCCGGTCACGAAACCGGCAAAAGGACCGAGGTAGCGGCTGGCGTACTGCCCGAAGGAACCGGACACGGGGTGCCGCACGGCCATCTCACCCAGGGCGCGCATCACCATGAACACGGCGGCGCCGCCGATCATATAGGCGAAAAGCACGGCGGGGCCGGCCATCTGGATGGCCGCAGCCGAACCATAGAACAGGCCGGTGCCGATCGCGGAGCCGAGGGCCATGAAGCGGATGTGGCGGACATTGAGGCCCCGGTTCAGTGCGGTCGCCACAGTGCCGGCCGTCGCACCGGGAGTGGCCGTTGGGGCGGCGCTTGGTGCTTGTTGCATGCGAATAACCTTCTCGTCATTGGGAGGGGGATCGTTAACCAGCAGACCATTTCCGGGAGGCCTGTGATTGGTTTCACGGGTCATTGGTGTCTTTCATCTCAGACGGTCGGAGAATTAAGGGGCAGGTCTCCCCGGGCAAGCGGCACGAAAGGAACGGCGCCATGGGTGGTTTCATCGCATACCTCGATACCTCGATACCTCGGAGGTCCTTCCCGGAAGGCTGGAGGAGCTGAAAACGGCCATGGCCGGGTTGGCCGCATTCGTGGAGGAAAACGAGCCCCGGATCCTTGGCTACACCGTCCACTTCACGGAGGACGGAACTGAAATGAGCGTGCTGCATTTCCATGAGGATGAGGACTCGCTGATGTTCCATTTGGACGTCGCCGGCCCAAAGTTCCCGCCGATTGCCCCGTTCATCCGCATGAAGAGCATCGAGATCTTCGGCGACCCCAGCGAGGAGCTGCTGGCACGCTCCCGGGCCAAGGCGGAACTCCTGGGCAGCGGCACGGTCATTGTGCGCGGGCTCCATGCCGGCTTCGCCCGCCCCACGCGCGGCTGAGCGCGAAAGCCGCACGCGGCGGCTAAACGGCGCGGCTGAACGGCGCGGCTGAACGGCGCGCCGAGGCGGACTGACCCGGCGCCGCCTGTAACGGACACCGCGGGGGCGGGATCCGGCGTCGCTGTCTGGAATACCGGACACGCATCACCGGAGCGGTCTTCGGAATCCCGCATAACAGGCGCAAGCTTAAGTACGGGATACCGGACACTTACCCTAACTGACGAGGAACCATGACCGCACAGCCGTTGGCGCCAGGCAAAGCCACCTCCAAAGTCCCTGCCGCCGAAAACACCCTTCGCATCCTCAAACTGCTGGCCTCCCGCCGGGGCCCGATGGCGGCGTCGAACATCGCCACCTCGCTGGGCCTGCCTCGCTCAAGCGTGTACCACCTGCTGGGCGTGATGGAGTCCAACGGCTTCGTGATGCACCTGCATGAGGAACAGCGCTACGGCCTGGGCATCAGCGCCTTCGAGCTCAGCTCCGCCTACTCCCGGCAGGAGCCGCTCTCCCGCCTGGGGCGCCCCATGCTCGCGTCCCTCGTGGACGTGATCGGCGAGAGCGCGCACCTCGCCGTGCTGCACGGCCGCGACGTGCTCTACATCGTGGAGGAGCGGGCCAAGAACCGACCGTCCCTGGTGACCGACGTCGGCGTCCGCCTGCCCAGCCACCTCACCGCCAGCGGCCGCGCGATCCTGGCCGCCCTGCCGAAGTCCCAGGTGCGCGCGCTGTACCCGAACGCCGCCGCCTTCACGGCCCGGCACGAGACGGAGTCGCCCATCATGAAGTACTCCGCACTGTCCTCGCATCTGGACCAGGTGCGCCAGCGCGGCTACGCCACCGAGCACGGCGAAGTCACCCCCGGGTTCGGTTCGATCGCCGCCGCGGTCACCGACCATCTGGGATGGCCGACGGCGGCCGTCGCCGTGACCTTCCTCGAGGAAAAGGTGGCGGCGGACGAATGGCCGGCGCTCGCCGGGCGCATCCAGAAGGCGGCCGACGAGCTCTCGATCCGCATCTACGGCCGTCCGGCCCAGTAGACGCGCCCGCCCAACTGACTCGCACTTAAGGCCGTTTTGGGCGCCCAAAACGGCCTTAACTGCGAGCTAGTTGGGCAGTGCTCAGGGGATCGCGACAGGACCTCCCGCGCCAGTCTGGAATCCCGGACACAACCCCCAGAAAAGCCATTCCGCGGCCGTCGCGGACAGGCTCTACTGGATACAGAAGATCTTTCCCCCACCACCCCTCCAGAGACGAAGGAGCCACCATGGCACCCGCCGATTTCACCACCGGAGCCCGCCCGGTCAAAGCTGCCCGCGGCACCGAGCTCACCGCCAAGAGCTGGCAGACGGAAGCCCCGCTGCGCATGCTCATGAACAACCTGGATCCCGAGGTCGCCGAACGCCCGGATGACCTGGTGGTTTACGGCGGCACCGGCCGCGCCGCCCGCAGCTGGGCCGCGTTCGACGCCATCACCCGCACCCTGGAAACCATGGAGAAGGACGAGACCCTCCTGGTCCAGTCCGGCAAGCCGGTGGGCGTCTTCCGCACCAACGAATGGGCACCCCGCGTGCTGCTGGCCAACTCCAACCTCGTGGGCGACTGGGCAACGTGGCCCGAATTCCGCCGCCTCGAGGCCGAGGGCCTGATGATGTACGGCCAGATGACCGCCGGTTCCTGGATCTACATCGGCACCCAGGGCATCCTGCAGGGCACGTACGAAACCTTCGCCGCCGTGGGCAACAAGCTCCAGGCCGAGGGCCGCATGGCCGCCAGCACCGGAAACGAGGGCCCGCTGGCCGGCACCCTGACCCTGACGGGCGGCTGCGGCGGCATGGGCGGCGCCCAGCCGCTCGCCGTCACCCTGAACGACGGCGCCTGCCTGATCGTCGACGTCGACGAGTCCCGCCTGCGCCGCCGTGCCGGCAAGCGTTACCTGGACGAGGTCGAGACCGACCTGGACACCGCCATCGCCAAGGTCCTCAAGGCCAAGGAAGAGCGCCGTGGCTGGTCCGTGGGCTACGTCGGCAACGCTGCCGAGGTCTTCCCCGAGCTGCTCCGCCGCCACAAGGCCGGCGAGCTGACCATCGACGTCGTCACCGACCAGACCTCCGCCCACGACCCGCTGTCCTACCTCCCGGAGGGCATCACGGTTGAGGAATGGCACCGCGAGGCCGAGGCCGATCCGGAAGGCTTCACCAAGAAGGCCCAGGCTTCCATGGCCCGCCACGTACAGGCAATGGTCGAATTCCAGGACGCCGGCGCCGAGGTCTTCGACTACGGCAACTCCATCCGCGACGAAGCACGCAAGGGCGGCTACGACCGCGCCTTCGAATTCCCGGGCTTCGTTCCGGCCTACATCCGCCCGCTGTTCTGCGAGGGCCTCGGCCCGTTCCGCTGGGTGGCCCTGTCCGGCGACCCGGAAGACATCCGCGTCACCGACGAAGCCATCAAGGAGCTGTTCCCGGAGAACAAGCACCTGCACAAGTGGATCGACGCCGCCCAGGAGCGCGTGGAATTCGAAGGCCTCCCGGCCCGCATCTGCTGGCTCGGCTACGGCGAACGCCACAAGGCCGGCCTGCTCTTCAACAAGCTCGTCGCCGAGGGCAAGGTCAAGGCCCCGATCGTCATCGGCCGTGACCACCTCGACTCCGGCTCCGTGGCCTCCCCGTACCGCGAAACCGAAGCCATGAAGGACGGCTCCGACGCGATCGCCGACTGGCCGCTGCTGAACGCCCTGACCGCCGCCTCCTCCGGCGCTACCTGGGTGTCCATCCACCACGGCGGCGGCGTGGGCATCGGCCGCTCCATCCACACCGGCCAGGTCTCGGTTGCCGACGGCACCGAGCTCGCAGCCCAGAAGCTCGAGCGCCTGCTCACCAACGACCCCGGCATGGGTGTCATCCGCCACGTCGACGCCGGCTACGAGCGCGCCGTCGAGGTCGCCGCCGAGCGCGGTGTCCGCATCCCGATGAACGAAGGCAAGTAAGAACATGACCACCATCACCCACGAAGCGCTGACCGTCACCCTCGGTTCCAGCGATGTCACCGCCGAGGACGTCCTCAACGTCGCCCGCCACGACGCGAAGATCACCATCTCCCAGGAAGCCCTGGACACCGTCGCCAAGGTCCGTGCCCACATCGACGAGCTCGCCGTCAGCGATACTCCCGCCTACGGCATCTCCACCGGTTTCGGAGCCCTGGCCAACCGCCACATCCCCAACGAACTGCGCACCCAGCTGCAGAAGTCGCTGATCCGCAGCCACGCTGCAGGCATGGGTCCGGCCGTGGAGCGCGAAGTTGTCCGCGCCATCATGTTCCTCCGTGCCAAGACCATGGCGTCCGGCCGCACGGGAGTCCGCCGCGAGGTCCTGGAGACCTTCGTCAAGGTGCTCAACGCCGGCATCACCCCGCTGGTCCGTGAGTTCGGTTCCCTCGGTTGCTCCGGCGACCTCGCCCCGCTGTCCCACTGCGCCCTGGTGGTCATGGGCGAAGGCGAAGCGTTCGGCCCCGACGGCGAGCTCTACGGCGTCGAAGGCCGCCCCGCCGTCGCCGATCTGCTCGCCCAGCACGGCATCGAGCCGGTTGTCCTGGCCGAAAAGGAAGGCCTGGCGCTGGTCAACGGCACCGAGGGCATGCTCGGCATGCTGCTCATGGCCATCGCGGACCTCCGCAACCTGATGACGACGGCGGACATCACCGCCGCGCTCAGCGTCGAGGCGCTGCTCGGCACGGACCAGGTGTTCCTGCCCGAGCTGCACGCCGCCCTGCGTCCGCACCCGGGCCAGGCCGCCAGCGCCGACAACATGCTCAAGGTGCTGTCCAACTCGCCGATCGTTGCCTCCCACCGTGAAGGCGACTCCCGGGTCCAGGACGCGTACTCGCTGCGCTGCGCCCCGCAGGTTGCCGGTGCCGTCCGCGACACCGTGACCCATGCCGAGCTTGTGGCCACCCGCGAACTGGCTGCCGCGATCGACAACCCGGTGGTCCTGCCGGACGGCCGCGTATCCTCCAACGGCAACTTCCACGGCGCCCCCGTGGCCTACGTGCTGGACTTCCTGGCCATCGCCGTGGCGGACCTGTCCTCCATCGCCGAGCGCCGCACCGACCGCATGCTGGACCCGGCCCGCTCGCACGGCCTGCCGGCCTTCCTGGCCGATGATCCCGGCGTCGACTCCGGCCTCATGATCGCCCAGTACACCCAGGCCGGCCTGGTCTCGGACAACAAGCGCCTGGCCGTTCCGGCGTCGGTGGACTCCATCCCGAGCTCCGCCATGCAGGAAGACCACGTCTCCATGGGTTGGCACGCCGCCCGCAAGCTGCGCAAGGCCGTGGAGAACCTCCGCCGCGTCCTGGCAGTGGAGCTGGTCACCAGCGCCCGCGCCATCGACATCCGCACCAAGCTGTCCGACGGCGAACTGAACCCCGGTCCCGCCGGTGCCGCCGTGCTCGAGGTGCTGCGCGCCGTCGTCGCCGGTCCCGGAACCGACCGTTTCCTCTCGCCTGAGCTGGAAGCGGCCGACCGCCTGGTGGGCTCCGGTGCCGTGCGTGAAGCCGCCGAATCCGCCGTCGGGATCCTCGCCTGATCCCGAAGGAAATGCGGTCTAAGTAAACATTGGATGGCGCCCCGGAAATGTTCGGCAACAGCCGCGTCCGGGGCGCCATTCGTGTAGTAGAACTTATGGGGTACGGCATGTCCGCGCCGACGATGTCGCGGGCCTGTCGGACGAAAATTACATAACCGAAGATACGAACATCCACAAAGGGGTAGAAGTTCAATGAAGTCACGCGGATCCGTCCTGTCCAGGCGAATCGCACATGCCGCCACCGTTGCCGACTGGGCAAGCCTGGCTGCAGGGGAGCGGATCGAGGTCGTCAAGCACGCGCAGGTGATCGCGGCGGGGGAAGTCCAGGAGGTTTCCGTCAGCGGAAACGTCGTCTGGCTTGAGCCCGCGGGTCCCGGCGCCGATGCGGCCGCCAAGCAGCTTTTCATGAAGTCCGACGGCGTGGAGCTGCGCCGGGCATAACCCGCCCGGGAAGCGCGTGGGGGAGAAACCGCCCCGGGCGTAAACTGGGCTCGAAAGACTGAGGCTCCCGAAACCGGGGCCCGCTTCCAATCCGCAGCATCTGGCCGCGGACCGGGAAACGGGCCCCGGTTTCTTGTGCGCGGGGGTGCTTGCCCTTACAGGTAAAGGCAGTGCCTCCCAGTGCCCGTGGTCCAGGCGTACTGTCGGAAACATGGACCACCGAAGCCAAATCCGCGAATTCCTCAGCAGCCGCCGGGCCCGGATCACCCCGGAGCAGGCAGGGCTGCCTGCCTACGGCGGCAACCGCCGGGTGCAGGGGCTCCGCCGGGAAGAGGTGGCGTTGCTGGCCGGGGTCAGCATCGACTACTACGTGCGCATGGAACGCGGGAACCTCGGCGGCGTGTCCGAGAGCGTGCTCAACGCCGTGGCCCGTGCCCTGCAGCTTGACGAGGCCGAACAAACGCACCTGTTCGACCTGGCGAAACGCTCCACGCCGGCGCCGGCCCGGCAGCGGCGCGCGGCGCCGAAGCAAGTCAGCGCCTCCATGCAGCAGCTGCTCGACGCGATCACGGAGGCACCCGCCTGGATCCGCAACGCCCGCTACGACCACCTTGCGAGCAACAGCATGGCCCGGGCCCTGTACGCACCCATGATGAACAGTGCTGAACAACCCGCCAACTCGGCCCGCTTCCTGTACCTCGATCCGGCCGCCAAGGAGTTCTTCACGGACTGGGACCGTGCTGCGGACGACGTTGCGGCCATGCTCCGCTCCGAAGCCGGCAGGAACCCTTACGACAAGGCCCTCAGCGAGCTGATCGGAGAGCTTTCCACCCGCAGCGAGGTGTTCCGGCAGCGCTGGGCCAAGCACAACGTCCGCTTCCACCGCACGGGCTTCAAGAGGTTCCACCACCCCGTGGTGGGGGATCTCGAAATGAACTTCGAGGCGATGGAATTCCCCTCCGAGCCCGGCCTGACACTCCTCGTCTACACCGCTGCCGCCGGAACTCCCACCGCCGATGCCCTCAAGCTGCTCGGCAGCTGGGCGAAAACGCAGGAACTGAACGCTGCGGGGACCGGTTTGACTCTGGAGACCGAAAACGCGGCCACTGATTCTTCCTCGGGAAAGAGCCAGTGACGGCCCGGACACTGCCCCGCGTCCTGGTTCCGTCGTCCGCCCTCCTGTGGGGGCTGCAGTTCGCCTTCCTCAACCCTGTGCTGGCGCTGCTGCTGACGGGCCTGTTCGGGGCGACGGCGGCCGACGTCGGCTGGGTCCTGGCCGCCTACAACGCCAGCGGCTTCGCCGCTTCCCTCCTGCTTCCGGCCTACGCCGACCGCAGGAGCAGCTACCTGCGCCCCATGCTCGCGTGCGGGGCCCTGACCCTGGCCCTGGCCGCAGCCCTGGCAGCGGCAAACACGCTGCCGGCCGCCGTCGTCGCCCTGATCGTCCTGGGCGCCCCGGCGGGGGTGGGGACGTCCCTGCTCTTCGCCCATCTCCGGCACTCGGGCGCGGACGCCACGGACGTCGTCAACACCCGGGCCTACATCGCCTTCGCCTGGGTGGCCGGCCCGCCGCTCGCGACCCTGATCATCGGGGCCTTCGGGGAACGGGCAGTGCTCGCCGCGATCGCGGCGATCGCCGTCCTGAACATCGGCACCACCACGGCCATGATCGCGCGCCGGAACACCTCCGGCGGCACCGCTGCGAAGAAGCCCGACGCCGGCCCGCCGGTCCGCAAGATGACGGTCGCCGCCGTCGTGCTCGGCTTCGTCGCGCTGCAGGCGAGCAACAGCGCGGCAGTTTCCTTCATGGGCCTGTTCGTCAGCCGGGGCCTCGGCGGCGAGGTCTTCTGGGCCGGCCTTGCCCTGGGAACGTGCGCCGCCCTCGAGGTTCCGGCGCTCCTGATCATTGCGCGGCTGGGCCGCCGATTCCCGAGCCGGGTCCTCATCACCACCGGGTGCCTGGCCGGCATCGCCTACTACACCTCGATGACCTTCGTCGCCGATCCGGTGGTGCTGATCTGCCTCCAGCCGCTCAACGCTTGGTTCTTCGGCACCGTGGCGGGCGTGGGCCTGACCCTGTTCCAGCAGATCATTCCGCGCCCTGGCCTCGCCTCCGGGCTGTGGAGCAACACGGCGCGGCTAGGGGCGGTGGTCTCCGGCGTCGTCATCAGTGTCGGAACGACGACGGCGCTCGGCTACCACGGCGTCTTCGCCTGCTCCGCTGGGCTCACCGCGCTCGCCTTGATCATCCTCACTCTCACGGCCCGGGCCATCCGGGCCCCGGCGCCGGAACCGGACCACCTCCAACCCTCCACGGAAGGACCCCATGGAACTCCGATCCAAGATCCCCAGCACCAAGGGACCCGCTGACATGTTCACCGGCGACGTCCACTTCGACGTCATTGCCAAAGGCGAAACACCCTCGCGGCTGCGGGTGAACATCGTCCGCTTCGCACCTGGCGCACGCACCGCCTGGCACCGGCACGCCAACGGCCAGACCCTGCACGTCACGGACGGCGTCGGCCTGGTGCAGTCCCGCGGCGGCGAAGTGATCGTGATGAAGCCGGGCGACACCGTCTACACGCCGCCCGGCGAGTGGCACTGGCACGGCGCCTCCGCCGAGGACTTCATGTGCCACCTGGCCATGTGGGAAGGGCTTGGTGAGGGACAGGAAGGCCCCGAAACGGAGTGGGCAGGGCACGTCACGGACGCGGAATACCGTGCCAAGTAACCGATTGAGCAACTGGAAGGTTTGAATCATGCATACACGTGAACTGGGCCAAGGCCTGAAGGTATCCGCCGTGGGCCTTGGCTGCATGGGGATGTCCCAGAGCTATGGACCGAACCCCGGCACCCGGGAAGACATGCTCAAGGTGATCCGTTCGGCGGTCGACCTTGGTGTCACGTTTTTTGACACCGCCGAGGTTTACGGACCGTATGTGAATGAGGAACTCGTCGGCGAAGCGCTGCGCGAGGTCCGGGAAGAGGTGGTCGTTGCCACCAAGTTCGGCTGGCGGATTGAGAACGGCAAGAGCGTGGGGCTCGACAGCAGCCCTGAACAGATCCGCCGCGTAGCCGATGCATCCCTCAAACGCCTGGGCACCGACGTAATCGACTTGTTCTACCAGCACCGGGTCGACCCCGACGTCCCGATCGAGGATGTGGCCGGAACGGTGCGGGAACTGATCCAGGAGGGTAAGGTACGGCACTTTGGTTTGTCCGAGGCATCGGCCGGGACCATCCGCCGAGCGCATGCTGTCCAGCCGGTTGCCGCCCTGCAAAGTGAGTATTCTTTGTGGACGCGGGACCCGGAAAGGGAGATCCTGCCCACGCTGGCGGAACTCGGCATCGGCTTTGTCCCGTTCAGCCCGCTGGGGAAAGGCTTCCTGACGGGGAAAGTGGATGCCTCCCGGACATTTGCAGCGGGGGACATCAGGGCTACGATCCCGAGGTTTTCGGAGGAAAACCGCGCGGCAAACGCGGCCCTGGTTGATCACGTTGCCGGACTGGCGCGCAGCAAAGGATCGACGCCGGGGCAGATTGCTTTGGCGTGGTTGCTGGCTCAGCAACCGTGGATCGTGCCGATCCCCGGAACCCGCAGCACGTCCCGGATCGCGGAAAACGCGGGATCGACGCAAGTGGCGCTCTCGGCGGACGATTTGCACGACCTCGACACGCTGGCCCAGCGCATAGGTGTTTTCGGTGACCGCTACAACGAAACCCAGATGGGATTCGTCAACGGATAAGCCTTGGTCCCACGTATGCGCCTCCGCAACGGAAAACGGCCCCTGCAAGCTTGAACGGTAGCTTGCAGGGGCCGTCCCCTGTGTTTATTGCTGCTGAGCCCCGCGCTGGACTCAGGCTGCGATCGCTTCGCGGGTCTGGCCGAAGGGCACGGACGCGTCGAAGGCAACGGTGTAGCTACCCGGATTGTGGCGGGTAACGAGGATGCCGCAGTCGGCGTGTGCCGCGGCGTCCTCGATCAGGGTTTTGACGGCCTGGTCCAGGCCGTCGTGGATTTCCTGGCCATTGGAAAAGGTCAGGTGGATTGCGCGTTCTGCAGTCATTGCAGGGGTCATTGGGGGCCTCCTAATACTTGCCGTATGCGAAGACGGCTTATAAATCATAGAGGGCGAGAGCGGAAATTTGTAAGATGACTGTCAGCCTGTGATCCCGGTCTCAGCGCCGGACCATGGCTCGCAGCAGTTTCACGGCCACGGAAAGGGCCGCGATATCCACCGGTCCGGGCTTGATTGCTTCTTGGATGGTCTCCTGGATCCGGGACAACTGTTCGATGTTTCCGCGCTCCCAATCGGTGATCCGCTCCTCCGGATCGGTTTCCGCGGCGGTGAACCGTGAGGTGTGCCGCACCACCGCCTTGGTCATGTCGGCCAGCACCAGGTACATGTCGTCCCGCAGCGCGGCCCGGGCCAGGGATTCCCAGTGCGTGGCCCGCGGCAGCATGGTGATGTGCTCCAGCAGCGGGATGGCCGAAATGCGCTCGAACACGGCGAAGTAGACCTCTGCCACTGCCTCCGCCGGTTCCTGCAGTTCCTCGGCGATGGCCGTGATGTCCAGCAGGCCGTAGCTGACCAGGATTTCCGAAGCCCGGATCCCCAGCTCGTGCGGCACGCCGACCGAATCCGTATGCGCCAGCCGCTTCAGCGAATGGGCCAGGTTGATGCCGTGCAGGAGGCCCGTGAAGTTGGCCCGCAGCAGGGACATCGGCCCTTCGAGGCGGGCCAGCGCGTCGGCCACGGGCTTGTCGCGGAAGTCGTGGGTCACGTACCAGCGGACGGAGCGGTCCAGGAGCCGCCGCATGTCCAGGGCGACGGCGGCGCCGTGCTCGCTCGCCAGGCCGGCCGGGAGCTGGGCGATGGCGTCCGTGATGGCGTCGAAATCCCAGATCTGCCGCATCACCACGAACCCGCGGGCAACCGCCGTCGCCGACACCGTGGTTTCCTCCATGGCGCGGAAGGCGAACGCGGTGCCGCCCATGTTGATCATGTCGTTCGCCACCACGGTGGCCACGATCTGGCGCATCAACGGATGGGTCGAGAGGTGCTCGCCGAACCGTTCGGTGACTTGCCGCGGGAAGTAGTCCTGGAGGGTCTGCGAAAACCAGGGATCGTCGGAGAGCCCGCCCTCGGTGAGTTCGCGGGCGAGTTCGATCTTGGCGTAGGCCGCCAGCACGGCGAGTTCCGGCGTCGTCAGTCCCTTGCCTGTCCGGACGACGCGGTCCCTGAGTTCCTCGTTGCTCGGCAGGCATTCGAGATCCCGGTCGAGGTCCGTGGCGGCCTCCAGCCAGTCCATGGTCCGTTCGAAGCTGGGGCTCCATTCGAGGGCCAGCTGCTTGTCGTTGAGGAGGAGCGTGTTCTGGTCGTGGTTGGTTTTCAGCACGAGGCGCCCCACCTCGTCCTCGAGCGAATGAAGGAACCCGGTCCGTTCGGCCGCGGACATCCTCCCGGCGGAAATCATCCGGTCCAGGAAGACCTTGATGTTGACCTCGTGGTCGGAGCAGTCGACGCCGGCGGAGTTGTCGATCGCATCGGAATTCACGAGGATCCCGGCCAGGGCCGCCTCCACGCGGCCGCGCTGGGTGATGCCGAGGTTGCCGCCTTCGGCGATGATGTGGCTGCGGAGCTGGGAGGCATCGATCCGGATGGCGTCGTTGGATTTGTCCCCGACGTCGGTGTGGGACTCCGTTGATGCCTTGATGTAGGTGCCGATCCCGCCGTTGTACAGCAGGTCCACCGGCGCCATCAGGACCGCGCGCAGAAGATCGGGCGGGCTCATCGCCGTCGTGCCTTCCTCCAGTCCCAAGGCGAGCCGGACCTCCTCGGTGAGGGGGATCGACTTCTCCGCGCGGGAGAAAACGCCTCCGCCGGGGCTGAGCTTCTTGGTCCTGTAGTCGGCCCAGGAGGAGCGGGGCAGCTTGAAGAGCCGCTGCCGTTCGGCGTAGGAGACGGCGGGGTCCGGATTCGGGTCCAGGAAGACGTGCCGGTGGTCGAATGCCGCCACGAGTTTGATGTGGCGGGAGAGGAGCATGCCGTTGCCGAAGACGTCGCCGCTCATGTCGCCGATGCCCACCACCGTGAAGTCCTCGCTTCCGGAGTCGATCATCAGTTCCTTGAAATGGTGCCGCACGGACTCCCACGCGCCCCGGGCGGTGATGCCCATCTGCTTGTGGTCATAGCCCACCGAGCCGCCGGAAGCGAAGGCGTCGCCGAGCCAGAATCCGTACTCCGCCGCGAGGGCGTTGGCGATGTCGGAGAACGCGGCCGTCCCCTTGTCCGCCGCCACCACGAGGTAGTAGTCGTCGCCGTCGTGCCGCACCACCCGGGGCGGGGGCACCACCCGGCCGTTGCCGCCGTCGGCGTCCGTCAGGAGGTTGTCCGTGAGGTCCAGCAGGCCGCGGACGAAGGTCCGGTAGCTTTCCTGGCCCTCGGCTAGCCAGGCCGCGCGGTCCTCGGCCGGATCGGGCAGGCCCTTGGGGAAGAAGCCGCCCTTGGCGCCGGTGGGGACGATCACGGCGTTCTTGACCGTTTGGGCCTTCACCAGTCCCAGCACCTCGGTGCGGAAGTCCTCCCGACGGTCGGACCAGCGCAGGCCGCCGCGGGCTATCGCCCCGAACCGCAGGTGCACGCCCTCCACACGCGGCGAGTAGACCCAGATCTCGAACTTCGGCCGGGGTTCCGGCGCGGCCGGGATGCCGGCGGGGCTGAGCTTGAAGCTCATGTACGGCTTGCCGAGGTAGTAGTTGGTGCGCAGCGTGGCGTCCACCAGGCTGGCCAGGGAACGCAGCAGGCGGTCGGCGTCCAGGCCCGGCACGGCGTCGATGGCTTTGGCCAGCTTGGTGCGGGCGGCGTGCACGGCCTGGGTGCGGTGGCTGAATTCGCTGTCGTGCCCCTCGAACACGTCGCCTTCGAACACGTCCCCGTCGGCCGGTCCCGGGTGGATGAGGTCTGGCTCGAAGAGGTCCGCGGCGAAGATATCGGGATCGAACTTGGCCTCGAACAGGTCCAGCAGCGCGTGGGTTGCCTTGGGGTTTTCGCGGAGGGTGTCCGCGATGAAGCCGTAGGAGTTGGTGCTGCCGAGCTGGCGCAGGTACTTGGCGTAGGCGCGCAGGATGGCGGTCCGTCGCCAGCCGAGGCCTTCACGGAGGACCAGGGCGTCGAAGGCGTCCGACTCCGAATCGCCGCGCATCGCAGCCGAGAACGAGCCGGCCAGGAGGCCGCCCGTGGCCAGGGGGTCCACCCCGCGCGGATACTTGAGCCCCAGGTCGTACAGGAAGAACTGCCGGCCGTCGGCACGCAGGACGGCGAACGGCCGTTGGTCCAGCACCTTGAGGCCGAGGTTGTGGAAGAACGGCAGGATCTCCGTGAGGCTCTGCGGCCTGGTGGTGTAGAGCCGGATCCGGGCGTCCTCGGACAGCACCGCGGTCCCGGGGCGCCGGTACACGGTCAGCAGAGGATCCGCCATGTCCCCGTCCCCGGGCGGGAAACTCTCGAACTTCGAGATGTCCTCCACGGCGTTCTCGACCTCATAGTCGGCCTTGTAGCTGGCCGGGAAGGCCGCGGCCCACAGCTGCGAAAGCCGCGAGGCTTCCTCCGCGGGGAACCGTGCCTGCAGTGCCTCGTCCAAGCCCTGCGCCCAGGACCGGGTGGCGGCGATGATCCGCTGCTCGAGGGCGGCGGAGTCGATGACGGCGGCATCCTGGGAAGCGCCGGCGCCGGCGCCGCCGTGCGGCAGCAGGACCCGGAAGAACACCCGGGCCATCGCCGATTCCCCCAGGCGGAGTTCGAACTCGATGGCCTCGGATCCGAACGCTTCCCGCAGTTCGCGCTCGATGTTCAGGCGCACGGCGGTGCTGTAGCGGTCGCGGGGCAGGAACACCAGGGCGGTCATGAACCGGCCGTACGAGTCCGGGCGAAGGAAGAGGCGGGTGCTGTGGAGGTCCTGGAGGCGCATGATGTCCCGGGCGTGCGCCGCCAGCTGTGGGGCGTCAATGTGGAAGAGCTCGTCGCGCGGGTATGCCTCGATGACGGACAGCAGTTCCTTGCCGTCGTGGGATTCGGGCGGGAAGCCGAAGCCCCGCAGCACCTCCGCCACGGTGTCCCTGATGACGGGGATGTCGAGGGCGGAACGCGCCGCCGAGCCCGGCGAGAAGAGGCCCACGAAGGTGCTGCCCTTCCCGGTGCCGTCGGTCGCGGCCAGGCTGATTTCGTCAAGGTAGGCGCGGCGCAGCACGGTGGAACGGAGGGCGGATTTCGTGAGGGTGAGGACGGCGGCCCGGCCCTCACCGGACTCAGTCAGCGGCCCGTCCGCCGGCCCCCTCCGGAGCAGCCCCAGGCCGCGGTTTCCGCTGTAGCCCAGGAAAATGAAGTTGCCCTCGCCCAGCCAGCGCAGCAGCTCCCGGGCTTCCCGGCCGTCCGGCACGCCGTCCAGCCTGCGGATCTCGGCGGCGAGTTCCTCGTGGATCGCGGCCGTGTCCTCCGCGGCGGCCCGGACATCGTCGATGACGGTGTGCAGCCTTTGCGTGAGCTGCCCGGCCCGCTGTTCGTCCGCGAGCCGGGGGATCTCGATCGCCACCCACGCCTCGGTGAGGCGGCCGCCGTCGTCTTCTTCCGCCGCGGAAGGGTCCGCCGCGGAAAGGTCGACGCCGGCCGGCAGCCCCCGGCGGTGCGGTCCCCGGCGGACCTCGGTCAGCTGGTGGGTGGCGGGCTCGCGCACGACGCTGAAGACCGGATGCACGAGCAGCCGGATGGCCGCGGCGTCGCGCGCGATTTCGGCGGTGACGGAGGGAAGCAGGTAGGGAAGGTCGTCCGTGACGATGGCGACGACGCTGGCGTCGGTCTCGTTCAGGACACCGATGACCGTCTGCCCGGGCTCGCGCCGTTCGGCCAGGGAGCGGTGGTAGCGGGCCCGCTCCAGCAGAATTTCCGGGGTGTAGCTGCGGACGTCGTCGTCGGCCACATGCTCGTAGTAGTCGGTCAGGAATCCGTCCGCGGGCTCGATCCTGGGTGACATCTGGCTGCGCCTCCGCCGCGCAAAGGAGCGGCCGTGCTGCTGCGGTCGGCGAAGTCCTTGCGCCTCATCTCATGATGGCTGGCGCCGGGGCGGCGGTAAAGGCTTCCGGAAGCGGTGCGTTGCTCCTGAAACCCCTAAGACGTGGTGGCGGGATTCGAACCCGCGTGCGCTGCTTTGCAGGCAGCTCCCTGGCCTCTTGGGTACACCACGTCCACCGAGACTAGGCACGCACTGGGGGCCCGGCCAACATTGTTTTCGCCGCCTTTCGAAGCACGACGCCGAGTTGCCCGGGATGTCCCGATGTTGCTGTTGCTTTGCGCCGTGTGACGCCGTGGCGGCCTAGCCGAGCAGCGTGTTCAGCAGCCGAGCGGCCACCTTCGCGGTGCGGGAGTCGACGTCGAACTCCGGGTTCAGTTCGGCGACGTCCAAGTGGAGGAGCTTGCCGCTCGCGGCCACCTGGCGGCACACGGCGCTGATCACCGGCAGGGACACGCCGTAGGCGGCCGGTGCGCTGACGCCGGGAGCGGTTGCCGCGGGCAGCACGTCCAGGTCGATCGTCAGGTACAGGACATCGATGCCGGCCAGGAAGGAGGCCACGAATTCCTCCACGGCCGGAGCCGAGCAGTCTTCATCCAGCAGGTACTTCACGCCCAGCCGGTCCGCGGTGTCGAAGAGCGTGCGGGTGTTGTTAGCCTCCGAGATCCCGACGACGGCGTACTGCAGTTCGCGGCCGGCCGCGGCTTCCGCGCGGGCCATCTGCAGGAACGGGGTGCCCGAGCTTGGTACCGCTTCGTCGCGCAGGTCGAAGTGGGCGTCGAGGTTCAGGACGCCCAGGCGCTTGCCCGAAGCTGTTTCCGTTCCGCGTACCGCGGAGGAGCCGGCCACGCCGAGGTAGCTGGCGAACGCGGTCTCGTGCCCGCCGCCCAGCACCACGGTGAGGTTGCCGGCGTCGAGCAGTGCGGACACCACCGTCCCGGCGCGCTGCTGGCCCTCCTCCAGGGCCTCACCCTCCACCACGACGTCGCCGGCGTCGAAGACGCTGCGGTCCAGGTGGTACGCGAGCGGTCCGAGCGCGGCGCGGATCGCGGCCGGAGCGGCCGCCGCACCCGTGCGCCCCTTGTTGCGGCGCACGCCTTCGTCGCTGCAGAAGCCCACGACGACGGCGGGCCGGGTGCGGGTGGCTGCGTCGCCGGCGGCGTACGGCGTGATGGCCTGCCACCAGCGGCGGTGCTCCGCGCCGTCGCCGTCGAAACGGCCCGTCCAGGGCTCGGGGCGGACATCAACGGGGAGGGTGCTCGTTTGCATGTTTTAAGCACACCGCAGGCCGCGCCCCGAAAACAGCGCCGCCCGCGGTGCAGTGTCCGGAATCCCGGACCGTCCGCGAGTTGGCACTTCACGGCAGTGTTTCCGCGAAACATTGCCGCGAACTGCCAACTCGGCGAGGGGGAGGAGAGGGTGGGCTACTTGATGCCCAGGAGTTCCTCCACCTGGCCGATGCCGAAGAAGAGCAGGAACGCCGCGGCGACGGCCCACATGAGCGGGTGCACTTCGCGGGCGCGGCCCTGGAACGTGCGGATCAGCACGTAGGAGATGAAGCCGGCGCCCAGGCCGTTGGCGATCGAGTAGGTGAAAGGCATCAGGGCGATGGTGAGGAAGGCGGGGATGCCTACGCCCCAGTCCTGCCAGTCGATCTTGCCCACCTGGGACACCATCATGAAGCCCACCACCACCAGTGCCGGGGCCACGGCCTCGAACGGCACCAGGTTGATGAGCGGCGTGAAGAACATGGCCACGAGGAACAGCAGGCCGGTGACGATCGAGGCCAGGCCGGTGCGGGCGCCCTCGCCGATGCCCGCGCCGGACTCGACGAAGATCTGGTTGGAGGACACGGAGGAGCCGCCGCCCACGATCGCGCCCAGGGCGTCGACCTGCAGGACGCGGTCCACGTTGGGGATGTTGCCGTCCTTGTCCACGGTGCCTGCTTCGTTGGCCAGGCCCACCATGGTGCCCATGGCGTCGAAGAAGATGCTGAGTAGGATCACGAACGCCAGCAGCGTCGCGGCGATGACGCCCAGGTGCTCGAAGGCGCCGAAGGGGTTGGCCTTGCCGATCAGGGACAGGTCCGGGGCGCCCCACTCGGTGAACTTCGGCGCCACGAGGGACCAGCCGCGGGGGTTGACGTTCTTGCCGTCGAAGCTCGGGCCGATGTGCAGGGTGAATTCCAGGACGGCGGCCAGCGCGGTGGAGGCCACGATGCCGATCAGGATGGCGCCGCGGACCTTGCGGACCACCAGGCCGATGGTCAGGATGAGGCCGACGACGAACACCAGGGTGGGCCAGCCGAGCAGCTTGCCGTCCACGCCCAGGCCCAGGGGCACGGTGGTGCCGGCGGCGTCCGGGATGCGGCGCACGAAGCCGGCGTTGACCAGGCCGATCAGGGCGATGAAGAGGCCGATGCCCACCACGATCGCCGTCTTCAGCGATGCCGGGACCGCCTTGAACACCGCCGTGCGGAAGCCGGTGAGGACCAGGATCAGCATGGTGAGGCCGGAGAGCACCACCAGGCCCATCATGTCCGGCCACGTCAGCCCCGGGTGCGAGGCCACGGTCACGGCCACGAAGGCGTTGACGCCCAGGCCGGTGGCCACCGCGAAGGGGTGCTTCGCCCAGGCGCCCATGAGGATCGTCAGGATTCCCGCCACGAAGGCGGTGGTGGCAGCCACGGCTGTGAAGCCGAGGCTGTTGCCGTTCGAGTCGGCCCCGGAGAGGATCAGCGGGTTCAGGACCACGATGTAGCTCATGGCGAAGAACGTGGCGAAGCCGCCGCGGATTTCACGCGAATAGTTGGAACCGCGCTCCGAAATCTTGAAATAGCGGTCGATGGCCGAACCCTGTTTGAGCTGTGAACCCTGATTGAGCATGGAGATCTCCGGGAAGTGGTGGGGGTGTGCTCTCAAATCTTAAGCCCGCCCGGCAAGGAGCCCCAGGCAATTCGCCTAGTCTGTAAGGAAGCCAACACAAGGGAGTTATCTGACCATGCGTGCCGTCCGCCAGTTCGTGGCCACTGCCGTTGCTGCTCTGCTGTTCACTGCCGCGGTGCTGTTCGGGGCTGCCCCGTCGTCAGCCCACGACGAGGCGGTATCCAGCTCGCCGGCCGCCGACGCCACTGTCGCGACCGTCCCGGACTCGGTGTCCGTCACCTTCAACAACCGGCCGCTGGCTCTCGGCGCATCCATCGCCGTCAATGACGCCTTGGGGAAGAACTGGGCCGACGGGTCCGTCGAGATTGTGGACAACGTGGTCTCCCAGAAGCTGAGCCCCGGCGCCCCGGCCGGCAAGTACACGGTGGTGTGGGGCGTGGCCAGCTCTGACGGCCACCGCATCGACGGCAACTTCACCTTCACGGCCCGGGCGGGAAGCACGACGCCGGGCGGCGGCACCGGGACCGCCTCGCCGTCGTCGGGAGCTTCGGCAGGGACGGTCCCGTCCGCGGGGACGGCCGCCCCGGGCTCTTCCGCGACCCCCGAAAAGGCGCCCGACGCGTCCGAGCCGTTCCCGTGGAGCATTGTCGGATTCGCCGTCGTTGCCCTCGGACTGCTCGTGTTCCTGGGCGTGACGGCCCGCCGCAAGCTGGCCGCCGGCCAGGAAGAGGAATCCGAGGAAAGCTAAGCAGGCTCCGGCTAGGCCAGTGCGGAGACCGCGGGGAAGCTGCCGGTCAGGGCGGCGTGCACATTGTGCGGGTGCACCTTCGCCGAAATGGCCTGCCCCACCACCTTGGCCTGGCGCAGCACTTCCTTCGGGGTGGGGCTGACGAGTTCGCCCACCCCCACCAGGTACATGCCCATGGCGCGCAGCGCGGCCGTGAGGTTCTGGCCGATCGCGATGCCCAGCTCCGCGAGCATGCGGCGCAGCTGGCTTTGCCCGCAGCGCGTCAGCACGATGTTGTCTGCCAGCAGCACGCCCTGCTCGGTGTGGATGGCCCACACCTTCTCTTCGACGGGGCGCTGGTGCGCCAGCCGGTCGAGCCGGACGGCAGGCGTGGTGGTCCGGACGTCCAGGTGGTGGCTGGCAGCGTAGTTGCGCAGGTGGCGGAGGATCTCGTTGCGTTCCTGCAGCGACGCCGCGTCCGGGCCGTCACAGCGGCCCAGCTTGCCCGTATGCGTGGCGGCCCCGGCGAAGGGGAAAGCCTGGCCGTTGAGGCCGCTGACCACAATGGCGTTGACGCCGCGGCGACTGAGCTCGCTCGCGACGGCAAGGCCCGGCATCCCGGCGCCGATCACCACGGTGGTGGTGCGCTCCGCGTTCGGGGCAAGCATGAATTGCACGCTTGGTTCCTCCTTGGATAGTGCCCGCCCGAAGGCAGTCAGGGGGTGGCGTCCCGTTTCCCCAAGCGGCCGCACAAAAGCAAAACGGAGTGTGCCCCAGAACACATTTCCGTTTGCCGTGCATCGAACACTACAGAACTTTCCTGCCCGTGGGTAGCCGGTCCGGAGGCCGCCGGGAGCCTGCTTGATTCGTTCCCGTGAACCGAGAATAGTGAGCATTGGAGGCCCCGACCCGCGGCCTGCCAGGGAAGGCAAGCCAGGGCAGCGGCCTCTGGCAGAATAACGGCAACAAGAAGCCAGCAGCGCGAGGAGGCGGGCCCCATGGACCAGCACGAGAGCGATCAGGAACCCACCATTGCCCCGGGCGGCATCGTGGTGGGTGTGGACGGTAGCGAGCACGGCCAATGCGCCCTGGTGTGGGCGGCGCGGGAGGCCGAACGCAGGAACCTTCCGCTGCACGTTGTGACCGCCTACTCGGTGCCGATCTTCGCCGCCTCCGGCCTGGACGGCGGCTACGCCACCGTGGATGACTCGGTGATCCGGGAAGGCGCCGAGGAGATCGTGCGCCAGGCCCTGTCAAAGGTGTCCGTCTACCCGATCGACGTGGACGGTTCCGTGGAGAACGGTGACGCCTCCGGTGTACTCCTTGAACTCTCCGCCTCGGCCGAACTCCTGGTCTTCGGCACCCGTGGCCGCGGCGGCTTCGTGGGCCGCCTGCTCGGTTCCGTGAGCAGCGCCCTGCCAGCCCACTCCAAGTGCCCCACCGTGACCGTGCCCCTGTACTGCGGGGACCGGCTCGGCGAGCTCACAGAGGACAAGCACGTCAAAGCCGAGCGGGCCAAGTCCGGGAAGCGCGCCATCGAAAACGTCGTGGCGGTGGGCGTGGACGGTTCTGAGCAGGCCCGCGTGGCCGTGCTCGACGCCGCCGAAGCCGCCGAGCGGATGGGCGCCAAGCTGCGCGTCATCTGCGCCGTCCCCGAATACAGCGGCTCCCTCGCCTGGGTGCCCGCGCCCCTGGACCGGGAAGCCCTCTTCAAGGACATCCGCGTCCAGCTCGACGCCGGCTTGGCCTGGATCCGCAGCCACTTCCCGCGCCTGACCATCGAAACCGAACTCCTGGACGGTTCCCCCGTGGACGTCATGGTGGAGGCAAGCAGGAATGTGGAACTGGTGGTGCTGGGCACCCGCGGCCGTGGCGGCTTCACCGGAATGCTCCTGGGCTCCACTTCGGACGGCGTGCTGCACCACGCCAAGGGCCCCGTGATGGTGGTCCCGGACCGCGAGGATCCGCGCCTGGCCGACCGCGTGGACTTCGGCCCGATGCTCGGGGCCGCGTAGGCCTCCCGGACCACGGATCTTCCGGACAGTCCCAAAGGCGGGCACCATGGCTGAAGCGAAGACGTCTCCCGGGTTCATCCTCGGGCTGGACGGGATCCGGGCCGGGATGCTCGCCGAGGTGGGCGGCAAGGCGGCCAACCTCGGCGAAATGACCGGTGCGGGCTTGCCTGTTCCGCCCGGTTTCTGCCTCACCACCCAGGCGTACCGCGAGGCCCTGCGGGCCGGGCAACCGGACAGTGCGATCGGCGCCGTCCTGTCCGCCCTCGAAACGGTCCCGCCGGACGACCTGGAAACACTCGCGGAACTCGCCGCCCGCGCTCGCGCTGCAGTGCTCGACGCCGGGATGCCGGCCGCCGTCGAACGCGCCGTACGGGACGCGTACCTGAGACTGGGACCGGACGCCGCCGTCGCGGTCCGCTCGTCGGCCACGGCCGAGGACCTGCCGTTCGCCAGCTTTGCCGGGCAGCAGGACACCTACCTCAACGTCGTCGGCGCGGACGCCGTGCTGGAGGCCGTCCGCAAATGCTGGGCCTCGCTCTGGACCGACCGCGCCGTCAGCTACCGCGCCAGCCAGGGGATTGACCACGCCACGGTGAGCCTCGCCGTCGTCGTGCAGGTCCTGGTCGATGCCGCGACGGCGGGCGTCCTGTTCACCGCCAACCCGGTTACCGGCCGCCGGCACGAGGCCGTCATCGACGCCAGCCCCGGCCTGGGCGAGGCCGTGGTTTCCGGCGCCGTGAACCCGGACCATTTTGTGGTGGACTCGGTGACGGGAAGCATCACCGAACGGCGCACGGGGGAGCGGACCTTGGTGATCCGGCCGCTCCCGGGCGGCGGCACGGAACGGGTGACCCCCGGTGCGGCGGGTTCGGACGGCCAGGGCGAAGCTTGCCTGGACGACTCCCGGATCAGGGCGCTCGCGGCCCTCGGCCGCCGGGTCGAGGCGCATTACGGTTCTCCGCAGGACACCGAGTGGGCCATCGACGGCGACGGCAAACTGTGGCTCACCCAGGCCCGCCCCATCACCACCCTGTACCCGCAGGTGACCAGGCAGCCGGCAACCCCGGGCGCGCACGCCTTCCTGTGCTTCAGCCTCGCCCAAGGGCTCACCCGGCCGCTCACCCCGATGGGGCTGGCTGGAATCCGGCTCATCGGGGCGTCCGTGGCGAAGGCCGCCGGCTTCGACGTGCCGGAGCCGAGGAACGGGCCGTCCCCGTTCTATGAGGCCGGGCAGCGCATCTACTTCGACCTGAGCGCCGTGCTCCGCAGTGGCACCGGCCGGGCGATCGTGCCGAAGGTCTTCGACGTCATGGAGGCCCGCTCGGCGGCGGTGATGCGCAGCCTGTTCGACGATCCGCGCTTCGCCGTCACCAGCAGGACCCCGTTCCGGCTCATCCGCCACGTGGCCCCCGTGATCGCCAAGTACAGGGTTCCGGAAACGCTGGCGCGTGCGCTGTTCCGTCCGGACGCCGCGCTGGAGCGTGCCCGGCGCTTCGGCGAGACGCTGCAGGAACGCCTTGCCGTCCCGGACGACGCAAGCCCCCGCGAACGGCTGGAGCACGCCGAACGCATCCTGGGCCGCGACCTCTTCCCCATCCTGCCCAACACGCTGCCGCCCGCGCTCGCCGGTTTCGCCATGCTGGGACTCGTCCGCCGGATCCTCGGCACGAAAGCTCCTTGGGACGAGCTGCAGCTGGTCATCCGCGGCCTGCCGAACAACGTCACCACCGAGATGGACCTTGCGCTGTGGCACCTCGCCGCGGCCATCAAGGCGGATCCCGCCTCCGCGGAGGCGTTCGCGTCCACGGCGCCGGGGGAGCTCGCCGGGCAGTATCACGACGGCGGACTGCCCGCCGTTGCGCAGTCCGGACTGGCGGGGTTCCTGGCCGAGTACGGCCACCGGGCCGTTGCCGAGATCGACCTTGGGATGCCCCGCTGGTCCGACGACCCCACCCACATCATCGGCGTCCTGGCGAACTACCTCCGCCTGGAAGACCCCGAGCTCGCCCCGGACAGGCAGTTCGCGAAGGCCTCCCGGGAAGCCGAGGCGGAAACTGCCATCCTCGTCAGGCGCGTCCGTGCCATGGGCCCGCTCCGCGCCAGGATCGTGAAGGGTGCGCTTGCCCGGACCCGGACGTTCGCCGGCATGCGGGAACTCCCCAAGTACCGCCTGGTGGAGGGCCTCGCTGCGGCCCGCGCGCAGCTGGCACTGGTGGGCAAGGAACTCGCGGAACGGCGCAGGATCGCGGACGCCGAGGACGTGTTCTTCCTGGACTTCACGGAAGCACACAATGCCCTCGACGGGGCAGACCTCCGCAGTCTCGTGGCAGAACGGCGCGAGGCCTACGAGCTCGAACTCAGGCGCCGCCACGTTCCGCGGGTCCTCCTGTCCGACGGCACCGAACCCGAAGCGGTGGCAGTCCACGGTGCCGGAGCCGGCGCTTCCGCTGACGGGGCTTTGACCGGGAGCCCGGCCTCGGCCGGCACCGTGACCGCCGTCGCCCGTGTGATCCTGGACCCCGTGGGCGCCCGGTTGGAGCCCGGGGAGATCCTCGTCGCCCCGTCCACGGACCCAGGGTGGACCCCGCTCTTCCTGACGGCCGGGGGTCTGGTCATGGAAATGGGCGGAGCCAATTCGCACGGGGCGGTAGTGGCGCGCGAATACGGGATTCCCGCCGTCGTCGGTGTTCCGGACGCGACGAACCGCATCCGCAGCGGCCAGACCATCACTGTGGACGGCGCAACCGGAACGGTGACGCCGGAAGGCTGACGCGGTTTGGATTGGTGGGCGTCGTGGCACGGATCGGGCTGGCGGTGGTGGCAGCAGCTGCCGCCTTGTTGTGCGGCTGCTCGGGCGGCTCCGGGCAGCCGGCGGGCCACTCCGGCATGGTCACCGGCCACGTCCTGACGGCGCCTGTCTGTCCGGTGGAACGCCCTGGCATGGAGTGCGCGCCACGCCCGGTGTCCGGCGCCGCCGTCGTCGCCCTGGCCGAAGACACGGTCCGCTCGTCAACGGTCACCGACACGGCGGGCGCCTTCAGCCTGACCCTGCCCGACGGCAGCTACGTCATCAGGGCAACGAACGTCGGCGGCTACCCGTCGGTGGCTTCCCAGGATGTGGTCATCTCGGACCGTCCCGTCCAGATCACCCTGATTGTGGACAGCGGAATCCGCTGAGCCTTTGCCTGGCGCGAAGTTCTGGACCCCGCGGGACCGTTGCCCTATCGTGAGGGAACCGATCACAGTCGGCCGGAGCTTCCGCAGTGGAGGTGCATGATGGGAATCATTTCTTCTGGTTTTCACGGAAGACGACGCGTTGGCAATCCGGCGTTACCACCGGGGCAGCACCAGACGGAAACCTTTCCGGTGCTTACCGCCGGACCCGCGCCTAATATCCCCCTGGCGGACTGGGAATTCTTCATCACGACCGAGACGGGCCAGCGCCATTCCTGGTCCTGGGAATCCTTCATGGCGCTTCCCCAGGCCGAGATCCACACGGACATCCACTGCGTCACCAGCTGGTCCAAGCTGGACACCTCCTGGCGGGGAGTGTCCCTGGATACCTTGTTCGAGGACGTGGACACGCGAAGCAGGTTCGCCACGGCCCACTCCTACGGCGGATACACCACCAACGTCCCGCTGGACGACCTCCTGGGCGGCCGTTCCTGGGTGGCCTGGGAATTCGACGGCGGACCCTTGGAGCGGGCCCATGGCGGTCCCGCCCGGCTGCTCGTGCCGCACCTGTACTTCTGGAAGAGCGCCAAGTGGGTCCACGGCATCGAGCTGACGCAGCACGATGTCCCGGGTTTTTGGGAATCCAACGGCTACCACCTGCACGGTGATCCGTGGCGGGAAGAGCGCTACTCATGAGGCCCGTCCGGTGAGCACCATGTGGCGCGTCGCGGACGTGGTCAGCGGTGTTGCGGAAACCGAAACGTCGAGGACCATCGGGCTGCGGGTGGCCGGGCTGGACGGCTACCTCGCTGGCCAGCACATCGATATCCGGCTCACCGCGGACGACGGATACACGGCGGTGCGGTCCTATTCCGTGGCCACGGCGCCGATGGACGAGGTCCTCGAGATCACGGTCGCGGAACTGGCCGACGGCGAAGTCTCCCCGTACCTGGTCCGGGACCTGGCGGTAGGGGACCAGTTGGAGATCCGTGGCCCGGTGGGCGGTTGGTTCGTCTGGCGGCCGTCGAATGCGAACCCGGTCCAGCTCATCGCCGGAGGCTCCGGAGTGGTGCCGCTCATGTCCATGGTCCGTGCGCATGAGGCATCGTCGAATCCCTCGCAGTTCCGGCTGCTGTACTCACTCAAATCGCCGGCGGCGGGGTTCTACCAGGAGGAGTTGCGGACCTTGGGCGTTGAATCGTCCAGGTTTTCGGTCGACTACGTCTACACACGGAGCGTGCCCGCGGGCTGGCCAAGCGCTCCGATGCGGCTCACTCCGGAAACGCTGCTGGCGAACATCCTGCCCGTGGACGCCGCCCCGGACGTCTTCGTGTGCGGCCAGACGGTGTTCGTCGAAACAGTCGCAGAATGGCTCGTGCAGGCAGGCTATCCCGCCGCCACGATCAAGACCGAACGCTTCGGCGGGACGGGAGGGACGCGGTGAGCGGCAACAGCAGCGCGGCGTGGGGCTCTGAAGACCCGCGCTTCGAAGACCAGGACATCGCAGGGATCCCGGGCAATCCGATATCCCATCTGGACGGGAACGCGGCCGCGGGAGCGCTGTGGGAACTGTTCCGCTTCGACATCATCCAGGCGATCGGACGGTGCAAGCACTGCGGCGCCGTCAGCGTGGTTGCCCGGGCAACGGTGTACGCCGACGGCCCGGGAATCGTGGTGCGCTGTGATTCCTGCGAAGGCGTCCTGCTGCGCCTGGTGGAGACCCCCACCCGGTATTGGCTTGATGTGAGCGGACTCAGCTACTTGGAGATCGACCGCGAGGGTTAGGAACCCTCACGCATACCCGGGCGCGCGGCTCAGGCGTGCTGGTGCGCCTCGTGCTCCGAGTGGCTGGCGGGCTCCAGCTGGAAGGTGCAGTGGTCCGTGTCGAAATGCGAGCCCAGGCACGAGGTCAGTTGGTCCAGGAGCCGGTCCGTGCTGGTGGCGTTGAGGATGCTGTCCTCCACCACGACGTGGGCGGAGAACACGGGGACGCCGGAGGTGATGGTCCAGATGTGGATATCGTGCACGCCCACCACGCCGTGCACGGAGAGGATGTGCTCACGGATCATGCTGACCTCCACACCCTTGGGACTGGCCTCGAGGAGCACGTCCACGACGTCGCGGAGCAGGTGCCAGGCGCGGGGCAGGATCATCAGCGAAATCAGGACGGATGCGATGGGGTCGGCGACGCGGAAATCCGTGATCATGATGACCACGGCTGCTGCGATCACGGCAAGCGATCCGAGCAGGTCGCCGAGCACTTCCAGGTACGCGCCTCGCAGGTTGAGGCTCTCCTCCTGGGAACCGCGCAGGATCATCAGGGACACCAGGTTCGCCACGGCGCCCAGGACGGCCGCGAAGAGCATGGTGTCCGTGTGGACTTCGGGGGAGTCGCCGAAGCGGCGGATGGCCTCGATCAGGATGACCACGGAAATGACCAGCAGGATCAGGGCGTTCGCCAGGGCCGCCAGCACCTCCGCACGCTGGTAGCCGTAGGTGCGCTGCTCGCTGGGCGGGCGGGTGGCGACCCACGCTGCCATCAGCGCGATGAAGACGCCCGCCGCGTCCGAGAGCATGTGGCCGGCGTCGGCGAGCAGCGCCAGCGAACCGGAGACGACGGCGCCCGCCACCTGGATCAACACCACCGCCAGGGTGATGCCCAGGACGGCGATGAGCCGCTTCCGGTGCTTCCCTGTTGCCGTGATGCCGTGCGAGTGGTTGTGGTCGTGCCCCATGCTCTAAGGCTACGCGGGCCCGCCGGACTGCGCCCGCGGGCTCAGTCCCAGCCGAGTTCGTGCAGGCGCTCGTCGCTGATGCCGAAGTGGTGGGCAATCTCGTGGACCACGGTGACCGCCACCTCGTCGATCACTTCCTGCCGCGAGGAGCAGATGTCCAGGATGGGTTGCCGGAAGATCGTGATCCGGTCCGGCAACGAACCGGCATCCCACCATGAATCGCGTTCCGTCAGCGGCACGCCCTCGTAGAGCCCCAGCAGCACGGTGTCCGGGTCTTCGTCCGGGCCGGGAACGTAGTCGTCCTCGATGAAGACCGCCACATTGTCCATCGCCTGGGCCAGCCGGCGCGGGATCAGGAGCAGGGCATCGCTCACCGCTGCCTCGAAGTCTTCCTCGGACATGTCGAAGGGCGTCCCGTCGGGGCGGATCGGCAGTCCGGGTGGCAGTTGGGAAGACATTCTTCGACTCTAACCGCTGCGGGCGTTGACGCTGCAGAGTGACGGAGGATACAGTTTTCCGGGCTTGAGTTATGCGTATAACCAAGCGTTGAAACTAACCAAGCCTTGAAACGTCATCTTCCCAGCCCCGCGGACTCCGCAGACAGGTAGCCCCATGAGCCGCGCCGGCAACAGGACAGGTCCCACGATGCATGACGTGGCGGCCGCCGCCGGGGTCTCCCAGGCCACCGTTTCCCTGGTGCTCAACGATGCCTCCGGAACCAGGTTTTCCGAAGAAACCCGGGACCGCGTGCAGGAAGCAGCCCGGCAGCTCGGCTACCGCACGAACGCGCACGCCAAGGTGCTGCGCGACGGCGTCGCCGGGATGATCGGCTTCGTGGGTGACTTCGTGGCCACCGCGCCCTTCGCCGGCAAGATCATCGAGGGCGCCCAGGCCCGGGCCTGGGAAGCCGGGCTGCTCCTGCTGACCGTGAACACGGGCGGAGACAAGGCGCTCGAAAAGTCCTCCCTGGAGACCATGCTTTCCTACAAGGTGGCCGGTGTCGTCTACGCCGGGATGTACCACCGAGTGCTCGAGGTGCCCGAAGCGCTGGGCGAGGTCCCCGCCGTCGTGCTCAACTCGCGCGACCGCAGCGGCAGGCTCCCCAGCATCGCCCCTGATGAGGAGCTGGGCGGCTACACCGCCACCAGGCGGCTGCTCGACGCCGGGCACCGGCGGATCGCGATGATCAACATCGGAATTCCCGACGACGACGCGCTGCCCGCCGCTGCCGGCCGCCGCGCGGGCTTCCTGCGCGCGCTCGCCGACGCCGGAATCGCGCGCGACCCACGCCTGCTGCGCAACGGGGAGGGCGAGGTGGCCGGGGGCTACGCGAACACGCTGGAGCTCCTGGCCCTGGATGAGCCGCCCACCGCGATCTTCTGCGCCAATGACCGCACCGCCTGGGGTGCGTACCAGGCCCTGGCCTCGCTGGGGCTCAGCGTCCCGGGCGACGTGTCCGTGGTCGGTTTCGACAACCAGGAGACTCTCGCCCCGAACCTTCGGCCCGGCCTGACCACGCTCGAACTGCCCTTCGTGGAGATGGGCCGGCGGGCCGTCGAGCTGGTGCTGGACGGTCCACGCCCCGCTGATGCCGGTTCCGGCCGCACCGAACTCCTGGAATGCCCTCTGATCGAACGCCAATCGGTCGCGCCGCCCAACACAACGCGCCGCCGGAACCCCGACAAATGAAGGAAACCATGAACCCTACCCAAGCCGTTTCGCTGGAGCCGCTCGACGTCGTCGTGGTCGGCGAAGCGCTCATCGACATCGTCGACTCGCCGCAGGGCCAGACCGAATACCCGGGCGGTTCCCCGGCGAACGTCGCCTACGGCCTGGGCCGGCTCGACGTGAGCGTCGGCCTGCTCACCGCGGTCGGCCGCGATGCCCGTGGCGAGGCAATCGCGGCGCACCTCGGCAGCGCGGGGGTCGTTCTGCTGCCCGGCTCCCAGTCGCTGGCGAAGACGGCGACGGCGACCGCCGAGATCGCGGCCAACGGTTCTGCCGAGTACACCTTCGATATCGAATGGGCGCTTCCCCCGGCTACCCTGCCGTACGCGCCGAAGATCCTGCACACCGGCTCGATCGCGGCGTTCCTGGAGCCCGGGGCCCGCGTGGTGCGGAACCTGCTGGAGCAGGCGCAGGGCGGCTGCATGGTCACCTTCGATCCCAACATCCGCGCCGACCTGCTCGGCAGCCACGCCGAGGCACTAGGGATCTTCGAGGGCCTCGTTCCGCTGTCCAACGTGGTGAAGCTCAGTGAAGACGACGCCGGCTGGCTCTACCCCGGCAAGTCCCTCGAGGAAGCAGCCGAGCGCATCCTTGGACTGGGCGCGGACCTGGCCGTGGTGACCCGGGGTGGCGACGGCTCGCTCATGGCCACCCGGGCCACCCAGCTGACAGTGCCGGCCGTTCGTTCGGTAGTGGCCGACACCATCGGCGCCGGGGATTCCTACATGTCCGCCCTCATCATGGGCCTGCTGCTGCGCGGCAGCGAAGGGCTCGCCCCGACGGTGCTGGAGCGGATCGGCCAGACGGCCTCGATGGCGGCGTCCATTACTGTCGGCCGGCCCGGAGCGAACCCGCCCACGCACCGTGAGCTGCTGGCCGGAATGGCACGCTAGCCGAGCCTTGGACGGCGCCGCTTCCTCAAGGGAGCGGCGCCGTTTTGGCCGTTGCGCCCGGAGCGCGGCGCTATCTAGCCGGAGCGTCGCCGCGTCAGCCCGACGCCCACCAGGCACACCACCCCGCCGATGAGCCCCCAAATGCTCGGGACCTCATTGAGCAGCGCCCAGGAAATCAGGATGGTGGTCCCGGGGACCAGGTACGTGGTGGCGGCGAGCTTGCCCGCCTCAATCAGGGACAAGGCGTAGGCCCACGTGGTGAACGCAATGGCTGTGGGGAAGACGCCCAGGTAGACAAGCCCCAGCGTGGCCGGGAGCGGTGCGGCCCGGACTTCCGCGAGCAACTGGCCGGCCCACGGCAGGCAGCAGAGCGCACCGACCATGATCCCGAACCACGTGGCCTGCGCCGCGGTGAACTTCCGCAGCACCGGCTTCTGCACAATCACGCTGACCGAGGCGAGCACAGCTGCGAGCAGGCACAACAGCACTCCGGCGACATCCGCCGTCGAACGCTGCCCGGAACCCAGGGCGATCATCGCCACCCCGCCGAACGCCACCGCGCTGCCGATGATCAGCCACCGCGGGAACCCTTCCTTCAAAATGACCCCGGCCAGCATGGCGATGAGGATCGGGGAAACGTTGATGAGCATGGCGCTCGTTCCGGCGTCCAGCATGCGTTCTGCGGCGTTGAGGGCCACGTTGTAGCCGCCGAACCACATCACTCCGTAGGCCAGGATCGGCCACCATTCGCGGCCCTTCGGCCAGACCTTGATGGTGGGCAGCACCACCGCGCCGAGCGCGACGGCGGCCACCGCGAGGCGGCCGAGCGTGAGGGATCCGGGGGAGAAGCTTGAGCCGACGGCGCGGATGCCGACGAACGCCGAAGCCCAGAGAACGACGGTGACGACGACGGCGGCGATGCCGGCTTTGCTGATGCCCTGGCTGCCGGTGGGCGCCGTGTTTTGGGGAGTGGTGGGGATGCTTGTGGCCATGCAGCCAAACTATCCCCGGGGGCCGACATTTGGCTCGCGATTTCCGGACGTACTGCAACAAGAAACTGCCAAGCTTTGCTGAGCTCGAAGGAGCCCCGGACCTCGATTTGGGAATATCCGCATCCATGCTCTAAAGTTTTAGAGTCCAGTTCGGACGAGCGAACATCAGGAAAGATTCCTAGGGATCCTTTCTGCCGCAAATCCGGATTGTTCCAGGCCCCCATCGTCTAGCGGCCTAGGACACCGCCCTTTCACGGCGGCGGCACGGGTTCGAATCCCGTTGGGGGTACGCAAGGAACTGGTCAAGGCAGGCTGAAAAGTCTGGTAGGCTGGAAGCCTTGAAAAACGCGGTAGAGATACTGCAAACAAGCAAGGCCCTGTAGCGCAGTTGGTTAGCGCGCCGCCCTGTCACGGCGGAGGTCGCGGGTTCAAGTCCCGTCAGGGTCGCTCTGGTGGCCGGAAGAGATTCCGGCTATCACGGTGATAAAACACCTAAGGCTCTGTAGCTCAGTTGGTAGAGCGTTCGACTGAAAATCGAAAGGTCACCGGATCGACGCCGGTCGGAGCCACCACTGGGAAGCACCAATTCTTCGGAATTGGTGCTTTTCTTCTTTAACGCGCATCTGGTTCCCTTTTGCCCACCCTGTTCAGCGGTGAACCGCGGGCGTATTCTTTCCTCGCCGGCACTCAGATGGCGTCGAAAACGGGGGAAATCATGAAGCCGCTCAAGTCCAGGCTGTTCCTTGCCGCCGCATTGACCGCGACCATGGCGCTGGGAGCCTGCTCGTTCCCGGCTCCGACGGCCCAGAGTACCCAACAAAGCACCTCTCCCTCCGCGTCGGAACCCTCGCCTTCCTCGGAATCATCACCGGCGGGCTCCGCATCCGGCAGTTCCGACGGCGCCGGCGGGCTGGCAGGCGGCTTTGGCTCGATGAACGAGGCCTGTGTCTCCGTCAACGTCACCTTGCTTAGTATCCAGATCCTTCCGATGGCGGGCGCGATGGGCGGGAATCCCGAAGACGTGAAGAAGGCCCAGGATGAGCTCGCCAAGTTCCAGGACAAGGTTCCGGACGAGCTGAAGCCGCATTTCGAGAAGCTCAAGGCCTTCGTCGATTCGGCCGGCTCGGATTTTAGCAAGTACGGAACCGGCGAGTTCGAGCAGCTCATCAAGCCGATCCAGGAATGGCTGGACGAGAACTGCAGGTAGCCCCCACCCTGTCGCAGCCACGCGTTAGGGTGGTACCCAGAAGAAGGGGAGGGGCCCGGCATGGACCATGACGAGGTAACAGGGGAACTGGCAGCAGAGGATCAGCCCGCGGGCACCGGACGCACGGTCATCTCGGATTCGGCCGTCGCCAAAGTCGCGGGCATCGCGGCGAAGACCGTGCCCGGCGTCTACTCCCTCGGCTCAGGACCGTCCCGGGCGCTCGGTGCCATCCGGGACGCCGTCGGAAGCTCAGACCACGCCGCAGGCGTCCGCGCCGAAGTGGGCGAAACCCAAGTGGCCGTGGACATCATCCTCGTGGCCGTGTACGGCTACCCGCTCCACGACGTCGCCAACCAGGTCCGTGCCGCCGTCTACGGCGCGGTGGAGAAGCTCGTAGGCCTGCAGGTCATCGAAGTCAACATCGAAATCAACGACGTCTACATCGCCCCGCCGGCGAAACCGGGCGGCAAAGCGGGCGGCGAAAGGGAGGCACTCCAGTGAACATGACCGTGGTCGGCATCGGAATCGGTGCCTTCGTGGCTTTCATGTCCTTCCAGTTCGGGCTGTGGGGCTTCCTGGTTTCCCTCCTGTTCATGGCTATCGGGGCAATGCTGGGCCGCGCAGCCGACGGGAAACTGGACCTGCGCAGCGTACTGGACGCCATCACCGGCCGGCGCTCCTCGTCATGAGCGCTGCCCCCGCGGCCGTCCGCCAGGCCTCCGCGGGCCTGGCAGGCCACAACCGGATCAGCACCCAGGCGCTGACGTCCCTGGCACGCGAAGCCGCTGCTGAAGCGCTGGGCGTGCACGCGAACGACGTCCGCGCCGAATGGTCCGACGACGGCGGCCTGTTGGCACTGTCGATCGTCGCGCCGGTGGGCATCCCGCCGCTGGCGGACGTCCTGCGCGAACCCGGCCGGGTGGCGGCATCCGGCGGCTCCGTCTGGGACCGCGCCGTGGCGGCCAAGACCGACATCCTGCGCAGGGTCACGGAACTGAGCGGCTCCCTGCTGAGCCGCGTGGACATCCGGATCAGCGGCGTCCGCGTCACCGAGGGAGGACGGGTCCAATGAGCAACAGCACCAGCAGCGTGACAAGCGGCCAGGACGCCCACCCACAGGCGGGGAATTCCGCCTCGGGAACACCCGCCGATCCCGGCGTCCGCAGCATCCTGCGCCGCGAGACCCGGTCCTCCCGGGCCCTCGCTGCCGGGGCGGCCGCCGTCCTGGTGATCGGCGTCTGCGTTTACGGACTCCTGGAGTCGGCATTGCGCGCCATCGGGCAGCAGCCCTGGCTGATCGACCCGCAGACGGCGGCCGAGCGCCTCGTGAAACTTCCGGAAGGGATTTCCCCGCTGTTGCTTGGCGCAACCGGCGCGGTCCTGGTGATGTTCGGCCTCATCTTCCTGCTCAATGCGCTTCTTCCCGGCCGCCGTGCACGGCACTTGCTGGACGATCCTCGGGTGGCCGTGGTGGTGGATGACGAGGTAATCGCGGCAGCATTGGCCAAGAGCGCCCGCGCTGCCGCCAATGTCACCCAGGAACAGGTGATGGTAGTGGTGTCGCAGCGCCTGGTGGTGGTCAACGTCCGGCCCACGTCCGGAGTCCCGGTGCACGAGCAGCGCGTCCAGTCCGCCGTCGAGGATGAACTGCGCGCCATGGCGCCGTCGCCCATGCCGGCCATCCGGGTGAACGTCGCCGTCTCGGGGGTGGTCGGAGCGTGAACGGAACCCCGCACGTCCTCAACCGGATCCTGGTGGCGATCCTCGGTCTGCTCATGACGGCGTCCGGCGCCCTGCTGGTACTGCTCACCAGCGTTCCGTCGGTGGCCCAGTGGTGGCATGGCTGGTCGGCGGATGTCTACCAGCGCGCTGCCTACCTGGCCGAGCAAACCCGGATTCCCGGGCGGCAGGAAAGCTGGCTCTGGGTAGCCGCTGCGGCCGTGATGGTGATCCTGATCGTGCTCATGGTGGCCTGGCTGGCGCAACAAGGCAAGGGCCGTGCCAACCTGATCGTGGCGGACTACGAAGACGGAACCACCCCCGGCGAAGTCCAGATCGGCGGCGGCGTGGCGGAGCAGGCCTTGAAGGCCGCGCTGGCCGGACGCGCCGATCTCGCAGCGGTTTTTGTGGCCACGTACGAGGTCAAAGGCCGGCCCGGGCTGAGGGTGCGCGTGCATCCCCGGCAGGGAGTTTCTCCGCAGGTCCTCGCAGCGGAGATCTCCCGGCTCGTCGAAGCCCTGGATATCGTGGTCGGCCGTAGGACACCAGTGCTGCTGCACATCGCAGGCGGCGCCCGGGCCCGGTTCAGCAAGGCCGAACGCGTCCGCTGAGTCCCCGCCGGCGTGGGCCTGTATGGCTGGAGGTTGAAGCCTCGGTGAACACCCTGCTCCATGTGTCCGAATATGCCCTGAACTGCGGTTTTGCCTTGCAGTGCCTGTCCGGCGGGCCCTAGTTTGTTGGCAGGGGGATGAGCTTTTCCCTTTGCTTGGGCTTTGCCCGGGCCGCCGGGGGACACGTGTCTGAGCGGAGCCGACGAACCAGGAACATGAGAACCAGGAGAAGGAGAGAACCATGAGCGAAGTAAACGGCAGCGGAAACACAGAGGGCCAGGTTCCCGGGGGCGACGTCGTGGAGAACGCCAAGGAGTTCGCTGGCGACGCGGTGGAGAACGTCAAGGAATTCGCCGGGGACGCCGTCGAAAACGCCAAGGAATTTGCTGGCGACGCGGTGGAGAACGCCAAGGAATTTGCTGGCGACGCCGTCGAAAACGCCAAGGAATTTGCGGGCGATGTCGTGGAGAACGCCAAGGGCCTGGGCTCCAAGATCGCAGGCTTCTTCAAGGGCGACAAGTAACACCACGTCCTGAAACCGATGGCAGGTCCCGCCGGAAACGGCGGACCTGCCATCAGTCCGTCCGGGACTTATTCGTGCTTCACCAGCCACACGGCGCGGTTCGCCTTGACCCGACCGTGGCTGACGGCGGCGGCCTGGCTGCGCAGCAGCACCGCGTAGCCCTTCGGCAGTTCCACCGGGGCGTCCGACATGTTGGCGATCACCAGCACGCCGCTGCCTCCGGGCGCACGGTTCTCAAAGGCCAGGATGCCGTCCTTCGCCCGGTAGCTGCGTGACCAGTGCAGCGTGCCCTCACCGAGCCCGCGCTCCCTGCGCTCCGCGATCAGCGAACGGTACAGCTCCAGCGTTGAATGCTCGACGCCGGCTTGCTGGTCCGCGGCGTACCGGCCGAACTTGCCCGGTTGCGGAAGCCACGGTGCCGCCGGCCCGGCGTTTCCGTGGCTGAAGCCGAAGTTCGCCTCCTCCTTGGCCCAGGGGAGCGGGACCCGGCAACCGTCGCGCCCGGGTTCCTTGCCGTCGGTGCGGAAGAATGTCGGATCCTGGCGGTAGCGGGCTGCCAGCGCCGTGTGTTCAGGCAGGCCCAGTTCTTCGCCCTGGTAAATGTACGCCGAGCCCGGGAGCGCCATCATCACCATGACGGCCGCCCGTGCCCGGGCCAGTCCGAGGGCCTCGTTCGGCTGCTCTTCGCGGCTGGAAATGCCCCGGGGGAAGGCGGTGGGATCGCTGAGCCCGAAGCGGGACGGGTGCCGGACGGCGTCGTGGTTGGACAGCACCCAGGTGCTGGGCCGGCCCACCGAGGCAACCGCCGTCAGGGTGTTCCTGATGCTCCTGGCCAACCGGCCGGCATCCCAGCCGGCCATCAGGAATCCGAAATTGAACGCCTGCTGCATTTCGTCCTGCCGGATGTAGCGTGCCAGGCGTTCCTCCGGCGCAACCCAGGCCTCGGCAACCAGGACCCGGTCGCCGTCGTACCCGGACAGCAGAGTGTTCCAGCTGCGGTAGATCTCGTGCACGCCGTCCTGGTCGAAATAGGGCGGGCCCGCCGGCTCCTCGGCCTTGGCCTTCTCCGCGGACGTCCGTCGGCGCTTCGTGCCTCCTACCATGGCCACCACGGCTTCGGACCAGTTCGGAAGGCCGTCCGCCTTGATGAGCCCGTGCGCCACGTCGATGCGGAAACCGTCCACGCCCCGGTCCAGCCAGAAGCGCATGATGTTTTCGAACTCGGCCCGGACCTCGCCGTTGTGCCAGTTCAGGTCCGGCTGGGCCGCCGCGAAAAGGTGCAGGTACCACTCGCCGGGGGCGCCGTCGTCGCCGGTGGTCCGGGTCCAGGCGGGGCCGCCGAAAACGGACTTCCAGTCGTTCGGCGGCAGGACGCCGTCGCCCGATCCTGGGACGGCGTCCTTGCCCGGGCGGAACATGTAGCGCTCCCGGGCGGCCGAACCCGGCGCGGAGCGGAGGGCCTCCTGGAACCACTCGTGGCGCTCCGAGGTGTGGTTGGGGACGAGGTCGACGATGACCTTGAGCCCCAGCCCGTGCGCCTTGGCCAACAGGACGTCGAAGTCGTCCAGCGTCCCGAAAAGCCCGTCCACCTCGCGGTAGTCCTCGACGTCGTACCCGGCATCCGCCTGCGGCGACTTGTAGAACGGGGACAGCCAGACGGCGTCGACCCCCAAAGCGGAAAGGTGATCCAGACGTGAGGTGATGCCGGGCAGGTCGCCCATGCCGTCGCCGTTCCCGTCCGCGAACGAACGCGGATAGACCTGGTAGATGACGGCGTGGTGCCACCACGGTTGGGATGCGGTCGCGGGCTCGGGCATGGGCTTCCTTCCGGCGGTAGCGTGCGTCCCCTCAGACTAGTCCGGCCGTGCCCCGAAGCGCCCCACCGTCCTTTGGTTTCGGACCGGCTACGGTACAGGGTTATTCGGTCTCAAAACGGTAACGGAGGGTGTATGTATCGAGTGTTTCCTAACGATTACGAGAATATGTGTAAACGCTTGCATTTTTCCCACGATCATCGCTAATGTGAGCAGCACCACATCACATAGCCGCGTCGCGGCAATCACCTGGTTCACTCATCGAGGAGTCCCGGAAATGAAAACTCGCAAGTACCTCCTTCCGGCCGCTGTTGCCGGCGTGCTCGCCATCTCTTTGTCCGCTTGCGGCGGCGGTGGCGGCGGGGGTGGAACCCAGAGCGGCGGCGGCGATGCCGGAGCCAACCTGGAGGGCCGCGGCCCGATCACCTACGTCACGGGCAAGGACAACGCAGCCGTCCAGCAGCCCACGGTCGATCGTTGGAATGCCGCCCACCCGGACCAGAAGGTCACGCTGAAGGAACAGACCGACAAGGCCGACCAGCAGCACGACGACCTCGTGCAGCACTTCCAGTCCAAGGACCCGGGCTACGACCTGGTAACCGTGGACGTCGTCTGGACCGCTGAGTTTGCCGCAAAGGGCTGGCTGCAGCCGCTCAAGGACAAGATGGCCGTTGATACTTCCGCACTCCTGCCGGCCACGGTAAAGGCCGCAACGTACAACAACACCCTGTTCGCCGTGCCGGTCCACTCCGACGGCGGCATGCTGTACTACCGCAAGGACCTCGTTCCCACCCCGCCCAAGACCTGGGACGAAATGATGTCCATGTGCTCCATCGCCAAGACGAACAAGATCGGCTGCTACGCCGGCCAGTTCCAGAAGTACGAGGGCCTCACGGTGAATGCTGCCGAGGCAATCAACACCTTCGGCGGCAAGATCGTCGATGACGCCGGCAAGGCTACGGTCAACTCGGCTGAAGCCAAGGACGGTCTGGGCAAGCTGGTCGAGGCCTACAAGGCCGGCAACATCCCCACTGAAGGCATCACCTTCCAGGAGGAACAGGGCCGTCAGGCATTCGAAGACGGCAAGCTCCTCTTCCTCCGCAACTGGCCGTACGTGTACAACCTGGCCAAGACCGACGGCTCCTCCAAGGTGAAGGACACCTTCGCGGTTGCCCCGCTCCCGGGCAAGGACGGCCCCGGTGCTTCCTCGCTCGGTGGCCACAGTGCAGCCGTGAGCGTCTACTCCAAGTACAAGGCCACCGCGCTCGACTTCGCCAAGTTCCTCACCGAGGACGAACAGCAGAAGTTCTTCGCCCTGAAGGGTTCCCTGGCACCGGTGAAGGCCAACATCTACACCGATGCCGAGATCGTTGCCAAGGCTCCTTACATGCCGACGCTGCTGACGTCCATCCAGAACGCCGTGCCGCGCCCGGTGACGCCGTTCTACCCGGGTGTCACCAAGGCCATCCAGGACAACGCCTACTCAGCAATGAAGGGTGAGAAATCCGTAGACCAGGCGATCGCGGACATGCAGGCCGCGATCGACGCTGCCAAGTAGCGGTCCTCTACCCGCCGGGGAGCCGCCGCGCAGCGGCGGTTCCCCGGCTTCCCCAATGAAGGGGAGAACAGGAGTCATCATGTCCACTGAGGCCCCCACGCCGACCAGTGCCAAGGAGACGTTGGCCGGCGCTCACCACATGCCGGGCAAGGAAAGCGCTGACCGCCGCCAGGTCACCCAGGGCCGCTGGGCCTACACACTGATATTGCCCACGCTCGTCCTGCTCGGGGTAGTCATCGTCTACCCCATCGTCAACGCCATCATCATGTCCTTCCAGAAGGACTCCGGCCTTGATCCGGCCACCGGCTTCTTCACCGAGGGCGGTTTCGCCGGCTTCGATAACTACACCCACTGGCTGCTGCAGCAGTGTGGTTCCGGCCCGGCGCTTGGTCCCTGCCCGCCAGGTACCCTTGGCGCCCAGTTCTGGGACGCCATGAGCACCACGTTCTTCTTCACGATCGTGACGGTCGCGCTGGAGACCGTGCTGGGCTTCTGGATGGCCGTCATCATGTCCCGCACCTTCCGCGGACGGGCCCTGGTCCGTGCCTCCGTGCTGGTGCCGTGGGCCATCCCCACCGCCGTGACCGCGAAGCTGTTCTTCTTCATGTTCGCCTTCGAAGGCATCGTGAACACGCTTTTCGGCTCCCAGATCCTGTGGACCGGTTCCGAATGGCCGGCCAAGTGGGCCATCATCATCTCGGATGTTTGGAAGACCACCCCGTTCATGGCCTTGCTGATCCTGGCCGGGCTCCAGTTGATCCCGGACGAGGTCTACGAGGCGGCGAAGGTGGACGGCGCCACGGCCTGGCAGCGTTTCACGCAGATCACGCTTCCCCTGGTCAAACCCGCCCTGATGGTCGCCATCCTGTTCCGTACGCTTGACGTGCTGCGCATGTACGACCTGCCCGCGATCATGACCGGTGGCGCGAACAACACCACCACGCTCTCGATCCTGGTGGTCGACCAGATCAGGCAAGGCTTGAACAATGCCTCGGCCCTATCCACGATCACCTTCATCGTGATCTTCCTTGTCGCGTTCATCTTCGTCCGATTCCTCGGCGCCAACGCCGTGGACGCGGCCACTACCGGAAAGAAGTGACATGAGCACCGCAACCGCCACTGCTGCCCGGCACGCCGACTCAACCGCCCGCCGTCGGGCGTTCGACTGGGCCCCCGCCCGGACGTACATCCAGGCCGTGGTCATCCTCATCTGGTGCCTGGCACCGTTCTACTGGATGATCGTCACAGCGTTCCGCGACGTCGGCTACACCTTCGATCCGACGTTCTTCTTCACCCACGTGACGTTCGACAACTTCACCACGGTGTTCGACGAATCCCGCGGCAACCACTTCGCCCAGAACCTGATCAACAGCCTCATCGTCGCGGGCACTACCACGATCATCTCGCTCATCGTCGGTGTCTTCGCGGCGTACGCGCTGGCCCGCCTGCGGTTCAGCGGCAAGAGCCTGGTGCTCGGCTTCATCCTGGGAGCATCCATGTTCCCCGGCGTCGCCCTTATCACCCCGCTGTTCCAGCTGTTCACGAACATCGGCTGGTTCGGCACTTACCAGGCACTGATCATCCCGAGCATCTCCTTCTCCCTGCCGCTGGCGGTCTACACGCTGACCTCCTTCTTCCGGGAGATGCCGTGGGAGCTCGAGGAATCGGCACGTATCGACGGCTGCACCCAGGGCCAGGCCTTCCGCAAGGTCATCCTGCCCCTGGCGGCCCCGGCGACCTTCACGACGGCGATCCTGACCTTCATCGGGGCATGGAACGAGTTCCTCATCGCCAGCCAGCTGTCGGTGGACGCCACCAAGACCGTCACCGTCGCCATCGCGTCCTTCGCCGGTGCTCAACCGCACCAGGAACCGTACACCGCCGTCATGGCCGCCGGAACCATCGTGACCATCCCGCTGGTGATCCTGGTGCTGATCTTCCAGCGCAAGATCGTCGCCGGCCTGACCGCGGGCGCGGTCAAGTGAGCCGTGCCGGCAACTCCGCAGCTTCCGACGGCGGCAGCCCCGCCGTCGGAGGCCCCGCGGACAAGGACATCCACGCACGCCGCAAGCGCCGTTCGGCCGAAGACCTGGACATCCTGATCGGGTTCCTTGGCTTCTGGGCCCTGGTGCTGCTTGCCACCACGGTCTGGATGGAAGTCACCGCCCAGCCTGCACTCGGCTGGGCCTTGGGGCTCCTCGCCAGCGTGCTGGGCCTGTGGGGACTGGTTCGGCTGCGTCGGCGGCTGCCCGCCCGGACCGGACGCCGGTTCGAGTAGCGGAGCAGTAACAAAAGCGCGGAGCCGGGGGACACCTGCCGGAGGGCTAAACTGTATACCAGCCCTCGGCAGGGACTTCCCGCCTCCGTGCGGTCTCAGGAGAGGGTTTCATTGGCGAAGACGAGCGAGCGGTCCCAGCGCGGAGGGCATGCCGGGGTGAGCATCGAAGACGTCGCCGCGGCGGCCGGGGTGTCAACGGCCACGGTATCCAGGGCCGTGCGGGGATTGCCCCGGGTCTCTGCAGCCACCAGGGAGAAAATCCTCAAGATCGCCGGGGACCTGGGCTATGTCGCCTCTTCTTCGGCGTCCGGATTGGCCACGGGCCGCACCCGCACTGTCGGTGTGCTGGCCCCTTACGTGGACCGCTGGTTCTTCTTCAAGGCCATCGAAGGCGTGGACCGGGAACTGCACGCCAACGGCTACAACCTCTCCCTTTTCAACCTCGGGGGGCAAAGCGGAAGCCGCGAACGCCTCTTTAGCAAGACCATGGTCTACAAGCAGATCGACGCCCTGCTGGTGCTCTGCATGTCCCTCACCCCGGACGAAGTGGACGATCTCCAGCGGATCGACATCCCCCTGGTAGTGGTCGGTGGGCCCGTGGAATCCTGCCCCAGCATCGGCATCAACGACTTCGCCGCCTCGGTGGAAGCCACGGAGCACCTGCTGGCGCTGGGACACCGCAGGATCGCGCTGCTCCACGGCCAGGATGATTCCGACCTCAACTTCGCCGTGCCCCGCCTCCGCGTCGAGGGCTTCATGAAGGCCATGAAAGACGCCGGATTCACGCTGCCGCCCGAGTGGGACATCTTCGGCAACTTCACCGTCAGCAGCGGGCAGGCCGGCTTCGACGAACTCTGGTCCAAGCCCGGCCCGAAGCCGACCGCACTCTTCTGCGCCTCCGATGAAATGGCCATCGGCGCGATGCTGCAGGCCCGGCGGCGCGGCGTGCGCGTGCCCGAGGAACTCTCGATCATCGGCATCGACAACCACGAATTCTCCGAGGCCATGGGCCTCACCACCATCGCCCAGAGCCCCCTCGAACAAGGCCAGATGGGCACCCGCATGCTCCTCGAGGAGCTTGCCGGGACGGCAGGATCCATCCGCTCCGTCACCGCCGACCACCACCTGATCGTCCGGGAAACGACCGCGCCGCCCGCTGCCTGAAACCGCAGCCTGAGGCTGCCCGGCTACACGCCGCGCTAGGAGGCCCGGGCGAGCTGCCGGATGGGGATCCAGCGCGACGCGAGCCGCCGGTACGCCGCGGCCGCGCCCGTCATGTCACCTTCGGCCAGGCACTCGATGCCCAGCCGCACGTCCAGCGGCGACTCATCCGGGTAGACCTTGTCCGCCACGGCGCCGTAGTCCAGCTCCACCATGGAGTCCACGTGGAACATCTCCAACCATTCGGTCAGCTGCGTGAGGTCGTCCAGCATGTCCAGGTCCGGCGCAGCGAGGGCCAGGTTGGCCACGGCGAAACGTGCCCGCTCCAGCGCCTCGGTCAGCGGCACCCACACCCGCACGGTGAGGATGCGCCCATTGCCTTCGACGACGTCCTTGTGGTCCGCCTCCTGGAACAGCGAGAACCAACTGAACGGAATGCCCCAGGTGGAGGCCCGGGTGTGCACGCGCTTGGAGTCGTTGCCGGCGTTGATCCGGTCGATCCGGAGCTGGTGCTTCTCGCGCTGGTCCACCGGGATGAGCAGCTCCGCGAGGGAACCGTGGATGCCTTCCATTAACGCGTTCGCCGCCAGCCCCGCGCGGATCACCAGCTGGCTGGGGCAGTAAAGGAGGCGGCCGCCGTCGTTCTTTCCGCCTTCTACGGGAGCACGCGTCACCCGGACCAGGTCCGTGTGGCCGGTGGGGAAGGGGTCGCCCCCGGGGCGCGTCACCCGGCCGAGGGAGGCGAGGAGCTCGGCGTGCTCGACGGCGGCCCGGGAACCGGGGCGGGTGCCGCCGGCTTCGAGCTGTTCGCGCTGCCGCTCGGGGAATGCCTCGAGCGGCTCGTAGACGCGCAGGGCAGAGGAGAACGGAAGCCCTGCCTGGCCGCGGTAGAAGTCTTCGCTCATTGCAGCCCCGCCTCCTTCACCTGTTGGCTGCCTGTCTGTGAACCCGTGTCTGTGGAAAACCTGCCCGCTTTAGTCCGCGAGCTCCACGATCACCGGAGCGTGGTCCGAAGCGCCCTTGCCCTTGCGCTCCTCGCGGTCGATCTGCGCGCCGGTGACGCGGGCTGCCAGCGCGGGGGAGGCCAGGATGAAGTCGATCCGCATGCCTTCCTTCTTGGGGAAGCGCAACTGGGTGTAGTCCCAGTAGGTGTAGACGCCGGGGCCCGGGGTGTAGGGGCGGACGACGTCGGTGAAACCGGCGGCTTCGAAGGCGTGGAACGCGGCGCGCTCGGGTTCGCTGACGTGGGTCATGCGGTTGGCGAGGAAGTAGTCGATGTCCCAGACATCATCATTGGTGGGTGCGATGTTCCAATCGCCCATGAGGGCGATCTGGCTTTCGGGATTTGCGGTGACCCATCCCTCGGCGTGGCCCTTGAGGGTGTCCAGCCACTTGATCTTGTAGGGCATGTGCTCGTCGTCCAGGGAACGGCCGTTGGGCACGTACAGGCTCCAGACACGGATGCCGTTGCAGGTCGCGGCGATGGCGCGTGCTTCCTGGACCGGATCCTTGCCGGCCTTGCCGAAGCCGGGTTGGTCGAGGAAGGTGCGTTCGACGTCGTCGAGCCCTACGCGGGAAGCGATCGCCACACCGTTCCACTGGCTCAGCCCGAAGTGCGCCACCTCGTAGCCCATGCGTTCGAAGAGCTCCCAGGGAAAGTTGTCGTCCTTGCACTTCGTTTCCTGGATGGCCAGGACGTCGCAGTCGCTGCGCTGCAGCCAGGCCTCCACACGGTCGGCACGGGCACGGAGGGAGTTCACGTTCCAGGTAGCAATCTTCACAGGCACTAACTTACCGAACTTGGCAGGGCGGGTCTGCGGTGCGGTCCGGAATACCCCGTCCGGATCGCTCGTTGCCCACCGACGTGAGCACACTTTTTTCCGAAGCCGTCCTTTCCGCCCCGTCCGGCCAGCTCACGCTGCGCAACCGGACCTTCCTCGCCCCGATGTGCATGTATTCCGTCGACGCACGCGACGGCGTCCCCACTCCCTGGCACCTCGTCCACCTCGGCGCGCGGGCAGCAGGCGGGTTCGGCATGGTGATCGCTGAAGCGACCGCCGTCGTGCCGGAAGGCCGTATTTCGCCCGAGGACCTGGGCCTCTGGAACGACGAGCAGGTGGCGGCCTTCAGGCCCATCACCGGCTTCATCAGGAGCCAGGGCGCCGCCGCCGGCGTGCAGTTGGCCCATGCCGGCGCCAAGGCGTCCACCTACGGCAACGTGCCCCGCTTCGTTTCGCAGGGACTCACCGGTTCCGTTCCAGCCGGCGACGGCGGCTGGGTCACCGTGGCGCCGTCGGCCACCTCCGCCTTCGGCCTGGCCGAGCCGCACCCGCTGTCCGCGGACGAGATCGCGGAATCCGTTGAGGCCTGGGCGGCCGCCGCCCGGCGGGCCGACGAGGCCGGCTTCGACTTCATCCAGATCCACGCCGCCCACGGCTACCTGATCCACCAGTTCCTGTCCCCGCTGACGAACACGCGGACCGACGGGTACGGCGGTTCGTACGAGGGCCGCACCCGGTACCTGCGGGAAGTGGTTGCAGCCGTGCGCGCTGCGTGGCCGGCGGAGAAGCCGTTGGGCGTGCGCTTCTCCGGTTCGGACTGGGTGGACGGCGGCTGGACCATCGAGGAGACCGGGCGGCTGTCCGTGGAACTCCGTGCTTCCGGCGTGACTGTCTTTGACCTGTCGAGCGGCGGGATCGGCGCCTACCGCGGGCCGGTGGGTCCGGGCTACCAGATCGCGTTGGCTGACTCCGTTAAGAAGGCGCTCGCGGCCGATGCGGCTGCGCGGGGCGTGGAGAACGATGCATTTGTAACCGCCGTCGGGATGATCACCACGGCCCAGCAGGCGGAGCAGGTGCTGGTCAACGGCCAGGCGGACGGGGTATCGATCGCCCGGGCCGCCCTGCGCGAGCCGAACTGGGCCGCGCTGGCCGCCCGCGAACTCGGCGAAGCGGTGGAGAAGACCCCGTCCGCGCCGCAGTACTGGCGCGCGCATTGGTGAGCCCAAGTAGCTCGCAGTTAAGGCCGTTTTGAACCCTCAAAACGGCCTTAACTGCGAGTCAGTTGGGCCCGGCCCTCACCGCGTCCCTTCGCGCCTCAGGGCTTTGGCGATCGCCGCCGCGCGGGAGTCCACTCCGAGCTTGGCGTAGATGTGGGCCAGGTGCGACTTCACCGTGGCCTCGGAGATGAACAGCTTGCGGCCGAGCTCCTTGTTGGAGAGGCCCTCGGTGAGCAGGGTCAGCAGTTCGGCCTCGCGCGGGGTCAGGGCTTCGTCCGGGTTGCGCATCTGCTGGAACAGCCGGCTGGCCACTGGTGCACTCATGTGGCTTTGCCCGCGGGAGGCCCCGCGCACCGCGGCGAAGATTTCGTCCGGAGCGGCGTCCTTGAGCAGGTAGCCCATGGCCCCGGCGTCGACGGCGCGCACGATGTCTGCGTCCGAGTCGTAGGTGGTGAACACCAGCACGGCCTGTGCCGGCCGGGCCGCGCGGATCCGGCGGATCGCCTCGATACCGTCGATCCCGGGCCCCATGGACAGGTCCATGAGCACCACGTCGGGCCCGTGTTCCAGGACCGCCGCCACCCCGTCCTCACCGCTGGACGCCTCGGCGATGACCTCGACGTCGGGCTGCGTGCTGAGGAGGGCCCGCAGGCCGCTGCGCACCACGAGGTGGTCGTCAACCAGAAGCACGGTGATCAAAGGGTTTCTCCTTCTGTCCTGGTTGTCGGGATCTCCACCCCGATCACCGTACCCTCGCCGGGTGCGGACTCCACCGCGAAGGTGCCTCCCAGCTGTTCGACGCGCTGGCGCATCGCGCGCAGGCCGTACCCGCCTTCCCTGGTATGCCCGGCGGTGGCGTCCGGCGCGAAGCCGAGGCCGTCGTCGTAGATGTCCAGCGTCACGGAGTCCGGCAGGAACCCGAGCGTCACGCTCGCCGTCTGCGCCCGCGCGTGCTGCTGCACGTTCGCCGCCGCGCTCTGCGCGATCCGCACCAGGGCGTGCCGCACCTCCGCGGGAAGTTCCCGGGGCTGCCCGACGACGGCGACCCGCATCTGCGGAACGTGCGTGCGTACCGCCGTGGCCAGGGCGGTTTCGAGCGGCTCCTCGGGGGCGTCCGCGGTGGCGAGCTCGTGGACGAGGCCGCGGGTTTCGGCGAGGTTGAGGCGCAGCTGCTCGGTGGCCTGCCGGACCTCGGGGCTCAGGCGGTCCTTGCGGTCCGCGGCTTCGAGCAGGAGCACGGTGCTGGCCAGGCCCTGGGTGACGGTGTCGTGGATTTCGCGGGCCACGCGCTCGCGCTCTGCCATGGTTCCGGCGGCGCGTTCGGCGGCCACGGCCTGGGCCTGGGCGTCGCGGAGTTCGTTGTTCAGGGCGGCCTGGCGGGCGAGGGCTACTTCCAGGCGCTCGTACACCAGAGTGAGCACCAGACCGGCGGCGAGCGGACCGAGCAGCGCCGCCACATCCGTGAAATCGCTCAGCTTGAACAGACCGGCCGCCGTGCCGAGGGCGGTGACCGCCGTCGCGGCTGCCGCCTGGCGGGCCGGAACACCGGAACGGCACACGAAGAACACCGCGAAGGCACACCAGGCAAAGCTCGGCGCGAGGACCACCAGCACTGTCCACACGGCAACCAACACCCAGGTGGCCACGGTGCGGGCCGGCCCGGGGGAACGCACCGCCGTCACGTACACCCCGCACAGCAGTCCGGCCAGTACCAGCACCATGGTGTTCTCGTCCGGGCCGTGCCGGAACACGAAGCGGATGAGCGAGGCGGTGATCAGCACGGCGAAGCCGCAGTGGACGGCGAAGTTCAGCTGACGTTCGCGCTCCGGCCGTGCTTCTGCTGTGGTCATGCGGCAAGTATTCCACCGTCCATGGCGCCGGATGGGCCGGATTCCGCGCGGACCAAGGGCTCTCATACTTTCGACTGAGAACGGTGGCCGAAAGCATGATCCAAGGCCCGCTGAAGTGCCGATGTGCCGCGGATTCCGCCCCGGCAGGATGGATACCAAGAGCCCGGCGGGTACGCCGGAACGCATCCAGAAAGGCAGATCATGGCGCTCAGCAAGACCAACATCAAGACCCTCTCCGCAGCAGCCGCAGCCCTCATCCTCACCGGCGGCATCACGGTCGCCGCCAACGCCGGCCAGATCGCTCCGGCCGCGGCACCGGCCGCCGCCCAGGCCCCCGCCGCTGTTCCCGCCGTCGACGTCCCCGCCGGCGAAGGCACCACCGTGGCCCAGAACCGCATCTCCGCCACGGCCTCCGCCAAGGCCGTCCAGGCCGCCCTCGCCAAGTGCGCAGCGGACAAGCTCCCCTTCGTCACCGTTTCCGTGGTTGACCGCAACGGCGACGTCCAGGCCGTGCTGCGTGGCGACAACGCCGCAGAGCACACCATCGAAGCCTCCAAGCAGAAGGCCTACACCGCCGCTGCCTTCGGCGCCCCCACCAGCGAACTCAACGGCCGCATCAGCGGCAACGGCAAGCCCTCCATCGCCGACCTGCCGGGTACCCTCTTCCTCGCCGGCGGCGTCCCGCTGAAGGTCAACGGCGTGTCCGTGGCCGGCATCGGCGTGGGCGGCGCCCCGGACGGCGCCCTGGACGAAGCCTGCGCAACGGCCGGCGCCGAGGCCATCCTGGCCCGGTAATTGGTGGTGTTTCGTAACTACGGCCGGGGCTTCCTGCGGGGAGCCCCGGCCGCGTGCCTGGTCCTGTTCGTGGCCGCCTGCTCCGGCGGGCAGCCGGCCGCCCCGGCAAGCGGCGCCGGTGCGACGTCGGCGGGTCCGACGGCGTCAAGCGCCCCGGCGGTGCCGTCGGCATCTCCGGTGGCACCGCCGTCGTCGGCTGCTTCCGGCGCCCCCAGCAAGCGTCCGACACTCAGCAAGCCGACACTCAGCAAGGAGGCCCAGATGGAACTGAACCGGCAGCTCATCCGTGCAGCCAAGGCGAACGATCCCGCCCGGGTGAAGCAGCTCATCGCCGAGGGCGGGGATGTCAACGCCAAGGACGACATCCAGGACTCGGCGTTCCTTTACGCCGGCGCGGAGGGTTTCAACGAAGTACTCAAGCTGACCATCGAGGCCGGCGCCGACGTGACGTCCACCAACCGCTACGGCGGCACGGCGCTGATTCCCGCCAGCGAGCACGGGCACGTGGAGACGATCAGGATCCTCATCGCCGCCGGCGTCCCGGTGGACCACGTGAACAAGCTCGGGTGGACGGCCATGCAGGAAGCCATCCTGCTGAACAACGGCGGCCCGCGCCAGCAGGAAGCGGTGAAGCTGCTGCTCGACGCCGGCGCAAACCCGGACGTCCGCGACCCCCAGGGCCGCACCGCCCTGCAGAACGCGGAACGGTTGGGCTTCACCGAAATCGCGGAGCTGATCCGGGGGCGCTGAGGTTGATACGCGGGGAACCGGCGCTGAGGCGCGGACGCTGGGCAGCGCGCGGCGGCAGGCCGCGGCGGCAGGCCCGCGCTGAGGCTTAGCCGAACGTGAACGAGTACGCCTGGATACCTTGCGGGATCCGGACCTGCAGGCTGCCTTCGCGGATCCCGGGGTCGTCGACGATCCTGTAGAGCGTCGGCGTGCCCGAGACCTTCACGGGGATGCTCCTGCCGTCCCGGACCACGCTGATGGTTCCCTCTCCGCTGACCACGATGTACACCTGCTTAGCGTGGTAGTTCAGGGCGATCGAGGACCCGGCGCCGGTGGGAGCGATCGACTGGGTTCCCAGGTTCCAGCCGCCGGTGAGTGCGAAACTGTCCGCAGGTTGGCGCGGCGGGACGGTGTAGCTTCCGGCCCCGGCCTTGTACGGTTCCGTGCCCGCATAGTTGGCCTTCTTGGTGACGCCCAGATACGTCTCGCGGGTGGTGGCACCTGCCACCGGCCCGTCGTCGGACGATTCGGCGGCAGCCGGCAGGTCCACCGACGGGTTGGCCTGCTTCAGGAGTTCACGGATGAGTTTCTCCGTGGTCTGGTAGCCGCCCTCGCCGAACTTGATGTGCCGGACGGCGCCGTCGGCGTCGATGAGGTAGTGCGCGGGCCAGTAGCGGTTGCGGTAGTTGGTCCAGGTGGAGAGGGTGTTGTCGATGGCCACGGGGTAGGTGATCCCGAGGTTCCGGGCGCCGGAGATCACGTTTCGGACTTCCTTCTCGAACGCGTATTCGGGGGAGTGAACGCCGATGATTTCCAGGCCGGAGTCCTTGTACTTGCTGTACCACGCGGTCAGATGCGGCACAGAGCGTTGGCAGTTGATGCAGGAGTAGGCCCAGAAGTCCACCAGCACCACCTTCCCCTTGAGCTCCTTTAGGTTCACGGACTGGTGGCCGGGGGTGTTGAACCATTCCTGGATGCCCTTGATGTCCGGTGCCGTACCGCATGATTCAAGCGAGGTGCCGCCGTTGCTGCACTTGTCCAGGTCCTTGTTCTGTTCGTTCACCAGCCCGCCCAGGTCGAGGGCCTTCTTGACAGCGTCGTTGTCCTGGACCTGCTCCTGGAGTGTGGAGGTGTAGTCGGGGACAAGTTTCTGCAGCAGTTGCGGGAGGTTGAACACGAGCCCGATTGCGAGGGCGATCATCATGATGCCGCCGGTGATGCGGATCTTGCGCTGGTTCTTGCGGAACGCCTTTACCCTCTCGGCCACGCGCCGTCCGGCCAGCGCGAACACGAGCAACGGGATGGCGGCGCCGATGGCGAAGGTCAGCGTGAGGACGATCGTTTCCGGTCCCACCCGGCCGGTGGCACCCGCGACGGCGATCGCCGCCAGCACCGGCCCCGCACAGGGGACGTAGACGACGCCGAGCGCCAGTCCCAGCACCAGCCCGCCGTTCTCGGTGCCCACCCTGCGTTGCGGGATCCAGGAGAACGGCTTTTCGAGGATGTGCTGGAACTGCTCGAAAATGAGGCCCAGCCCGATCAGTACCAGCACCACCAGCCCGATCCAGCGAAGGAGGTCCTGCGGCAGGTTGACCAGCGTGAGCAGGAACGAGCCCACGAGGGTGAACGTGCTGAAGCTGATCACCAGGCCGAGGATCACCAGGTAGGGACGCCATCCGGCTGGAGGGTTTGTCCCGCCGCGGGCCGCCTGGGTGCCGCCGCGGGCCGCCTGGGCGCCGCCCGAGAGGAAAATGACCGGGAGGACCGGCAGGATGCACGGCGAGATGCCCGTGATCAGGCCTCCCAACAGGCCGATGAGTGCCAACTGCAGCATGGTGTCTCCCAAGATTGCCGTGCCGGGCGCCGGCAGGTGCCGTCCCGGATCTCTGCAGGGAGTTCGGAGCCGAGGCCCGGTTGGCTTGGTTCGGGTCTGCCGGGCGGGCTGCTTGGGCAGAGGTCATCAGCCTTCGGCGGCCGGGATCCGAAACTTCCTGCGATCCGCACCCATCCACACCACTGCGACCTCCGAATAGCTGGTGAGGCACAACCGTCGGGGCACTCGCACCGCCGGGACCCGTGCCGAACCTATGGGATCCGGCGCCCCGGGTCCACAAACAAGGAGAATGACAATGTTGTCCACCAAGCGCCCCACCCTCGCCTTCGTTGGTCTCACTGCAGCCGCCATCCTCGGACTTACTGCCTGTGGCGGTTCCAGCACGTCCGGTTCGTCGTCGTCCGCCTCGTCCCAACCGTCATCGGCGTCGTCATCTGCGGCCCCGTCGCCGTCGGCGTCGTCCATGACCAGTTCGGCTATGGATCCCGCCCGTGACCTCGTCGGTCCGGGATGTGCCGCCTACGCTGCCCAGGTTCCTGAAGGGGCCGGTTCGGTGCTTGGCATGTCGCAGGATCCGGTGGCTGTGGCCGCCTCCAACAACCCCCTGCTGAAGACCCTGACTGCCGCGGTGTCGGGCAAGCTCAACCCCAAAGTCGACCTGGTCTCCACCCTGAACGGCAGCGAATTCACCGTCTTCGCGCCGGTGGACGATGCCTTCGCCAAGGTCGACGCAGCCACCATCGCCAAGCTCAAGACCGATGCCCCGCTGCTGAGCAAGATCCTCACCTACCACGTGGTTCCCGGTCAGCTGACTCCGGACCAGGTGATCGGCAAGCACATGACGGTCCAGGGCGGCGAAGTCACCGTGGCCGGCACGAAGGATGCCCTCACGGTGGACGGCGCCAAGGTGATCTGCGGTGGTGTCCACACGGCCAATGCCACGGTGTACCTCGTGGACTCCGTGCTGATGCCCAAGTAGGCCACCCGTTTTCGCGAACACAGTGTGTGCGGCACGTGCCCCTAGGATGCCTTCTTGGGGGCATTTGCCGTGCCCGCGTCCGGAGAAAGGTGTCACGTGAAACCGTCCATCGTCTGGTTCCGCGACGACCTGCGCGTCAAGGACCACCCTGCCCTGCGGGCCGCTGTGGACGACGGCGCCGCGGTGGCCCTCTACGTCCTCGACGAGGAATCACCCGGCATCCGGCCGCACGGCGGTGCGGCGAAGTGGTGGCTGCACCATTCCCTGGCCGCGCTCCGTGAAGAGCTCGGCGCGCTCGGCATTCCGCTGCTGTTGCGCCGCGGCCCGGCGGAGGACGTCGTCCGGGAGACCGCGACGGCGATCGGCGCCGGCGCGCTGTTCTGGAACCGCCGGTACGGGGAGGCTGAGCGTACGGTCGACGCCGGGATCAAGGCCTGGGGGCGCGAGGCCGGGCTCCATGTGGAGAGTTTCCAAGCATCCCTGCTGCATGAGCCGTGGGAAGTCACCACGAAGACCGGGGGACAATACAAGGTCTTCACCCCGTTCTGGCGCACCCTCTCGGCACAGGAGTTCCGCGAGCCCCTGGCTGAACCGGCGAAGGGCCACGGGTACACGGGCGAGCTTCCCGCCTACGACGAGCTGGACTCCTGGCACCTCCTGCCTGTGAAACCCGACTGGTCCGGCGGCCTGGCCGAAGCCTGGACGCCCGGGCCGCGGGCTGCACACCGACGGCTGGCCGAGTTCGTGGACGGCGGGCTCGCTGACTACAAGGACGGACGGGACCGCCCCGACCGCGACGGAAGCAGCGGCCTTTCGCCGCACCTGCGTTGGGGTGAGCTCAGCCCGTTCGAGGTGTGGCACGCCCTCGGGTCCCGGCGCTCGCAGAGCGCCGCGGTGTTCGCCTCGGAGTTGGGCTGGCGTGAGTTCTGCTGGCACCAGCACTTCCACAACCCGCGGCTCGCAACCGCCAACCTGCGCACCGAGTTCGACCGCTTTCCCTGGGCGTGGCCGGACCCCGCAGGCCACGGCAGCGTCGACGAAGAACTCCGGGCCTGGCAGCAAGGCCTCACCGGGTTTCCTTTGGTGGACGCCGGGCAGCGGCAGCTCTGGCACATGGGCTGGATGCACAACCGGGTCCGGATGGTGGCCGCCAGTTTCCTGGTCAAGAACCTTGGCATTCACTGGCAGCTGGGCGAGCAGTGGTTCTGGGACACCTTGGTGGACGCCGACCCTGCGTCCAACCCGGCCAATTGGCAGTGGGTGGCGGGCTCCGGGGCAGATGCGTCCCCGTTCTTCCGGATCTTCAACCCGGAGGCCCAGCGCACCAAGTTCGATCCGCAGGGAAAGTACATTGCCCGCTGGATTCCCGAGTTCGGCACCCCCGGCTACCCCGACGAAATCGTGGACCTCAAGGCCACGCGGCAGGACGCACTGGAAGCCTACAAGGGGCTCAAGGAGCAGCTGTAGGCCGGGAAAGATGCCGGAAACTCACGCCCCGCGCTTCTGCACCAGCAGCACGCAGGCGAAGGATGCCAGCACCCCGGCAAGGGACAGGGCCAGCATCCCGGTGAACGAACCGCCGCCCGACTGGATGAGGGCGCCACTGAGCACCGGGCCCACCGCGAAGCCGCCGCCGATCATCAGGTTGGCGGTGTTCATGACGTGGCCGCCGCCGGAGAGATCGGACAGGGAGGACAGCAGATAGGGCAGGATGAACGTCCACGCGAACTTGAAGATCACCGCCGCCACCGCGAACTGGATCAGCCCGGGAGTCCCGAACAGCAAGGCCACGCTCGCAGCCATGCCCACGTACCCGGCAATGAGGTAGAGGCGCCGGCGCGGGGTGTCGCCCAGGACCGTGGCTACGAGGGCGGAGGCGATACCCGCCACGGTGGCGACGGACAGCACCAGGCTCGTCGCGGAGAGTTCGGTCCTGGCTGCTGCGGAGATCTGGGCCATGAAGGACCACACGCCGCTGAGTGCCACGTAGAAAAGGAAGACGGCGGCGAGCCCGGCCGCGAACTTCGCCACCGGCACCTTGGTTCGCACGGCAGCCGCCGAGGGAGCCTCACGTCGCAGCACCTCGCCGTCGATCCTGTTCACCACCGCAAGGCAGGCGACGCCGAGACCCGCCAGCGTCCAGTAGATCGCCGACACCCCGGCCCCGGCGAACAGCGCGGGGAAGACGGCCAGGATCAGGGCACCCATGGCCAGCTGGAACACCACGAAGATCCCGAAGGCCCGGCTCGGGTTGGAGGTCTTGCCGCTGAGGGTCAGCAGGATCACCGTGATCGAACCCGCCGCCAGGGAGGTGACAAAGCGGACCGCCATCAACAACGGGAAGCTGTCCACGAAGCCGGAGAGCACGTTGCCGGCGATTACGACGGCGGTGAACAGGTAGGAGGCGGTGCGCAGGTTGATGCGCCGCAGCCAGAGGTACGCCGGGACCGTGGCCAGGCTGAAGGCGCCCAGCTCGAGAGAGAACAGGCCGCCCAACTGGACCGGCGTGAGCCCGAACTGCTGGATCAGCTTGCCGGCCACCACCGGCGCGATCAGGAGCACGGTGTACAGGACCGCGCTGTAGACGGCCACGTAGGTGTAGGTGCCGCGGTCAGAAACCCGCGTAGGCATGGCGGTATTGAGGAGGCGGGTCATGGCTGCCCTTCCGTTGGCAGGAAAATCAGGAAACAGGTGGGGGGATGACGCCGGTCAGGCTTCGGCGTCGTAGACCTTCCGGCCCGCGAACCAGGTCTGCCGGGCATGGATGGACGGGATCTTCTCGATGCCGGCCTCGTGTGGGTTGTCGCTGAGGACAATGAAGTCCGCGGACTTGCCCGCGACGAGGGAACCGGCGACGTCGTCGATCCCCATGGCGTCGGCGCACGCCGTGGTGTAGACGGCGATTGCCTCCTCGAGCGTGATGGCCTGTTCCGGCCACAGCGTTCCGGGGAAGGTGCCGCCCGGATCCTTCCGGGTGACGAGGCCGTAGATCCCTTCCCAGGCGTTGGGCGACACGCTCACCGGCCAGTCGGATCCGCCGGCCAGGCGGGCACCGGCGTCGAGCAGTATCCGGTTGGGCTGCATCCTAGAAGCGCGCTCGGGCGGCAGGACGGTGGCGATCGCCTCGGAGATGACGCCGGGGAACCACAGCGAGGGTGAGATGTCCGCGGTGACGTCCAGTTCGGCGAAGCGGCCGTAGTCGTCCGGGTGCACGAACTGGCCGTGCGCAATGTGGTACTTCGTGTCCGTGTACCCGGCAGCCCGCACCGTGGCGATGGTGTCCAGGGCCAAGCGCACGGACGCGTCGCCGGTGCAGTGGATCTTCGCGGAAATGCCCCGCTCGGCCGTGCGCATCAGCCACCCTTCGAGTTCTTCCGGGCCCATCGTGGTGCTGCCGCAGTGGCATTCCGGGAACCCGGCCTCGGGTAGGTACGGCTCCAGGAACGAGCCCGTGCCCGCCGGCGGCACTCCGTCGAGGAAAATTTTGATGAAGTCCGGCCGGTGGTGCTCGCTGCGCAGCGCCTCCCGTTGGGAGATGATCCCTTCGCCAAGGGGAGTGGTGCCGAAGATGAAGTCGTTGGCCTGCATGGAGGTGACCACCCACGCGTGGAGGCGGCCGCCGTCGTCGAGCTCTTTGAGGGCCTGCAGCAGCTGCAGCGACGCCGCGGCGTCCTGGAAGCCGGTGACGCCGTAGGAGTGCAGGAGTTCGATGCCCCGCTCCGCCGCCCGGGCCAGCTTTTCGGGGGACATGGGCTGCAACCGGGCGAGGGTCTGTTCGAGCAGCACGCCGCCGGCCTCGATCAGCACCCCGGTGGCGCGGCCAGCGGCGTCGCGGAGGATCTGGCCGCCGTCGGGATCGGGCGTGGTGTCCGTGATCCCGGCCAGTTCCAGCGCGCGGGAGTTGGCCCAGCGGTTGTGCTTGCTGTCGTCCTTGAGGAGGGCGGGCCGCCCGCCCGCGGCCTCGTCCAGGCGCCGCAGCGCCCCGGGCGTGTTGAGCTCGCCCAGCAGCCCCGAGCCCCAACTGCCGCCGGTGATCCATTCCTCTGGTCCGAGCGTGGCGGCGTAGTCGCTGATGGCGGCGAGGAACTGCTCCAGGGACAGCGACGGCGGCGCGTCCAGTTCGAACAGGTCCATCTGCCCGGCGAGCATGTGGTGGTTGTGGACGTCCAGCAGCCCGGGCATCACATAGGCGCCCTGCAGGTCGACGACGGCGGTGCCTGGTCCGCGGCGCAGTTCGGCTTCCGTGCCGGTTGCCAGGACCTTGCCGGCCTTGACTGCCAGGGCTGAGGTCCGCGTGCCGGCGGGGTCAAGGGTGTCGATGACGCCATTGATAAGAAGGAGATCGGCGTGGTGTTCGGACACGTCCAGTCCTTTCGCTCGGGATGCGATTCAGACTAGGTGCGCCGCGTTGGCCGGCCGTTGTCTGCCAGCGCAGGGGACTTGTCCGGCAGAGCTGGTCAGTGAGCTGCGCCACTCTGGAAAATAGTAGGAAGTCCGAGTATATTCGGGACCAGATGGCCCAGCCGCGCTTGAATCCACGGCCGAAATCCGTGGTCCGCAAGCAGCGCGGCGCGGCCGCAGCACGGTTTTTCCGGCAGTCTTTCCGGCAATGCGAAGGAGCATTCTGATGGTCCGCGAACTCTCCCACTACATCGACGGCCAGAGGGTGGACGGCACATCCGGCCGCTTCAGCGACGTCTACGATCCCTGCACTGGTGAGGTCCAGGCGAAACTTCCGCTGGCCAGCAAGGCCGAGGTGCAGGAGGCGGTGGCCAACGCCGAGAAGGCGCAGCTCGAATGGGCCGCAATGAACCCGCAGCGCCGCGGCCGGATCCTGCTGAAATTCGTGGACCTGGTCAACGAACACATGGACGAGCTGGCCACCCTCCTCTCGTCCGAGCACGGGAAGACCTTCCTCGACGCCAAGGGTGACATCCAGCGCGGCATCGAAGTGGTGGAGTTCGCCGCCGGCGCCCCGCACCTGCTCAAGGGCGAGTTCTCGGACAGCGCCGGGCAGGGCATCGACGTGCACTCGCTGCGCCAGCCCCTGGGCGTGGTCGCGGGGATCACCCCGTTCAACTTCCCGGCCATGATCCCGCTGTGGAAGTCCGGGCCCGCGCTCGCCGCCGGCAACGCCTTCATCCTCAAGCCCTCTGAGCGAGACCCCTCCGTGCCGCTGCGCCTGGCTGAGCTGTACAACGAGGCAGGCGTGCCGAACGGCGTCTTTAACGTCATCAACGGCGACAAGGAAGCCGTGGACGCCCTCCTCGAAGACCCCCGGGTGAAGGCCATCGGATTCGTCGGCTCCACCCCGATCGCGCAGTACATCTACGCCACCGCCGCCGCCCACGGAAAGCGAGCCCAGTGCTTCGGCGGCGCCAAGAACCACATGGTGATCATGCCGGACGCGGACCTCGACATGGCCGCGGACGCCCTGATCGGCTCCGGCTACGGATCCGCCGGCGAACGGTGCATGGCCATTTCCGTGGCGGTCCCGGTGGGCGAGGAGACCGCGGACATCCTGGTGGGCAAACTGCAGGAGCGCATCAAGGACCTCAAGGTGGGCCCCAGCCTCAAGGACGGCGTGGACTTCGGTCCCGTCGTTGCGGCTTCGGCCAAGGAACGGATCGAGGGCTACATCCAGGCCGGCGTCGACGCCGGCGCCACCCTCCTCGCCGACGGCCGCGGCCTCACCGTGGACGGCTACCCGGGCGGATTCTGGGTAGGCCCCACGCTCTTCGACAACGTCACCAAGGACATGTCCATCTACAAGGAAGAGATCTTCGGGCCTGTGCTAAGCGTGCTGCGCGCGGCGGACTACGACGAAGCGCTCCGGCTCTGCTCCGAGCACGAGTACGGCAACGGCGTCGCGATCTTCACCCGCGACGGCGACGCCGCCCGCGACTTCGCGAGCCGTGTGGAAGTCGGCATGGTGGGTGTCAACGTGCCCATCCCGGTGCCGATCGCCTACTACACCTTCGGCGGCTGGAAGGCCTCCGGCTTCGGCGACCTGAACCAGCACGGCGCGGACGCCTTCCGCTTCTACACCAAGACCAAAACGGTCACCACGCGCTGGCCCTCCGGGATCCGCCAGGGCGCCAGCTTCGTGATGCCGGCGGGCAGCTGATGGGGGCCCTTCCGGAAGACGAGGTTCTTTTCGAACAGCGGGGCCGGCTCGGCGTCGTCACCCTGAACCGGCCCAAGGCCGTCAACGCCCTGAACCACGGCATGGTGCTGGCCATGTTGGGTCAGCTCACCGCCTGGGCGGCGGACGATTCCGTGGCCGCGGTCCTGGTGCACGGCGCGGGGGAGCGCGGGCTGTGTGCGGGCGGCGACATCGTGGCGATCTACCAGGACATGCTCGACGGCGGCCACGCCACCGCCGATTTCTGGCGCGACGAATACCGGCTCAACGAGCTGATCTCCCGGTATCCGAAGCCGTACGTTGCCTTCATGGACGGGCTGGTGCTCGGCGGCGGCGTGGGGGTGTCCGCCCACGGCTCGCACCGCATCGTCACCGAACGCACCCGCACCGGCATGCCGGAAACCACCATCGGTTTTGTGCCCGACGTCGGCGGGACCCTCCTGCTCTCCCGCTCGCCGGGGGAGGCAGGTACCCATGCTGCCTTGACCGGCGCGCACCTCACTGGGGCGGACGCCGTGTACTTGGGGCTGGCCGACCACTTCGTCCCGTCGGGCGAGCTGCCGGCCCTCGCCGTTGCGTTGGAAAGTTCGACACCGGATGACGCCGTCGCGCGCTTCGCATTGCCCACGCCGCTCTCCGGGCTGCAGGGGCAGCGGAGCTGGATCGACGCCGCCTATTCCGCCGATGACGCGGAGGAGATCGTGCAGCGGCTGCGGGCTGCCGGCGGGGAGGCGGCCGAGGCCGCGGACACCATTGAAGCGAAGTCGCCGACGTCCGTGAAGGTCACCCTGGAATCGTTGCGCCGCGTGCGCGGGCGCTCCCTCGAGGAGGCCCTGGGGCAGGAGCTCCGGGTGGGCGTGCACTGCCTGGCCGGCGCGGACTTCCGGGAGGGAATCAGGGCACAGGTGGTGGACAAGGACCGCAACCCGCGCTGGCAGCCGGCCACCCTGGCGGGAGTGGACCGGGCCGCCGTCGAACGCTATTTCGCACCGATCAACGGGCAGGAACTGACCTTCGAATCAAAGGAGTCCGACCATGTCTGAGAACGCAACAGGGTCTGAGAACACAATCACCGGAACCATCGCGTTCCTGGGCCTGGGCCACATGGGTGGGCCGATGGCCGTGAACCTGATCAAGGCGGGCCATACCGTGGTGGGTTTCGACCCGGTTCCGGCCGCCGTGGAGGCGGCGAAGGCGCACGGCGTGCCCATGGTGGATTCCGCCGCAGAAGCAGCTGCCGGTGCCGCCGTGATCCTGACCATGCTGCCCAGCGGCAAGCACGTGCTGGACGCCTACCGCGGCGTGGACGGCGAACCCGGACTGCTGTCCGTGGCTGACCCGGGCACCCTGTTCCTGGACTGCTCCACCATCAACGTGGACGAGGCCAGGGAGGCTGCGGCCATCGCGGTCGACGCCGGGCACCGCTCGGTGGACGCGCCGGTGTCCGGCGGCGTGGTGGGCGCCGAAGCCGGAACCCTGACGTTCATGGTCGGGGCCCTCCCGGAGGACTTCGACACAGTGAAGGGGATCCTGGAGCACATGGGCAAGAGGATCGTGCACTGCGGCGACCACGGCGCCGGGCAGGCCGCCAAGGTGTGCAACAACATGATCCTGGGGGTCTCGATGATCGCAGTGAGCGAGGCCTTCGTCCTCGGCGAGAAGCTGGGCCTGACACACCAGGCCCTGTTCGACGTCGCCTCGGCCGCGTCCGGGCAATGCTGGGCGCTGACCACGAACTGCCCGGTCCCCGGCCCGGTGCCCACCAGCCCCGCCAACCGTGACTACCAGCCCGGGTTCGCAGGAGCACTCATGGCCAAGGACCTCAGGCTCGCGGTGAACGCCCTGGAGAGCACCGGCGTCGACGGCCAGATGGGTCATCTGGCCTCGAAGATCTACGACGCCTTCGCCGCAGAGGGCGGCGCGGCGCGGGACTTCTCGGGGATCATCACGGACATCCGGGACAAGTCGGGCAAGTAGCCTTGGGTTCATTGACGGATTCACTGACGGTTCGCACGGCGAAGGGGAACGGTTTGGCGCACGAATACGGGAACATCCTGGTGGAAGTCCACGGGCGGGTGGGGCTGGTGATACTGAACCGGCCCCAGGCGTTGAACGCACTCAACAAGGCCACCATGGAGGAACTCGTGGCCGCCGTGACGGCCATGGACTCGGATCCCGGCGTGGGCGCCGTGGTGATCACCGGCTCCGAGAAGGCCTTCGCTGCCGGCGCCGACATCAAGGAAATGGCCGCCAAAGGCTACCTCGACATGTACGCCGAGGACTGGTTCCGGGGCTGGGAAAACCTCACCCGCCTGCGGATCCCGATCATCGCCGCGGTCTCCGGCTTTGCCCTGGGCGGCGGCTGTGAACTGGCCATGATGTGTGACTTCATCATCGCCGGGGACAACGCCAAGTTCGGCCAGCCGGAAATCAACCTCGGGGTCATCCCGGGAATGGGCGGCTCGCAGCGGCTCACCCGCGCCGTCGGGAAAGCCAAAGCCATGGACATGGTCCTGACCGGCAGGTTCATCGACGCCGAAGAAGCCGAGCGCTCCGGGCTGGTTTCGCGCGTGGTGCCGGCCGCCGTCGTGGTCGACGAGGCGCTGAAGGCCGCCGAACTGATCGCTTCCAAATCCAAGCCCGCCGCGATGCTGGCCAAGGAAGCCGTGAACGCCGCCTTCGAGATGGGGCTGGCACAGGGCGTGGTGTTCGAGCGCCGGGTGTTCCACTCCCTGTTCGCCAGCGAGGACCAGAAGGAGGGCATGGCCGCGTTCACGGAGAAGCGGCCGGCGGAGTTCAAGGGGCGGTAATTGACTTGACCCGGGCCGCCGGGGTTCCGAAGACTACACAGCTGTAAGCAATTCTTGGGTCAACGGAGTTCTTGGGGGAACAATGCGTGAACGAATGATGCTGAGCAGAGCCATCGCCTATTGGTGCGGCCTTGCCGGTTTCCTGGCAGCGGCAGTCCTGCTTGCGGGCTTGGCCCGGGGCCCAGTCGTGTGGGGCGGCGGCGTCCTCCTCGTTGCGGCTCTCTGCGCGCTGGACCTGTGGGCGCGCAGGCATGATGACGCCGGCCGTCTGGGCACTAAGGCCGAATCGTCCTTCCTCGCGGTGGCCTCGGTGGTGTTGCTCGGCGTGGCTTTTCTGTCCCGGGGAACGCCTTTCGCCTCATGGCTGATTCCGTTGCTGGCCGCGATCGCGTTTGCCTCGGTGCTCGGCCGGTACGTTCTGCTGGCCCGACCCCCTGAATCCGCCGATTGATCCTGCAGATCAGGTGACATTACGGGACCGGAAGCCGCCTGATCTGCAGGATGGTTGGCAGTCAGGGCACCGGAAACGACCCTTGTCCGCCCCCGGCCCCGGGCGTAGAGTCCGTCCTGCCTGTAGCCGGTGCCGCGCGAAGGGAAAACCATGGGGCAGTTGATAGTCCAGCAGTTCGTCACGGCGGATGGCTTCGCCGCGGACCGGAACAACGAGTTCAAAGCCTACGAGTTGCTCGACGGCGGCACGGCTGAATTCGAGCAAAGCCAGCTGGAATGGCTTGGTTCGGTCGAGGCCATGGTGCTGGGGGCGAACACCTACCGGATGTTTGTTGAATACTGGCCGACGGCGGCATCCGCCCAGGATGCGATCGCACCGGCGCTGAACGGACTGCGCCGGCATGTGTTTTCGAGGACCCTCGCAGAGGCGCCGTGGGGCGATTACCCGGCGGCGACGATCGAATCCGGTGACGCGGTCGAAGCGATCCGAAGGATCAAGGCCGAAAGCCAAGGCGACGTGGTCCTGTGGGGGAGCCTGAGCCTCAGTGAGGCGTTCTTCAAGGCCGGCGAAGTGGACGGGGTGCGGCTGGTGGTCATGCCGGTGGCCCAGGGCTCCGGCCGTGGTGTCTTTCCCACGGACATGGACGCCAGGGCCATGAGATTCCTGGGCGCAGCCCCTTACGACCAGGGCCTCGTGGAACTGCGCTACGCCCTGGATCTCTGAACCCGAGCTCCCGCGCCTCTGAAAAAGGCTGCCGCAGGAGTACAAAGCACGGTACCTTCAGGAGGGTCCTGCCCTGTCGCGCTGGGCGGCAGGGCAGGACCCCCGTTAATTGGGTCGGCTTCAGGGGATTTGCACCGCGAAACCGTTGTTGTGGCTGTCGTTGGCGAAGATCAGGCCAACCACCTTCGAATCCGCCGTGGCGACCACGGCTGAACCGGAGTCGCCCTGGCGGACGGTTCCCTGGTCGAACGTGATGACGTCCCTGAACCAGGCCCAGCGACCTTCCATGAATTCCAGGACGAAGCGTCCGGTCACGCCGGCGATGGTGGCGTTCTGCACCACGCCGGTGGTCTTTCCGATCCATTGCACCGCGTTGTTCACCGCCGGGCTGCGCAGCCCCGCGGGAACGCCGATGCCGTGGATGTCCGGATCGCCGTCAGTGGCCGTCATGTCGCACCATGCCAGATCGGTCCTGTTGAAGACCGGGTTGGGCTGGTTCCGGTTCGCGTAAGTCACCACCGGGTCGTAGCCGGAGACCGTGGTGAGGGTGTTGCCCCACAGCGCCCAGTCCGGCTGGTAGACGGTGGGACCCCGCGTCCCGTTCTTGGAGATCACATGGTTGTTCGTCAGCAGGCGGAACCGGCCTCCCCAGGTGATGTTGACTCCCAGGGTTCCCGTGGCGTCCGTGAAGAAGCCGTCGGACACGGCGATCTTGTACCCGCCAGGTGCCGGCCGGACCCTGTCATCCAGCTGACAAAGCCGGATCACCCCGGACTCGACCACATCGGTGGGGACCTGCTCCACGCGCGGCGCACCGCCGTCGTCCTGGACATGGACTTCCACGAGGGGCGGTACTGGAAGGTCGTCAATTCCCAGCTCTGACGACGGCTTCTTTTCCACCACGTGGACGACGACCGCCAGTTCCTCGGTCTGCCGGCCGCTGACGGCCTTCGGACCCACTGTGAGACCGGTGATGTTCGCGTTCGAAAGCCACGGACTGACGCTTTGCAGCACCGGTTCGATCTGCTCCTGGCTGAGTGCCATGGCAGCTTCCTATTCCGGGTTGACCAGCGCGATGGTGGTGCCGAGGACCAGGGCCGTTTCCGCCGTCGACGTGCCCGAGAAGGTGCTTGTCGCGGAGTCCGCGGTCCAGCCGGAGGAGGAGCTTCCGCCGCCGCCGCTGAAATCGAACGGTCCGATCCGCACGCCCGAGGAAACTTCCCACTTCTTCGAGAAGGACGTGAAGGCCGAGCTGCTGACCTTGATGTTGAACGAGGGCTTGTAACCGACCACCATGCCCACCTTCTGGACGTTCATGATGCCGTTCGGGCCCCACACAGCCTTCCCGCCGCCGCCACCGTACGCCGAGTAGCCTCGGATGAACGGGCCCTCCGAGACGCTCTTGACGAAAGCCCCGTTGTACCAGAGGCCTGCCCCGATGGAGATGGTGTCCCAGGCCTCGAACTTGACCGTCACCTCGAGCGAGTTATCCGTCGCGAACTCGTCAACCCTCTCCCAGGAGCCGCCGACATTGACGCTCCAGAAGAAGTTGCCCACCGAGGCGCTGCCCTTGGCCCAGGTTTTGTTGTAGTCGTACTGGGCCTGGCTGTTGCTGAATCCGATTTCTCCGCTGGTTCCGCCCGTTCCCGCCTGGACTTTCTGCAGCCACGTGGTTGCGTCCATCCCGATCGAATACGCCGGCACCGCGGGGAACGTGCTGAGCGAAGGATCCTGCAGCAGCGTGTAGTAGTCCTTGGTGCCGTATCGTGCGAGAGCGTCGTTCAGCCCGGGCGTGCTGGTTTCGGACAGCAGTTGGTTCAGGACCCGCTGCTTGGCCTGGACGGTCTTGTCCGCGGCGTCGAGCTGGACAGCCCACGACTTTCCGCTGAAGCTGCCCAGCCATTTCAGGAACGGTGGATCGTTGGTGCCGCCGGTCTCCTGGACGTAGGCGCGGCTCGCCTGGTCGTAGGTGATCTTGTAATCGTTGGTGGCGATGTTCAGGACGTTGCGCGCCTGGCTGATCTTCTGTTCGAGGACAGGATCGCTCGTGTCGGCGGCGACGACGTTGAGCACCTGGCCGTAGGCGTCGTTGAACTTCACGCCCGAGGACACGTACGCCCCGGTTGCGCTGAATTGCGGCGCGGTGGCGCAGAAATCGTACTGGGCTGCCGAGGTGTAGCCGACGTTCGTAACCGGCCAATCCCAGGTGAGGAACGGGTAGTTCAGCTGGAAGGAATCGGGCTTGAGCCCCAGCCCGGCGATCATGGCGCCGTACAGGTGGTTCCACGCCTTGTCGTTTTCCTCGGCGTTTTGGGGTGTCGGGACCGCGTACCGGCGGGTCGTTGCCAGGGGATGGTCCGTGTTGGGGATGTCGAGCGCATCCCATTCCAGATGGAGGATCGAATCAATTGCGTTGCTCATGTCAGTTCACTCCTTGACTGGTGCTTCACGTTCGGCCGCCTTCGGATGGCGTGCCGTGCGGATCGCTTTCAAAGGGCTGCGGCGCCGGAAGCGACGTCGGCGCAGGGCAGCATGATTGACCCCCAATCTGGATTTTGGCGGTAGCAATCGCGTTTCAGCGCGCCACCTGGAGGCATGGATCAATGAATTACTGCGCAAGGCATACGCAGTTGCCGGGAATTGTTGCGCAATTGCCGGTTGCCGGCCGCGGAACATGCAGGCCGGGAAAATCTGACGATGAGGAAAGAGCGCCTTGAAGGCGCAGCTCAGCCCGGGGATTTATCCGCTACGGGCTGCTGTGGGAAAGGGCGGGAAGGCCGTTGGGGCTTTTTCGAGGATACGGATCGAGTGTCGTTTGAATAGCGGATCCCCCATCCTCTAAATGCAGGAAGATCCTGCCCCCGTTTTAATTACGACTAGCTCCGTAACGGAATCTTAGGCGCCCGGAGAGTCCACGGTCAATAGTGGCCGGGCAGGCGTATCGCGCCGCGATCCACGGCAGGCACCAATGGCAAGCGCGCGCCCAAGCTGGTTGATCGAAATGCGGGTTTCTTCGGCCCCGAAGCGGGAAGCCAGGACCTCGGCGGGCGCATTGAACTCACCGAAGTTTTCGCAGCTGATGTCCATCTGCACGGCGTCGAATCCGGTGAGCTCGCGGTGCGCATCCAGCATGCCGCGGGCCAGCAGAATGCCGGGCAAATGGTCCGAGAAGTGGTCGAAGACCAAGGGATCATCCCAGCTCCAGGCCAATCCCGCCTGGAGTTCGGCGCCCTTCCGGCGGATGTCCGCAAGGCCGGTATGCGGCGAGGCTGACGCGGTCCGGTCGACGGCGGGCGCATTCCTCCTGAGCGCACGGTACGCGGTGCGTGGAAGGCAGCCCAGCCTGCCGCGGCCGACGCCCAACGGCATGTCTCCGCTAAGGAAGCAGGCTTCCAGTTCGAGTCCGCTGACCCGTCCGTTCCGCTGTTGGGCGGCCAAGGTGCTGACGGCGACGCAGCCGGTGAGGGTGCCGCCCGGGGTCTCCGGAACATCCCGCAGCCACCCGAAACTGAGCTCGTTCATCAGCAGCGCCCAGTCCAGCGGGACCCCTGCCTCAAGGTGGGCATAGGCGATGGCCGTCTGGCGCATGAGCTCGATCCCGAGGAGGGTGGGAATCCCGCCGGAATATTGCGAAGACGCTTCCCGCGGGAGTTCGGCGTCGAATTCCCAGTGGTGCCCTTGCAAGCGCCGGGGATGGCCGATCAAGATGGCATCTTCGGATGCCTTATGGACAAGCGTCAGCGCGATCCGGCCATCCATGCAGCATCTCCCCTAAGATGAGCGATAGCCCAGCGCGTTAAGGGCGCTGGCAGCCGTATTCGAAATTATCTTTTCGTCCAATGGCAGCAGGCCGGGCAACAGGATACGCATTATGAGCGGGCCGGTGATCAGGTCGCAAATCCATTCAACGTCGGTGCATTCCGGGATTTCTCCCCGGTTTTCTGCCCTACGGATGATTGTAGCCACTCCGGCCCTCCGTGGGGCAAAAAACTTTTCCAGGAATGCCCATCTCAATTGCTCGTTATCGTGCAGCGAATTCAAGAATCCGGCGAAACTGGATTTGACCAGGGGATCCTCGAAAAGGGCTACCTGGTCCCGCTGGATTGCTTCGAGGTCGGAGGGCAGGTTCCCTGTATCGAATTCGATGTCCAAATCGATGCGGAAGCGCTCCAGCATCAAGGCAAGCACGAGATCGGGGATGCCGGCGAAGCGCCGGTAAAAAGCAGGGCGCGTGGTTCCGGCTTTGGCCGTAATGGCCTCGACGGACAGAGCGCCGAACCCTTTGTCGAGGATGAGTTCTTCCGTTGCCCGGATGAGGGCGACATCGAGGTCTGCGTTCCGTGGCCGTCCCGCTTTTTGCACCATAATGAGGCATAAGTGTAGCCAATGGGGGTGGCGTAGCCGCGCATTGCGCTGCGACGCCGGTGGCTGACGGGGGTGCGGTTCGATGCTGATGGTGTATGGCTGCGGGTCCGTCGGGCTGCGGATTGCACGGGCGGCCAAGGCGGCCGGCGCCGAAACCCTCGTGGCCGGCCGTGATCCGGGAAGAACAACTTCCGCTGCTGCGACCCTCGACCTTCCGTGGCGGACCTCTCCCATTGACGATGCCGCCCGCCTCGCGTCGCTCCTGCGGGGAGTCCGCGTGCTTATCAACGCCGCCGGCCCGATGGCCATGACAGCGCCGGCACTGATGGAAGCGTGCCTTCGTAGCGGCTGCCATTACGCCGATGTGTCCAACGAACTTGCGGTGTTCCTCGACGCGTGGCCCCGGGACCGCGCCGCCCGGGAGGCGGGCATCGCCGTCGTTCCCGGTGCCGGCTTCGCCACCGCCGTCGTCGAGTCACTTGCGCGCCGGGTGCTCGGCAGGGTCCCGGACGCGGACACGTTGACCATCGTGAGGTCCGCGCCGGGCGGCGCCCGCAGCGACGGCGTGCGCGGGACCTCGTCGGCGCTGCTGACGGCCGGCGGCTGGAGCTACGAGGCGGGGCAGCTGCTGCGCGCGCCCGACACGATCCTGAGCTTTGATCTGCCCGAGGGCACCCGCCCGGCCGTTCCGATCGGCAGCGGCGAGGTCTTCGCCGTCGCCCACACAACCGGCGTCCCGAACGTCTCCACCTACTACACGAGCCGGCTCGGTCCCGTGCTTTCCGGCTTCGCCGTCCCCTTGGCGCGGCACTGGGCGCGGGCAGGCTTCCGGCTCCCGTCCCGCCGCCGGGAATCCGCGGCAGAAACGCCCGGTGCGCCGTCGCGGATCTGGGTGCGGGCAAGCAGCCGCAGCGGTGCGGTTGGCGTGGGGTGGGCGGAGGCCGCAGGGACGGAGTCGACGGCGGTGATCGCCGCCGAGGCCGCGCGGCGCCTGGACGCGGGCACCATGGTGGGCGTACTGACCTCGGGCGAGCTGCTCGGCCCCGATTTTCCACTGGGAATTCCGGGAATCCGGCTCGGGGGAGTGGCCGGACCGGCCGTGTAGCGGCCTGGTAGACGTGCCCCTGCTGCCCGCTCCCTTTGCTAGGGTCGGAAGGTGCGCGCAGTAATCTTTGATGCCGTCCGGGCCCAGCCCGAAGTGCGGGAGGTGGCCCGGCCTGAAGCCCCGGCCGGTGGTGTGGTGGTCAAGGTCATGGCGACCGGGATGTGCCGCAGCGACTGGCACGCGTGGGCAGGTCACGATGACCTTGCCCTGCCCCACGTTCCGGGCCATGAACTCGCCGGCGTCATCGTCGAAACCGGCGCGGGCGTTGAGCGCTGGAAGACCGGTGACAGGGTCACCGTGCCGTTCGTCTGCGGTTGCGGGAAGTGCCAGTGGTGCCTTGCCGGGGACGCCCAGGTCTGCCCGGATCAGCAGCAGCCGGGCTTCACCCACTGGGGATCCTTTGCTGAATACGTGATGTTGCACGCCGCGGACACCAACCTGGTGGCCATACCGGCGGACATCGATTTTGCCACCGCGGCCAGCCTCGGCTGCCGCTTCGCCACGGCCTATCGCGCCCTCGCCGCGCGGGCACAGGTCAGGGATGGCGAGTGGGTGACTGTAGTCGGGGCGGGCGGCGTCGGGCTCAGCGCGGTGATGATCGCCAAGGCGATGGGCGCCAGGGTGATCGCGGTGGACCGGAACCCCGGCGCGCTGGATGTGGCTTCGCGGCTTGGCGCCGACCATGTCCTGCTCGCTGACGGCACCGACATCCCCGCGTCCGTCAGCAGCATCACTGACGGTGGAAGCCATGTGGCAGTCGATGCCGTCGGCAGCGAGCAGACGTGCTCGGACGCGATCCTCAGCCTCCGCCGGCGCGGACGGCACGTCCAGATCGGGCTGCTGCCGGCGGTCGACGGCATTACGCGGGTGCCCATGGCCCGGGCGATCGCCTGGGAGCTCGACCTGCTCGGCAGCCACGGCATGGCCGCCGTCGACTACCCCGGAATGATGGCGCTCATCGAACAGGGCGCGCTGCAGCCGCAGCGGCTGATCGAACGCACCATCGGCCTCGAAGAGGCCGCCGCCATGCTGCCGGGCTTCGACAAGGCATCGCCGGCCGGCATGACCATGGTCGACCCTTCCCGCTAAAACGGACAGCCCGCCAAACCGTGCGGTCAAAGCGGACCGTGCACTCAGTCCTCGAAGTCGCCCGCGGCCTTGCGGAAGCGGCCCAGCACCTGGATCAGCTGCTCCACGTCGTTGTCCTCGAAGCCCGACTGGCCGAACACCTCCGCGTTGAGGGCCGTCGTCGCGCGTTTGGCCAGGGTGCGGCCCTCCGAGGTGAGCTCGATCAGGGTGGTGCGCCCGTCGGTCGGGTGCGGTGAGCGGACCACCAGTCCCGCCTTTTCCAAGCGGTCGACGGCGTTCGTCACCGAGGTGGGATGGACCTGCAGCAGGGCGCTCGCCTTGTTCATGGGCAGCGCGCCGCTGCGGGCGAAACCGAGCAGGGCCAGCAGTTCGTAGCGCGCGAAGGTCAGGCCGAGGGGCTTGAGGACGCCCTCGATCCGGGCCGTCAGGATCTGCTGCGTGCGCATGATCGCGGTGATCGCGGCCATCGGTGCGGCGACCTCGCCCCAGCCGTTGCGCTCCCAGTTGCGGCGGGCGTCGGCGATCGGGTCGCGCGGCAGCGGGGTTCCCATGGTGGCCTCAATCCCTCAAGCCAGGGAACTCGGACTCGGAATACTCCACGCCGAGACCGGCCGGCAGAGGGCCTGCCCCCGGCTGGCCGTCTTCGCCGTGCCGTTTCACTTCGCTCTGGCGCAGCTCCACCCGGCGGATCTTGCCGGAAATCGTCTTGGGCAGCTCGGCGAATTCGAGGCGGCGGATCCGCTTGAACGGTGCCAGGTGTTCGCGGCAGTAGCGCAGGATGTCCTCGGCGATCTGCGGCCCCGGCTTGTAGCCCGGGGCGAGTACCACGAAGGCCTTCGGTACCGAGAGCTTCACCGGATCCGGGGACGGGACGACGGCGGCCTCCGCCACGGCGGGGTGCTCGATCAGGACGCTTTCGAGCTCGAAGGGCGAGAGCCGGTAGTCGGAGGACTTGAAGACGTCGTCGCCGCGGCCCACGTAGGTGATGACGCCGTTTTCGTCCCGGCTGGCCATGTCGCCCGTGTGGTAGTAGCCGTCGCGGAACGCCTCGGCGGTCTTCTCCGGGTCGCCGTAGTAGGCGGTCATGAGGCCCACGGGCCGGGGGTCCAGGCGCAGGCACAGCTCGCCGTCGTCGGACTCTTCACCCGTGGCGGGATCCACCAGCACCACGTCGTACCCTGGCAGCGGCCGGCCCATGGAGCCGGTCTTGACCGGCTGGCCGGGCGTGTTGGCCACCTGCACCGTCGATTCGGTCTGGCCGAACCCGTCCCGGATGGTCTGGCCCCAGGCGCGTTCCACCTGCCCGATCACCTCGGCGTTGAGCGGCTCGCCGGCGGACACCACCTTGGTGGGCGGGTTCTTCAGTTGCGTCAGGTCGGCCTGGATGAGCATGCGCCACACCGTGGGCGGGGCGCAGAAGCTGGTGACGCCTTCGCGGTCCATCTGTTCCATGAGGGCCTTGGCGTCGAAGCGCTCGTAGTTGTAGACGAACACGCAGGCCTCGGCGATCCACGGCGTGAAGACATTGGACCAGGCGTGCTTGGCCCAGCCCGGGGAGGCCACGTTCAGGTGCACGTCCCCGGGTTCCACGCCGATCCAGTACATCGTGGACAAGTGGCCCACCGGGTACGAGCTGTGGCTGTGTTCCACGAGCTTGGCGCGCGAGGTGGTGCCGGAGGTGAAGTACAGCAGCATGGTCTCGTCGGCGCGCGTGGGCTGATCCGGAACGAAGTCCGCCGCTTCCGTTGCATGATCGGCGTAGCGCAGCGCGCCCTCAGTATGGCCGATGCCCACCTCGATGAGCGTGTAGTCGCCGGGCACCTCGGCGAACTTGGCGATGTTCGCACTCCCGACGGCGGCCCAGCGGGCGCCGCCGCGTTCCACCCGGTCCGCGATGTCGCGGGGGCCCATCAGCGTGGTGGTGGGGATCATGACCAGGCCCAGTTTGATGCCAGCCAGCATCAGCTCCCACAGCTCCACCTGGTTGCCGAGCATCACGATCATCCGGTCCCCGCGCTGCACGCCCTGGCCGCGCAGCCAGTTGGCCAGGCGGGCCGAGGACTCCGAGAGGTCCGCGAAGCTGCGGCGCGTGGCGCTGCCGTCCTGCTCCACGATCACCAATGCCGGCTTGCCGCCCTTGCCCGGGTCCGCGGCAATGGCGTCGAACCAGTCGAGCGCGAAGTTGAAGTGCTCGAAGCGCGGCCATTTGAATTCAGCGTGGGCCTGGGCATAGTCCCCGCGCAGCTCCAGGAGCCGGTCGCGGGCCGCACGGAAGTCTTCGGTGACAGTCATGGCGTGCCTTTCGCTTCGCGGGCCATCCGCAGCCGGGGCCCGCACTTGCAAAATATACTAGGACATCCAAGCGTTAGGAAGGCCGGACCGGCCGCAGGTCCCCGGTCAGCAGCTCCGCATAGAGCGTCGCGTGGCGCCGCGCCATCAGATCCGCGCTGAAGCGGCGTTCGACGGCGGCCCGGCAGTCCCGCCGGTCCAGCCCTGCCGCGGCGCGCAACGCCAGTCCCAGGTCCTCGGTGCCGTTCCTGAGGAAGCCCGTGACGCCGTCGTCGACGATTTCCGGAGCCGCGCCGCGGGGCACGGCCACCACGGGCGTCCCGGCGGCGAGCGATTCGATCATCACCATCCCGAACGGTTCGTCCCACTGCAGCGGGTTGATCAGCGCAAGCGCCCCGCCCAGCAGTTCGAGCTTGCCCGCGGCATCCGGTTCGCCCAGGAACTCCTCGTTGCCGCCGAGCAGCGGCTCCACGACGTCCCGGAAGTAGTCCACTTCCGCGCGGGCGCTCATCTTGGCCGCGATCCGCAGCGGGATCCCCGCCGAGCGTGCCGCCATGACCGCCTCCACCACTCCCTTCGTCGGGTCCATCCGGCCCAGGAACAAGGCATAGCCACCGCGGCCGTCGCCGAACGGGATGCCGGCGGGATCCACGCCGTGGTGGATGACCCTGGCGACGGGCACCTCCGGCGCCGCGGCGGCCTGATCGCGGGAAATCGCAACGATCGCGGTGTCGCGGGCCATCGTCCGGTACACGCTGCGCAGCTCCGGGGTCATGACGGTGTGCATGGTGCACACCACCGGAATCCCGGGCGGGCGGTGCCGGTACAGGGGGCCCGAGAGGGTATGGTCGTGGATGAGGTCGACGTCGGCCAGGGCCTCGTAGGCGCGGATCACGTGGGGAAGCTCGGACATGCTCTGGCCCATTCCGGAACGCATGGCCGGGGCGAAGCCGCTGGGGCGTTCCACCGGGGAACTGCTGTCCGAGGACGCGGCGAGCACCACGGAGTGCCCCGCGGCCGTCAGGCCGGTGGCGAGGGCGTGGACCACGGCCTCGGTTCCGCCATAGGCGACGGGCGGGACCGGGACCCAGGGCGGAGCGATCAGACCTATCCGCATAGGGGACTCCTGTGGTTACTGGGTGGGACTGAGCTTTTCCGCGAGTTCCACCAGTTCCGCCAGCACGGGCCTGGCTCCGTTGTGCAGGGTAATGCCCGGCGGGAGACCGTCCACCGTTGCCACATTGTCTTTCACCGTGATGGTTATCCGGGCGTCGCCGAGGGGGCAGTTGGTGATCCGGACGTCGCCCATTTCCGGCGGCAGGACCGGGTCCAGCCATAGCCCGTTCTGCGCCACGTGCGGATCGTGCCGCAGCAGCACGCGCAGCAACTGCACCGGAGCGGCCGCAGCCCAGGCCTGTGGCGAGCACGACGTCGGATATGGCACCGGTTCCGGATAATCGGCACGGTCGAAGCCGCAGAACAGCTCCGGGAGCCGGTGGTCCGTGTATTCCGCGGCCTCGAACAGGGCCATCGCCACCCGCTGTGCCTCGGCCACGAAACCGTAGCGCATCAGGCCGGTGGCGATCAGGGCGTTGTCATGCGGCCATACCGATCCGTTGTGGTAGCTGGCCGGGTTGTAGGCACCCATGTCCGTCGCCAGGGTGCGGATGCCCCAGCCGCTGAACATCTCCGGCGACATCAGCTTCCTGACCATCAGCGGTGCCTTGTCCTCGTCGATGATGCTGCTGATCAGGCACTGGCCCATGTTCGAGGCACAGGCGTCCACCGGCCGCTTGTCCCGGTCCAGGGCGATGGCGTAATAGCCGCGGTCCGGCAGCCAGAACTGCTCGTTGAACTTCCGCTTCAGTTCGGCGGCGCGCTCGCGGTATTCGCGCGCCAGGGCGAGGTCGCCGGTTTCGTAGGCCAGCCAGGCCCGGGCGGTGTAGGCGCTGTACACATGGCCCTGGACTTCGCACAAGGCGATGGGCGGCTCGGCCATGCGGCCGTCCGCGAAGTTGATGCCGTCCCAGGAGTCCTTCCAGCCCTGGTTCAGCAGGCCCTGGTCGTTGAGCCGTTGGTACTCCACGAAACCGTCGCCGTCCCGGTCCCCGTAGTCCCTGATCCAGTCCAAAGCGCGGTCCGCGTAGGGCAGCAGCGCGGCCATCTGCTCCCGGTCCAGGCCCCACCGGCTGGCCTCTCCCAGGAGGCCCACGAACAACGGCGTGGCATCGATGGACCCGTAGTAGGCGGACTTCCCGCCCAAGGCCAGCGTGGTCCCGATGCCCGGGCGCACCTCGTGCAGGATCCGCCCGGGCTGCTCCTCGGTGAGTGGGTCCACCTTGGTGCCCTGCCGTTCGGCAAGGTTCCACATGGTGTCCAGGACCAGGGTGGGATCCAGGGTCAGCGACATAAAGGAGGACAGCAGGGCGTCCCGGCCGAAGAGGGCCATGAACCATGGTGCCCCGGCCGCCATCACCGTGCGGTCCGGCCGTTCCGGGTCTTCGATCTGCAGCGCGCCGATGTCCTCCTGGCTGCGCTGCAGGGTCCTTGCGAAGGAGGGGTTGCCGATTTCCGGGGCCGGGATCTTCCGGATCCATTCCTGGCGCCGCAGCTCGGCGGGGGACTCGGCCGAACTGAGGTGGCGGAACGGCAGATGCCCTGAAGACACGGCCTGCCCGCCGTCGTCGGGCACGGGGGAGTCGTCCAGCGGCGAAACGGTGACGGTCACGCTCCAGCTGCCGTGGGCCGGGACCACCAGCGTGTAGCCCAGGCCTTCGTGGCGGACGACGGCGTCCGGGGCGTGGATGGCCACTCCCTTCCGGGCGCCGCGCCACGCGCCTTCGATGAACAGGGAATCGCCTTCCACCCGCCGCTGCTGCTCCCAGAAGCGGGTGATCCGGGCGTCCTTCACCTCGAAAAGGTCGGCGAAATCCGCGTCCATGGTGAGTTCGAGGTTGCATACCGCCGGTTCACGCGAATGGTTGCGCACGGTGATGGTTTCTTCCATCCCGACGCCGGCCTCCCGCCGGCGCTCGACGATCATCGGGCTGTCCGCCCGCCCCGCCAGCCGGCCCGGACGCCCGATGAACACGCCGCGGTACGGCTCGAGGTTCCGGGCGGCAAGGGGCTCCAGCGTGACGTCGTTGACCGTGAGGCGCCAGCGGGAAATGATCCGGGTGTCGGCGTGGAAGACGCCATGCGGACGGTCCGAATACATGTCGCCGGCCAGGCCGGAGATGCAGAAGTTCGCTCCGTCAACGAGCGTCACGGAGGCGCCCAGCGGACCGGCAGCGGTATCGGCGTTCCATCCAGCCATGGCGGCTCCTTCACGGAGGGCCGCCGGTATGAGTGGTCCGCCGGCGGCTACGGTTTGTCAGCCAAGCATGACCCTACGCCTGCCATAGGGGCGGCGCCAGAAGGCGGGCAGGGCAAGTCCGGAATGCCGCAGGCCGCCGTTTCCCGTGCGGGAAACGGCGGCCTGGGTCATGCAAGCAGGTTCTGCTACGACAGGGGGGTCACGTACGCCGCCGAGATGCCGCCGTCCACCAGGAACGTCGAGGCCGTGATGAAGGACGAATCATCGCTGGCCAGGAACGCGACGGCCGCGGCCAGCTCCTCAGGCTCGGCGAAGCGGCCCATCGGCACGTGCACCAGGCGCCGGGCTGCCTTTTCCGGGTCCTTCGCGAACAGTTCCTTGAGCAGCGGGGTGTTGGCCGGGCCCGGGCACAGTGCATTGACGCGGATGCCCTGGCGGGCGAACTCGACGCCGAGTTCCCGGCTCATGGAGAGCACGCCGCCCTTGGAAGCGCTGTAGGAGATCTGCGACGTGGCGGCACCCATGACAGCAACGAAGGATGCCGTGTTGATGATGGACCCCTTGCCCTGCTCCTGCATGTACGGGATGGCGTACTTGCAGCAGTAGTAGACCGAGGTCAGGTTAACGTCCTGGACCCGGCGCCAGGCGTCGATCCCGGTATCCAGGATCGAAGCGTCGCTTGCCGGGGAGATCCCGGCGTTGTTGAATGCGATGTCCACGCTTCCGTACGTTTCCTTGACGGTGGCGAAGAGGTTGCGGACGTCTTCTTCGCTGGTGACATCGACCTTGACGAACAGGCCGCCGACCTCGGCCGCCGCGGACTCGCCGGTGGTGGGATCGATGTCCGCGATGACCACGTGGGCGCCTTCGGAGGCCAGGCGGCGGGCGGTGGCGAGGCCGATTCCGCTGGCACCGCCGGTGATGACGGCGCTGCGGCCTTCGAGGCGGTTGGAAATGACTGCGTTCATTGTGAGGCTCCTTGTTAGTCTTGTGTGCTTGCTTGGGGTGCCCGGCTCAGGCCGGATTGGTGGAAATGAAGACGTTCTTGGTTTCGGTAAAGGCCGCCAGGGCGTCCGGTCCGAGTTCACGGCCCAGGCCGGATTGCTTGAAACCGCCGAAGGGCGTGGAGTACCGGACCGAGGAATGCGAGTTGACGGAGAGGTTCCCGGATTCGACGCCGCGGGCAACCCGCAGTGCCCGGTCCACCTTGGACGTCCAGATGGACCCTGAGAGCCCGTATTCGGTGTTGTTGGCAATCCGGATGGCCTCGGCCTCGTCGTCGAAAGGCACGACGGCGAGCACCGGCCCGAAGATCTCCTCCATGAAGGCGGGGTCGTCGGCCCGCGGTGTCAGCACCGTTGGCGGGAACCAGAAGCCCGCGCCTTCCGGGGCCTTGCCCTGGAAGGCGACAGGGGCGCCGTCGGGCACAAACGAGGTGACGGTGGTGAGCTGCTGGGCCGAAATCAGCGGACCCATGGCCGTGGCCTCATCAGCGGGATCGCCCACCGCCATGCCGAGCACCGCGGGCTCCAACAGTTCCATGAAGCGCTCGTAAACGCTGCGCTGCACCAGCACCCGGGAGCGCGAACAGCAATCCTGCCCGGCGTTGTCGAAGGCACCGCCGGGAGTAGCCGCCGCGGCCAGCTCCAGATCCGCGTCCTCGAAGATGATGTTCGAACTCTTGCCACCCAGCTCCAGGGTCACCCGCTTCACCTGCTCGGCGCAGCCCGCCATGATCCGCTTGCCCACCGCAGTCGAACCGGTGAAGACGACCTTCCGGACCGCGGGATGGGTGACGAAGCGCTGACCCACCACGGAACCCTTGCCGGGAATCACCTGGAAGACGCCTTCGGGAAGGCCGGCTTCCAAGGCCAGTTCAGCCAGCCGGATCGCGGTGAGTGGGGTTACTTCGGCGGGCTTGAGGACAACGGTGTTCCCGGCCGCAAGCGCGGGGGCGAACCCCCAGCCGGCAATCGGCATGGGGAAGTTCCAGGGGACGATCACGCCCACCACCCCGAGCGGTTCCTGGAACGTGACGTCCACGCCTCCGGCCACCGGGATCTGCTTGCCGAAGTTCCGTTCCGGGGCAGCCGAGTAGTACTGCAGCACGTCCCGGACATTGCCGGCTTCCCAGCGGGCATTTCCTATGGTGTGGCCGGCGTTCCTGACTTCCAGCTGCGCCAGGTTTTCCAGGTCGGCGTCGACGGCGGCGGCGAAGCGGCGCAGCAGCAGGGCCCGGTCGGCCGGCGCAACGTTTCGCCAGCTTTCATAAGCGGCGGCCGCGCGGGCGATCGCCGCGTCGACGTCGCTGGTTCCGGCCAGCGGCACCGACTCAATGATTTCTTCCGTTGCCGGATTGATGACGTCAAAGACAGTTGAGGTCATGGTGTGGACATCGCTTTCGTGGTCTCAGTGATGGTCAGCGGGCGTTCGGCGCGGTAGGCGGTGGCGGCCGCCACGAAGCCGTGGAAGAGCCGAAGGTCTGCCGGATTCTGCTCCGGATGGAACTGCACGCCCAGGACCCAGCTGTCGTCCTTGCTCTCCAAGGCCTGGATGGTGCCGTCGGTGGAGCGCGCAGTGACACGCAGCCCGGCGGGAACGGCATCCACCGCTTGGTGGTGGTAGCAGGGGGCTGTGCCGGAAGAACCCAGCAGTCCCTCGATCAGGCTGCCCGCCTCGGTGCTGAACGCGGCTTCGCCGAACACGCCGGGTGCCGGCTGGTAGTTGGCGCCGGGGTTGATGTCCGGAATATGCTGCACCAGCGAGCCGCCCAGGGCGACGCTGAGCAGCTGGGCTCCGCGGCAGATCGAGAACAACGGGAGGCCGCGTTCCAGGGCCGCCCGGGTGAGTGCCGCATCGTGCGCGTCCCGCAGCGGCTGTGGTGCGGTCAGCGGATGCGGTTCGGCCCCGTAAAGGGAAGGGTCGACGTCGGGGCCGCCCACCACGATCAGTCCGTCCACGATGTCCAGCACCGATTCGTCGGTGCCCAGCGGCGGCAGGAGCAGCGGGGTGCCGCCCGCGGCGACCACCGCTTCCACGTAGGTGCCGGGAAGGATGGCGGCCGGCGCGTTCCAGACACCCCAGGATGCTTCCTGGTAGTAGCTGGTCAGGGCGATCTTCGGGCGGTAGGCCTCAGAGCCGTTCGAAGCCACGGACACGCTCCCAATCTGTGATGGCGCTTTCAAAAGCGGTGAGTTCCACCCCGGCGGCGTGGACGTAGTGGTCCACAACGTCGTCGCCGAAAGCCTTGCGGGCGATGCTGCTCTCGGCCAGGAGGGCGCGGGCGTCACGGAGCGTCGTGGGCAGCCGTTCGGCATCCGAGTCGTAGGCGTTGCCCCTCGTGATGGCCGGCATCTGCACGTCGTTTTCCAAGCCGTGGATGACTGCCGCCACGAGTGCTGCCGCTGCCAGGTAGGGATTCACGTCGCCTCCGCCTACGCGGTTTTCGGTGCGCAGGCCAGCACCGTGGCCCACCACCCGCAACGCGCAGCTCCGGTTGTCCAAGCCCCAGGCGATGGCGGTCGGAGCGAAACTGCCCTCGACGTACCTCTTGTAGGAGTTGATGTTGGGGGCCAGGAAGTAGCTCAGTTCGCGCAGCGCCGCGAGCTGGCCTCCGATGAAGCGCTCCATGACCGGGCTGAAGCCATGTTCGCCGTCGCCGGGCAGGACCGGCTTGCCGTCGAGGTCCGTGAGGCTGATGTGGATGTGGCAGGAGTTGCCTTCGCGTTCATTGAACTTAGACATGAAGGTGATGCTCTTGCCGTGCTGGTCGGCGATTTCCTTGGCGCCGTTCTTGTAGAAGCTGTGCTTGTCGCACGCGGCCAGGGCCTCGTCATAGCGGAAGGTGATTTCCTGCTGGCCCAGGTTGCATTCGCCTTTGGAGGACTCCACCACCAGCCCGGCGGCCTCCATGTTGTTGCGGATCGAGCGGATCACCGGCTCCAGGCGTGACGTGGCCAGCAGTGAGTAGTCCACGTTGTATTGCGTGGCTGGACTGAGTCCGGTGTAGCCCTTGTCCCAGGCTTGCGAGTACGAATCGTCGAACATGATGAACTCGAGCTCCGTGCCGATGTGGGCGCGGTACCCAAGCTTTTCGAGGCGCTCGAGCTGTGCCTTCAGGACCTGCCGCGGCGATGCCACCACCGGGGAACCGTCAGTCCAGAGCACATCGCACTGCACCATCGCAGTGCCTTCGAGCCAAGGAACGCGGCGAAGGGTTGCCAGGTCCGGCTTCATCACCATGTCCCCGTAGCCGGTCTCCCACGAGGACATCGCGTAGCCGTTCACCGTGTTCATTTCGACGTCGACGGCCAGCAGGTAGTTGCAGCCCTCTGCACCGTGGTCCAGGACGTCTTCGAGGAAGGAACGGGCGCCGCAGCGCTTGCCCTGGAGGCGGCCGAGTGCGTCGGTGATGGCTACGACGACGGTGTCGATCTCTCCGCTTGCCACCAGTTCCCTGAGGGTTTCAAGCGTCAACTGCCGGTTTGTATCTTGGATGTTCATTCTGTCTCCGCAGCGTGGTTTCGGATGGAGTGGAATCTGGGGCTAGGACTTGAGCTCGGCTTCGGCACGGGCCAGTTGGGCGAATTCCTCTTCCGGTGCCCCTGCGACGATGCGGTGCCGGCTGTAGAACCAGTAGTAGAGCAGCGCAGCGGCGAAGATGGCGGCGGTGATGGAAGCGGCAAAGACGTCGACCACGAAGGTTGCCACGACTGCCACGGCGGACAGCACCAAGGCAATCGAGGTGGTGACGACGCCCCCGGGGGTCCGGTAGCCGCGCTCCAGCAACGGCTCCTTCTTGCGCAGAACTATGTGGGAGAGGTTCAACAGGACGTAGGAAACGGTGGCTCCGAAGACTGCGATGTTGATCAGCAGGGCGCCGTCCTGGGTGATGGCAGCCAGCAGGAAGCCGATGGTTCCGGGAACGATCAGCGCCCAGTACGGGGTGCGGCGCTTGCCGGTGAGGGACATCCAGCGGGGCAGGTAGCCGGCGCGGGACAACGCAAACAGCTGGCGGGAGTAGGCGAAGATGATGGAGAAGAAGCTGGCCACCAACCCGGCGAGGCCCGCATAGTTGATGAAATCGGCCAGGATCGTATTGCCGCCGTAGGCGATGCGCAGTGCTTCCGGCAGCGGGTTGTCCGAACCGCTCATGGCTTTGGCTCCTGCGGCCCCCGGCACGAGGACGAGCATCAAGGCCCCGAAAATCACCAGGATCAGTACTGCGACGATGATGCCCCGCGGCATGTCCCGTTTCGGGTTTGAGGTCTCTTCGGCCGCCAGGGGAACACCTTCGACGGCGAGGAAGAACCAGATCCCGTAGACCAGTGCCGCAAGGATGCCGCTGATTCCCATCGGAAGGAACGCGCTTGATCCGGTGGAACCGTCGGGAACAATGTCGAACAGCCTTGCCGGATCGAACTTGGGAAGCAGGCCGGCGACTGCGGCGGCCAGGGCGACGGTTGCCACCGCGGTGATGGCAAACATGATCTTCAGGGCTTCGCCTACGCCGCGGATGTGGATTCCGATGAAGATGACGTAGGTAACCAGGTACACGGGCCAGGAGTTGGTGAGGCCGAAGAGGCCAAGCGCTTCAACGTAGCCGCCAATGAACGTGGCAATGGCCGCAGGCGCCACCGCGTATTCAATCAACACCGCCATGCCGGTGGCGAATCCTCCGAGTGGACCCAGGGCCCGGCGGGCGAAAGCATAGCCCGCCCCCGCCGTCGGGAGGGTCGAAGAAAGTTCGGCGAGGCCGAAGACCATGCAGGTGTACATGACGCCCATCAGGACGAAGGCGATCACCAGCCCGCCCCAGCCCCCCTGGGCGAGGCCAAGGTTCCAGCCGGCGAAGTCGCCGGAAATGACATAGGCAACGCCCAGCCCGGCAAGGAGAACCCAACCGGCGGCGCCGCGTTTCAGCCTGCGGTGCTGCAAATAAGCATCGTCGTTGCGTGCTGTGTCTGTTGTTTCCATGTGTCTTCCTAAGGAGGGGAGGAATGCATCGGGAAATTCTGAAGTGTGCGCACGTTCTAAAGGACTGTTTTTAGTCCAAGAGCTGCATCATAGTTTGGAGGTGATCTGGGCCACGGTCAAGCATTTGGCGAAAAAATGATGTCGGGCTGGGGAAGTTTGGCCCTAAGCAATGGTCGATTGAGTGACCATTGAGCCGGGCGTGGATAGTATGGGTGCATCATCGACAGGCCCGGTTCCCGGCCCTAGTGAAGGTGAGGCTCCGCCATGCAGGATTCTCCGTTCGGCCCTTCCTATTCCGTGCTGCGTCCGGTGCGCGGCGGAAATGCCTTCGAAGAGACCATCGAACACCTCCTGCAGACCATCAAACTGGGGATCTTCGCGCCGTCGGAGAAGCTTCCGCCGGAGCGCGAACTCGCGGAGAGGTTGGGGGTTTCCCGGGCCACGCTGCGGGACGCCTTGGGTGAACTGCAAAAAGCCGGCTATTTGGAAGTCCAGCGTGGGCGCTACGGCGGCACCTATGTCTCGAGTTCGGCCGTCCAGCGCCCTTCGGAGAATCGCCCGCTGGAACGCGCGGAGGTCGAAGACGTGCTCTTGTTCCGGGGAATCATCGAGCCCGCGGCCGCGGTGCTGTCGGCAAAGGCGGCGCTGACGGCCGCCGCGCGGCAGCATCTGCAGCAGTGCCTCTCGGAATTGATGAGTGCGACGCCGGAAACCTACCGTCCGAGGGACGCCAGGTTCCATATCGCCATCGCCGAGTTGTCCGGATCAGCCAGTTTGGTGGGTGCCGTGGCGGAGACTCGCGCGCGGCTCAACGATCTGCTGGACCGTATCCCGCGCCTGGGCACAAACCTCGAACACGCCAATGAACAGCACGCGGAAATCGCGGAGGCAATCCTCAGGGGAGACGCCGTCGCCGCGGAGCGGATCACGGTGGAGCACCTCGAGGGCACCGCATCCCTCTTGCGCGGCTTCCTCGCCTGAGCGTCCGAAGGTTTGGCCCTGCTTCAAGCACCTGCGCCACCTGCTGCTCGACGAAATAAAGGACGACCCGGAAGTCCGGCGGAACTCGGTGGCGTGGAACGAACTGCGGGCTTGCTCAGTCTTCGAACAGGACCTGAGCGAACCGCTTTCGCGGACCACCGCGGAATGGAACCGTGAGATCGCCCGTGCCCTCGTCGCCGCAGGACATGCACCCAACGAAGAGGAGGCTGCAACCACCGCAGAGATGCTGACCTGCCTGGTGGAAGGGATCTCCGGCCGGTGGCTGAGCGGGTTCGTCTCCACGGACCACGCACGCTCCCTCCTGGCAGCGGCGGTCGACTCCCTCACAAGCGGACGTCCGGCAGAGACCAGTCGTTAAGCGACGGCGGGCTACCTGGCTGGTGCGCGCCGGGGTTCGGTGACCATGGCTGCGACCTCCGGGGTGCCCAACGAAGAACAGGGACTGGCCACCATGAGCCAGCGGATCGGCATCACGATGGGAATTATCGGCAACTACGAGCCGCCGGCTGTTCCCAGTGGCGTGACCACTGAAAGGCCAGCGGCCGGTCCCTCGAATGATCGAGGGGACCGGCCGCTTGAGCCCGGAAGGCTTGGCCTACTTCCACCAGCTGTCGAAGATGGTGACCGGAACGGTGCGCTTGTGGCGTGTGCGCAGGAATTTGTCTTCGATGATCTTCGCGACGCCTTCGGGAACCTCGCGGCCCTCAAGGTAGTCGTCTATCTGGTCGTAGCTCAGGCCCAGTTCGTCCTCGTCGGTGCGGCCCGGCTGGCCGTCCAGCAGGTCCGCCGTCGGGACCTTCTCCCAGACCCTGGCCGGGGCGCCGAGCTCGGCCAGGAGGGCCCGGTTCTGGCGCTTGTTGAGGCCGAACAGCGGCAGGATGTCCGCGCCGCCGTCGCCGAACTTGGTGAAGAAGCCCGTGACGGACTCAGCGCCGTGGTCCGTGCCGATCACCAGGTAGTTGTGCTCGCCGGCCAGGGCGTACTGCGCCACCATGCGGATACGGGCCTTGGTGTTGCCCTTGTGGAAGTCGGAGATCGCGGAACCGCTGGTCTTTTCGAACTCGTCCTCCACACCGTCCACGGCGGCAGAGATGTTGAAGGTCCACTCGGTCTTGGCCTGGATGAAGTCCAGTGCCGCCTGCGCGTCGTCCTCGTCATGCTGGGTGCCGTAGGGCAGGCGGACGGCCACGAAGTTGGCCTCCACGCCTTCGCTCTCAAGCTCCTCCACGGCCAACTGGGCAAGGCGTCCCGCGAGCGAGGAATCCAGGCCGCCGGAGATCCCCAGCACGAAGCCGTTGGTATGGGTGGCCTTGAGGTATTCCTTCAGGAACGTGACGCGCCTGCGCACCTCCTCGGCAGGGTCGATCCGGGGCTGGACGCCCATTTCCTCAATGATCTTCGCCTGGAGTTTGCGCATGTTCCCAAGACTAGCCAGCCGCGTTGGCCGGGCTCAACTATGGCGCGGATGCATCACGAAGCAAGACGCGGGCGGGGCGGCTGGTAAGGATCTGCTGCCCGTAGAAAAACTCAGTACAGGAAAACCGGCAGCCAGTCGCGGTTGTGGGCGTGCACCAGTGCGAGGAACAGCACCAGGTCGAAGATGAGGTGCACGGACACCACGTAGCTCAGCGACTTCGTGAGCTTGAACGTGTAACCCTGCAGGAGGGCGAACGGGAAGGTAAGGAGCGGGCCCCAGGACTGGTAGCCGATCTCCCACAGGAACGAGGAGAAAACCACGGCCTGCAGAAGGTTGGCCAGCCAGTCCGGAAAGTGCCGGCGCAGCAAGGTGAATGTGGTGCAGATGAAGAACAACTCGTCCCAGATGCCCACGGTGTTCACGCCGAGGAAGAGCCGCCAGAAGATGCCTGGCTCGGAGGCGTCCGGCCAGTTCTGGTACACCCCGGTCCGGATCAGGTAGGCCGGCAGGATCAAGTACCCCAGTGCCACCACTCCCAGCAGGTACAGCTTCGCTGCGAGGGGCCACCGCCGCCCGGTCCTGACGGGGAAGCGGATGATCTCCTCCCGGTAGCCGAACCTCGAGACAAGCCACGGCACGAGGACGGCCAGGGCCAGGGCGCCGCCCATGAGGGCCATGTGCCCGAGGCCCAAGTCGGCGTTCAGCGGCACCAGGCTGATGATGGCCATCCCGGCGGCGACCAGGGCGAGGTGGCGCATCAGCCGCCGGTCAATGAAGGCGGCGGTGATCACGGCGACGGCGAGCAGGCCATACCCGGGGAGGTCTTCCTGCAGTGCGAACAACGGCACGGCGGACAGCGACAGGAGCGCAGCAGGCAGCAGTTTCCAGCTGATCGCGGTCCGGATGGCTTCCGCCGGGAGTGATGGCACCTCCCAAGCATGTCAGGGCCGCGACATCACGCGGGGGGAGCAGGGCACGCCAGTCTAAACTAGGAACCATGACTCCCGTTGCTGACGCCTCCGTTGCCCGTGCCCGCCTGCTTGAACTGATCAAGGAGCTCGCGGTGGTCCGCGGCAAGGTGATCCTCTCCAGCGGAGCCGAGGCCGACTACTACATCGACCTGCGCCGCATCACCCTCCACCACGAGGCCTCCAAGCTGGTGGGCGAGGTCATGCTGTCCCTGATCGACGACGCCGGCGTGGCAGTCGAGTGCGCCGGCGGCCTCACCATGGGTGCCGACCCCGTCGGTACCGCCGTGATGCACGCAGCAGCCGACGCCGGCCGCGCCGTCGACGCGTTCGTGGTCCGCAAGGCGCAGAAGTCCTACGGCATGGGCCGCCAGGTGGAAGGCCCCTCCGTGGAAGGCCGCAACGTAGTGGTCCTCGAAGACACCTCCACCACCGGTGGCTCCGCGCTGACCGCCGTCGAGGGCGTCCGCAACGCAGGCGGCAACGTCGTGGCCGTGGCGGTAATCGTGGACCGCAACACCGGCGCCAAGGAAAAGATCGAAGCCGAAACCGGTGTCCCGTACCTCTACGCTTTCAGCAAGGACGAACTCGGCCTCAACTAAGGCCCGTCCGCCAAGCCCCATCCGCATGGCCGGTTCCGCGAAGGAGCCGGCCATTCGGCGTTAACAAGCGTTAACATCCATGCGGCGTTAACAGCCATGCGCGGCACCCGCCCTTGTGCCTAAGCTGGCTGCGTGGACCAGCAGGACAGGGGGAACCTCCGCAAGGGACGCCGGAATGCCCAAGGCCCGGACAACCTTGACCGGGCCGCCATCGGCGCTGCCCGCACCCGGGCCACCTTCGGCGCCGCCCACTCCCGCACAGCGCGGATCCTGCGGCAGGCTGCCGAGCTCAAGGACTTCTCCCGGCGCAGCTTCCTGATCGGCGCCGGCGCCTCCGGACTGCTCGCCACCGACATGTTCATTACCCGGCAGATCCAGGACGAGCGGCGCGTCACGAAGATCCTGACCGTGGATGATGACGTCGCCAAGGCGTACTTTCCCGACGCAGCGTGGATCCTTTTCCCCGGCTACAAGACCAGCTGGGAAGAAGCGCAATGGATCCTCAACTCCCTGCGCAACGCGCTGCGGCAGCGGGGCCAGCTTGCCGCCGTCGGGTACTCGAACCTCGGCCTGGAGGTCGACGAGGTGACCGACGCCATCGTCGCCTATCTCCGGGAACGCAAGCTGCGCAAGCTCTACTTCTACGGCCACAGCTTCGGCGGAATGCTCGCCACTGAGGTGGCCACGCGGCTGCGGGAGTGGCACGGGATCGCGGTGGAGTTCATCCTGCTCGACTCCTCCCCGTACAGCAAGTACGACGTCCTGGACGAGGGCTGGTTCGACGGCGTCGTGTTCCTGTACGAGAGCGGCTTCCGGGTGCCGTCGGTGCTGCGCGGCGGCTATGAGCTGGGGGAGCGGGTGGCCCACAAGAACGAGCGCAGTTGGCGGCAGATCTGGGACCAGACCCTGGAGCAGCTGACGCCGATCGCTCCGTCCAGCGTGCTGATCCAGAGCGAATCGGCCTACATCTACCACTTCGACGCCACGCGCTTCGTGGACCGGCTGGGGAAGACCAAGATGGCCTTCATCGGCAACCCGCGCGACAACACCGTGAATTACGAAACGGCGCGGGCGGGCTGGTCCAAGACGTTCCGGAAGAACATGGCTTCCGCGGACCGCAGGACCGACGGCGCCCTGCCGCCGCACGCGAGCCCGCAATGGAACCCGTTCATCTACCGGCCCATCATCCAGGCGCTGGAGGACGAGCTGTTCCCGCTGCCGGGCGCGGCGGGCCGGGTGACGGCATACTGAGATTCCGACGACGGCGGGCCCGGCTCACGCTCCGGGGTTGCGGAGTGCGGCGAGTTCGGCAGCGGTCAGGCCGGCGTCGCGCAGGTAACCCGCGGCGTCGCCGAATTCCTTCTCGAAGCCCGCCAGGAAATGCCGGATGGCCCCTTCCGGGGACTGCAGCAGCATGTGCTCCGGGCTGAAGGCCTGCGGCGGAAGGGCAGGGACCGCGACGCTCCAGGTCTGTGCCATGACGGTCAGCAATTGGGGCAGGGCGGCGGTGGTGGCGGTGTAGTCGGCCACCACAACCTCCGGGTCCGTGCCGGCCGCCAGCAGGGCCAGGGCCGAAATCACGCCAGTGCGGTCCTTGCCGAGCGAACAATGAACGAAGGCGGGGCCGTGTGCCGCGGGCCGGAGGGACGCCGCGACCCAGGCGGGGCCCGTGCGGACCCAACCCAGGTACAGCTCGCCGAGTTCTTCGGCCGTGGTCACGGCCGGGGGACGTCCGTGCGGCGCGGCGTCGAACGGGTTCTCCAGCAGGTCGACGCCGTTGCCCGGGGCCAGCTGCCACGGCAGGAGGTCCCGTTCCCGGCCGCTGCGCAGGTCCACCACCGTGCGGATGCCGTGCGCCGACAGGAACTCCGCGGTGGCGGCCGCGTCCAATCCGAAAGGCTGGCTGCCCCGCACGAGCCGGCCGCCCAACAGTGGCCGCAGATTCAGCACCGCCATGGCCCTGTCCTTCTTAGATCTGGTCCTTGAGTTCGGCCACCGAGGTCAGCACCTGGTTGGGCCGGAACGGGAAAGCCGCGATTTCCTCGCGCTGGGTGATGCCGCTGAGCACCAGGACGGTGTGGAGGCCGGCTTCCATTCCCGCAATGATGTCGGTGTCCATGCGGTCGCCGATCATCGCGGTGGTTTCGGAATGGGCGTCGATCCGGTTCATGGCGGAGCGGAACATCATGGGGTTCGGCTTGCCCACGATGTACGGTTCGCGGCCCGTGGCCTTGGAGATCATGGCGGCGATGGCACCGGTGGCCGGGAGCGGGCCATCCTTGGATGGTCCGGTGGCGTCCGGGTTGGTGGCGATGAACCGCGCTCCGCCGAGGATCAGGCGCACGGCCGTGGTGATCGCCTCGAAGGAATAGGTGCGGGTTTCGCCGAGCACCACGAAGTCCGGGTTCTGGTCGGTGAGGATGAATCCGGCCTCGTGGAGCGCCGTCGTCAGGCCCGCCTCGCCGATCGTGTAGGCGCGGTTCCCGGAGTCCGAACCTTCCACCTGGTCCTTCAGGAACTGGGCGGTGGCCAGGGCCGAGGTCCAGATGTTCTCCTCCGGGACTTCCAGGCCGGAAGAGCTCAGGCGGGCAGCGAGGTCGCGCGGGGTGAAGATGGAGTTGTTGGTCAGCACCAGGAAGCGCTTGGACGTGTCCACCCAGCGCTGGATCAGTTCGGCCGCCCCGGGAATGGCCTGGTTCTCGTGGACCAGGACACCATCCATATCCGTCAGCCAGCACTCGATCTCGTGACCGTTGCGGTACGGATTGGATTTCTTCGGTGCCTCGCTTGCATTCGCCATGCTTCTCCTTGGGGGTTTCCGGCATTTTCCTGCCCCAAGTCTTTCACTCCCCGGAGGGTAGAGGTACCCATGGCCAACGGCAGAACATACCGGCCGCCTCCTCTAGGCTGGGCGGAGGCGCCCCGATGAATCCGTAGAAGGGCGCGGTTTCGTGCAGGGGACACGCACCAGGTAACGGTCCGGACTCCCTGCGTCCCCCGATCCGCAAGGGTCGCACCCGAAAGGATCGCCCAATGAGCAGTAATTACGGTGGCAGCAACAACGGAGCTCCGCAGTGGCAAAGCCAGCAGCCTCCAGAAGGACCTCCCGTCCCGCCGCAGCCGCAGTATCCCGTCCCGCCGGCGCAGCCTGGCCAGTACCAGCAGCCCGGCCAATACCAGCAGCCCGGCCAATACCAGCCGTTCCCGGTTCCCCCGCAGAAGTCTTCCGGCGGCAAGACGCTGGCCATCGTGCTCGGCTCGGTGGCTGCCCTGGTGATCATCGCCCTGGTGGTTGTGGTCGCCTGGATCGTCCCTTCTTTCAGCAAGCCGGGACCCGCGCCCAAGCCGGACACCGTCGCAACGGAAACGGCCCCTGCTCCGGAGGAGTCGCCGTCGGAAGCCGCTCCTTCATCCTCGATGCCGGCGGACGCCATTCCGCTGCCGGCAGCTTGGGCGGAGCTGGAAGGTCCCAGCGACGTCCCGGCCGACGGCGATCCTGCCTTTGCGAAGTTCGTTACCGGAGAATCCTCCTTCCAACGACTGAAGTCTTGGAGCTACGACGGGACCTTTGGGATTTCCAAGGACCCGGAAACGGGCGCGGAAATGCAGCAGGTGGCGCAGGGCACCGAGGAAAAGGACGCGGACGGGATCTCTCTGGCCTTCTCCTTCTTCGCCGAGAGCGAGGAGGGCAAGTACGGCAAGGACCCGGAAAAGGTCAAGGCAGCCATCAAGGCCACCGAGTCCAAGCTCGCCGGCATGTCCGCGACTGAGCTGCCCAAGCATTTGGTGGGCCACAAATGCGCCTCCGACTTCCAGTCAAGCAAACCGGAAATGCGCGAATTCCGCCGTGGCATCGCCGTCGTGGTCGGATTCAGCTGCAAGACTGCAGCGGGCGAAGACATCCAGGCGGTCAACCTGTTCTCAGTGACGCCGTGGGGTACCCCGCAGATGGTAGGCGTCAGCGGCCACAAGAGCTACTGGGATGCGCACCCGGGGCTCTTCACCAAGCTGGCCAACAGCTACCGCATCAACAAGTGGAAGCAGGGTTAGCCGGCAGGCAAGGGGGCGGCGGGGATTAGGGTTGGATGGTGACTGAACACCCCCAACACCCGGCCCCGCCCGTTCCGCCGCCAGGGGAGGACGCGGCACCCCAAGCCGAGGTCGGCGTCGGGCCCTGGGAAGGTACCTGGCCCGAGGGCGACCACTGGGACCCGGACCTGCTGGCCGATGGCGACCGCCGCAACGTGGTGGACAAGTACCGGTATTGGAAGCACGAGGCGATCGTGGCTGACCTCGACTCCCGGCGGCACGACTTCCACATCGCCATCGAGAACTGGCAGCACGACCTCAACATCGGCACCGTGGTGCGCACGGCCAACGCGTTCCTCGCCAAGGAAGTCCACATCATCGGACGACGGCGGTGGAACCGCCGCGGCGCCATGGTCACCGACCGCTACCAGCACGTCCGCCACCATCCCACCGTGGAGGACTTCGTGGCCTGGGCGCAGGGCGAGGGGCTGGCGATCATCGGAATCGACATCTTCCCGGATTCCGTGCCGCTCGAAAGCTACGACTTGCCGCGCAACTGCGTGCTCGTCTTCGGACAGGAGGGCCCCGGCCTGACCCCCGAGGTGCATGAGGCCGCCGTCGCCACCCTGTCGATCGAACAGTACGGCTCCACCCGGTCCATCAACGCCGCCTCCGCCGCCGCGATCGCCATGCACGCCTGGATCCGGCGGCACAACTTCGGCCAGCGCGTCACCGGCTGACCCCTTCCGCCGAGTTGACACTTCACGGCAGTGTCCGCGCCCGCGACTGCCGTGAACTGCCAACCCGGCGAGGCCTTCCAACGCCGGCCTGTGGATAACCCTCCGGGGCTCCCGGAAAGCGGCCACAATGAGGCATGCGTCGGGCGCCCCTTCCTGAGTACTTGAATACCGGCTCCTTCTCCCTGCGTGCGTCAGACAAGGCGGGGGTTACGCGGACGCGCACCTTGGCCAAGGATTTGGTGGCAGTGTCGCGCGGGATCAGGGTGCCCATCCATTCGGAAGCCTCGGGGACTGCTGCGCTGCGGGGCTATACCGACGTGGACGACCACTCCTTCCTGGCGCTGTATTCGGCGGCGCGCATCTGGGGACATCCTCTGCCTGCGCGGCGCAGCGGCGATTGGCGGATCCACATTGCCCGACGCCGTGGCAGCAGCTTCCCGCGCCGGGCCAACGTTGCAGGTCACGCCTTGACGCTGCTTCCGGATGAAGTGACCGAGTTCGACGGCGTCCGGCTCACCACGCCTGCCCGGACGTGGCTGGACCTTGCTGCGGTGCTGACGGTTGAGGAACTGGTTGCGGCGGGGGATTTCCTGGTGTGTGAACATGGCCCCGAATTCCCGTTTCCGCGGGAGGCTGTGTGCACCCTGGGCGAGTTGCGGGCCATCGCGGGAAGGCACCCGGGAATGCGCGGCATCAGGACGGCGCGGGCAGCGTTGGAGCTGATCCGTGTAGGAGCCGACTCAGCGCCGGAGTCCTCCATGCGCCTTGCACTTGTCAACGCGGGGCTTCCCGAACCGGTGCTGAACCATGTGGTGTGGGGCGATCATGGCATGCCTGTGCTGTGGCCGGACGCGGCATATCTGGACTACAGGATCAGCATCCAGTACGACGGCATGCCGCACGCCGACGGGAAGCAGCACCGCCGGGACATTGCCAGGCAGGAAACAACTGCCGTTTACGGCTGGCTTGAGGTGCGGGTGAGCAAGGACGACCTCGACGGCGAGCGTCCCGCCGTCGTGCGCAAGGTGCGGCGGGCGCTGGAAAGCCGGGGCTGGCGCGCGAGTTGACGCTTCGCGGCAGTGTTCGCGCCCGGGACTGCCGTGAAATGCCAACTCGGCGGCGAGCGGGCTGCGAAACGGGCGAGTATTACCGAGGCGTGACCCGAAGCACGCCCTGTTGGTCGATCTGGCTAGGATGGTGCCTAGCCGTAACCGGTCTGTTTCAGGGTCAGCACACCCATAGACGAAATCACAGCATAGGAGTCACCATGCCCATTGCAACCCCAGAGATTTACTCCGAGATGATCGATCGTGCGAAGGCCGGCGGTTACGCTTTCCCGGCGGTGAACGTGACGTCGTCGCAGACTCTGAACGCTGCGATCCGTGGTTTCGCCGAGGCGGAGTCCGATGGCATCATCCAGGTCTCCACCGGTGGTGCGGCGTACTGGTCCGGTGCGTCAGTGAAGGACATGGTGGCCGGTTCCCTGGGTTTCGCGGCGTTCGCCCGTGAGGTGGCGAAGAACTACAACGTCAACATTGCCCTGCACACGGACCACTGCCCGAAGGACAAGCTGGACAGCTTCGTACTGCCGCTGTTGGCCGCCTCGGAGGCCGAGGTCAAGGCCGGCCGTAACCCGATCTTCAACTCGCACATGTGGGACGGTTCCCACGAGGTGCTGGGCGAGAACCTGCGCATCGCCCGTGAGCTGCTTGAGCGCACGGCGGCGGCGAAGATCATCCTCGAGGTCGAAATCGGCACCGTCGGCGGTGAAGAGGACGGCGTGGAGAACGAGATCAACGAGAAGCTCTACACCACCACCGAGGACGCCCTGGCCACCATCGAGGCCCTGGGTGCGGGCGAGAACGGCCGGTACATCACGGCCCTGACCTTCGGCAACGTGCACGGCGTGTACAAGCCGGGTGGCGTGAAGCTGCGCCCGGAGCTGCTCAAGCAGATCCAGTCCGAGGTTGGCGCGAAGATCGGCAAGGACAACCCCTTCGACCTCGTGTTCCACGGCGGTTCCGGTTCCTCCGACCAGGAGATCGCCGACGCCGTCTCCTACGGTGTCATCAAGATGAATGTGGACACGGACACGCAGTACGCGTTCACCCGTCCGGTGGCCGGGCACATGTTCGCCAACTACGACGGCGTGCTGAAGGTTGACGGCGAAATCGGCAACAAGAAGACCTACGACCCGCGCGTCTGGGGTGCCTCGGCCGAAGCCGGCATGGCCGCCCGCATCGTCGAATCCGCCCGCCAGCTCGGCTCGGCAGGCAAGACCTTCTAAGACCATGTCCGACGAATTCCGCAAGAACCTGCTGGGCCCCGAGCCCACTCTGCTGCCGGCCGAGTCCGACGTGTACCAGCACCTCGCGCTCGGCCAGGAAGCGCTGGACCTGGTGGCCAAGCACCCCACGTCCTCGCTCCTCTGGGCAATCCTCGCGGAGGAGGCCTGGGCCGAAGGCCGCACCATCGAGTCCTACGCTTACGCCCGCGTGGGCTACCACCGCGGACTGGACTCGCTGCGGCGCAACGGCTGGCGCGGCGTCGGCCCCATCCCGTGGGAGCACGAGCCGAACCGCGGATTCCTGCGCGCCCTCTACGCGCTGGGACGCGCCTCGGCAGCCATCGGAGAAGCCGAGGAGCCCGAGCGGATCGAGAAGTTCCTCAACGACTCCGATCCCACTGCAAAGGCAGCGATCGAGGGCTAGCGCATCGAACTGAACGACGACGGCGGGCGGTCACCTTCTCAGGAAGGCGGCCGCCCGCCGTCGTCCCCATCGGCTCCCTGACCTCGCTCCGCTCGGTCTGGGGCCCTCGCCGATGTGGGCCCACCATCGGCTCCCTGACCTCGCTCCGCTCGGTCTGGGGCCCTCGCCGATGTGGGCCCGCTTCAGTTCTTCCGGAGTTCCCGCCGGAGGATCTTGCCGGACGCGGACTTGGGGATCGCGTCCAGGAACTCGACCTGGCGGACCTTCTTGTGCGGGGCCACGTGCCCGGCCACGAAGGCCATGACCGCCTCGGCGTCCAGTGCGGAGCCGGCTTGCCGCACCACGAACGCCTTGGGTACCTCCTGATGGTCGTCGTCGTAAGCGCCCACCACCGCCGCGTCCGCGATCTCCGGATGCGTAAGCAGCACGGCCTCCAGTTCGGCGGGCGGAATCTGGTAACCCTTGTACTTGATGAGCTCCTTGAGTCGATCCACGATGCTCACGACGCCGGTGGAAGAAACCGTGGCGATGTCGCCGGTGTGGAGGAAGCCGCCCGCGTCCAGGGCCTCGGCGGTGGCCTCCGGCAGATTGAGGTAGCCGAGCATCACGTTGGGCCCTCGACAGAGCAGGTGCCCGGGCTCGCTGACACCCTCGGCCGGCGGGTCGATGTCCTCGCCCGTCACCAGGTCGATGATCCTCATGTCCATGTTCGGGATGGTGTAGCCGCAGCTGCCCAGGGGAACGCCTTCCGCGGAGCGCGGGATCAGGTGGGACACCGGGCTCATCTCCGTCATCCCGTACCCCTGCAGCATCCGGCAGCCGATCCGTTCGGCCACCGCGTGGCCCAGCTCCTCGTCCAGGGGCGCCGCTCCGGAGAGGGCGGTATGGACGCTGGAGAGGTCGTACTCCGCCACGAGCGGGTGCTTGGCCAGGGCCACTGCAACGGGCGGCGCGATGAACAGATAGCTGATCCGGTGCTCCTGGATGATCCGCAGGAACTCGGGCAGCTCGAATTTGGGCGTGGTCACCAGGCTTGCCCGCTCCGCGAGGGCCAGGTTGAGCAGCACCGTCATGCCGTAGATGTGGAAGAAGGGGAGCAGGGCCAACAGCCGGTCCTCCGGCGTCACGTCCAGGAGGGCACGGACCTGCTGGACGTTCGCCACGAGGTTGCGGTGCGTGAGCATGACGCCCTTCGGCGCGCTGGTGGTGCCGGAGGAGAAGGGCAGCACGGCCACGTGCGTGGCAGGGTCGATGCTCACCTCAGGGGCGGGGTGGGCCGCCTCCCGGATGTCCGCGTACGACGGGTGGCCCGGGGCGCCGTCGATGATCACCACCCGCCCGGGCGGGATACCAGCCTGCTCCGCCGCGGCCTCGGCACGTTCCAGGAACGCTGAAATGCTGAAGAGCCAGGTGGCGCCGGCGTCCCGGAGCTGGGTTGCCACTTCCTCCGCCGTGTAGAGGGCGTTGACGGTGGTGGCCGCGGCGCCGGCACGCAGGATGCCGTGGAAGACGGGTGCGAAGGCCGGGATGTTGGGGGAGAAGATCCCGACGACGTCGCCGGGCCGGGTGCCGTGCGCGGCCAGGTAGCCGGCCACGGCGGCGAGGTTGGCCGCGAGGTTGCGGTAGGTCCCGGCAGCGCCGCTGGCGCCGTCCACCAGGGCCACACGGTCCAGGTCTTCCGGACTGAGTCCGCCGAACAGGTACTCGTGGACACTCACGTCCGGGATGTCGACGTCGGGAAATGGACTGCTGAACACGGTGCCTCCTGTCTGCCGCACCGGAGGGGCGCGGAGCGCGGGACCCCGCTGTTACCGGCGGGTATGTCGGTTCCAGATAACAGCCGGAAACGGCCGGGCGCAAGGGGCTGGGGGACCTGCTGCTTAGTCCAGGCCCATGGCCTGGCGGACTTCCACCACCACGCGGTGCATCGCTTCCTCGGCCTTGTTCGTGTCCCCGCGCGAGACCGCCGCGGCAACATCCTCGTGCGCCTTGAGGGCCGCCTGTTCCGGCCGGAAGGGCATGAGCCCCTGCCGGGTGCGGCTGGTCAGGACCTCGGCCACCATCTGGTCTATCGCGGCGAACATTTCGTTGCCGCTTGAGTGCAGCAGGAGCCGGTGGAAGGCGATGTCGACGGCGAGGAAACCCTCGAGGTCACCGGCTTCGCCCAGGCGCCGCAGCTCCGCGGCCAGCGCCCCGAGCTCTCCGCGCTGTGCGTGCGTGGCCCGCCGGGCGGCAGCCGCTGCGGCAATGGGCTCGACGGCGATGCGCAGCTCCGTGAGGGAGGCGTACTGGGCTTCGCGGCGGGTGGAGGCCAGCCGCCAGTGGACCAGCTTGGGGTCGAAGACGTTCCAGTGCTGCGGGTCCTGCACCACGATGCCCACGCGGCGGCGGGAGTACACGAGGTTCATGGATTCCAGGACCCGCATGGTGTCCCGGGCTACGGTGCGGGAGACATTGAATTCATTCTGGAGGTCTTCGAGGGTCAGCCGGGATCCGGCGGCAAGGCGGCCGGACGCGATCGATTCGCCAAGGGTGTCCAGCATGCGCTGATGCAGGCCGCCGCCATCCGCTGTCGCCGTCGACATCTCCCGCCCTTTCCGCGCTGATTCCCTCCCCAGCGTAGTGCCTCCGCCGTAAAAGTATGACCAAACGCACATTAAGTACTACCAATGGCGTTCTAATGGTGTTATCTTTTTCTGGAACGCGGCGCTTCGGCGCCACCCCGAGCTTCTTCGGAAGCCAACGACGTCTTCCTGCGGAGGTAGGGCAATGGAGTCATCTGCAATCCACGTGGTCGTCATGGGCGTTGCCGGCGCAGGCAAGTCCACGATTGCCGGAGCACTTGCGGCGGCCCTCGGCTGGGACATGGCAGAGGCCGACCGTTTCCACCCTTCGGCCAACATCTCGAAAATGGCCGGCGGGATTCCGCTCACTGACGAGGACCGCTGGCCCTGGCTGCGCAGCATCCGCGACTGGATGACGTCCGAGGCCACGGCGGGCAACAGCACCGTGCTGACCTGCTCCGCCCTCAAGCGCGACTACCGGGAACTGCTCGCGGAGGCCGAAGGCCATGTGCTCTTCGTCCACCTCGACGGCAGCCCGGAACTCCTCGCCGAACGCATGGGCAGCCGCGAAGGCCACTTCATGCCCACCACCCTGCTGCCCAGCCAGCTCGCCACCCTCGAACCCCTCACGGCCGAGGAGTGCGCGGCAGGAAGCATCCGCCTGGACATCGCGCAGGACCCGGACACCTTGGTGCGCGCCGTCGTCGACGTCCTCGCACTTCAGGCCGCCTGAACTTCGGGTTGTCCGAACTGCAGGCCGCCTGAACTTCGGCCTGTCCGAACACCTGCGGCCCCGGGCTCCTGGCTGCCCGAAAACCCCCAACATTGCATCACCCGTTTCAAAGGAGAACCATGACCGCCATCGAAGGATGGACCCAAACCCTGGGCGCCGGCCCGCTGCTGCTCATCGCCGCCGCCGCCATCGCCGTCCTGCTCGTCCTGATCATCCGCTTCAAGATGCACGCCCTGCTTGCCCTGATCACGGTAAGCCTCGCCACGGCCTTCGCCACCGGCATTCCGGCGGACAAGGTGGTGGGCGTGCTGGTCGGCGGGTTCGGAACCACCTTGGGCACCGTGGCGCTGCTCGTCGGCCTGGGTGTGATGCTTGGCCGGATCGTGGAGACGTCAGGCGGAGCCAAGGTCCTCGCCGACTACCTGATTGGCGTCTTCGGCGAGAAGCGTGCGCCGTTCGCGCTCGGCCTCGCCTCGCTCATCTTCGGCTTCCCGATCTTCTTCGACGCCGGTCTCGTGGTCATGCTGCCCGTGGTGTTCGCCGTTGCCCACCGCCTTGGTGGCGGCGTCCTGCGCTTCGGCCTGCCCGCCGTCGGCGCCTTCTCGGTGATGCACGTCTTCCTGCCCCCGCACCCGGGCCCGGTGTCCGCCTCCGCGATCCTCGGCGCGAACGTCGGCCTCGTGGTCATCGTCGGCCTGATTGCGGCACTCCCCACCTGGTACCTCACGTGCTTCCTGTACGGTCTGTGGACTGGCCGCAAACTGGTTCTTCCTGTTCCGGAGATCCTCGGCCACGCCAGCGCCGAGGCCGAGGCGCACCCGCCCCGTTTCCGCACTGTCGTCAGCATCCTGCTGTTGCCGCTCGTGCTGATCTTCCTCAACACCGGCCTCAACACTCTGGCCACGTCCCACCTCCTGCCGGACACCGTGAAGGACCAGCAGTGGTTCCAGATCATCCGCGCGCTGGGTGACACGCCTGTTGCCCTGCTGATCTCGGTGTTCGTGGCCGCACTGGTTCTCGGAATGCGCCGCGGCCTGCACGGCTCCCGGCTCGAAGGGCTCCTCGAGTCCTCCCTCGGCCCGGTTTGCTCGGTCATCCTCATCACCGGCGCCGGCGGCATGTTCGGTGCCGTGCTGCGGACCTCCGGAATCGGTAAGGCCCTGGCCGATGTGCTGGGCGACGCCGGGATCCCCGTGATCCTGGCCGGCTTCCTGATCTCCTCGATCCTGCGCATCGCCCAGGGCTCGGCCACCGTGGCCTTGACCACCACCGCGGGCCTGATCGCCCCGGCTGTCGCCGAGGCCGGCGTGGGCGGGCTCCAGCTCGCCGCGCTCGTGGTGGCCGTCGCCGCCGGCTCCGTGGTGGTCTCGCACGTCAACGACGCCGGATTCTGGATGGTGGGCCGCTTCATGGGCATGGACGTGAAGACCACTCTGGCCACCTGGACCGTCATGGAAACCCTCATCGGCGTCACGGGCTTCGGAATCGCCGCGGTGGTGTTCGCCGTCGCCGGCGCCGTCGGCTAGCGCCTTTCGGACGCAAGAGCGGGCGGCACCTTGAGGTGCCGCCCGCTCTTTGCTTATGTCGCGCCGTCGTGCATGATGCCGCCATGGAGAAACGCGAGTCGTCCGCTGCCGCTGTTGCCGCCTTCGAAGACCTGGGGGCCGATCTGCTCGACGCCGGAGTGGTGGCGGGCCAGATGTTCGGTGCCCGTTCGCTGCTGCTGGAGAAGAAAGCGCTCGCCTGCCTCAACGGCGACACGGTGGCATTCAAGCTCGGGCGCGACAACCCGGAGCATGCCCGGGCCCTCGCGCTGCCCGGGGCGGTACTCTTCGACCCCTCGGGCATGGGAAGGCCCTTCAAGGACTGGGTGGAGGTTCCGCTCGCGGCCGCCGATGAGTGGCCGTCGTTGGCGGACGCAGCGCTTGCCGCCGCCCGCCAGTAGCCCTTAGGCGCTTACGACGCCGGCACCTGGCTGGGCGCCGTGTCCTCGCTCGGGTAGATGGTCTCCAGCGGTGCCCGGTTGGTGGCCTTTGCCCAAGGGTAGTAGACCAGCATGGTCACCGCGATGCCGACGATCCAGGAGATGTCCGCGCCGCCCAGCCAGTGCGTCACCGGGCCGGTGTAGAGGGCCTGGGCGAGGAACGGGATCTGGACGACGACGCCGATGCCGTAGGACACGAGGGCTGCGACGTTCCAGCGTCCGTAGCGGCCGTTCGGGTCGTAGAGGGCCGGAATGTCCAGACGGTCGCGGGAGACCTTGTAGTAGTCCACGAGGTTGATCACGGACCACGGGGTGAACACCATGAGCAGCATCAGCACGAAGTTCTTGAACACGTTCAGGAAGTCCTTGCTGGCGAACAGGGCGATCAGCACGCTCGCACCGATGACCACCAGGATGAACGCGATGCGTGCCGTGCGGGACACGGTATCGCGGCGGTTGACGGCGGTGCCGATCGTCACCGAGCACATGAAGGCGCCGTAGGCGTTCAGGCAGTTCACTGTGAGCTTGCCGCAGACGATCATCAGGTAGATGAAGACGGCGATCAGGCCGCCGCCGGCGAGGTCGCCCATGTAGCCCACCTGGTTCTTCAGGAAGTCCCCGCCCAGCTGCGCGGCGGACAGGCCGCCGGCCAGGGCACCGATGGTCATGGCCCACTGGGCGCCGCCCACGGAACCCGCGAAGGTGTACCAGAAGGTCCGGCGCTCGCTGGTGTCCTGGGGGAGGTAGCGGGAGTAGTCCGCAACATAGGGGCCGAAGGTCAGCTGCCAGCCGGCGCCCAAGGCGATGGCCGTCAGGAAGGTGGGCCATTCGAAGCCCTTGAGGAACATGATCTGGCCGATGTCGTACTTGGTCAGCACCACGAAGGTCAGGTACAGGAAGCCGGTCAGGCCCAGCACGGTGGCGATGCGGCCGAGGGCGTGGATGTATTTGTAGCCGAGGATGGCCAGCAGGGCGGTGGCGGCGCCGAAGATCAGGATCCCGACGGCGGGAACGTTGACTCCCAGGATCAGGTTGATGGCCTGCCCGGAGAGCACGGTGCCGGTGGAAGCGAAGCCCACGTACATCAGGATGACGAGGACCAGCGGGATGACCGCCCCGTAGACGCCGAACTGGGCGCGGCTGGAGATCATCTGCGGAAGGCCCAGCTTGGGGCCCTGGGCCGAGTGCAAAGCCATGACGATGCCGCCAAGGACGTTACCCGCGAGCAGGCCGATGATGGCCCAGAATGCGTCGGCGCCGAAGACCACTGCGAGGGCGCCGTCCACGATCGCAGTGATCTGGGCGTTGGCGCCGAACCACAGGGTGAACTGGGATTTCGGGTGGCCGTGGCGCTCGCGGGACGGGATCATTTCGATCGACCGGGCCTCGACGGCACTGCTTGCTGCTGCCATGGTGTTACTCCTCATGCTGAACGGGCATGTTCCATGTCACAACAATGCCGGGCGCGGAACAACGGGATCCGGGCGCGTGGTGTCGCGGATCCCAGACACTTTGCGCGTGTCGCTGGCAGGCTACGGGTGCCCGCCGGGTCCGCATGGCGCGCGGCGGCACCGGCGTGCGGTACGGCGTCGAGTCCGGGTGCGGGGTCATGACACCGTGATATGGGGCCGGATCGGCTAAACTTGGCTGGTAAGAGCCCCGGAACTCTTGCCCTTCCTGCCCATGAATCCCAGTTGAAGATTGTGGACAGGGCCTGGCTTCGGGGCGTTCTCATGTACGGCGCCAGGCGCGGTGTTCCCGTCGCCTGCCCGAAAAGAATGGGGGAGGATCCCATGCCCGCTATCGTGATCGTCGGAGCCCAGTGGGGCGACGAAGGCAAAGGCAAAGCGACCGACCTGCTCGGCGGCCGCGTGGACTACGTGGTCAAGCCCAACGGCGGCAACAACGCCGGGCACACCGTCGTCGTCGGCGGCGAGAAGTACGAGCTCAAGCTCCTTCCCGCCGGCATCCTGAGCCCCAACGCCATTCCGATCATCGGCAACGGCTGCGTGGTGAACCTCGAGGCCCTTTTCCAGGAAATCGACGGCCTCGAAGCCCGCGGCGCGGACACCTCCCGCCTGCGCGTTTCCGCCAACGCCCACTTGGTGGCCCCGTACCACCAGGTGCTGGACAAGGTCACCGAGCGCTTCCTCGGCAGCCGCGCCATCGGCACCACCGGCCGTGGCATCGGCCCGGCCTACATGGACAAGGTGGCCCGCCTGGGCATCCGCGTCCAGGACGTTTTCGACGAGTCGATCCTCCGCCAGAAGGTGGAAGGCTCGCTGCGCCAGAAGAACGAACTCCTGGTCAAGGTCTACAACCGCCGCGACGTCGTAGCCGAAGAGATCGTGCAGTACTTCCTGGGCTTCGCCGAGCGCCTGCGCCCGCTGGTCATCGACTCCACGCTCGAGCTGAACAACGCCCTGGACGAGGGCAAGGTGGTCCTCATGGAGGGCGGCCAGGCCACGTTCCTGGACGTCGACCACGGCACCTACCCCTTCGTCACCTCCTCCAACCCGACCGCTGGCGGCGCGTCCGTCGGCTCGGGTATCGGCCCCACCCGCATCTCGCGCTCCATCGGCATCATCAAGGCCTACACCACCCGCGTCGGCGCCGGCCCGTTCCCCACGGAGCTCTTCGACGAGATGGGCATGTACCTGCAGAAGACCGGCGGCGAGTTCGGCGTGAACACCGGCCGCCCGCGCCGCTGCGGCTGGTACGACGCCGTCCTGGCGCGCCACGCTTCCCGCGTGAACGGCTTCACGGACTACTTCGTCACCAAGCTGGACGTGCTCACCGGCATCGAGCAGATCCCGGTCTGCGTGGCCTACGACGTCGACGGCGTCCGCCACGACGAAATGCCCATGACCCAGACCGAATTCCACCACGCCGTGCCGATTTTCGAGTACTTCGACGGCTGGACCGAGGACATCACCGGTGCCAAGACCCTCGAGGACCTTCCGGAAAACGCCCGCAACTACGTGCTGGCGCTCGAAAAGCTCTCCGGCACCCGTTTCTCCGCGATCGGCGTCGGCCCGGACCGCGACCAGACGATCGTTGTGCACGACCTGATCGAGGACTAAGCCTCCCCGAACGCCCGACGACGGCGGGCCGCCCAGGGTTCCGAGTGGAACCTTCCGGGCGGCCCGCCTTTGTTGTTGGCGCTTCCTTGTATTGGTCCCCTTTGCGTTGACCCTGCAGATCACGCGACGTCGCCGCCGCGCACCCCGCCTGATCTGCAGGATGAAATTCGGGACGGCGGCCGTGAGATGACAAACGCGACAAACGCACCCAAAAACCGCCCTTGAGCTGCGAAAACACTCTTCCCGGAAAAATTTTCGGAATCCGCGTAACCCTTCGGGCAGCCGCGACGATTACTTCAGTGAACGGGCCGAGCTGGAATCTGTCCCCCATCATGTTCCAGCTCGGCCCTTCGTTTTGCCCGCACGGGGATGGCAAAGGATGCGGGGACGGGCCGGTGTGTGCCTTGGGCTGGGCAGGCGGGGGCGGTTAGGCTGGTGGAGTGCCCGCAGCGAGTCCGCCGGGACAATCGCGCACAGCGGCCGCAGACCCAGCATCCACCGAAAGCACCTGAACCGTGACTGACGCCCTGACCGACGAAGCGTTGCAGGCCCTTCAGGGCAACGACGCAGAGCTGTTCAGTGCTGTATACCAGTCCTTCGCAGGACAGGTATATGGCTACCTCAGCGCCAAGGGGGTGCAGGACCCGGAGGCCCTCACCCAGGATGTTTTCCTTGCGGTGCTGCCACGGATCGACACCATCTCCGGCGGGGTCAAAGGCCTGCGGACGTTTGTTTTCTCGGTTGCCCACGCCCGGATGGTCGATGACCACCGCAGGCAGGTCCGCTCGCCGGAACACCAGGAGTTCGAAGCCGAGCGGGACACCAGGGAAGTCCTCTCGGCCGAAGCCGAGGCGATGGACCGGGTGGCTCCGGGAGAAGTGCTGGCGCTGCTCGAGGTTCTGCCCGAGGAGCAGCGGGAGGTCCTGTCGTTACGCATCATTGCGGGGCTGACCGTGGAACAAGTTGCCGAAATCATGGGGAAGAGCCAAGGTGCAGTGAAGCAGTTGCAGCGGAGGGCGTTGAACACTCTCCGTGAACACTCGGCAGTAAAGGAATATGTGGCGCCATGACGCGTTCCGATGCGGATCGTGACAAGTTGGTCTCCGAGCTCATGCTCGATGCCGGCCTCCCCGGTGATGCGCCGCTGAAGGCTGCCCTCGATTCCCTCGCGAGCCTGGCGGGCGTGCCCGCCCCGGCACCCCGCGGTGAACTCGCCGCCCTGCTCGGTATGCCGGCAGTGGATCACGACGGCGGCACGGATCTCGACGGCGGCAGGGATCTCGACGGCGGCACGGAGCCTGAGGCCGACGAGCTCGCCAAGCGTCGCCGCAGGAAGCACCGCCCCATCGTCATCGCCGGCGCGGTGATGACGGCCATGGGCCTGGGCATCGGCGGCGTTGCCGCGTCCGGCGGCCTGCCGCAGAACCCTCCGGAATTCTTCAACCAACTGATCGCGGGCTGGGCGCCCCGCGCGAACCCTGCGCCCCAGTCTCTCCTGCCGGCCGGTCCCTCTCCGGACGAGCCGAAGGTCACGTCAGTCCCGGCGCCCTCCAGCCCGCCGCCGCCGGAGTCCGCTGCAGGGTCATCCCAAGGCCGCGCGTCGACGTCGCCGTCCACTGTTCCGAACCACGTGCGTGACGCGGCGTCCAAGGGAAAATCGAGCGCTACGGCTGCCGGAAAGAAGGCGGCAAAGGCGAAGCCGAACCAGGCTGCGGGCACCGGGAGGGGAACCCGGCCGGCCGGGAGCGCAGGTTCTGCGCCCGGCGGCCCCGCGGGACCTTCCGGCCTGAACTTCAAGGACTCCTTTGAAGCCGTTCTGGACGAGCCTGGCATCGTGGACGGAAGCACCGTGGACGGAAGCACCGTGGACGACGTCCTCGATCGGATCGTGCGCCTCGGCACCCGCCTCTGAGCGGGTCGGGCGCGGGTCCGACGCGGGCCGTAACGCAAGCTCGGTGCCCGACGGGAGCCGTGCGCCTGGCGGAAGCCGGGCCAGCCGCGGGCGTAGGCTGGGCATATGACCCATGTAAACGATCCGGCCGTCATTGAACGCCTCATGCGGACCAAGGGCCGCTGGGCTATCGTCGGCCTGACGAACAACGAGTGGCGCTCCGCGTACGACGTCGCGCTCTACGTCCGCGACCGCATGGGCATGGAAATCATCCCGGTGAACCTGCGCGGCGAAGACGTCCACGGCGAAACCGGCTACAAGACGGTGGGCGACATTCCCGCCGAAAAGCAACCGATCGACGTCGTGGACTGCTTCGTGAACTCGAGCCACGTGGGCGCGGTGATCGACCAGGCGATCGAGGCCGGCGCGAAGGCCGTGTGGCTGCAGCTCGGGGTCAACGACGAGTCCGCCGTCGAACGCGCGAAGGCTGCCGGCCTGGACGTCGTGGTCAACACCTGCCCGGCCCGGGAAGGCTGGCATTACGGTCTGTAGCCTGGACTAGGCTCGGACCATGGATGCTGCCACCCTCCGCCGGATCTGCCTGGATTTCCCGGGCGCCTTCGAGGACTTTCCCTTCGGCCCGGAAACTTCTGTCTTCAAAGTCCGCTCGGCGGTGTCCGGCGGCGCGCCCCACGGCGCGAAGCTGTTCGCGCTCTCCGCGCTGGACGCCGAGCCCCTCACGGTAAACCTGAAATGCGAACCCTCGCTTGCAGTCCAGTTGCGCGCGGCGCACCCCGAAATCACCGGCGCGTGGCACATGAACAAGACCCATTGGAACGGAGTCCGGCTGGACGGCAGCCTTCCCGACGCAATGATCCGGGACATGGTGGAGGACTCCTACGACCTCGTGGTGGCGGGCCTGAACAGGAAGCAGCAGGAGCAACTCGGGTGGGCGCGCCTCGCCGGCGAGTGAGCTGCCGCGGCATGCCCCCGGTCGGATAGATTGAGAGTGCGCAACACCATTCGATGCCCTTGACGCAATCGGGAGCGGCCAGATGCTGGAGCAAAGAACACTCGACGAGTTGTGGACCTTCGAAGACCCGGCCCTGTCCGAAGCCCGCTTCCGGGAAGCCATGCAGGACCCCCGCTTCGACGATTTCGAACGCCTGGAGCTGGCCACCCAGCTCGGCCGCGCCATCGGGCTGCAGGGCCGCTACGAAGAAGCCGATGCCCTGCTCGACTCGATCGACACCCAGGAGGAACCGACGCTCGCGGTCCGGGTCCTGCTGGAGCGCGGGCGGCTGCTGAATTCCTCAGGACACCCGGCCATGGCGGTACCGCTGCTCGAACAGGCCGCGGAACTCGGCGACCACCTCGGCGAGGAATTCCTCACGGTGGACGCGCTGCACATGCTCGCGATCGCCGACTCCGGTCACCAGGAATCATGGACGCGCAGCGCGCTCGAGTACGCCTCCGCCGTCGACGATCCGCGCACCAAGCGCTGGATGGTTTCGCTGCATAACAACCTTGGCTGGGCGCTGCACGACGACGGCCGCCGCACCGAAGCGCTGGTGGAGTTCCAGCTTGCCGAGCAATGGGCGGAACGTGTCGGCACTCCGCAGCAGCAGCGCTGGGCTCGTGAAGCCATCGACGAGTGCGAAAGGTCGCTTAGCGGACGCTCCTGAGCTGCGGTTTCTTTCATTTTGGAGCCTCTCCGGGGGTCCCGGAGGCGCTTCCTGGCTAGATCACGTTTTGACAAAAGTTGATTGAAACTAGCCAGAAATATTGATTTCCGATCACTTGTGGTGAAGTATGTCACACGAGGGTGGCGCTGCTTCGGGCGCCTTCCAGCCGATCCGAAATCAAGGCACGGGCGCCGTCCGGATCGGTCCTACGAGTCCCTGGAGGGTTTTAGGATGAACGTTCAGCAGTCCTTCGCACGCCGTGGTTTCCTTCGCGGTGCGCTTGCCACCGCCGTGCTGGCCCCAATGGGCGGAGCCCTGGCCTCCTGCGCGTCGGGCGGCGGCACTACCACGGGTCCAACCGGCACGGTCTCCGATGCCAACCCGTTCGGCGTACCGGATAACTCCACCGTTGACGCCGTGATCTTCAAGGGCGGCTACGGCATCGACTACGTCGATTTCGCGGGCAGCCTCTTCAACAAGAACCACCAAGGATCCACCGCCAAGATCAGCCCTTCGACGGCGATCTCCACGGAGCTGCAGCCGCGCTTCGCCGGCGGCAACCCGCCGGACCTCGTGGACAACTCCGGTGCCCAGTCCATCGGCATCAGCACCATCCTGGACCAGCTGGAAGACCTGCAGCCTGTGGTGGATGCCAAGAACCTCGAAGGCACTCCGATCAAGGACACCCTGTACGAAGGTGTGCTTACCCCCGGCACCTTCAACGGCAAACTGGTGGCCATCAACTATGTGCTCACCCTCTTCGGTGTCTGGTACTCCGCTACCCTCTTCGAAGCCAACGGCTGGACGCCGCCGAAGACGTGGGACGAAGCCTTCGAGCTCGGCGAGAAGGCCAAGGCCAAGGGCAAGTACCTGTTCCTCTGGGGCAAGGAAGCCGCGAGCTACTACCTTGAGCTGGCGCTGTCCTCGGCCATCAAGGAAGGTGGCGACGAGGTCCGGGTGGCCCTTGAAAACCTCAAGGAAGACAGCTGGAAGCACCCGGCCCTCACCAAGGTCTTCGAGGCGCTGGACAAGCACGTGAAGGCCGGCCACTTCAAGCCGGGCGGCTCGGGCACCGCCTTCACCGCGGCGCAGGCACAGTGGAGCAACGGCCAGGAGGCCCTGCTGTACCCCTCCGGTTCCTGGATCGAGAACGAGATGAAGGACCAGACCAAGGCCGACTTCAAGATGACCGGCGCCCCTGTGCCCACTGTCACCAGCAGCTCCAAGCTGGGCTACGAGGCACTGCACTCCGGCGGCGGCGAGCCCTTCATCGTCCCGTCCCAGGCCAAGAACAAAGCCGGCGGCAAGGAAATCCTGCGGATCATGCTTTCCAAGGATGCCGCTGCGAACTTCGCCAAGACCAAGCTGGCGCCCACGATCGTGAAGGGCACGGTTCCGGCGGACGGCTTCGGTTCCACCGCGCTCGTTTCGCAGACCAAGATGCTCGATGCCGCCGGCAAGAACGTGTTCAACTGGCAGTTCCTGGACCTCTATGGCATGAACAAGGACGTGCTGGTCGTCTGGAACGCCTTCCTTGACGGCAAGTCGAACGCCGCCAACCTGGCCAACGACATGCAGAAGATGTCGGACAAGATCCGCAACGACAGTTCCATCAAGAAGGTTGAAATCAAGTGAGCCTGCCTCCGCCAACCGCGGTACTGGAAGGCGGCCGTAAGGCCGCCATCCAGAGCCGCCGCAAGAACCTGACCTTTGACAAGGTTTCCTTTATGGTGGTGTTCCTCGGGATACCGCTGGCGATCTACCTGCTCTTTGTGATTTGGCCGTTCCTGCAGGCATTCGTCTATTCCCTGACGGACTGGTCCGGCTTCAGCCCCAACTACAAATTCGTCGGGCTGGACAATTATGCTCGGATTTTCACGGACGATCAGTTCCTGAAGGCCCTCAGCAACAACGTCATCCTGCTGATCGTGGTGCCGATCGTCACTGTGGTCCTGAGCCTCATCCTTGCCACGCTCGTCACGGTCGGCGGCAGCAGCAAGGGCCAGGTCAAGGGCCTGAAGAACTCAAGCTTCTACCGCGTCGTCTCCTTCTTCCCGTACACCATTCCTGCCGTCGCCATCGGCATCATGTGGGGCCAGATCTACGACCCCAGCGGCGGCCTGTTGAACGGTGCCTTGAACGCCCTTGGACTCAACTTCAAGGACTACGCGTGGCTGGGAAATACCAGCACGGCCATGGCATGTTCCATCTTTGTCATCATTTGGGGATTTGTCGGCTTCTACATGGTGCTTTTCATCGCCGGCATCAAGGGCATCCCTGCCGAGCTCTTCGAGGCCGCCCGCATTGACGGCGCAGGGCGTTTCCGCACGGCCGTGAGCATCACCATCCCGATGATCCGTGACAACATCCAGACCGCGTATGTCTACCTGGGCATTTTCGCCCTTGACGCCTTCGTCTACATGGCCTCGCTGTTCCCGAACGCAGGTGGTCCGGAGAACTCCACGCTGGTCATGTCCCAGCAGTTGTTCTTCACGGCGTTCCAGCGCGGCCAGTTCGGCATGGCGACCGCCATGGGCGTGGTCCTGGCTGCGGCGACCCTGTTGTTCTCCGGACTCGTGTTCCTGGTGAACAAACTCACCGGCGGATCCGAGGGAGGCCGACTGTGACTCTCCTGAAGCAAAAGACAACCCCGGTGGGCCACATCGAGCGTGAAGCCAAAAGCACTGCCGGCGACCGGGCGGTGGCTGCCACCTCGCACGTCGTCCTGGCCATCTGGTCAGCCATCGTGGTCCTTCCCTTGCTGTGGACCTTCATGTCCTCCTTCAAGAACTCCAACGAGATCTTTGCCTCGCCGTTCGGCCTGCCCGGAAGCTGGAAGCTGGACAACTACCTCAAGGCGTGGAACGAGGCAGGCATCGGTGCTGCCTTCATCAACTCGGTGATCGTGGTTGGCGTCTCGCTGGTGCTGGTCATGCTGCTGGGGTCCATGTGCGCTTACGTGCTGGCCCGCTTCAGCTTCCGGGGGAGCAGGGTCATCTACGTCCTGATGCTGGCCGGCCTGACCTTCCCGGTGTTCCTGGCCATGGTTCCGTTGTTCGGCGTCCTCAAGGGCATGGGGCTGCTCAACCAGTTGCCCGGCCTGATCATCACGTATGTGGCGTTTGCCTTGCCGTTCACCGTGTTTTTCCTGTTCGCGTTCTTCAAGAACCTGCCCGGTGAAATCGCCGAGGCCGCGGCGATCGACGGCGCCGGCGAATGGCGGACGTTCTTCCAGATCATGCTGCCGATGGCCCGGCCCGGCCTGGCGTCCGTGGCGATCTTCAACTTCCTGGGCCTGTGGAACCAGTTCCTCATCCCGGTGACCATCAACGCAGGCGGTCCAAAAGTCCTCTCGCAGGAACTCTTTGTCTTCGCCCAGCAGATGGGTTACGCGGTGGACTTCGGTGCGCTGTTCGCAGCCGTCACCGTCACCGTGATCCCGGTCCTGATCGCGTACATCCTGTTCCAGCGCCAGCTGCAGGGCTCGGTGTCGCAGGGCACCTCGCGCTAGCGCGGCTTCCTTAAACAGCGCGCGACGGCGGTTTCCACCTTCAGGTGGGGCCGCCGTCGTCGTCTTCCCGGCTGGGCCGGACCCGCCGCGGTGGCAGAATGGCCGCGGTGGCAGAATGGGAGCGAACTGTCAGTGCGGACGCCGGTCCGCGCTGCCGCGCGCCGGCCCGCCGAAGGAAAGGCCGCCCGTGATCTTCATTGTCGTCAAATTCAAGACCAAGCCCGAATGGTCCGGGCGCTGGCTCGACCTCGTGGCCGGCTTCACCGAGGCCACCCGCGCCGAGCCGGGCAACCTGTGGTTCGACTGGTCCCGCAGCGTGGACGACCCCAACGAGTTCGTGCTCGTGGAAGCCTTCAACGACGACGCCGCGGGCGACCACGTCAACAGCGAACACTTCAAGAAGGCCATGGCGGACATGCCGCAGGCCCTAGCCGAAACACCGCGGATCGTCAGCCGCCGGATCGACGGCGACGGCTGGGACCTGATGGGCGAACTCACCATCCCGTAGCCTGGCGGAGCCATAATGGCTCCATGTGGATCGGCTGGATCGAGTTCGACATCCTCCTCGGCGAAGTGCACAGCCTGAAGGAGAAACGCTCGCTGGTGCGGCCCGTAGTGGCCGAGCTGAAGCGCCGCTTCGAGGTGTCCGCCGCGGAGACGGGCCTCATGGACCAGCACCGGCGTGCCCTGATCGGGGCTGCGGTGGTGTCGCCGGACCATGGGCACCTCGTGGAAGTGCTCGACGCCGTCGAACGCCTGGTTGCCGGGCGCCCGGAACTCGAGTTGCTCAGCGCCCGCCGCCGCGACCTCCACAGCGAAGATTAGAGCAACGCGGGGTCACTTGCGGCCCGTCCCGATGGGAAACATGGACCGTAAGTGACCCCGCGTTGGGGGCTGAGGCTAGCCGAAGTACTTCGGCAGTGTGCCTTCGTGCGCTTCACGGAGGGCGTCCAGGGACAGGGTCTCCACGCCGTTGATCTCCAGTGCGTTGGATGCTGCGTCCACCACGCCGATGCGCAGGTGTGCGAAGCCGCGCGCGGTGCACATGTCCTTGAAGCGGACCTCCTCGGAACGCGGCACGGACACGATGGCCCGGGCCTGGGACTCGGAGAACAGCGCCGTGAACAGGTCCACGCCGTCGCGCTCGAGCAGTTCCTCCAGGGCGATCCGGGCGCCGACGCCGTAACGCAGCGATGACTCCACGAGGGCTGCTGCGAGGCCGCCTTCGGAGAGGTCGTGCGCGGAGTCCACCATGCCGTCGCGGCTGGCGTTGATCAGGATCTCACCCAGCTGGCGCTCGGCGGTAAGGTCCACCTTGGGCGGCAGGCCGCCGAGGTGGCCACGCAGCTTGGCCCATTCCGAACCGTCCAGTTCATTCGCCGTGGTGCCCAGCAGGTAGATGGCCTGGCCGTCTTCCTTCCAGCCCGACGGCGTGCGGCGTGCGACGTCGTCGAGCTTGCCGAGCACCGCCACCACGGGGGAGGGGTGGATCGGCGTGGTGCCGGTCTGGTTGTACAGCGAGACGTTGCCGCCGGTGACCGGGACGCCCAGCTCCATGCAGGCGTCGGACAGGCCGCGGATGGACTCGGCGAGCTGCCACATGACATCCGGATCCTCGGGGGAGCCGAAGTTCAGGCAGTCGGACACGGCCATCGGCACGGCACCGGAGGTGGCCACGTTGCGGTAGGCCTCGGCCAGAGCCAGCTGGGCGCCGTTGTACGGGTCCAGGTAGGTGTAGCGGCCGTTGGCGTCGGTGGCGAGGGCAACGCCCAGGCCGGTTTCCTCATCCACGCGCACCACGCCGGCGTCGTCCGGGAACGCCATGGCGGTGTTGCCGCCCACGTAGCGGTCGTACTGCTTGGTGATCCAGGACTTGTCGCACATGTTCGGCGACGCGACCAGCTCGGTGACGGCGGCAGCCAGCTCCGCGGGGGCGGCGGGGCGGCCGGCGTCCTGCACGGAACCGGTGAAGGTGTCCGCCTGCAGGGCGTCCTGCCAGGCCGGGCGGGCGTAGGGGCGGTCGTAGACCGGACCGTCGTGGGCGACGGTGCGCGGATCGACGTCGACGATGACCTCGCCTTCCCAGGTGATGATGAGGCGGCCGGTGTCGGTCACCTCGCCCAGCCAGGCGTACTCCACGGCCCACTTGTCCATCACGGCTTCGAACGCTTCCACGTTCTCCGGGGTGACCACGGCCATCATGCGTTCCTGGGACTCGGACATCAGGATTTCGCCCGGGGTCAGTGTGGGGTCGCGGAGGAGCACGTCGGTCAGCTCCACCTGCATGCCGCCGTCGCCGTTGGAGGCGAGTTCGGACGTGGCGCAGGAGATGCCGGCCGCGCCGAGGTCCTGGATGCCTTCAACCAGGGAGCCCTTGAAGAGCTCGAGGCAGCACTCGATGAGGACCTTCTCGGCGAAGGGGTCGCCCACCTGGACGGCGGGGCGCTTGGACGGCTTGGTGTCGTCGAAGGACTCGGAGGCCAGCACCGAGGCGCCGCCGATGCCGTCGCCGCCGGTGCGCGCACCGAACAGGACCACCTTGTTGCCCTTGCCGGAGGCGTTGGCCAGGCGGATGTCCTCGTGGCGCATGACGCCAACTGCGAGGGCGTTGACCAGCGGGTTGCCCTGGTAGACGGCGTCGAACACCATCTCGCCGCCGATGTTCGGCAGGCCCAGGGAGTTGCCGTAGCCGCCGATGCCGGCCACGGCGCCGTGCATGACGCGGGCGGTGTCCGGGTGGTCGATTTCGCCGAAGCGCAGCGGGTCCATCACGGCCACCGGGCGGGCGCCCATGGAGATGATGTCGCGGACGATGCCGCCGATGCCGGTTGCGGCGCCCTGATACGGCTCAACGAACGACGGCGAGTTGTGGGATTCGATCTTGAAGGTCACGGCCCAGCCGTCCCCCAGGTTGGTGACGCCGGCGTTTTCGCCGATGCCCACCAGCATGTCCTTCTTCATTTCCTCGGTGACCTTCTGGCCGAACTGGCGCAGGTGGTTCTTGGAGGACTTGTAGGAGCAGTGCTCGCTCCACATCACGGAGTACATGGCCAGCTCGGCGCCGGTGGGGCGGCGGCCCAGGACCTTGACGATCTCCTCGAACTCGTTCTGCTTCAGGCCGAGCTCGGCCCAGGGGAGTTCGGTGTCCGGAGTGTTCGCAGCGTTCTCGACGGTGTCGATGTTGAACTTCTTGTTGGTCTCCGTGGTCACTTGGCGCCTCCCACAATCTTGTTCAAAACGGAGGTGAAGAAGCCCAGGCCGTCGGTGCCGGAGTTGGACTCCGGGCCGAAGCCGGGCTCAACCGCGTGCTCGGGGTGCGGCATGAGGCCCACCACGTTGCCGGCGGCGTTGGTGATGCCGGCGATGTCGCGGCGGGAGCCGTTCGGGTTGAAGCCCACGTAGCGGAACGCGACGCGGCCCTCGGCCTCAAGGGCGTCGAGGGTCTTGTCGTCGGCGATGTACTGGCCGTCCTGGTTCTTGAGCGGAACCAGGATCTCCTGGCCGGCCTCGTAGTCGGCGGTCCAGGCGGTGGTGTTGTTCTCAACGCGCAGCACCTGGTCCCGGCAGAGGAACTTCAGGTGGTCGTTCTTGATCATCGAACCGGGCAGCAGATGCGACTCGGTGAGGATCTGGAAACCGTTGCAGATGCCCAGCACCGGCAGCTTGGCGTCCGAGTTGGCAGCGTCGATGATCTTGGACATCAGCGGAGCGAAACGGGAAATGGCGCCGGCGCGCAGGTAGTCGCCGTAGGAGAAGCCGCCCGGGATCACCACGGCGTCGACGTCGGCCAGTTCCGTGTCGGCGTGCCAGAGCGCGACGGCGGTGCCGCCTGCGAGGCGGACCGCACGGGCGGCGTCGCGGTCGTCAAGGGTACCGGGGAACGTGACCACGCCGATCCTGGCGCCGTTCAACCGGGATTCGGCGGCCACGGGGGCTTCGCCGATCAGGGGAAGTTCAGTCATGTCAGGCCTCGACGACCTCGACGTTGACAACGTCTTCGATGACCGGGTTGGAGAGCAGGGTCTCCGCTGCCTCGCGGGCCTGGGCGAGGATGGCGTCGGTCACCTCGCCGTCGACGGTCAGTTCGAAGCGCTTGCCCTGGCGGACTGCGCTAAAGCTGGTGAAGCCGAGGCGGGGCAGTGCTCCTACGATCGCCTTCCCCTGCGGGTCCAGAATCTCGGGCTTGGGCATGACGTCGACGACGATCCGGGGCATCCGGTAACTCCTGTGCGTGAGCGTTGGTTGAACCTTGTCAAAGGCTGCCGCGGAGTGGTGCCGTCTCACGCCGAACCGCGCACAAACAGCGTCCAAGAGGGTGTCCGGCCACGGTGTTTGGTGCAGCGTCTTACGGATAAGGGGCGCTCCGCGAGCTTGCACGCCCATTCTACCGGCCAGAAGGCCCATACCCTATTTGTGCGGCTGCAGGGTGGGCCCACTGCGGCGAGGGGCCCCGGCCTGAGGTATGAAGGCCGGGGAACCGCAGGGGAATAGGATGTCCGCATGGCAGGGAACGTGAAGTCCATGGTGTTGCCGGTGGTGGCTGCGGCGGTGTTTGCCGGCCTGGGCAGGATGGTGATCCAGCGGATCAAACTGGACCGGGCAGCGCGTGAAAACCACACTGTTGCCCTCCTCGATGCGGCCGCCCGGGCGCGGATCAGCGCGGCCCTGCGAGGAGCCGCCCAACCGCCCGCTCCGGTGACGGAATAGGTGACGGAATAGTGCACGTACAAATGCGCTAATCCTGCGGGTGAAAGTCCGGAAAACGGGCGTAGCTTTGGATCCATGCCGGGTCATTTCCCGAACTGAAGCTAGTTACCGAGCCAGGAGGAACCATGACTGAACATGTTGCCGAAGTCTCCGCCTGCAGCGTTGGCAGCTGTGGATTCAACCATGACGGCTGTACCGCATTTGGAATCACCATCGGCGGCACGGCGGACCACGCGTCCTGCGCTACGTTCATCGACACCACGGCCATGGGCGGCCTTCCCAAGGTCTTGGCCCACGTCGGTGCCTGCCAGCGCAGTGAATGCATCCACAACAACCACCTGATGTGCGAGGCGCATGATGTGAGGGTCGGTCCGGGCGCCGAAGCCGCGGACTGCCTCACGTACCAGCACGCCTGACGCACCCTGAACGACCAACGGGTACGCTCCACACGGAGCGTGCCCGTTTTTCATGCCGGAGGACCCCCGAGCCCGGCGTATGACAAGCGTGAAATCAGATTTTGCGCCCTATGTCATATTCAGCTATCGCTCTGTACTGTATGAAGCGATTGCTTCCGAGCGGTTGACAGGAACTGTCAACCGGGCAGCATTCCAAGTTGGCAGCATTCCCAGTTGATTGATCCCGGCGCGACCGCCCGGATCGCCTGTAGAAAGGTGCAATCACTCGTGAAATCAAGAGGAAAGAGCTTCGTCGGAAGCGGGGGCCTTCGAAGAGCTGCGGCACTGGCCGTGGGCGTACCGGTGTTGCTGTCGTCAATGGCGCTGGCACCGGCACAGGCCGCCCCGGCCCAGGGAAGCAGCAGCGCCGCCACGATCAAGAAGAACCTTGATCCGCAGGCGTACAAGGATGGCCGCTACATCGTGGTGCTCGCGGAGAAACCGGCAGCCACCTACGACGGCGGCACCCCTGGCTTTGCGGCCACCAAGCCGACGGCCGGCAAGAAGCTGGATGTCCGCAGGAACGAAGTCCAGAGCTATCAGGCGCACTTGAAGCAGCAGCAGCGCGAAGTGGCCGCCCAGGAGAATGTCAGCATCAAGCGTGACTTCACCTCGGCGCTCAACGGATTCAGCGCCACCCTCACGGCGGAGCAGGCCGTCAACCTCGCAAAGAACCCCAAGGTCCTCCTGGTTGCCCCGGACACGCAGCGCGCGCCCGACTACTCCACCACCGACTTCCTGAAGCTCAGCGGTTCCGGCGGACTCTGGGACACCCGTTTCGGCGGCAAGGACAAAGCCGGCGCAGGCACCGTGGTGGGTGTGATCGACACCGGCTACACGCCGTCGAGCGCTTTCTTCGCGGGCGAGCCCGTGCAGCCGCTCGCCGGCAACCCCCAGGTGGGCGTCCCGTACCGCACGGACGACGGCAAGATCGCCATGCTGAAGGCCGATGGCGACACCTTCGTGGGCGAATGCCAGTCCGGTCAGGACTTTGACGGCACCGCGTGCAATTCCAAAGTCCTCAGCACCCACTACTTCGCCGATGCCTTCCTCGAGACTGTTCCGCCGGCGCACCGCGCCCCGGAGGAACGCATCTCCCCGGTGGATGTTGCCAGCCACGGCACCCACACCGCCAGCACTGCTGCCGGCAACTCCGACGTCGAAGCCACCGTGGACGGCCGCAGCTTCGGCATCACCAGCGGCGTGGCCCCGGCCGCGAAGCTCTCCATCTACAAGGTCTGCTGGGAAGACGATGACCCCAATACGGGCGGCTGCTATGGTTCGGCCTCGGTTGACGCCATAGACCAGGCCATCGCCGACGGCGTCGACGTGCTGAACTACTCCATCTCCGGTTCCACGGACACCACCACCGATCCGGTGTCCCTGGCCTTCCTCTCCGCAGCCTCGGCCGGCATCTTCGTGGCCGTGTCCGCGGGCAACTCCGGCCCCACCGCCGGTACCGTCAACCACGGCGCGCCCTGGCTCACCACCGTGGCCGCCAGCAGCTTCTCGCAGGAACTGCAGGGCACTGTGGAATTCTCCGACGGCAGCAAGTACCGCGGCGCCAGCATCATGAACGCCGAAGTGCACGACGCCGGAGTGGTCCTTTCCGCCAATGTCGCCTCCGGCACGGGCAACGCAGCCATCTGCGCACCGGGTTCGCTGGATCCTGCGAAGATCGCCGGCAAGGTAGTTGTGTGCGACCGAGGCGTGGTTGACCGGGTGGCCAAGAGCGCCGAGGTCAAGCGCGGCGGTGGCGTAGGCATGATCCTGGTGAACCTTGCCAGCTCCTCCCTGGACACGGACAAGCACTCCGTCCCCACCGTCCACGTGAACCCGCCGGCCACCGCCGAAATCAAGCAGAAGGTCGCGGCGAACCCGGCCATCACCGTCTCCCTGATCGACCACGACACCACCGGCCTGCCCCTCGAGGCGCAGCCGCAGATCGCCGGCTTCTCCTCGCGCGGCCCGCTCGCTGCCAGCAACTCGGACCTGCTGAAGCCGGACGTCGCCGCCCCCGGCGTCGCCGTCCTGGCCGGCGTCTCGCCGATCGGCACCGGCGGTGACACCTTCGGGTTCCTCTCCGGCACCTCGATGGCGTCCCCGCACATTGCAGGTTTCGGGGCCCTTATCCTCGGCAAGAACCCCACGTGGTCCCCGGCCACCGTGAAGTCGGCCATGATGACCACGGCAATGGACGTGGTCAACGCTGACGGCAGCAAGAACACGGACGTCTTCGCCACCGGCGCCGGCCACATCAACGCCGCCCGCGTGCTGGATCCGGGCCTGGTGTACGACGCCGGGATCGAGGACTACCTGAAGTTCATCCAGGGCACCGGCGTGGACCTGGGCATCCCGGGCCTCGGCAGCACCCCGGCACGGAACATGAACCTTCCGTCCTTCGCCCTGGGCAACCTGGCCGGCAAGGTCGAGGTCACCCGCACCCTGACCGCGCTCACCCCGGGCCTGTACCGGGCCAGCGCCAGCGTCCCGGGGATCGACGTGAAGATCACGCCCTCTGTGCTGAACTTCGACGCCGTCGGCCAGAAGAAGTCCTTCAAGGTCAGCTTCGAGAACAAGAACGCGGCCTTGGCCAAGTTCGCCATGGGCTCCCTGAAGTGGGAAGGCGCCGGCAAGTCGGTCGTTTCCCCGGTGGCCGTCCGTCCGCAGTCCGTCATCGCCGGCAAGGACCTCACCTTCACCTCTGACCAGGCCAACGGTTCCGCCGCGATCGGCATCCTCTCGGGCACCGATTCGCCGACGGCGGTGACCCTGGACGGCCTGTCCAAGGCGAAGTCTTCGGCCACTGAACTGGTGCCCGGCCCGGCAGCGTTTGCGAACAACGCCTCCAACGCCCTCGTGGACGCCGAGGTCGGTGAAGGTGCGGCCCTGGCCAAGTTCTCGGTGATTTCCACCGACAACACCGCGGACTTCGACATGTATGTGGTTACCCCGTCCGGTGAACTGCTGAGCGCCGCCACGGGCAGCGCCAGTGAGTCCCTCTCCATCGAATCCCCGGAGCCTGGGACGTACACCATCCTGGTCAACCTGTTCGCGAGCCAGGACAACCGGCCCACCAAGGCCAGCGTCGATGCCGCCATCCTGGGCAGCAACGAAGGCAACGCCACGGTGACGCCGAATCCGATCCAACTCAAGAACGGCAAGAAGGGCCAGATCACCCTGGGCTGGAACGGCCTTGAACCGGGCTCCTACATCGGCCGGCTGGGCTTCGCGGGAACCAGCTCCCCGACGTTCGTCACCGTGATCATCTCGTCCAACGGTGCGGTGGCAGTCGCCCCCGCACAGCCGACGAGCGACGGCGCCCCGGCCCAGCAGAAACTGCAGAAGGAGGACCGCCAGCTCCCGGGCAATGCGGGCTGACGACTCTTCCTGAATAACAAGAGAGCAGCGGCCGGCGGGGAACCCGCCGGCCGCTGCTTTTCCGCGTCCGGGACGGAACCGGTGCCTGCGCCCGTCACGAGAACCTCATGCGTATCGCTGGCCACATGCTCTTGCCGCAGGGTGCCCGCCGGGTGTCGAATCGGTGTAAACGCCCGGCGGCAGCTCCAGGAGGCACCGATGTCGGTAAAGAGTGGAAGCGGACAGAGCAAGGGAAACATCCAGGCCAAGGAGCGCAGCGACGCCGCGGCCGGGCTTGCCGTGGAACAGCCTGGCATGATCCGCAACATCGCACTCGTAGGGCACTCCGGCGCGGGCAAGACCATGCTCGTCGAGGCGCTGCTCGCCGCCACCGGCGTGATCTCCCGCATGGGATCGATCGTGGACGGGACCACGGTGGGCGATTCGGACCCTGCCGCCGTGCACCAACAGCGCTCCGTGGGGCTGTCTGTGGTGCCGGTCCTCCTCGACGGGGTGAAGGTGAACCTGATCGACACCCCCGGCTACGCCGACTTCACCGGCGACCTGCGGGCGGGCCTCCGGGCTGCGGATTCGGCCCTGTTCGTCGTGTCCGCGGTCGACGGCGTCGACGCCACGACCGTGGCGCTCTGGCAGGAATGCGAACGGACCGGGACGCCGCGCGCTGTGGCAATCAGCCGCCTGGACCACCCGCGCGCGGACTATGACGCCGCCGTCGCCGCCTGCCGGGAAGCGTTCGGCGAGTCGGTGCTTCCGCTGCAGGTGCCGCTCCGGGACGGCAGCGAGATCACCGGGCTGCTGGACCTGCTGAGCGGAACGGTCTCCGGAACCACCGACCACGGCGGGCAGGCGCCCAGGCGGGCGGCGGAACCTGCGGAACTCGCCGCCGTCGACGGTTCCCGGGCCGAACTGATCGAAGGCGTCATCGCCGAAAGCGAGGACGAAACCCTCATGGACCGCTACCTCGGCGGCGAGGAGATCGCCCTCGAAACCCTGCTGGCGGACCTGGAAACAGCCGTCGCCCGGGGCTCTTTCTTCCCGGTGCTCGCCGTGGCCGCCGGTACCGGGCTCGGCCTGGCCGAACTCCTGGACCTGCTGCACCGGGCGTTTCCCTCGCCCCTGGAACGCGAGGTTCCGGAGACCACCGGCCTGGACGGTACCCCGCGCAAACGGCTCGGCTGCGACCCGGACGGCCCGCTGCTCGCCGAGGTGGTGCGGACCAGCGTGGATTCCTTCCTCGGCAAAGTGTGCCTGGTGCGGGTGTTCTCCGGGACCCTGCGGGAGGACACCGCCGTGCACGTGGGCGGCAGGGGATTGTCGGAGCGCGGCCACCCGGACCACGACGCCGACGAACGCGCCAGCCACCTGTACTCGCCGTGGGGTCCCGCGCTGCGGGCGGTGCCGTTCAGCGTGGCCGGGGACATCTGCGCGCTCAGCAAGGTGGCCACCGCCGAAACCGGGGACGCCGTGTCCGCCAAGGACGATCCGCTGCTGATCAAGGTCTGGGACATGCCCGAACCCCTGCTGCCGCTGGCGGTCGAAGCCGCGGCCCGCAGCGACGAGGACGCGCTCGCCAAAGGCCTGGCGAAGGTGGCCGCCGGGGACCCCGCGCTCCGGGTGGAACGGAACTCCGAGACCCACCAGCTGGTGCTGTGGTGTACCGGGCAGGCGCATGCCGACGTCGTCCTGGACCGGCTGCGCGAGCAGGGCGTGAAGCTGCAGACCGTGGACGTCATCACCCCGCTGCGCGAAACCTTCGCCGTCCCCGCAAGCGGTCACGGCAGGTACGTGAAGCAGTCCGGCGGGCACGGCCAGTTCGCCATCTGCGACATCGACGTCGAACCCCTCGAACGCGGTGGCGGCTTCGAATTCGTCGACAAGGTAGTGGGCGGTGTGATCCCGGGCCCATTCATCACGTCCGTGGAGAAGGGCGTGCGGGCGCAGATGCAGAAGGGCGTGGCCGAGGGCTTCCCGGTGGTGGACATCCGGGTCACCCTGCACGGCGGCAAGACCCACAGCGTGGACTCCTCCGACGCCGCATTCCAGGCCGCCGGGGCGCTTGCCTTGCGGGAAGCAGCCGCGGCCGGGCGGATCCAGCTCCTGGAGCCGGTCTCCTCCGTGGTGATCCGGGTGCCCGACGACTACGTCGGCTCGGTCATGAGCGACCTCTCGGCCCGCCGCGGCCGCATGACAGGGACGTCGTCCGGGGACGGCAACACCGAAATCACCGCCGAGGTCCCGGACCAGGAGCTGCTCCGCTACGCCCTCGAGTTGCGGGCACTGACTGCCGGCGGCGGCAGCTTCCGGCGCAGCTACCTGCGGCACGACCCGGTGCCCTGACAGCAGCAGCTGGCTCAGATCTCGCCGGTGGACCCCGTGACGCCGCCCAGCAGTGGCGCCATGCTGCGCCACTTCGCGATCTCGCAGCCGTCCGTGCGGCTGAAATGGCAGTCCACCGGCCGGTCCTGGAAGGTTCCGGTGACGGTGGCCGTCTGCGGTCCGCCGTAGATCTGGGTGCAGCGGCGATCCGGCCGGGGCATCGGGAAGAAGACCTCTTCGCCGTACTGCTCGACGGCGGCCAGCGCCGCCCGCGGGTCCGGCACCGTGGATCCTGCGGCCGGTTCGCCGTCGGCGGCAAGCAGCACGAACACCTGTTCCACGGCGCCGGGTGCCTCCACCAGCGTCACGGTCAGTTCGACGTCGTACGCGCTCATGGTTTCCCTTCCTCCGGGTCTTCTGCGGCATTGAGCAGATCCAGCAACGGCCGCAGTTCAGCCAGCAGACGGCCCCGCAACGACTGGGCCTCGGCGGCGAAGGCCCGCTGCTGCCCGACGTATTCGTTCTTGCCCTCGGGCGTCTCGATCCGGATGGCCGGGTATCCCCATTCGCTGAGCTCGTAGGGGGAGGCCTGCATGTCCATGGCCCGGATCCGCCACGACAACTCGAAACAGTCCATCACCAGCTCGCTGGGCAACGCCGGCACCAGCTTGTAGGCCCATTTGTAGAGGTCCATGTTGGCGTGCAGGCAGCCGGGCTGTTCCATGAGGCGCTGGTTCTCGCGGGTGGGCGTGATCTCGTTCAGCGGTACGGCATCCGGGGTGTAGAAGCGGAAGGCGTCGAAGTGCGAGCAGCGGATCCGGTTTTCTTCCACCACGGCGTCCGTTCGTTCCGGGCCCAGGCGCAGCGTGAGGTACTCGTGACGGAGGCTGAACTTGTCCTGGCGATAGACCATGGCCCATTCATGGAGCCCGAAACACGCGAACTGGGCCGGCCGGGCCGAGGTCCCGGACAGGATGATGGCGGCGAAGCGGAGGGCCTCGGCGCGGTCGGCAACAAAGCGGCCGCGGTCGAAGGTGACCGCCGTGCTTTCCGCCGGCAGGCCAACGGCCCTCAGCCCGGCGTCGTCGAGCAGCGTGTAGTACTTCCAGTCCGCGCGTTCGGCGGCGCGCCGGCCGTGCAGCACCGTGCCCTCGCCCGGATGCCAGCGCAGCAGCTGGCCCGGTTTCTGCGTGTAGTAGGTGAAAAGGAAGTCCTCCACCGGGTGCTTCCTGCCGGCTGAACGGCGCTCCAAGTAGGGGCCCGCGTAGCGCCCGACACGTTCGTGATGGGCCGCTTCGAGGGGGAGCCATTGCTCCTCCGGAAGCAGCCGCAGCTTACTCGCCAACGCCACTGGAACCGAGCACCGCCTTGGCGCCGTCCCAGGCCGCGATCTCGCAGCTGTCGGTGAGCTTGTAGGAGGTCTCGACCCCGACGCCGTCCACGGCGCCCGTGACCAGTGCGGTCTTCGGGCCGCCGTACTGCAGGTCGCAGGCCTGGTTCGTAGGCCGAGGGACCCGCGTGAGCAGCGCCGGGTTCGCCTTCAGGGACGCGCAGGCCGCAGCGGCGTCCGGATGCTTGCTTTCGGCGGCGGGCACTCCGCCCTGGCACACCAGGGTGTAGCTGGTGGGGTCGGCGCCCGGGGAGGGCGTGATGAGGATCGAGAGCTCGGCGTCGCCATTGCCCGGGCTGGCGGGAATGGCCGACGGAGGTGCCGGGACCGGTTTGCTGCCGGAGGACGCGGTCTCGTCCGGGAGCAGTCCGCTGGAGCTTGGCGCAGTAGGACTCGCGTCCGGTGGCGTGCTCGAGGGTGCGGTCGTGGTGCTTGAGGTGGCGGGAGTATTGCCGCCGGTTCCCGGCGAGCAGGCGGCCAGCCCGACGACGGCTCCTCCGACGGCGGCGAGGGCCAGGGCGGTGCGTAAGATTCGCGATCGCATGCGGGGCTCCTTGCTTTCTGCCATTTTATCCCGGTGCTTAGCCTGGGTGCCCGGCCTGCATCGGCTCGGGTGCCGGGCGCTGCGTGGCGGCGATCAGCCCGGTCATGGCCGAGTGGAGTTCGGCGACTTCCTCCCTGCTCAGGCCGAGCCGCTCCATGATGGTGCCGGGCACCGCCGTCGCCTGTTCCCGGAGCGCGGCCCCCGCGTCGGTGAGGGTCACCGCGAGGGCGCGTTCGTTGCCGGGGACACGTTCGCGGGTCAGCAGGCCGGCCTCTTCCAGGCGTCGCAGGATGGGGGAGAGGGTGGCGGGTTCGTGCAGGAGGGCGTCGCTGATGTCCTTGAGGGTCCGCGGGCTGCGCTCCCAGAGGGCCAGCATCACCAGGTACTGCGGGTGGGTCAGGCCCATGCGTTCGAGGACCGGTTTGTAGATACCCACCACGCTGCGCGAAGCGACCGTGAGGGCGAAGCAGAGTTGGCGTTCGAGGAGGAGATCGTCCTCGGCAGGCGTGGACATGTTCCTCCTTGCTCGGGCCGGACTTACCGCTCCAGCTTATCTCGTCGCACTAATTATTAGTGCACTAACTATTACTGTACTCTGGGACTACAAAGAACCCCACGGAGGGAGCAATAGTGGCCAAGGAATCATTCGCCCAGCGGTTCATGCGCGCAACCGGACGGCTGCGCGTTGTATTCGGTCCGGCGCACAGCAGCGCGCTGGACCACGAAATGACCGAGGCCAACAGGATCCTGCTGCGCCAACGCCAGGCCGAAACCCTGCAGTGGGAAACCAAGCACCGTGCCGACGGCAGCAGCTACGTGGTGCCCAGGAACCCCGAGGACAAGTCCCTGCGCTGATCTTCGGCGTCCCCCGGAACGGGACCCTGCCCGCCCGATTCCGGGGCGCCGGGCGTATCATTGACTCACTTGAACCACTCGGGAACGGCATGCTTGCCGGACCCCGTTGCGGGGAAGGAGGTGGGATGTTGTGGGACGTGTGCTGGACAGTTTCATGCATGTGACGGCGCGTCTGCAGTCTGTGTTCGGGCCCGCTACCCAGGGCGATACCGATGCACCCGTGGTTCACAAGCACGACGACTTCGAGCAGGCTTCGGAAGAAGACCTGACGCACTTCGTGGTTGAAACCGATGCCGAGGGCAAGCACTACGCGGTGCGTGATGACCCCGGGCCGACAACCACCGACTACGGCTAAACCGGCAGGCTGCCGCAGGGAAAACAAAAGGACCGAAGCGCAAGCTGAACTGCTCCCCGAAAGTTGGACTGAGAAACCAGTTCTGACTTTCGGGGAGCAGTCCGTTGTCCGAGGAGTAGCGCGAGGCCGCGGTAGCGTTGTTTGAAACGGGCTGGGGTGCTCGGGCGGTAGCAACCCGACTCGGAGTAGGCGGTTGCTGCCGCGCCGCGGCTGGCCGCGACTAGCGCGCTTGATCGGCAGTGTCTCCCGGGGTGGGGCGTCGAAGGGCTTCCCAGGCGGCGTCGGCGAGGACTCGTTCGGCGTCGGCGAGGTGTGCGGCCAGGGCGCCGGCATCCGGTGCGTCGACGTGCTCGGCGGGGTCGATGGCGGCCCGAACGAGCTGCTCGGCCGGCCCGAGCCAGAGCGCAAGGCTATGCGCGTGCGGCAGCGCTCGTAGTTCCCCGGCCGCGGCGCGTTCGTCGAGCCAGCCCGTGAGCCGACCGTAATAGGCCTGCTTGAGCCGGGCTTCTTCGCCTTCGGCGATCTCGGCGACGTTGGACTCGCGGCACTGATGCAGGTAGCCCATGGCGCGCGGATCAGCCCCGGCCCACCGGAGGTAGGCCACCACCATCCCGCGGACCGCGTCCTCGGTGCGTGCGTGGCGATCGAGCTCGACGAGCAGATCGCCCTGGAAACGCTGCAGGTGTTCCAGATAGACGGTGGCAGCAAGGTCGAGCTTGTCGCGGAAGTGGTGGTAGAAGCTGCCCACGCTCACGCCGGCCGTGGCCAGGATGTCTTCCACCCGCGTCGCCGCCACGCCCCGGTCGAGGAACAGCTCGATCGCCGCGGACGCAATGTCGGCGCGGCTCGAGCCACGCCGGGCCCGATGGCCGGTGCTGCTGGCAGTGGGACTCTTGGTCATTGGTCCATCCTAGCCGGAGTAGAACAATCCTCGGTATCTGTGCTAGAACTTTCCTCTAGAGGTTTCATCGGTTGATCCGGAAGGGCGAGCGTTATGGCGGAGTACGACGTGGTAGTGGTCGGTGGCGGGGTGGCTGGGTTGTCCGCAGCGCTGATGTTGGGGCGGTCCCGACGGCGGGTGGTGGTCGTCGATGCCGGCGAACCACGCAACGCCCCGGCGGCGCACCTGCACGGCTTCTTGTCCCGCGACGGCATGGACCCGGCCGAGCTGCTGGCTACGGCCAGGCGAGAGGTCGCCGGCTACGGCGGGGAGCTACTGGCGGGCCGAGCGGTCGGCATCGACCGCCTCGACGGGGCGCGGTTCGCCGTGCGCCTGGCCGAGGGCGGGCGGCTGGACGCACGCGCGGTGGTGGTAGCCACGGGGCTTCGCGATGAGCTCCCCGAAATCCCGGGCCTGCGCCAGCGGTGGGGCCAGGATGTGCAATTTTGCCCGTACTGCCACGGCTACGAGGTACAGGACAGCGCGCTGGGAGTGATCGGAGGGGAGGACCGTCCGTTCAGCCTGCGCCAGGCGCAGCTGATCGGGCAGTGGTCCGACGATGTGGTGTTCTTTCCCCACCGGATCGACCTGGAGGCCCACGAGCGGGAGCAGTTGGTCGCCCGCGGCGTGCGGATCGTCGATGGCGAAGTGACGCGGATCGTGTCCGACGAGACCGGCGTCCGCGGTGTCGAGCTCGCCGACGGTCCGATGGTCAGCCGCACGGCGCTGTTCATTAGCCCACGCTTCGTACCGTCCGACGAGCTGCTGACCGCCCTGGGCTGCGAAGTCAATGACGAGGGCTGGGTCGCCACCGATCGCACCGGTCGCACCAGCATCGACGGCGTGTGGGCTCCCGGCAACGTCGTGGACCACACTGCCCAGCTGATCAACGCCGCTGCCGCCGGGTCCGCCGCCGGCATCGCGATCAACAACTATCTGGTCGCCGCCGACGTCGAAAAGGCTCTCAACGGCCACACCGGGCCAGTACCCGCCAACTGATCGTCGGATAGCCTTCGTCCTTCCGGACGCGGACGAACCCGGTGCGGACGGTGTCGACCTGAGCATAGGCGGCCCCGCACAGCGCACGACAACGGGGCGCCTCCTCCCGGATCGGGCGGGCAGCAGCGCTCAAGCATGCGGTCGAGGGCTAACCAGGGTCCGTCGACCACGAGCTTCGCGAGCACGGCGTCCGGATGCTGCTGGTCTTCGGCAACCAAGTCCGCAAGCTCAACCGGCTGGCCGGCGACCCGGCAGTAGACCCGGCGCCCCAGCAGACGCACATGTCCTTCGGCGCTCGGGAAGCTTGAGGTCGTCCTGGCCGCCCGGGCGGACCTGTGCGGCTATTTCAACCCAGGTTGAGCGCTGTCCAGGAGACCGGAGGCAGGGTGATTTCCACAACGCCATTACGCACCACCGCACTCTTATTCGGGTGCAGGCTGACGCGGTCCGGCTCGTCTAGGGTGTTCTTGGCGTAGACATCCGTGTCGGAGAGGGTTTGTGCATCCAGAACGATGACGCTTTCGAGGGCTGTCAGGTCGATGGTTACGGTTGCCTCCTCGGTCTGTGAGCGGTTGACGAGGAAGACCGAGGTTGTTGCCGCATCCGGGTCGAACGTGGCTACGGCGTCGATGAGCGGCACGGTTCCGTAGGCGTCAGTGCTGTAGGTGTCCGCATCCAGCCTCACGTCCAGGGCGATTCCCTTGGCCAGCCTGGAGGTCAGCGCGAAGGGGTAGAAGGTGGTCTGTTTCCATGCAGGTCCCCCTGGTTCGGTCATGATCGGGGCGATGACATTGACGAGTTGGGCCAGCGAAGCCGAGGTGACACGGTCGGCGTGCTTGAGCAGGGAGATCAGCAGGTTGCCGAAGACGACTGCATCGGCCACGGAGTATGCGTCTTCAAGAAGCCGTGGCGCCGTGGGCCAGTTGTCCAATCCTTCGAGTTTGTCTATGTTCTGGAACCGTTCCAGGTACCAGACGTTCCATTCATCGAAGGAAATGTTGATGGTCTTTGTGCTGCCGTTGACGGCTTTGACATGATCCGCCGTCGCTACCACGGATTCGATGAAGTGATCCATATCGGAGGCGGAGGCAAGGAATGAATCCAAGTCTCCGTTCTTCTCTTCGTAGTAGGCGTGGCAGGAAATGTAGTCGACGTCGTCGTAGGTATGGCTAAGGACAACCCGTTCCCATTCTCCGAATGTCGGCATATGGGCGCTGGATGAGCCACAGACCACGAGTTCGATGGAAGGGTCCAGCTGACGCATGGCCTTGGCCGTCTGCGAGGCGAGTTTGCCGTAGTCGGCCGCGGACCGGTGTCCCAGCTGCCACGGTCCGTCCATTTCGTTTCCGAGGCACCACATCTTCACGCCGTAGGGTTCCACGCGCCCATGCAAGGCGCGGCGATTGGAGAGTTCTGTTCCGGAGCGGATGTTTGAGTATTCCAACAAGTCCAGGGCTTCCAGGGTGCCGCGGGTGCCGAGGTTGACGGCAAGCATCAGTTCACTTCCCACCTTCTCCAACCAAGTGCTGAACTCATGCATGCCGACTTCATTGGTTTCGGTGGAGTGCCAGGCAAGGTCGAGGCGGCGAGGCCGCTGTTCCTTAGGTCCGACGCTGTCCTCCCAGCGGAACCCTGACACGAAGTTGCCGCCGGGGTAGCGGATCGTGGAGACTCCCAGTTCCTTGACGAGCTCGATGACGTCGGCGCGGAAACCGTCGGAATCCGCGCTGGGGTGGCCGGGCTCGTAGATGCCGTCGTAGACGCATCGCCCGAGGTGTTCAACGAACGAACCGAAGAGGCGGGGATTGACATCGCCGACGGCGAATTGCGGGTCGATGGTAAGGCGTGCGGAAACCATGGTCTGCTTTCGGGTAAAGGGGTGGCAGGTGTTTGTCTACGTGATGTGCGACGGAACCTTATTTGAGGCTGCCGAGGGACAGTCCGCCTTGCCAGTACTTTTGCAGGGTGAGGAATGCCACCACGAGGGGAATGATGGAGATGAAGGAGCCGACGATGATCAGGCTCCAGAGCGAATGGCCGCCGCCGTTGTTGGATGAGGCCAGTTGCTCCCAGAGCCCGATCCCGACAGTGAGGGGATAGAGCTTCTCCGTGGACAACATGGCCAGGGGCAGGAAGTAGTTGTTCCAGGTCCCGACGACGGAGAGTAGCAGGACAGTCACCAAGGCTGGACGAAGCAGGGGCAAGGAGACTTGGAAGAAGGTCCGCAGCTCCCCGGCTCCGTCGACCCTCGCGGCGTCGAGCAGTTCGTCGGGGACGGCTTCTGCCGTGTAGACGCGCATCAGGTAGACCCCGAAGGGGCTAAGCAACGAGGGCAGGATGACCGCCCATACCGTGTCGGTCAGTTTGAGGTTGGACATCAGGATAAATGTCGGTATCACGAGCGCGGTCATGGGGACCATCACGGCGCCCAGCAGCAATGCGAACGTCAGGTTCCGGCCCCGGAACTTGTACTTGGCGAAGCCGTAACCGGCCAGGACCGAGATTGCGGTGGCGCCCAATCCGCCGCTGAGCGCGTAAAGCAGGGAATTGCCCAGCCACTGCACATATTCCCCGCCGTTATAGGTGAAGAGGTCCTGGATGTTAGCGAACAAGTTGAAATTCTTGTCGAACCACATTGCGCCGGCCGAACCGGCGAAAAGCCCTTGGGCGTCTTTCGTGCTGGCAACGAAGAGCCACCAGATCGGAGCAAGGAAGTACAGGACCAGGACGCCCAGAAAGACATGAGCAACCAGGTTGCGGCGGGGCCGGTGCATCCGGGTGCCGGCCGGGACGACGGTTGTAACGGCGCTCATGAGAGGGTGCTCCCTTTCTTACGGGTGGCGAACATGAAGACGTATACAGCGATGAAGACGATGATGCCGAGGGAGAACGATATTGCAGAGGCGTAGTTGAACTGGGCGTAGCCGAAAGCGAGGTTGAAGGCGTAGATGTTCGGCGTGAAATCCGGGGTGATGCTTCCATTTGCTACCGGACCAAGGATCTGGGGTTCGGAGAAGAACTGAAGGGTTCCGATCAACGCAAAGATGAGGATCAGGACCAGTGCCGAAGAAACCAGGGGAACTTTGATGCGAAAAGCGACCTGCCATGCGGAAGCTCCGTCAATCCTGGCGGCCTCATAAAGCGAAGGGTCAATTCCCTGAAGCGCGGCATAGATGATGATCATGTAGTAGCCCGCCCACTGCCATGTCACGACGTTGAGCAGGCCATAGAAGACGTTGTCTTGACTGAGCAGGAAGGGTGCCGAGGCGTGGAACAGCGAAAATACCTGCTGCATCGGCCCAAACGTAGGACTGTAGAGAAACCCCCACATGAGGGCCCCGATGACCGCGGGGACCGCATATGGCAGGAAGATCATGAGCCGGGAGAACCTGGCCAGCCGGGTCGTAAGGTGGTCCAGCACGAGTGCCGCAGCCAGGGACACAGCCATTTGGACCGGTATGAGGACCATGGAGAATCGGACAACGAACCACACGCCTTTGAGGAACTGTGGGTCTGAGAATGCATGGAGGTAATTCTCCAAGCCGGTGAAGCGCGTGCCCGTCGCAAGGCCTTTCGTAAACAGGCTGAGGTACAGGGCGTAGGCCAGCGGCGCCAGCAGGAACGCGACGAAAACGATGCCGAAGGGTGCAATGAACAGCCATCCGGTCCGGGCACGTCGTGCATTCATCTTTTCGCTTCGGGAACGAACCGTGCGCTCGGGTGGTATCGGGGGAGTCGCTTGGTCGTTTGAGGAACCGTGCGGCAACGATGTCACCGTTGACCCGTGAACTGCCATGATCTGTCCTATTGCTTTCTATCGATAGGATCCGTCTTGTTCCCCAGCCCTTGCGGCCGGGGAACAGGACGGGCTGTTAGTTGACCGTGAAGCCTTGGCTCTTGGCGTAGTTCACCATGATTCCCTGCAGCTCGGTGGCTGCTTCGTCTCCGCTGATCTTGCCCGAATTGATCTTGACGGTCTCGGCCTGCAGTTGGGCGTAGTAGTACACGCTGAACGGGCTGTAGTTGAAGCCTTTGTAGGCGTTTTCGGCCGGGATGTAGATGTCCTTATTGGCGGTCTGTCCGCCAAAGAAGTCGACGGCGTTATTGGTGAACGCGTCCGACTTCAGCACGTTTTGGTTGAGCGGGAAGATCGTTTGGGTCTTCCAGCCATCCGTGAGCGAGGCGTCGTCGGCGTAGAGTCCCTTGGCGACTTCGGCGGCCAGCTTCTGGTCGCTGGCTTGTGAGGTGACGGCGAAGGTAGATCCTCCCCAGTTCACGGAGACGGGATTGCTGGGGTTCCATTGGGGAAGCGGTGCCACAGCGAACGTTCCCCTTTCCTTTCCCTTGCCTACGCCGGAACCGGTGAGGTAGCCCGGGGCCCAGGCCGCAGAAATGTATGTGGCGTATTTGCCGCCGACCATTCCTGAGATGTAGTCGGTGGTGAACTGGTCCTGGGTGCCGACGAGGCCTTTCTTCACCAGGCCTGCCCAATAATTCAGCACATCCTTGGCAGGCTGGCTGTCCAGGTGAATGGAGATATTCTTCTGGTCCGCCAGGTCATAGGTAAAGGGAACGGCGCCCTTTTGTGCCATGAGTGCGGTCAGGGCGGCAGGGACGTTGCTTCCCAAATCCCCAAAAGCCGGGCCGCCGGCGTCCTTGACTTTTTGCGCTGCTGCCTCGTACTCCGCCCATGTTGTCGGCGGCTTGACGCCGTATTTGTCGAGCACGTCCTTGCGGTAGATCATGGCCATCGGGCCGCCGTCGACCGGAATCGCGTAAACCGAATCCCCTTGGGAGACGTCCTTCCAGGAGCCCGCACTGAAGTTCTTCTTCACGTCGGCGGCACCATACTTGCTCAGGTCGACAAGTGCGTTCTGCAGTTCGAAACCCGTCAGCTGGTCAGCCTCAAGCATGATGACGTCAGGGGCGCCCTTGCCGGCCTGGATGGCGGTTTGGAACTTCGCGTACTCCGGCGCGCCTTGGCCGGCAATCGTCCAGCAGACTTGGACGTCTGTGTGGGAGTTGTTGAAGTTGTCAACCACCGTGGCCATGTTGGGGTACCAAGCCCACACGGAGACCTTCGGTGCATCGGCATGGACGATCTTGTTGGTGCAGGTCTTGGCGGAGCCAGCCGCGGCGGTATCCCCGCCGCCGCTGCAGGCCGCCAGGGTGGCAGCCAGGGCCGCGGCTGACATAGCCGCTGCGATTGCTTTCTTGTTCACGTAGATTCCCTTCGGTGGTGCATGAGCGTCCCTGGACGCAGAGCAGTGAGGGTCTGGCGGTCCTATCGCCGGTGCTGGCTGGAAGGAGCCGGATGCTGAAATGGGACAACAGAAGAATCGGAAGCTTTTACATCGATGTAAGTAATCGTTGTAAAATAATAGTGATGTGACGCGGCTTACATGTCAAGCAGAAGTTAAGTGAGAGCTGCGGATGCTGTCGGGATAGCCGTGGACCCCCGGCAGATAACCTTGAATCCCGCCTCGAACTCCCGGGCCGGCGTTGCCACGTCCGGGCCGTCGATGCGTTCAAGGAGCATTGAGACGGCGGTTTCGGCTATCTCTTGCCGTCCGGGATCGATCGTTGACAAGGTTGGGAGCGAGTACCGGGTCTCGTCGATGTCGTCAAAGCCGATGATTGCCACGTCCTCCGGGATTTTCAAACCCGCGTCCTGCATGACGCGCATAGCCCCTAGGGCGATGGAGTCGTTGAAGGCCACGACGCCGTCGAACGTTAAGCCGGACTCGAGAACCTTGCGCATGGCCAGGGCGCCGTCGGCGCGGTGCCACGACTGGACGTCGATGGCCAGCTCATCCCGATATTCCAGTCCGGCTTTCTGCAGGGCGCGGCGGTAGCCTTCCAAGCGAAGTCCGGCTGAGCCGATGACTTCATTCCGGTGGGCCCCGAAGGCGAGTAGCCTGGTTCGCCCACGTTCCAAAAGATGTTCCGTGGCAGCTTGCGACGCTTCAATGTTTTGCATTGTCACGTGATCCGCAGGACCGTTGAAGATCCGCTCCCCGAGAAGGACGATCGGTGTCGGAATGTCAATAAGATCCGCGTCCTGTTGGCTAAGGCCAAGCACGCTGTACAGGACGCCATCGACCATGCGCATCCGGGGGCCGTGCAGGATCTCCAGTTCACGTTCCCGCAGGCCGCCGCTTTGCTCGATGATCACGACTTTCCCCCGCTTCGACGCGGCGGTCATGACGGCGTCAGCCAGCTCGGCAAAATACGCGTTTTTTAGATCCGGAATGATGAGGCTAATGACGTCTGTTCGTCCCGACCTTAGCCCGCGGGCAGAGAGATTGGGCTGGTAGCCAAGATTCTCGATGGCCAGCAATACCCGCTCGCGTGTCCCGGGTTTGATGTTTGGATGTTCATTGATGACGTTGGACACGGTCTTGATCGACACGTCGGCTGCCCGGGCCACGTCCCGCATGGTAATTGCCAACTTTTTCCTTTTCCACGCGCAGGTCAGTTTCCGCCTCCACAGCAGATTACATCGTTGGAACGAATTTGGGCCGAAAGCCTCCTCAAACACCACAAAGGTGTGGTGCGAACTCATGGGCGGTTCGTGTGATGAGTGAACTCGGCGTCGGCGGCCAGCATCCGGTAGACCATCCGGCCTTCGGCAGTGGTGGTGTCGATGCCCTGCTCTGGCCCGTGGCCGCCCACAAACGTGCTGAGTCGCCGATCGCTCCTCGTAGCCAGCCAGCGTGCCCGCCGACTAGCACCTGTTGACGATGGGCATACTGCTACGCGAAGAAGGCCCCGTCCCAAGTGGGGACGGAGCCTTCTCAGAAGAGCCGGTTGCTGGCCGCTAAAGTGGAGACCTCACAAGCCCCGGTCCTTCCGTATCTAAGCCGTAATCAGCCGGCCTTAGCGGCCGGTGCCGCCGTAGACGGTGGCTTCGGCATCGCCGTCGAGCTCGAAAGCCGCGTGGATGGCGCGCACGGCGTCGTCCAGCTTATCCGCGCTGGTGACCACCGAGATGCGGATCTCCGAGGTGGAGATCATGTTGATGTTGATGCCGGCGTCGGACAGGGCCTTGAAGAAGGTCGCCGAAACACCCGGGTGCGACCGCATGCCGGCACCGATCAGGGAGAGCTTGCCGACGTTCTCGTCGTACTCGATGCTCTCGAAGCCGATCTCGCCCTGGGCGGCGCGGAGGGCGGCGAGGGCGTCGGCGCCTTCCACGATGGGCAGGGTGAAGGAAATGTCCGTGTGGCCGGTGCCGTGCGTGGACACGTTCTGGACGATCATGTCGATGTTCGAGTGCGCATCGGCGATGACCTGGAAGATCGCCGCGGCCTTGCCGGGGATGTCCGGGACGCCGACCACGGTGACCTTGGCTTCGGACCGGTCGTGGGCCACGCCGGAGATGATTGGCTGCTCCAAGGCAACTCCCTCTTGAGTGGTGATCTTGTCATCGGCACCGGGCAGGACCCAGGTGCCTTCGTTCTGGCTGAATGAGGAGCGCACGTGCAGCGGCACGCCGAAACGGCGTGCGTACTCCACGCAGCGCAGGTGCAGGATCTTCGCGCCGGAGGCGGCCAGTTCCAACATTTCCTCGCTGGAGATGGTGTCGATCTTCTGCGCCGAGGCCACCACGCGCGGGTCCGCGGTGTAGACGCCGTCCACGTCGGTGTAGATCTCGCAGACGTCCGCGTCCAGGGCAGCGGCCAAAGCGACGGCGGTGGTGTCCGATCCGCCGCGGCCCAGGGTGGTGATTTCGTTGGTGCTGCGGCTCATGCCCTGGAAGCCGGCCACGATGGCGATGTGTTCCTTGTCCAGGGCGGTGCGGATGCGGTGTGGGTCGACGTCGATGATGCGCGCCTTGCCGTGGATGCCGTCGGTGATCATGCCGGCCTGGGAGCCGGTGAAGGACTGGGCGGACGCGCCGAATTTGTTGATGGCCATGGCGAGCAGGGCCATGGAAATGCGCTCGCCGGCGGAGAGGAGCATGTCCATCTCGCGGGCGGGGGCGGAGTCGGTGACCTGGGCGGCGAGGTCCAGCAGTTCGTCGGTGGTGTCGCCCATGGCGGAAACGACGACGACGACCTCGTTGCCTGCCTTCTGCGCGTCGACCACGCGGCGGGCAACGCGCTTGATGCCTTCGGCGTCGGCCACGGAGGAACCGCCGAACTTCTGGACGATCAGCTGTTTGGTCTTGGCAGGCTGCGCAGCCAGCTCGTCGCTTTTCACTTCGGTAGTGGGCATACTCATGCGCGCACCCTCACTGCATCACTTGGGAATCGAAACACCGCACGGCCATTAACGGCATGCCAGCGTGGCTTATTCGGCCAGTTTATCGCCGTGTGTCCCGGGCCCGGGAATTGTGACCAAATCTCGGCCCCTGGGTGGATGTGCGTGACTTTCGCCTCGGCGTACGATCAAGGCACGATGCGGCCTGCGGGCACGTCCGCCGCGCAGGATCAAGCTCTGTAGGGGGAAACAGAGGTGGAGTATGTCCGTGGCTGAAATGCCTGAAACCACCCGGGCGCCATTGGCTTCCGGGGTCTCCGCGGTGGGTGTCTCCCGCCGCTTCGGTTCGGTCCACGCCGTCGAGCACATGGATTTCGAGGCACCGGCCGGTCAGGTCACCGCCCTGATCGGCCCCAACGGGGCCGGCAAGACCACGTTGCTGCTGATGCTCGCCTCGCTGCTCCAGCCGGACAGCGGTGTGGTCACGGTGGACGGACTGGACCCGGCGCAGGACAGTGCGGCGGTGCGGCGGCGGCTCGGCTGGATGCCGGACACCCTGGGTGTGTGGGAGTCCCTGACGGCCCGCGAGATCCTGGTCCAGATAGCGCGCTTTTACCGCCTTCCCAAGACCGGGATCGACGCCCGGGTGGCCGAACTGCTGGCCCTGGTGCGGCTCGGGGAATTCGCAGACCAGCCCGCCCGGGTGCTCTCCAAGGGCCAGCAGCAGCGGCTGAGCCTGGCACGGGCCCTGGTCCACGACCCCTCCGTGCTGCTCCTGGACGAACCCGCGGCCGGCCTGGATCCAGGCTCCCGGGTGGAACTGCGGACACTCCTGCGGAACCTCGCGGCGGCCGGGAAATCCGTGGTGGTGTCCTCGCACGTGCTCAGTGAACTCGACGAAATCGCCGACGGCGCTGTGTTCGTCAACCAGGGCCGCACCGTCAAGCAGCAGACCATCGAAGAAGCCGCACAGCAGGGCCGGCGCTACGCGATCACCGCCCTGGACCCGGCCGCGCTCGCCGCGAAGCTCACCGAGTTGGGGCTTGAGTTCAAGGCCGGGAGCGGCCGCCGCCCGTCGGTGTCGCTCATGTTGAGCCACGACGACGGCGCCGCCGCCCTGCTGCGCGACCTCGTCACCGCGGGGATCGCCGTCGTGTCCTTCGGGCCGGCGAGCGGTGCGCTGGAAGAGACGTACATGAGCCTGGAAACGGAGCGGAAATGAGCGCGGAAAAGACCCTCCCGGGGCCCGCTCCGGTTCCTGACCCGGCTGAGGCGCGGGGCGCCGTCGCCGGCTATCTTGGCGGCATCCGCGACGTGGTGGTGTTGGAGATGAAGCAGCGGCTGCGCTCGCGCGGCTGGTACATCATGCTGGGCATCTGGTTCACGGTGATCGCCTTGGTGACGGCGCTGACCTGGGCCGGCTGGAACGCCTCCATGGAGGTCCGCAACTCGATGCCGGTGCCTGACGGCACGCCCCAGCCGGACGGGCCGGGCTCCGCGATCTTCGAAGTGGTGCTGGCTTTCGTACTTCTCTTCGCCCTGCTGGTGGCGCCGGCGTTGTCCGCCAATGCCGTCAACGGCGACCGGGCCGGCGGCACCTTGGCGATCCTGCAGGTCACCCTGCTCACGCCCGGGCAGATCCTGTGGGGAAAATTCTGCGCCGCGTGGCTGGCGGCAATCGCGTTTCTGGCTGCCAGTTCGCCGTTCCTGATCTTCGCGGTGCTGCTTGGCGGGCTGACTCCGGGGCACGTGCTGGTGTCCCTGGTGATGCTGGCGGTCGAGGTGGCCGTGATCTGCGGGATCGGCGTCGGCATTTCGGCGCTCGCCGGGAGGCCGCTGTTCTCGATCGTGGTCACTTACCTCACGGTGGCGGCGCTGGTGGTGGGCTCGCTGATCGCCTTCGGCCTGGGCGTGCAGCTGACCCAGGGAACCATCAAGGCCAACCAGGCGCAGTACAAGGCGGTCGAGTACGTGCCAGGTGGCTCGCCGGCGCCCATCGAGCCCGGTTATACCTGCGAGGGGCCGCTCGTGGAACACGACGTGCTGCGCACCGAACGGGTGGCGTGGCTGCTGGCGCTGAATCCCTACGTGGTGGTGGCCGACGCCATCCCGTACCCGGAACGCCTCGGATCGCCGTACTACTATTCCGGCGGCATGATCGAGAACATCAGCCAGGGTGCCCGGGCGGCGCTCGCCGGCCCGGAGGGCACCTACGCGTGCGCCAACGGGAAGGTGCAGCCGCAGTACCTGCAGCAGACCACGCCGCTGTGGCCGCTGGGCCTGGCGCTGCAGCTGGGTCTGGCCGGGCTGCTGCTCTGGCTCGGCTGGCGCTCCCTCCACACACCTGCCCGGCGCCTGGCCCGGGGCACCCGGATCGCCTGAACCGCCATGGTCGCCGGCCAGCCGCCCGAGGACGAGCCCCGTTACGAGCCGATCGGACGGGACATGTACGACGACGGAGGGCCGGATGGGGCTCGCACCGGCGGCTCGGCACCTGGTGCGCCTTATGCCGGTGATGCGGCGCTCGAAGACGACGACGGTGATCCGCCCCGTGTGCTGTTCCGGGCCGTTGCGGCCGTCGCGGTCCGCGAGGCCTGGACCGACGCGATGGGCTCGTTCCGGGCTGTGTCCTTCTGGATCGTCGTTGTCGCCGCCGTGGCGGGGGCGGGTACGGCGGCCTATCTGATCCTGGTGTGGTTCGGGGTTGTCGGGTGGGAGACGGCCGGGCCCGTAGCGATGTTCCTCCTGGCCGGTGGCGGGCTCTCCCTGGCGGCGGCGATCCTCGGCTCGGTGTGGGGATTCGGCCGCGGCCGGGCTGAGGTGCCGACCATGCCGGTCCGGCTGCTGGCGTGCTTGCTGCGGGGACTTGCGCTCGGGGTTCTTGGCGTCGCCCTGCTCCTGGTGCTCCGCGTCCTGCTGGCGTCCCCGGGTACGGTCGGGTTTTCGGTGGATCCCGCTTCGGGGCTGCCGGAGACCCCGGCGGGAAGCATTCCCGCACCGCCCGGACTGGAGCTCCTGGCGCTGCTGACGGTGGTTTTCGAGGTGGGTGTTTTCGCACTTCTTGGGATGGGATTCCGGGCGTGGTTCACTTCCCGGCTACCGGGGGCCGCTTTGACCGTGGTGTCGACGGCCCTGTTCGCCGTCGGGAACTTCGCCGCTGCGTTCATTCTGCTGCCGGGGACGCTGGTCACCGAGCGGACTTCCATCCCGGTCAACGTGGAGCGCGACCAGATCGGCCACTACCTGTCCTACGAATGCATCGGTGACCTGGTGCGGAGCGAACCCGTGCTGCACACTGAACGCGTCATGTGGCTGACGGCCGGGAACCCGGCGTTGCTGTACTGGACGCTCGCCTCGGAGCAGGTACCGACGGAGGGCGAAATGGGCTGGTTCCTGGTCTCCCTGCAACGATCCACCGAGGGCCCCGCCTACGATGTCGCGTGCATCAACGGGGTGCCGAGCGAAGCGGCCCAGTCCGGGTTCCCCTTGTCCACCATCGGAATTGCCGGACAGCTGGCGGCCGCCGCTGTGGTGACGGGCGTCGGGGTCCTGGCGGGCCGCCGTCGGGCACGGAGCTGAGCGCGTCCGGGCGCTACAGGGCCGGCATCAGGACAGGGCGTTCCGGCGGCCTTCGAACGCACGGCCCAGCGTGACTTCGTCGGCGTATTCGAGGTCGCCGCCCACGGGCAGTCCGGAGGCGAGCCGGGTGACGGTGATGCCGATTGTCTTCAGCATGCGGGCCAGGTAGGTGGCCGTCGCTTCGCCTTCGAGGTTGGGGTCGGTGGCGATGATGATTTCCTGAACGTCGCCGTCGTTGAGGCGGGTCAGGAGTTCGCGGATCCGCAACTGTTCGGGGCCGATGCCGGCGATCGGATTGATGGCGCCGCCCAGCACGTGGTACCTGCCGCGGAAGGACCGGGTCCGTTCGACGGCGAGGACGTCCTTGGATTCCTCGACGACGCAGATGACGGACGGATCGCGCCGCGGGTCACGGCAGATGTTGCAGGTTTCCTGCTCGGTGACGTTTCCGCAGATCGTGCAGAACTTCACTCGTTCCTTGACGGTGGTGATCGCGGCGACCAGGCGCTTCATGTCCTCGGGGTCGGCCTCAAGGATATGGAAGGCGAGGCGCTGGGCCGACTTCGGCCCGACGCCGGGGAGCCGGCCGAGCTCGTCGATCAGCTCTTGAACTGCACCCTCGTACACAATGTCCTCGTTCGGTTAATGGAGTCTGTTTGGTGGAACGGCGTTTGTTGTCAGGCGGCTTTGCCCGGCACGCGCCGTCAGCGGCGCATCAGGGGAGTGCCGTCCAGGGAACGCTCTTCCAGGAGTCTCCCGCCCAGAATACGCTCGACCGCAGCCCGGCCAAACACGCCCGATTCCTCGATGGTTTCGTCGTCGGCGCTCGGGATGTCCTCGACCATCGTGGCCGTCGCGCTTGCGGATCTCGCGGGCACTTGGATGCGTCCGGCCAGTGCTTCCGGGCTGTTCGAAAGCCGCTGGTAGAGGCTCTGCTTGCCAGGCGCATTGCCCGCTGCCTCGACGGTGGGTGCCGGAACTGTCGCCCAACTGCTCGCCGGGGCCGCGGCTGGTGCCGGGACCTGCTGGGCGGCCTGCTTGGTGGTTTGTTGGGCCGGAGCCTGCTGGGCAGGTGCCTGCGCCGCGGCAGGTTCGTACGCCGGAGCGCCGGAGGTACTGCCGGTCTGGCCGGACTCCGCCTGGGCAGGCGCTGAATCCGCGGGTGCTGGCTCGGCGGGGACATGGGTCCCGACATTGCTGCTGGTGCCCACCACCCATGCGCCCGGGGACTGCTCCACCGCGCGCGACCACGGGTCATGTGAGGTGTCCGTCGCGGGGGCGGTCTCCTGCGTAGCGGCTTCCCTTTCGGGTGCCGCGACGGCCGGGGCAGAGGCGGGAGAAGGAACGACGTCGGCCGGCGCCGGCGGGGTGACGGCTGCCAGCGGCGCGGCGGGCGCGGACTGCCAGCCGGAGTCCGACGGCGGAACCCAATCCATGGGCGGTTCTTCGTCCAGCGGCGGGGCGTCCTCGTCGCGTGGAGGACCCCAGTCGTCGTCGGAATACGAGTAGTCCTCGGACGGTGGCTGTTCAGACGGCACCTCGGCGGGCACGGCGACACTGGCCGGTGCCTGGGTGTTGGCATGCATGGCAGCGCTGGCAGGTGCCGGGCGCTCAGCCGGTGCTGGACGTTCAGCTGGTGCGGGCGGTACAGCCGACGCCGGGCGCTCAGCCAGTGCAGTGCGCTCGGCCGGTACTACCGCCGATTCCGGCGTGCCCGCAGCAGCAGGCTCCTGCTGGGATGCGCGAGCACCAGCCGCTTCAACGGGGGCAGAAGCAGTCACGGGTGCAGCCGCGGGCGCGAGACCCCAGGCGGTGTCGACTTCGGAAGTGGCGGGTGGCGTGGCAGCAGCAGACGGCCTGGCGTGCGGCGCCACCGGCACTTGTGCCGGGGCTTCCGGGCTAGCCGGTGCTTTTGGGTTTGGCGCAGAGCTCCCTGAACTTGTCGCGCCTGCCGTGGCCGTGATCTGGCAGTCGATGCCGATGGTCTTGTGGATCGCCTGGCGCAGGTTTTCGGCGTGATCGGCCCGGCTGAACGCGGTGGCCAGGCCGTCCGTAGTGAACGCCAGCACCAGGGTCTGGCCGTCGAACCGTGCCACTTGGGCGTTGGCGCCGACCAGGGCCCAGCTGCTCCGCTTGATCTTGCTCAGCGTCAGCAGGATGTCCTGCCACGCGCGGCGGACCACCTCGACGTCGGCAGCTCCACCGGAGGCACCGCCAGCGGGCGCGGGAGGCTGGGCGGAGGCAACGCCAGCCGGCGCGGCAGGCTGGGCGGGAGCAACAGGCTGCGCGGGCCCGGGAGCCGGGGCCTGGGGGGCCGGCGCTGCCGCGGCAGGAGCCTTGGAAGCTCGGGGCTGCTGGTTATCCTCGGTGGGCCAATCGCTCGTGCTGACCCGCGGCGCGGAGATCCGGTCTGCCGGGGCAGGCGCCTCGGGTGCGGTTGCTTCCGCAACGGGTGCCGGGGCAGCCGGAGCGGCCTCGGGCGCTGCGGTAACCGGAACCGGAGATGCGGGAGGTACCTGCGCGGGCTCCGCCGTCGGGCTCTGAATTGGAACCGCTGGCGCCGCTGCAGGCTCAGCCGGAACAGATGGCGCTGCTCCAGACTCTGCTGGAACCGGCGCACCAGGCGGAACCGCGCCGCCGTAGCTGAGGCGCCGCTCCACGCGGTCGATCCGGGCCGCGATTCCGCGTTCGGTCTGCTCGGCGCCGGGCAGCAGGATACGGGCGCACAGCAGTTCGAGGTGCAGGCGCGGTGAAGTGGCACCGGTCATCTCGGTGAGCGCAGTGTTGGTGACGTCGGCCGCACGGGAAAGCTCGGCTGCGCCGAGGGCGCTGGCCTGGCCCTGCATGCGGGCGATCTGGTCGTCCGGCATGCCGCGCAGGATGGCGCGGGCGCTTTCCGGCATGGCCTGGACGATGATGAGGTCGCGGAACCGTTCGAGGAGGTCCTCGACGAAGCGGCGGGGATCGTGCCCGGTCTGGATGACCCGGTCCACCGCACGGAAGACGGTGGCGGAGTCGCCGGCGGCAACGGCCTCGACGACGTCGTCCAGCAGCGAAGCGTGTGTGTACCCGAGGAGCGCGACGGCGAGCTCGTAGTCCAGCCCGTTGCTCCCGGCGCCGGCCATGAGCTGGTCCAGCACGGACAGGGAGTCACGCACGGAGCCGCCGCCGGCACGGATCACGAGCGACAGCACACCCGGGGCCACCGGGACGTTTTCCGCGACGCAGAGCTGCTCAAGGTAGGCCATTAGCGGTTCCGGCGGCACGAGGCGGAAGGGGTAGTGGTGCGTGCGGGAGCGGATGGTGCCGATGACCTTGTCCGGCTCAGTGGTGGCGAAGATGAACTTGATGTGTTCCGGCGGCTCCTCCACGATCTTCAGGAGCGCGTTGAAGCCGGCCGAGGTGACCATGTGGGCTTCGTCGATGATGAAGATCTTGTAGCGGTCGCGGACGGGCGCGAAGGTTGCGCGTTCGCGGAGATCGCGGGCGTCGTCCACGCCACCGTGGCTGGCGGCGTCGATCTCGATCACGTCAAGGGAACCGGAACCGCCGCGGGCGAGCTCGACGCAGCTGTTGCACTTGCCGCACGGGGTGTCGGTGGGGCCTTCGGCACAGTTCAGGCAGCGGGCGAGGATACGGGCGGACGTGGTTTTGCCGCAGCCGCGCGGGCCGGAGAAGAGGTAGGCGTGGTTGACGCGGTTCTTGCGCAGCGCCGTCATGAGCGGCTCGGTGACATGTTCCTGCCCGATAACGTCCGCGAACGAATCCGGGCGGTATCTACGGTAAAGGGCAGTAGTAACAGTCACAGGAGAAGCCTAGCTTTGGGGACTGACATTTAAATGTGAGACCCCTCATGCACCCGCCAGAGCCCATCTACCCTTGCTACCTTCCGGTCCTGGGGGAGTTCAACAGGATGACGCCACATGAGGGGCCGACGACAAGCTTACCCGAAGATGGCCGGTGCCCCGAATCGTCTCCGGGCGTCGGAAACGGGCACTCGAAACGGGGCCAGAGCCACCGCCCTGCTCCCCGGCTACCATCCCATCTGGAGCCGCCTCCTACCGCCACCCTTCCACCGGCCAGGTCATGAAGGCCGGTTCCTCGTACGGGTGGGTGGTGCGTAAAGCCCGCACGACGCCGTCGAGCAGTTCTTCCTCCACCACGCACTCGATCCGGAGTTCGGGCACCTGCTCGGGCTCGTTGGCGGCGCCGATGAAGGGTTGCGCTCCGGCCAAGGGGGTGAAGCGGCCGGTGCCCGGAGTGGTGAACGCACAATGGCTGTAGTCGCCGATCCGGCCGGCGCCGGCGTCTCCGATCGCAGCCAGGAGCACCTCGCTGTGCGACAGCGGAACGTAGACCACCAGGGCGTGGAGTTGGCTCATCCCACCATCCTGCCAGCGGGCGCGAAAACACGCGGGAAAACAGGTCAAAGGATGGTTTCTAATTTCCATTGCCAAACCAGAGGGTGTCATCGGAACATTGGTATGTACACCGATTGGGGCAATCTCAAGGTTGTGAGGCGTAGGGCCTGTTGGGGAGACCGGACCCGACGTCTCAACGGAGTACCGCAGGAATGGGCGCATTGGGGGCGTCCATTTTTTCGTTAAGGCGTGAAGCGGCCCCGCCCGGGCGTGAAGCGGCCGCGCCCGGGCGTGAAGCGGCCCCGAGGGAGCCGGCCGGGCGGCCCGATTGGGAGATGCCGGAAATCTCAGGTACAGTAAGACCTGCTTTTGATTCAGAAGCATTGGAGAATTCGCCTAGCGGCCTATGGCGCACGCCTGGAACGCGTGTTGGGTTAACGCCCTCGGGGGTTCAAATCCCCCATTCTCCGCGGTGAGGCCCCGGTCCCTTTCGAGGGAGCCGGGGCCTTTTGCGTTAACGCCCAACTGACTAGCAGTTAAGGCCGTTTTGAGGCGCGAAAACGGCCTTAACTGCGAGCTAGTTGGGCGGGCCACCCGGCCCGGGGAACCTTTCAGCTCCGGGCCGCCGCCACCCGCTCCAGCACTTCACGGCAGGCCAGGATGGCCGGGTGGATGCGGCCTGCCTTGCGCGTGGACGTGAAGATGGTGCGGTGCGGCAGCTCGGGCAGCTCCAGCAGCTGCACGGACTTCTCACGCCCGGTCCAGACGAGGTCCGGCATCAGGGCGACGGCGTTGCCTGACTCGATCAGCCGGACCTGGGCCTGGAGGTCCGCGGTCTCGTAACGCACGTCCGGTTCGAAACCCGCGGAACGGCAGGCCTGCTCCGCCCAGTGCCTGGACGCGGCCCCGTGCGGCTCCATCACCCACGGCAGCGAAGCGGTGTCCGCCAAGGACTTGATGGCTTCCCCGCCCAGCCCCAGCGGGGGAGTGGCCAGCCGCACCGGGTCGCTGGCGAGGATGGCCCGGTCAAGGCCGGGGTGGTGCGGCGCAGCATGGCCCGGGTACTGCTCGGCTACCACGATGTCGAAATCGCGCGCCCACGTCTCATAGAGGGCAGTCTCGGGCTCGCGCTGGGTCATTTCCACCCGTACCTCGGGATATTCGCGCTTCATGATGGTGAGGAAGTCAGGCATGAGGGCCAAAGCGGCGGTTTGGAACACGGCCAGACGGACGGTTCCGGTCACGGTGGAAAGCGACGCAGCGAGGTCCGTCTCGGCGGCCTCCAAGGTGGCCAGCACGGATGCCGCGTGCTCCACGAGGATCTCCGCCTGCGGAGTGAGCTGGACCCGGCGGCCTGACTTGCGCAGCAGTTCCACGCCGGCTTCCTTCTCCAGCAAAGTCAGCTGCTGCGACACCGATGAAGGGCTGTACTTCATCGCGTCTGCCACCTCGGCCAGGGTCCCGCGGATCTTCAGTTCATGCAGCAATCGAAGCCGCCGGACGTCGAGCATGGACCCTCCAAGAATGCTCAGAAACTCTAATGGATATCGTTCAGAAAAGTTCGCTTTTCCTAATCTGATTGTAGATCCATACTGGTGGAAACGAAGCACCATCCCTAAGGAAATACGCGCATGAGCACACCAACCCGGGAATCCCGCGCAGCCGCCGGAAACCACGGCCTTCCAGACGCCGGACACTTCCAGGAACTCGGCAATGAAGCCACCGCCCTGGTCCGCCACTGGCTCACCGAAGCCTCGAAAGTTCCCGTCGACGTCTCCGCCCAGCGCCTTGCGGGCGTCCTGAAGGACCCCAACGGCCTGGACTTCACTGTCGGATTCGTCGACGGCGTCATCCGCCCCGAGGACCTGTCCGTCGCCGCCCGCAACCTGGCCAAGCTTGCCCCGAAGGTCCCGGCCTTCCTCCCGTGGTACATGCGCGCCGCCGTGCGCACCGGCGGGATCATGGCCCCGGTCCTGCCGCAGGTCGTCATCCCGATCGCCCGCAAGGTCCTGCGTGAGATGGTCGGCCACCTGATCGTGGACGCCACGGACGCCAAGCTCGGCCCCGCGATCGCCAAGATCAAGCAGGACGGCGTCCACCTCAACATCAACCTGCTCGGTGAAGCCGTGCTGGGCGAGCACGAAGCCGACCGCCGCCTCGAGGGAACCCTCAAGCTGCTGGCGCGTGACGACGTCGACTACGTCTCCATCAAGGAATCCTCCACCGTGGCCCCGCACCCGCTCTGGGCCTTCGACGAGGCCGTGGACCACGTGGTGGAGAAGCTCACCCCGCTGTACCGCCTGGCCGCCTCCAAGTCCAAGTTCATCAACCTGGACATGGAGGAATACAAGGACCTTAGCCTCACGATGGCCGTGTTCAAGAAGATCCTGGACAAGCCCGAGTTCAAGGACCTCGAAGCCGGCATCGTGCTGCAGGCCTACCTGCCGGACGCACTCGCCGCCATGCAGGACCTCCAGGAATGGGCTACCGCACGCCGCGCCAACGGCGGCGCCCCCATCAAGGTCCGTGTCGTCAAGGGCGCCAACCTGCCCATGGAACAGGTTCAGGCCTCCATCCAGGGCTGGCCGCTGGCCACGTGTGGCACCAAGCAGGAATCGGACACCAGCTACAAGAGCGTCCTGAACTACGCCCTCACCCCCGAGCACATCGACGCCGTCCGCATCGGCGTGGCCGGCCACAACCTCTTCGACATCGCTTTCTCCTGGCTGCTGGCCAAGGAACGCGGCATCGCCCAGCCGGGGCAGAAAGCGATCGAATTCGAAATGCTCCTCGGCATGGCCACCGGCCAGGCAACAGCGGTGCGCAAGGACGTCGGCAGCCTCCTGCTGTACACCCCGGTGGTGCACCCGGGTGAGTTCGACGTTGCCATCGCCTACCTGATCCGCCGCCTCGAAGAGGGCGCCAGCCAGGATAACTTCATGTCCGCGGTCTTCGAGCTCAGCGAGAACGAATCCCTCTTCGAGCGCGAGAAGCAGCGCTTCTTCGCCTCCCTCGCGGAGCTGGACGACACCGTCCCCGCCCCGAACCGCACCCAGGACCGCATGCAGGCTCCCGTCCCGGCACCGCACGAAGGCTTCGCCAACACTCCGGACACTGACCCCGCCCTCCCGGCCAACCGCGCCTGGGGCCGCGCCATCCTGGAGCGCATCCCGGGCTCCACCGCCGGCAACGACGTGGTCGAGTCCACCAAGGTCGCCACGGCAGAAGAGCTGGACCGCATCATCGCCACCGCCGTCTCCGCGGCAGAGAAGTGGGGCGCCCTGCCCGCTGCCGAGCGCGCCGCCATCCTGCACCGCGCCGGCGACGTCCTGGACGCCCGCCGCGCCGAACTGCTGGAGGTCATGGCCTCCGAAACCGGCAAGACCATCGAACAGGGCGATCCGGAAGTCAGCGAAGCGGTCGACTTCGCGCATTACTACGCCGAGCGCGCCAAGGATCTGGAAACGGTCGACGGCGCCACGTTCGTCCCGGCGAAGCTCACCGTCGTGACCCCGCCGTGGAACTTCCCGGTCGCCATCCCGGCCGGATCCACCCTTGCGGCACTCGCCTCCGGCTCCGCCGTCGTGATCAAGCCCGCAAAACAGGCCCGCCGCTCAGGTTCCGTCATGGTGGACGCCCTGTGGGAGGCCGGCGTGCCGCGCGAAGTGCTGGCACTCGTGCAGCTCGAAGAGCGCGAACTCGGCACCCAGCTGGTATCGCACCCGGCCGTGGACCGCGTGATCCTCACCGGCGGCTACGAAACCGCCGAACTGTTCCGCTCCTTCCGCACGGACCTGCCGCTGCTGGCGGAGACCTCGGGCAAGAACGCGATCATCGTTACCCCGCACGCCGACCTGGACCTTGCTGCCAAGGACGTCGTGCAGTCCGCTTTCGGCCACGCCGGCCAGAAGTGCTCGGCTGCCTCGCTGGTGATCCTGGTGGGCTCCGTGGCCACCTCCACCCGCTTCCGCAACCAGCTCCTGGACGCCGCCCGCTCCCTGCAGGTGGGCTACCCGGACCAGGCCACCACCCAGATGGGCCCGATCATTGAACCGGCCAAGGGCAAGCTGCTGCACGCCCTGACCACCCTCGGCGAGGGCGAAAGCTGGGCCGTGAAGCCGGAGAAGCTGGACGAAACCGGCCGGCTGTGGTCCCCGGGCATCCGCTATGGGGTCAAGCGCGGCTCCTACTTCCACCTCACCGAATTCTTCGGACCGGTGCTCGGCGTGATGACCGCGGCCACCCTTGAGGAAGCCATCGCCATCCAAAACGAGATCGAGTACGGCCTCACCGCCGGCCTGCACTCGCTGGACTCCGAGGAAATGGGCACCTGGCTGGAGACCATCCAGGCCGGAAACCTCTACGTGAACCGCGGCATCACCGGCGCAATCGTGCAGCGCCAGCCCTTCGGCGGCTGGAAGAAGTCCGCAGTCGGCGCCGGCACCAAGGCCGGCGGGCCGAACTACCTGATGGGCCTGGGCAGCTGGGTTCCCGCCGAGCCCGCCGCCAAGCCGAGAGCCACCCTGACCGGGCCGGCCGCGGCCATCCTCGCCGCCGCCCAGAACACCGTCAGCGCGGACGAACTCGCAACCCTGCAGCAGGCCCTCCACAGTGACGCCGCAGCCTGGGCCGAGGAGTTCGGCACCGCCAAGGACGTCTCCGGGCTGAGCGCGGAACGGAACGTCTTCCGCTACCGGGCCTTCCCGGTGACCGTCCGCCTGTCCGAAGGCGCCCCGCTCGCCGAACTGCTGCGCGTTGTCGCGGCCGGCGCGGTGGCCGGTTCGGCCGTCACGGTGTCCTCCGCCGTCGAGCTGCCCGACGCCGTCGTGGCCGCCTTCGCCGGGGCGGGCGTCAGCTCCCGGATCGAGGGCGACGCCGACTGGCTGGCCTCGGCGTCCCGGCTCAACGGCGGACGCATCCGCCTGATCGGCGGAGACTACGCGGCCCTCGCCGCCGCAACCGGCGGCCGTCCCGACGTCGCCGTCTACCACGGCCAGGTCACCCCGGCAGGCCGCGTCGAGATGCTTCCGTTCCTGCACGAGCAGGCCGTGAGCATCACGGCACACCGCTTCGGTACGCCGAACCACCTTTCGGACGCGCTGATCTAAGGTTTTCCTTAACGGACAAGCCCGTCGTCACGCCGTGACGACGGGCTTGTCCGTTAAGTGCCTATGTCACGCCCAGGCGCAGCAGCCGTGCCCGGGCCGCCTTTTCGCTCGAACTCTGCCGTCCCAGGCCGAGGCGGACGACGGCGAGCACCACGCGCGCGGGCAGCACAGTGGGCAGCGGGACCGGTCCCAGGTGCGGCGTCCGCAGGCCGAGTAGCTCCCGGTACCGCGGGTCCAGGCTTGCGACGGCGGCGTTGAAGAGGATGCGGTACCCGGCCTGCAGGGACGGCGCCAGGGGAGGGTTGCGGATGAACTCCACGGTTTCCCGGAGCCTGGCATCCGAGCGCAATTCTCCCGAGGCGTACCAGCGGTCCATTTCCTCGGCAACCCCCGTGACAGTTTCCGGTGGGTTGATGACGCCCATCAGCCGCCCGGCCTGCGCCCATTCCCGCACGTACGCGTCGGCGCCGCCGGGGATAGAGCCACCCCAGATGCGATGGACGGAAACGAAGGAGTCGGCGTAGGTGGCGTGCACCCAGCCGAGCAGTTCGGGATCGAGGGCGGAGTAGCTGCGTTCCTTGCCTTGGTTGTCGGTGTAGGTGCCGTGTACGAAGCGGTGGACCTTCCGCACTTGCGCCGTGGCCTCGCGTGCCGCGGCCTCCGAGCCGTAGCTCACCGTGAAGATCCAGCGGATGGTGCCGGCCAGCCGGCCCAACGGGTCCTCCCGGAACGCGGAATGGTCGTAGACCCCTGCAAGCGCACCGGGATGCAGGGATTGGGTCAGCAGGACCCTGATGCCAGAGATGATCGTGGCCATGGAGCCGTGCACCGCCCACACGGCCGAGCCGGGACGGTGGTAGCCGGGGTCGTTGCCCTCGGCGAGGGCCAGCACCCAGTCAGGGATCGCCTGCGGGTGGCCTGTGAAGGTCGTCCGCAGTTCGCCCCGCCATTTCCGGATGAAGCTGACCATCATTCATTCTGTGCCAGGGGCGGCCCCGCGGCAAAGGGGCGCCAAGCGCAAAAGGTGGCCGCGGCACTCACGCCGCGGCCACCTTCCGCAATCAATCCGGCACTCAGGCTGCAGGCTGTTCGGTGAGCACCCGGCGTCGGCGTCCCGGCGACGCCGCCACCAGCAGCGCTGCGATCGCGACGGCGGCACTCAGGATCAGCCCCGGACGGTACTGCTCCAGCATGGCTGCCGCACTCGCGGTACCGGCGCCGTGGCCGTGCCCGCTGACGATCGCCGTGGTGACGGCCAGGACCAGGGCGGCGCCCACCTGTGTGCTGGTCTGGATCAGGCCTGCGGCGAGGCCCTGTTCGGAATCACGGATTCCGGCGGTGGCCTGCACGTTGATGGACGGGAAGGCCAGCGCGAAGCCGATGCCCAGCAGGATGATCGAAGGCAGGATGTCCAGGACGTAGTTGGGCGTGGTGCCTACCCGGAGGAAGAGCACGTAGCCCAAGCCCAGGGACACGAGGCCGGTGAGGATCAGCGTGGTGGCGCCGAACCTGTCGATCAGCCGGTCGGCGAACGGGGCACTGGTTGCCACGATCAGGCCCGCGGGGAGCAGGGCCAGGGCCATGCCGAGCGGCGACCAGCCCAGCACGGACTGCAGGAACAGGGTGACGATGAACTGGAAGCTCAGGTAGGAACCGAACAGCCCGATCGCGCTCAGGTTGGCCTTGGCCACCCAGCCTTCACGCAGGATGCCGAAGCGGATCAGCGGGTGCTTGACCTTGTTCTCGATCACGGCGAACGCCGCCAGCACCGCGGCGGAGACTGCGAACCCGGCGATTGTTGCCACAGATCCCCAGCCCTTTTCCGGAGCTGAAACCAAGGTGTAGACGAGGCCGAGCATCCCCAGGGCGAGCGTCACCGCGCCCCAGATATCGTGCCCGCTGTTTTCCGCCGTCGGCTTGTCCCGCGGGATGTAGCGGAGGCCCAGGAGGACGACGGCGACGGCGATCGGCACCGAGACGAGGAACGTCCAGCGCCAGCTGAGGCTGGTCATGAGGCCGCCGACCACCAGGCCGAGCGAGAAGCCGCTCGCACCGAACGTGGTGAAGATGGATAGTGCCTTGTTGCGCTCGCGGCCTTCCGCGAAGTTGGTGGTGATGATGGAGAAACCGGTGGGCGCCGTGAAGGCGGCCGCCAGTCCCTTGACGAAGCGGGTGGCAATCAGGATGGTGGGGTCGTTCACCAGGCCGCCCAGCAGGGAGGCGACGGCGAAGACGCTGAGGGCGATCAGGAAGATCCGGCGCCGGCCCAGGAGGTCGGCCAGGCGGCCGCCCAGGAGCAGCAGGCTTCCGTAGCCCAGGACATAGGCGGACACGATCCACTGCAGGGAGTCCGTGCCCAGGCCGAGTTCGTGGCCGATGGAGGGAAGGGCGACGCCCACCATGGAAACGTCCAGGCCGTCGAGGGCGAGGACGGTGCACACCACCATCAGCAGGAGCCACTGGGCGCGGGTCCAACGGACGGCGTCGAGGAGTTTTTCGGCAGATCTTTCGAGGGTGTTCGTCGAAGTCATGGCACCAAGGTATATGACACGTCATTCAATGACAAGGAATATGACGCGGAATATTATGACGTGGCATTTAAAGCGCCGATGAACTAGAATCGGGGGCATGGCAACGACAGACCGCCAGTTGGTTGAGCAATGGCGCAACATCCAGGACGCCTACTTCCGCACCTCCTGTGCGATCGACCGGGCGCTCGAGGCTAAGTTCGACATCGGCCTCAATGAATTCGAAATCCTGGACCTCGTGGCGGAAAGCTCCGACACTGCGTGCCGCATGAAGGCCCTGGGGGAGCGGACCCCCATGACGCAAAGTGCCGTCTCCAAAGTGGTGGACCGGCTTGAAAAAGCCGGGCTCCTGGCCCGCCATTCCTGCGCGGACGACCGCCGCTCCCTGTTCCTCGAACTGACCGCCGCCGGCCGCGAGCTCCACGAGCAGGCCGCCGTCGAGCACCGCGCCCTGCTGAAGGAAAACCTCAGCTGAGCAAACCGCTCCCCGCAGGGGTTCCCTTTCCCCTCCCGTGACGTCACAATAGGCGTGTGCGTCCAGGCTAGGAGGGCGTTGCGTTATGGGGAGTACAAGTGGGTAAACACCACGATGCCGGCCGGGGTTTCGCCTTGGTGCGGTCCAAGGCTTTCGGACAATCCTTGTTCTGGAGCCTTTTCGGAGTCCTGATGTTGCTGGTATTTGGTGCCCAGGGCCTCCTACCCATGACGTCATCCCAAGCCGAACCTGCGGCGAGCGGCTCTGTGGGGCCGTACCTGCTGGACGGCAACGCCCCGGCAGCCGGTGCAGATGCGATCCTCTCGTATGAACGCAGCACCGTGGATACCGTTGCGAAGAGTGGCAAGCGCCACCTCAACGTTGCATCCCGGGACCTGGACCGGCCGGGCAAAGGCAAGCTCTACGCACCCCTCGAACACCTGGTTCCCACGTCCCCCTTCGGCCTTCGCATTGACCCGCTGACCGGCAAGCCCGGAGAGTTCCATTGGGGCCAGGACTTCGCAGCGGCCTGCGGCACCCGCGTCTATGCTGCCGACGCCGGTGTGGTCCGGGCCGTCGGCTGGCACCTGTGGGGCGGCGGAAACCGGGTGGAGATCGACCACGGAAACGGCCTCATCACCACCTACAACCACCTGCAGGGGATCGGCGTCACGAAGGGCCAGTCGGTCAAGGTGGGGCAGGTCATCGCCAAGGTGGGCACCACGGGATCCTCCACCGGATGCCACCTGCATTTCGAGACCATCGTCAACGGCGTGCACACCGATCCCGCCGCGTGGACCTTCCTTCCGATCAGGCAGTCCGACCCGCTGGACGCCATTCCGATGGTCAGCTTCGCGCCCGGCTCGGGAAGCGCCGAAGCCGAAGCGCCGGCCTGGGTGGTTCCGGTGGCCGCGGCCCCAGAGAGGGAGGTCATCGGCGGCGAGCAGGAGGCCCGCGTGATTCCGACGCCGACGGCAAATCCGACGGCGACGGTCACTCCCACGGCGACTCCGAGTCCGACGCCGACCGGTAGTGCGACTGCCACGCCAACCCCGACGCCGACGCCGACGACGGAGACCACAGCCCCGACCACGACGACCGCCCCGACCACGACGACCGCCCCGACCCAGACGACAGCCCCGACCCAGACGACCGCCCCGCCGACCGAGACGACCGCCCCGACCCAGACGGGGTCGAGTCCGACAGGAACAACGGCTCCCGCGCCGTCGAGTCCGGCTCCCGCCAGCACCGCGACGAGCACCGAGTACGCGCCGGCGCCGACGCTCAGCGCGCCGTTGCTGCCCACCCCGCTTGCGACGCTGCCGCTCGCGGCGGTGCCCACTGTTGAGCAAACAAGCCCGCCGCCAAGTCCTTGAGCCGCGGGTCAGTCAAAGCAGGTTCGCGGCGAGCGTTTTGGCGACGAAGCCACCGTATTTCTCGTGCGTCCAGCCCCGCTTGATGACGAGGCTCTCGAACAGTTCGGCGGTGGTGCACGTGAACATGATGTCGGCTGCCTCCGCAGCACCCAGACCCGGCCGCAGGAGTGCGCGGGAGATCATCTGGCCCGCGTTGTGCAGCATGCGGCGATAGCGGGCGTCGTCGACATCCCGGAGCAATTCGGCCATGTCGGCGTCGCCGCTCGCCGCAGCGTCGCGAATGAGCAGGATGATCGGTGATCCGAGGGGGCCGATCTCAGCGGTGAACCGGCCGAACTGCTCCATCAGTGCGCGGGGATCGTCCGCAGTGGCCTGTGCGAGGTCGGAGCGTTGCTCGGCCGGCTCTCCGCCCGAACCGAGGAGGCTCTGCTCGTAAATGGCCCGCACGAGGCCTGGCTTGCTGCCGAAATTCTTGTAAATGAACTCCGGCGAGACACCAGCAGCGAGGGCGATGGCGGCAATTGTCGTGGCTCCGAAACCACGTGCCAGGAACAGCTCGCGTGCGCGGGCCAGGACGGTGCGCCGGGTGTCCTCGGCGAGCTGGCGGCGCCGGCTCGCGTCGTAGGAACGCGGCGCTCTGGGCGCGTTATCCGGGCTCTTGACCTTGCCCACCACGAATCCTAGACTCCAATCAATACAGACAACTGTATTGAAATAACGGTATCAGCCTTCGCCCATCCCGGGCAGGAATCGGGCGGGGCACCAAGGAGCCATCATGGACGCCGTTGACGGGTTGAGCCGTCTCCCGGGCGGGCCGGTGCGGCGCATGTTCGCCGCAGCACGAAGGCACGACCTCGACGCGATGGTCGCCGAGTTCGCTGATGACTATGTCAACGTCACCCCGAACCATCCTGAACGCAGTTTCACCGGCAGCAAGCAGGTCCGGGCGAACTGGACCAACCTTTTTGCCGGCATCCCGGATCTCACCCCGGAGATCCACGACGTGGCTGCCGGCAATGACGGAACCGTGTGGGTCGAGTGGGGTTCGCGTGGCACCCGCCGTGACGGCATTCCGGTGGAGCTGGCCGGCGTCGCCATCATCACGGTGCGCGACGGGAAGATCGCCGCCATGCGCTTTTACCTCGAGCCGGTGGAGCGGGGATCGGGCAATGTCGACGCTGCCGTCCGGGCGACAGCCGGCGGCGATTATCCCGCCGTCCCGCGGCCATGATCCTCGTGGCAGGCGGGACGGGCAACCTTGGATCGCTGCTTGTCTCCGAACTGGTGCGTGACGGCGAGGATGTCCGCGTCATGGCCCGCGGCGCCTCCAGGCCGTTTCCGGGGAATACGGATAGCGGGGTCGGGCTCCTCCGCGGCGACCTTTCGTCCCCGACGGACTGCGGCCGGGCGGTAACGGGTTGCCGCCAGGTGGTTTTCGCCGCGTCCGGCTTCGGGCTTAGAAAGGGGGGAACCCCACGCAGTGTGGACCGCGACGGAGCCCTGCGGCTGGTGGACGCGGCCGTCCGCGCCGGCGTCGAGCACTTCGTCATGATGTCGATGCACGGCGCCGCGCCGGACGCTCCGCTCGAGTTCCTGAGGATGAAATACGCGGCGGAACAAGCCCTGCAAGCGTCGGGCATCGCCTGGACCGTGATCAGGATGGGCGCGAACCTCGAGCAGTTCCGTGCCTCGATGAGCGGGCCGCTCGACAAGAAGGGCAAGGTGCTCGTCTTCGGATCGGGGCAGGTGCCCGTCACCTTCACATCGACGGCGGACGCATCCGCGATGGTGCGCCGCGCCCTCGCCGAACCCGCCCTGCGCGGCAGGACCATTGAGTGGGGTTCCCGGACGCAGCCCCTTAACACGCTGGCAGAGGCAATCCTGGCCCACTCCGGCCGTGATCACGCCGCCATCCAGCGGATCCCGGTCGGCGGAATGCGGATGATGTCTTTGCTTGCGCGTCCGTTCTCGCCGTTCATGGCCCGGATGGCGGCGGCCGGCCTCTGGATGGAGTCGGGTGCGGCGGCCTTCGACACGGTAGGGGATACCGCAGGGAAGTAGACTCGTTTGCGGCCCTTTCCGTATCCGACATCGTAAGGAAGAGATCCATGTCCCCGCTCCACTCCATCCCGCTCACCTTCAACGACGGCTCGGAAGGGGACTTCGGGCGCTTCGCCGGAAAGGCCGTGCTGGTGGTCAACGTTGCCTCGGCCTGCGGCTACACCAAGCAGTACGCGGGTCTGGAGGAACTGTACGGAAAGTACCGTGACAAGGGACTCGAGGTCCTGGGTGTGCCCTGCAACCAGTTCGGCGGCCAGGAGCAGGGCAGCGACGCCGAGATCGCCGAGTTCTGCCAGCGCAACTTCGGTGTCACCTTCCCGCTGATGAGCAAGAGCAACGTGCTGGGCAAGCAGCAGCACCCGCTGTACGCCGAGCTCACCCGCCCCGCGGAGGGCGCGGAAGTGCAGAAGGTGAAGTGGAACTTCGAGAAGTTCCTGGTCAGCCGCGACGGTGAGCTGCTCGCCCGCTTCCCGTCCGCCGTCGAGCCCGATTCCGCCGAGCTGATCGGCGCGCTCGAAGACGCCCTGGCCTGATCCCGCCCGCCGCCCCTGCGGTCTCGACATCGGCCCCTCCCGGGAACACACTGGGCATGACTGCGCGGGCAGCCGCGCGCTCGGAACCCAGGGAGGACGCAGGCGATGGACAACAAGGATCTGGTGCAGAAGGCCGGCAGCGAGCTATTCAATGACCGGGACCCCAGCGCAATCGACCGCTGGTGGGCGGCCGACTACCGCCAGCACAGCGCCATGGCCGGCGACGGTCCCGAGGCGCTGCGGGGAATGGTCGGGCAGTTGCCCGCGGACTTCCGTTTCGAGCCTGCCCGCATGATCGCCGATGGCGATCTGGTCGCCGTGCACGGCACTTATTACGGCTTCGGGCCGGTGCCGCTGGTGGCCTTCGATATTTTCCGGATCGCCGACGGCAAGCTTGCCGAACACTGGGACGCCCTCCAGCCCCTGGTAGAGGAGACGGCGAGCGGCCGCAGCCAGGTGGACGGCCCGGCGGAGGTCACCGCGCCCGAACAGACCGAGGCGAGCCGCGCCGTCGTCCTGGGCTTTGTCGAAGCCGTGCTGAAGGGCGGGCAGGTCGACCGGATCGGCGAATTCATCAGCTCCGAGCAGTACCACCAGCACAACCCGTCCGTACCGGACGGCCTGGACGGGCTCGGCGCCGCCCTCAAGGCCTGGGCCGAGCAGGGCATCACGGTGGAGTACGGCACGGTGCACCGCTCGGTGGCCGAAGGCGAGTTTGTCCTGACCCAGTCCGAAGGCCTGCTAGGCGGCAAGCCGACGGCGTTCTACGACCTTTTCCGGGTGGACGGCGGGAAGATCGTGGAGCACTGGGACGTCGTGGCGGAGATCCCGGAATCGCTGCCGCACGGCAACGGCCTCTTTTAACGGGCCGGCTGCCCGAAATTTCCCGACATTCCAGCCCGGTGTTACCCCGTGTTGGTCTGCCGTCTGATTTGATGGTGCTTATTGGGACTGACACTGGAGACGTCGTCTCCTACTGACCCCTAAGGCAGCAATGGAGCTCATCGAGGCCGAACACCCTCGGCCAGGACACATCCTGATGCACCTCAGTGACCCCCACCTGTTGGGAAGCGATGAACTCCTCTACGGGGGCGTAGACAGCGAAGCCCATCTCAGGCAGCTTTTCTCGGAGGTCCACGCCTCCAAGCTCCGGCCCGAAGCCGTGATTTTCACCGGCGACCTTGCGGACCAAGGCGAACCGGAAGCCTACGCAAAACTCCGCGCCATAGTGGAGCCTGCCTGCCGTGACATGGGTGCCCGCGTCATCTGGGCCATGGGGAACCACGATGACCGTAGGAATTTCCGGGCAGCGCTCTTTGACCAGGACGCCAACGATGCCCCGGTGGACCGCAGCTACTTTGTCAACGGGCTGCGGATCATCACCCTGGACACCTCAGTTCCCGGCTTCCACCACGGCGAGCTCAGCGCGTCCCAGCTGGACTGGCTCGCCGCGGAGCTTGCCACCCCCGCTCCGGACGGAACAATCCTGGCCCTGCACCACCCGCCCGTCCCCAGCGTCCTGGACCTGGCAATCCTGGTGGAACTGCGCGGTCAGGCCAGCCTGGCCGACGTCGTGCGCGGAAGCGATGTGCGGGCCATCCTGGGCGGTCATCTGCATTATTCGAGCACGGCCATGTTCGCGGGCATCCCTGTCTCGGTGGCATCTGCGAGCTGTTACACGCAGGACCTGAACGTCCCGCAGGGCGGCACCCGGGGCCGGGACGGCGCCCAGGCATTCAACCTGGTCCATGTCTACGAGAACACGATCGTGCATTCCGTGGTGCCGCTGGGCAGATCCACGACCGTTGGGGAGTACGTCAGCCCCGAGGCCACCCGGCGCCGGCTCGCCGAGGCGGGTATCCGCATACCGCCGCGGCCCACGCACGAACAGCCCGCAGGCGCACGGCTCGCGCGGATGAGCGGCCGCTGACCAGCGGTCAGGAACCAGCAGGGCCTACTTCTCCCAGGGTGCCTTGATCGGAAAATACATCTCCAGGAAGTCGACCACGAGGCGGGCGCGTTCCTTTGCGGAAACCTCGGGGAAACTGCCGTCGTTGAGGCAGAAGAAGTCCATGTTGCGCTTGGCCAGGAGCTTGGGCAGGTAGTGCAGTCCCGACCACTGGGTGGTATCCACGTACCTGACCTTGGCGCCGGTCTGCGTCACCGCCCGTCCGGTGAGCAGGGCGTAGTAGTGATAGAAGGAATTCGTCACAGAGATGTTGTCTGCTGCACGGAATGTACTGGCGGCCGTGCGGGCGAATTCATCGGGGAATTCCTGCTCCATGGTGGCCATGACGCTGCGCCGCAGCGGCGCGGCCGTGTGCTCCAGGTGGCGGGTGGTAATCCGGCCGAAGCGGTCCCACAGCAGCTTCCGGTTCACCCTGGCGGCATTTTCAAAGCCGCTGCGTTCGGCGTCGTTCGCACCGAGGCCGATCCTGGTTTCGGCTTCGATGAACTTGGTGATGCCGCCGGGCGTGAAGAACGTGTCCGGGCCCACCGGCCGGCCGAAGAACATGTCGTCATTGGAATAGAGGAAGTGCTCGGATAGGCCCTCGATATGGTGAAGCTGGCATTCCACCGCCTGCGAATTGTGCGTGGGCAGCACCGAGGGATCCGCGAAAAATTCCTCGCTGCGCACAATGGTGACGGCGGGATGCTCGGCAAGCCATGTGGGCGCCTGCGAATCGGTGGCGATGAAGATGCGGCGGATCCACGGCGCAAACATGTGCACCGAACGCAGCGCGTACTTGAGCTCGTCGATCTGCCGGAACCGCGCCTCATGGTCATCGCCTTCGCCCAGTTGCGCGCCGGCCATCCTGGCCCGACGCGCAGCGATGTATTCCGGGGAACTGCCGTCCACCCAGGAAAAGACGATGTCTATGTCGAACCCGATATCGCTCGCATGGTCGGCAAACATGTTCTCCATGGTTGGCCAGGACAAGCCGTGCCGCTCCACCGTGCCACGGACCGCGTCCTGGCGCAGCACCGTCCGGCGTGTCAGCGAATTCTCCACCGGCAGGACCAGCTGATCGCCTTCGAAACGCCACAGTTCCAGCTGCACACCGGTTCCGGGCCCGTATTCCAGGCCGCCCACCGGCTCCACCCGCGGCCGGTACAGCCGGAAAATGCGGGCCTTGCGGTTCGCGGACAACTGCCCGTCCGCGACCAGCACGGAGGACTTCTTGCGGGCGTCCACCGTCATGGAGTAGAACGGCTCATTCCGGAACGCCCCCACCAGCGCATCCCGCAGCTTCTTGCGGTCCTGCCAGTCCACCGCGATCACCGGCCGCTCGTCATTGCCACGGACCAGGATGAAGTCCACCCCGGCGGCGTCCAGCGCCGAGCGGACCGCCAGCAGATCCTCGACCATGGCCTGCTGCGGCGTCCGCTCCTTATTGATCAGAGCGTAGCGCCCGTGGCGGCGGACGACGTCGGGCCGGTGCTTAAGGCGGGCGACGACGGCCGGCGAGACCGCTTCCGCCACCTCGTCCTCATTGGTGGAAGGGCTGCCGTGATAGATGGGGTCAAGCGGGCTTTGGGTGATGGTCTTACTCCGGTCTGTCGGGTTTCAGACGCCTAAGGCGTCACGCCAGCTGCGCAGGAAGGCGCCGCCGGCCTCATCGTGGATGATGTCCTCGCCAAGGCTAAGGTCAGCCGCGGTGAGGATCCGGTAGGGCTTCACCGGCACGCCGTCCGCGGGGCGGACGTCGAGGTGCTGTACCTCGTGGTCGTTGTGGTGGAGCCAGTCGGCCATGGCGTAGTCGGTGCGGGAATCGCCCACCGTGCGCCAAGCCTGCGGAGTGATGCCCTGGGCCGCCAGGAGCTCGACGGCGCGGCTGGCGCCAAGGTCCTTGCCGAGGCGGACGGATTCGATGTCCGTAGAGATGATGGTTGGGTCGAGGCGGTAGTCGCCGGTGTCGTCCGACTGCGGTGAATGGTGGTCCAGGATCGCTGCGGACAGGCCGTGCCGGCCCAGGAGCTCCAGCGCGTCGGCGTCGAACAGTTTCTGCTCGGCCAGGTAGTCCTCGCTGGCGACGTCCACGTGCTGTTCCACGGACACCATGGCGCGCTTGGTCTCGTCGAAGAACATGTGCGCCGAGTAGTCCTCGGCCACCATGCGGCGGATGTCATCCCCGTACGCCTTCGGGACCGCGAGCTCGTGGTCGACATGCACGGGCCCGGCGCCCTCGGACGTGAAGCTGAACCAGACGGCGCCCTTTTCGCAGATCGCGTGGACTACCGTGTCGACGGGCATCCCGGCAGCGATCATCGGCTCCATCACCTGTTCGCGGATGAAGGCATCGGAACGGCCGGTGTTGAAGATGACCGGAATGCCTGCCGCGGCCAGCGCCACCAGGTCGGCGATGATGTCCGGCTTCACCTCACGGGTGACGGGGCTGGCTACCGGACCGTCGACGTCGAGAAGCAGCGCGAGGGCTGGAGTTGCGCGGTGGGTGGTGCCGGAGCGGTGTTCAGTGCCGGAGTGCTGAGCAGTCATGGCACTATTTTGTCGCAGGCGCCGCTTATGTGCGGCGGTGTGACGGGACCGCGACGGCGTTGGTCACCGTTTGGCCACAAAGCGGAAGGCGCGGGGACGCGAAAGTTTCTTTGGCCGCCGTCGTTATTTAGGCTTGCAGCGTGATCTTCAAAGCCGTGGGCGAGGGACGCCCGTACCCGGACCATGGTTTTTCCACGCCCAAGGACTGGGCCTCGCTGCCGCCGCGGCCGGTGCGTCTCGACGAACTTGTCACCACCAAGCGCACGCTGGATCTCGAAGCCCTGCTGGCCGAGGATTCCACCTTCTTTGGCGACCTGTTCCCGCACGTGGTGCAGTTCCAAGGGGTCATGTACCTCGAAGACGGCCTCCACCGGGCTGTCCGCACGGCCCTGCACCAGCGCACCGCCATCCACGCCCGGGTACTGGTCATAGATGGCTAGGAAGCCGAAGGACCTCACCCGCCTGCACGGCCACCACGTGGTCACCGGTTCCGAACTGCGGGCCACGTTCGCCGAAGAGCAGGACTCCGGACACCCGGGACGCTTTGGCCGTCGGCTGTTCCACGGAGTCATCCTCACCTTGCTGCTCGGCCTGATCATCGCCGGCATCGTCGGCGCCTGGGCGGTGATGAGCGGGGTGGTGAAGTTGCCCGACGCCGTCGCCAGCAAGACTCCACAGGCCACGTGCCCCACCACGACGTACCACTACCTCCCGAACAGCAAGGTGACCGTCCACGTCTTCAACGCCACCGGCCGGACCGGACTGGCGAAGAGCGTCGCGGACCAGCTGAAGGCCCGGGGCTACAAGGTGGGCAAGGTGGACAACGCGCAGACCCGCTACATCGGTACCGCCCAGGTCATCTCCGGCTCCGCCGGCCAGGCCGCCGCGTTCAACATCCAGCGCAACGTCGCCGGAACGGACTATTACCGCGACGACCGCTCGGACGCCTCCGTGGACCTGGTGCTCGCCCCCGGGTTCAAGGAGCTCGTGAAGCCGGGCCTCGTGGACCAGACGCCGGGCAAGCTCAGCTGCCCGCGGGACACCCGCCGGATCGCCGACGACGCCAGGCAGCCGGTGCCGCCGTCCGCGGCACCGTAGGGGCTGCTCAGCCGGGCTGCTTCGTGAGGGTTATTTGAGCAGCAGCGGCGTGCCGCCGTCGTCGAACCGGGCACCCGCGCCGAGCTGGATGAACCGGACCGTCTGCCCGAGCCGCTCCTCGAAGCTGTGCCCGCCGTCGCCCGCGGCGCTGCCAGGCTGGGTTCCCGAGGAGCGTGCCGCGCTGGAGGAGAGCGTGCCGTGGATGAGCCGGGCGAGCTGCGGAACGTCCGCCGCTGGCAGGTAGCCGGCCTCGACGCCGTCGCGCAGGATGTCCTCGAGCAGCAGGTTCAGCTCGCTGACGTGGTCGGCGAGCTTGGCGAAAGATCCGGGGGAGAGCACGGCGGCCATGGCCGGGCCGGGCGGCAGGTGCCGGCGGCTGAGGTCCTCCACCTGGGCCCGGACGTAGAGTGCCAGCCGGTCCACGGGATTGTCCAGCTCCGCGAGCGAGGAACGCAGGTCCCCGAGGAAACGCTCGGTCTCGTCCAGGGCGTACGCGATGAGGAGCTGCTCCATGTCCGCGTAGTAGTTGTAGACGGCGGTGCGCCCCACCCCGGCGTGCCGGGCGACGTCGGTCATGGTCAGCCCGGGCAGGCCGTGCGTGAAGAGGAGTTCCCCGAAGGCGGTCAGGATACGGCGTTGGGTCTCGGCGCGCTGTGCCGCGTTGCTTGCGGCGGTGATCCTGGGCATAGAGACACTTTACAGGGATCTGTCAGCAAACCTCCGCTTTTTGCGCCGGGCTTGGCTTGGCGGCTTTAGATCGCGCAGCCGTCCGGGCCGCACGCCTCGGCGTCGGAGCTGCCGACGGCGACCAGCGGGTTGGCCTCCTGCCACGCCTGGTTCAACGCCTGAGTGAAGACCTCGGCCGGCTGTGCGCCGGAGAGTCCGTATTTCCGGTCGATCACGAAGAACGGCACGCCCGTGACGCCGATGGCGCGGGCCTCGGCGATGTCACGGCGGACGTCCTCGGCGTACTTGTCGCCCTCGAAGAGTTCGGCGATGTCATCCGCGGGCAAGCCCAGCTGCAGGCCGAGGCCCGTGAGGTACTCCCGGTTGCCGATGTCCTTGCCATGCTCGAAGTGGTCGCTGAGCAGGCGTTCCTTGGCGACGTCCTGCTTTCCGTGCGCGGCGGCGAGGTGGATGAGCCGGTGGGCGGTGAAGCTGTTGGCCACCACGACGGCGTCGAAGCGGTAGTTCAGGCCCTCGCCCTTGGCCTGTTCCGTCACGTGCTCGAACATCCGGCTGACCTGCTCCGGGGCCATGCCCTTTCGCTCGCTGAGATAGTCCAGCTCCGTGCCGTCGTAATGCTCGGGGATGCTGGGGTCCAACTGGTAGCTGCGCCACTGCACCTCCACGGAATCGCGGTGCGGGAAGTCGGCGAGGGCGGACTCAAAGCGGCGCTTGCCGATGTAGCACCAAGGGCACGCGACATCGGACCAGATCTCAATCTTCATGAAAGCGGTAACCGCCGCGCCCGGCGCGGCATTCCGTGGGAAGCAGTCGCGTTGGTCACAGCACAGCTCCCAAGGGGCGGCTCAACTGATTCCGCCAGCGCGGCCTGTTGGCAGCGCGACCGTGAGGGGATAGCGTCTCAGCCAAGAGGTGCCCGCCCAATGAAGGAGGCCCGGTCGTGACGATTGTCGATAACGCCGTCTACGTGGACGGCCGCCGGACAGCGGATCCTGAAGGACTCGAAGAGACCTACTTCCTGCTGCGCCAACGCGAAGGCATGGCCTGGATCGGCCTGTACCGGCCCGACGCCGAAGAGCTCCGTTCGGTGGCCGGCGAATTCGGCCTCAGCGCGCTCGCCGTCGAAGACGCCCTCACCGGCCATCAGCGGGCGAAACTGGACTACTACGGCGAGATCCTCTTCGTGGTGCTCCGGCCGGCCCGCTACCTCGACGCCGAAGAGAAGGTGGACTTCGGCGAAATCCACATCTGCATCGGCCCGGACTTCGTGATCACCGTGCGCCACGCTGAATCACCGGACCTCCACAAGGTGCGTCAGCGCATGGAATCCCAGCCCGAATTCCTCGCGCTCGGTCCCGACGCCGTCCTTTACGCGATCCTGGACCAGGTGGTTGATGAGTACGAACCCGTGGCGGCGGGCCTGGAAAACGACATCGACGAAATCGAGGACGGCCTGTTCGGCGGCGACCCCGAGGTGTCCCGTCGGATCTACGAACTGTCCCGCCAAGTGATCATGTTCCAGCGCGCCACGGGGCCGCTCACCGGAATCCTGCAGACCCTCGCCGCCGGCACCCCCGACCACTCACTCGCCCCGGAACTCGTGGATCCGCTCCGGGACGTCCTGGACCACGCCCTGCGCCTGGCAGAACGGATCAACTCGTTCCGGGCCCTGCTGCAGAACGCCCTGATGGTCAGCGCCACGGTGGTTGCCCAGCGCCAGAACGACGAGATGCGCCGCCTCACCGAATCCAGCTTCGCCCAGAACGAGCAGGTCAAGCGCATCTCGTCCTGGGCTGCCATCCTCTTCGCCCCGACCCTGGTTGGCACCATCTACGGCATGAACTTCCGCGTCATGCCCGAGCTCGAGTGGGTGCTCGGCTATCCCATGGCATTGGGCCTGATGGTGGGCATGGGCCTGGTCCTGTACTGGACGTTCAAGCACAACAAGTGGATCTGAGCTACCGGACCGCGAATTCCATGACGAAATCATGCTCCAGCGTGGTGCCCAGCCGGAATGATTTGGTGCCGACTTTCCGGAAGCCGCTCTTCTCATAGAAACGGATGGCCTTCGCGTTCTCGCTGTTGACTCCCAGCCACACCCCTGCCGCGCCCAGGGTGCGAGCCCGCTCAAGTGTGCCCGTCATGAGCCTTGCCGCGGCGCCAAGGCCGTGATGGTCCGGGTGTACATAGCATTTGCTGAGTTCCGCAGAAGGCAACAGAGTCAATGCGGCCGCCACGGCCGGATCCTGTGCCGGGCGGTACACCAGCATGCTGTAGCCGTAGAGGCCCTCGCCGCCGTCGATCGCCAGGACGCTAATGGTCGGATCGGCCAGGTACTGGGCGAACTTTTCGACGCTGAGGGTGTCGCGTAAATGGGCGGCGATGTCTTCCGGGGACGACCCGGGCGGGCACGCGAGCGGAAAGGTGACGGCGGCGAGCCCGGCCAGGGCGCCGGCGTCGTCGGCTGTTGCGGCGCGGATCGTCCCGGGCATGTGGCTCATCCTAGTCGCCCACAGCCTTGAGGTAGGTCCGGATGCCGTCAACCACCATCTGGTGGTCCTCGTCGGAGGCGAGCCCGGAGACGGTGATGGCGCCGATCACCCCGGCACCGCGGACGCGGATCGGGAACGACCCGCCGGCCAGGGTGTAGTCCTCCGGCGTGAGCCAGCCGCCTCCCAAGGGGTCGTAGCCGCTGAACTGTTCCGTCAGAAAGGCTGTGCTGTGCTCAAAACGCAGTACCGAGGCGGACTTCCTGCGGATCCATTCCTCCTGGTCGGCTGTGGCGCCGGGGAGGACGCAACGGAAAAGCACCAGGTTGTGGCGGCGGACATCGATCGCCACCCCGAAACCCGAGGCGACCGCGTGCTCGGCGATGAGTGAGCCAAGCCGCCACGCGTCGTGGTTGTCGAAGGAGGCGAAAACCAGTTCCTCTTCCTGGGCCCGGAGTTCCGCCAAGCGGGGCGAGTCCGTCATGCCCGGTCAGCTTCGTAGCTGAGCCCGATCTGGCGGCGGATCTCATCCATGGCCGCCATGATTGCCACCGTTTCCTCCGGCGGCAGGATAGCGCCGGCCGTTTCGCCGGCGCCAACGAGCCGCTCCAGCTCGGCTGCCTGATACTGCATGCCGCGGCTGTTCACGGGCTGCTCGAAGCGTTCCACCACCGAGCCATCAACGGCATGGACGGTGAACGGGACGGGGTTGTACCAGGTGTGTTCGATGTCGATCCAGCCGTCCGTCCCGATCACCAGGGCCCGGTTGGCGCTGGCAGCATCGAGTTCGCAATCCACCAAAGCCTGCGCACCGCCGTCGTACTCGAAGACCGCGGCGGTTTGCCGGTCCACGCCGGTGGCCGTCATCGAAGCGCTCGCGTGGATGCGGGACGGTGTGCCCAGGATGTCGAACGCGAAGGAGATGGGGTAGATCCCAAGGTCCAGCAGGGCACCGCCGCCCAGCGCGGGGTCGTTCAGCCGGTGGGCGGGATCCTTGGGCAGGCTCTGGTTGTGGCTGGCCACCACTTTCCGGACCTCGCCGATGGTCCCGGCCCCGATGATTTCGCGGAGCCGGACCATGTGAGGCAGGAACCGGGTCCACATGGCCTCCAGCGCCACCAGCCCCTTGGACGCGGCGAGGCCGACGATCTCCTGTGCCTCGCGGGCGTTCATCGTGAACGACTTTTCCACCAGCACGTGCTTTCCCGCGTTCAACGCCAGCAGGGCGTTCGCGTGGTGCATGGGGTGCGGCGTGGCGATGTAGATGACGTCGACATCCGGGTCCGCGACGAGCTCCTCGTAGCTGCCGTGGGCGGCGGGGATGCCGTGCCGCCCGGCAAATGACTTGCTCGAGTCCAGGGAGCGCGACCCCACCGCCTGCACCGTGAACCCGTTCTCAAGGAGGTCCTGGGTTTGCAGCCCCGCAATGAAGCCGGTTCCCAGGATTCCCCAGCGGATTTTTCCATCGGAAAGTGCCACGTGTTCAGTCCTCTGTTTGGGTGTCGAGCGGGTAGGCCACGAAGGCGAAGCGCTCCGAAGCGGGCGACCAGCTGTTGACGTTGAGCGTACCTTGGCCGCCGAACAGCGGCCATGTGTGCAGCGGGGTGTCCCAGTCGCCTGTGGAGACGAGGACGACGGCGACCGGCAGGTCCGCGGGGTGGCCTTCGGTGCCGCTGGGGAACCGGATGTAGCTGGCCAGGCGGCCGTCGGGGGAGAGGTGTGGGAACCAGTCAACGGTGCCGCTGTCGAGGAGCTTTGCGAAGCCGGTCCCGTCAACGCGGATGCGGGCGAGCTGCGCATGCCCTGCAGCCGAGCTGAAGGATTCGGTGTTCAGGTACAGCCACTCGCCGTCCGGCGAGTACTCCGGTCCGTCGCAGTGGCCCGGACCAACATCAAGCTGCCGAACATCAATGCGCCCGACGTCGACGGTGGCGGCAGCACCGCCGTCGGACGCTATGGTCACGAGTCGGCCGGGCTGGGTGAAGTCTCCGCCCGCAATCCCCACGTATGCCAGCTCCATGCCGTCGGGGCGCACGCCGTGGAGGAAATGGAAGGAACCGTCCTCCGTGGTGATGCGCGTGGCGCGGCCGCCGGCCAGCGGGGCACGGTAGATGTGGCCGTCGTTGGCGGACAGGAAGATGGTTTCGCCGTCGGGGGCCAGGACGTGGTCGTTGTTCAGCTCCGGGATGCCGGCGAGCGGGATCTCCGCCAGCCCGCCGGACGCAAGGTCCAAACGCCACAGCTTCCCGTTCCCGTTGAGGATGAGCGCCAATCCGTCCAGGGTCCAGTTTGGGGCTTCGAGCAGGATGTCATCGGTGCTGTACAGCAGCGTCGATTCCCCGGTCACCGATGCGATCCACACCTCGCTGCGCTGCCCAGGCCGGAGGGTGCGGTTCACCGGGCGTCCCCGTCGAGTTCCTTGATCCGGATGTTCCGCCAGCGGCATTGCGCGCCCTTGCCCCAGCGGGCTTCGCCGAACATCGAGTCGTTGTCGTGCACTTCGAGCGCGATGTGACCGCGCTCGCCGAGTACGCCCAGGACGGCCTGCGGATCGTAGTTGGGCGAGTCGAGGGTGGCGGTGTCCAGCTCGGCGATCTTGAGCCCGTTGACCCAGGTGCTGATGACGGGCAGCGCTCCGACGCAGCGGATCCGCAGCTCATTCCAGTCGTCCCAGCGCCACACCTTGAGGAAATCGTCGACGTCGGCCGCGTAGCGCAGACGGGAACGCTTCTCTTCCGTGACGGGTTCCACGGAGGTGGCCGGGTTGTCGGCGACCAGACCGCTGGGCTTGCCTTCGGCGTCGCGCGCGACGTCGACAGCGAAAGGAACTGCCGAGAAACTGGCGAGGCCGTTGCCGAAGAAGCCGCCGATGCCGCCGGAGGGTCGGTGGTCCACGAGGACCTGGAAACCCTCCCAGCTGTCTGGCCGGCGCCGCAGCATCACCCCGGTGTCCGCGGGCCAGTCCGGGCGCATCTCAAGCACCAGCTCGAAGTCGCCGAAGGCCTGCTCGCTCACGAGGTAGCCGCCGTAGCCGCTGCCGGGGGAGTCCTGTTCACCGATCAGGACGCCGTCCTCGACGAACCAGCGGGCAGGGTGCTTTTCGGGTTCTACGGGCGGGGTCAGGCCCAGGGCGTCGAAGCGCTCCAGGAGGGCCGGGCCGCCGGGGTACTCCGTGCCATAAACACGGGGCACGGAGTACCAGCCGGCCAAGGTGGCGCCGTCGAACAGCGGGACGAAACCGTCGCCGCCGTCGGGAGTTTGAGCGTCAGCCGTTTCTGCCTCAGCCACGCGCTAGTCCTGGCTGCTGAAAGCGGCGTCGAAGGAGGTCTGCGAGGCGGGGAAGTCGAATTTCTTGAGGGCGGCGAGGGCTTCGGGGGCGCCGTGGAGGCGGTCCATGCCCGCGTCTTCCCATTCGATCGAGATGGGGCCGTCGTAGCCGATCGCGGTGAGGGCGCGGAACGAGGATTCCCAGGGCACGTCGCCGCGTCCTGCGGAGACGAAGTCCCAGCCGCGGCGCGGGTCGCCCCAGGCCAGGTGGGAGCCCATGACGGTGTTCCGGCCGGTAAACCGGAGTTTCGTGTCCTTGCAGTCCACGTGGTAGATCCGGTCCTTGAAGTCCCAGATGAAGGAGACAGGGTCGATGCCTTGCCACATGAAGTGGGAGGGGTCCCAGTTCAGGCCGAACGCTTCGCGGTGGCCGATCGCTTCGAGTGTGCGGACGGTGGTCCAGTAGTCGTAGGCGATCTCGCTCGGGTGGACTTCGTGGGCGAAGCGGATGCCGTTTTCGTCGAAGACGTCCAGGATGGGGTTCCAGCGGTCGGCGAAGTCTTGGTAGCCGGCGTCGATGACTTTTTCCGGGACGGGCGGGAACATGGCGACGTACTGCCAGATCGAGGAGCCGGTGAACCCGACGACGGTGTCCACGCCGAGGGCCTTGGCGAGGCGGGCGGTGTGTTTCATTTCCTCGGCGGCGCGCTGGCGGACGCCTTCGGGGTTGCCGTCGCCCCAGACCTTGGACCCGACGATGGCTTCGTGGCGGAAGTCGATGGGGTCATCGCACACGGCCTGGCCCTTGAGGTGGTTGGAGATGGCCCAGACTTTGAGGTTGTACTTGTCCAGGAGTTCGAGCTTGGACTCGACGTAGCCGGGTTCGTCCCAGCGCCAGGCGTCGAGGTGATCTCCGGAGACGGCGATTTCCAGGCCGTCGTAGCCCCAGCCCGAGGCGAGGCGCGCGACTTCCTCGAGGGGGAGGTCGGCCCACTGGCCGGTGAACAGGGTGTACGGGCGGGGCATGTCAGGCTCCTTCGGTAGCGTTTGCGGAAAGTTGGATCAGGGAGCTTTTTGCGGCCGCGGACTCTTCGACGGCGGCCAGGACGCGCTGGATCTGCAAGCCGTCGTCGAATGAGGGCGAGGGCGCCTCACCTGTAGCGATGGCGGTGAGGAAATCGCGGATCTGGTGGGTGAAGGTGTGTTCCCAGCCGATGATGTGGCCCTGCGGCCACCAGGCTTCGAGGTAGGGGTGTTCGGGTTCGTTGACCAGGATCCGTCGGAAACCCTGTTCCCGCACCGGGACGGTGGCGTCCAGGAAGCCGAGCTCGTTGAGGGCTTCCAGATCGAACAATAAGGTGCCCTTGTCCCCGTAGATTTCGAGTTTGAGGGAGTTCTTCTGGCCGGTGGCCACGCGGGAGACCTCCACCGAGGCGATTGCTCCGGAGGCGAGTGTCAGTGTGGCCCAGGCGGCGTCGTCGACCGTGACGTCTTCCGGACCGTCAGGGCCGGGGCGGCTGTCCACGAAGGTGTGCAGCCGGCCGGTGACTTCGGTGACGGAATCGCCCAGGAGGAAGACGACCTGGTCGATCGCGTGGGAGGCGATGTCGCCGAGGGCTCCGGAGCCTGCGGTTTCCTTGCGCAGGCGCCAGGTCATGGGGGATTCGGCGTCGGACAGCCAGTCCTGCAGGTAGGCGGCGCGGATGTGCCGGACGGTGCCGAGGCGGCCTTCGGCGATGAGTTCCCGGGCGAGGGCCAGGGCGGGGACGCGGCGGTAGTTGAAGCCGATCATGGACTGCACCCCGTTGGCGCGGGCCTTGGCTGCGGCGGCGGTCATGAGTTCGGCTTCGGCCAGGGTGTTCGCGAGCGGTTTCTCGACCAGGACGTGTTTGCCCGCTTCCAGCGCGGCGATGGCGATTTCGGCGTGCATCCAGCCCGGGGCGCAGATGTCGATGATGTCGATGTCGTCCCGGTCAATGACGGAACGCCAGTCGGTGGCTGATTCGGCCCAGCCGTACCTGGCGGCGGCCTCGGCAACCTGGGTGGCGTCCCGGCCCACGAGCACTTTCTGCTCGAAGGCCGGGACGTCGAAGAAACTGGCCACATTCCGCCACGCATTCGAGTGGGCCTTACCCATGAAGGCGTATCCGATGGCGGCAACGCCCAGGGGGCGTTGCCGGGTACCCGGGCTCTGGTCAGTGTGGGCGGGGGTGGTCATGTGTTGTTCTCTTTCTCTCGCTTTGCGAGCTGCTAGAGGGTCGCGGTTTCGGGCGCCCAGTCCTCGGGGATGGCGGCCGAAACAGGTGCGTTGCTGGTGACGTCCACGAACGAGCCTGACTCCACGGACTCAGAGATCGAGACCATGGTGTCCAGCACGTGGTAGGCAAGATCGCCGGTGGCGCGGTGGGCGGTGCCGGCACGCAGCGCGCGGGCCATATCCAGCACACCCAGGCCGCGGCCCTGGGCCGGACCGGTTGCCGGGATGATCTCCGGCTCTTCCGCGCCGGGGCGCCAGAGCTTGAGGTCGCCGTCGAAGTAGTTCGGATCCGGCAGCGACAGCGTGGCCTCGGTGCCGGTGATCTCCACGAAGCCCATGCGCAGGCGCGGGGACTCGAAGGAGAACACGCTGTGCGAGGACTGTCCGCCTTCGAACTGCGCCATCGCGGACACATGCGTGGGGACCTCGACGGCGAATTCCTCGCCGGCCTTGGGGCCGGAACCGATGACGCGGGTGGCTTTGGCGGCGGAGCCGACGGCGGCCACCTTGCGGACCGAGCCGAAGGCCTGGACCAGCGCCGTGAGGTAGTACGGGCCCATGTCGAACAGGGGGCCCGCACCGTGCTGGAACAGGAAGGCCGGGTTCGGATGCCAGGACTCCGGTCCGGGGGTCTGGAACGTGGTCATGCCCGTCAAAGGCGTTCCGATGTCGCCGCGTTCGATGATCCGCCGGGCGGTCTGCAGGCCCGCGCCGAGGAACGTGTCCGGCGCCGTGCCGAGGCGGATGCCCGCGGCGTCGGCGGCCTTGAGCAGGCCAAGCCCGGATTCACGGTCCAAGGAGAACGGCTTCTCCGTCCACACGTGCTTGCCCGCGTTGACCGCTGCCGTGGCGACCTCGACGTGCGCGGCCGGGATGGTCAGGTTGACGATGATTTCGACGTCGGGATGGTTCAGCGCCAGCTCCGGCGTACCGAACTCGGCGATGCCGTATTCCTTGGCCCGCGCCTCGGCGGCCTCGACGAACAGGTCCGCGATCACGTGGACTTTCAAGTCCGGGAACGTGGTGAGGTTGTCCAGGTACTGCTTGCTGATGTTGCCCGCGCCGATGACGGCAACGCCCACCGGGCCCTTGCGGGTGGAAGGTGCGAAGCTCATGCCTTGGCTCCTTCTTCAGACTGGGCGCCTGCGGCGGCGTTCAGGTAGTTCAGGCTCTCGGTGATGCCTTCGAAGATATCGCCGGAGTAGTCGTCGAATTCCACGACGCCCACTTCGAGGGAGGTGGCCGCGCCGATGACGTCGAGCACCGGGATGGTGCCCTGGCCGGCCGGCTGCTGGGCCTTGGTGTCAGTGGTGGCGGGGCCGTCCTTGATGTGGATGAACTTCACGCGGTCACCCAGGCGGGCCAGCAGCTCGACCGGGTTCTGGCCGCCCACGGCTGCCCAGTAGGTGTCGACTTCGAGGACCAGTTCCGGGTCCAGGAGGGATTCGAAGTATTCGAGGGCGGTCTGGCCCTCGATGATGGACTCCAGTTCCCAGGCGTGGTTGTGGTAGCCGACGCGGATGCCGTATTCGGCGCCCTTCTTGGCAGCGGCGTTCAGCTTGGCCGCGGTGCCTTGGATGTCTTCGGCGTTCTGCCAGTGCTCTGCGGGAAGGTAGGGATCGATCACCGTGCTGATGCCCAGTTCCTTGGCTGCGGCGAAGATCTCGTCCTGGTCCTGGCTCAGCAGGGGTGCGTGGCCGGACGGGGCCGTGAGTCCGTTCTCCTGCAGGGCGGCGCCGAGCTCCGAAGCCAGGGCCACGAAGTTGTAGGGCTCAACCTGCGTGTAACCGATCTCTGCAACCTTCTTGATGGTTCCAGGCAGGTCCTCGGCGATGGCGTTGCGGAGGGTGTACAGCTGGAGTGAGTACGACATGGGATTCCTTTACGGGAGTGTTTTGTTGTTGAGCTGGAAGGTCAGGTCAGGCTAGCGGCCGGCGAGGGAACCACCTATGCCGCCGACGCTGAAGTACTTGTTCAGGGTGGCGAAGACGATGATCGGCGGGAGCATCATGACGACCGCGAGGGCCATCACGCCGGACCAGTCGGTGAGGTTCTGCTGGAAGAAGGACTGCACGCCGACGGGGAGGGTGAAGATCTCGTTGGAGCGCAGGAACACGATCGCGACGAGGTAGTCGTTCCAGGCCAGGAGGAAGGCGAAGATCGCGGTGGAGAGCACGCCAGGCAGGGAGTTGCGCAGCACAACCTTCATGAAGGAACCGAAGACGGAGCAGCCGTCGATCCAGGAGGCTTCCTCGAGGCTGATCGGGATGGAGTCGAAGTAGGCGGCCATCATCCAGGTGGCCACGGTCATGGTGGAGCTGACGTAGATGATGGTCAGGCCCAGGAGGTTGTCCACGAGTCCCATCCCGGCGAACAGGATGAACAGCGGCACCACGGAGGTGATGATGGGCAGGGACTGCATGACGAACAGCAGCAGCGAGTAGCCCGAGACGGCTTTGGAGCGGCCGCGGGAGAGGACGTACCCGGCGGGGGCGGCGACGGCGACCGAAACCACCACGGTGGAGAGGGTGGTGATGAGGCTGTTCTGGAGCCAGGTCCCGGCGAGGGTCTTGGAGAAGACACCGGTGATGTTTTCGAAGGTCAGGCCGGTGGCCGTGCTGCCCGGGGCGGGGGTCAGGGACAAGACCACGACCACCATGATCGGGACGAGGACGATGGCGGTGATGGCCAGAATCAGCGTGAAGCGCCACCAGCGTCCGCGCATGCCGGCCTCGGAGAGGACGCGGCGGGCCTTTTGCGGGCCGGCGACGCCCAGGGACGGGCCGGTTTCGGGGTGGGCGTGAAGGACTGCGCTCATTATTCGACGCTCGACTTTCGGATCTGGCGGTACAGGAAGACCGACACGATGACGAGGGTGAGGGTCATGAGGAAGGCGATCGCGACGCCGGTTCCGGTCTGGAAGTCCTGGAAGACGCTGCGGTATGCCAGGACCACCAGGGAGGTGGTGGCGTCAACGGGTCCGCCGCCGGTGAGCAGGTAGATGGTGGGGAAGTCGTTGACGCAGAAGATCGTCATCAGGATCCAGCTGATGTAGGTGGAGCGGGCGATCATCGGCAGGGTGATCTGGGTGAATTGCTGCCATTTGCTGGCCCCGTCCATGCTGGCGGCTTCGTAGACGGTGGTGTCCACGGAGGCCAGGGCGGCGGAGATCATCATCATCATGAAAGGGAAGGACACCCAGACTTTGAAGATCATGACCATGACCGCGGCAAGGTGCGGGTCGGCCAGGAACAGCGGGGTGCCCAGGCCCAGGTTGCGGAAGATCGAGGGGATGAGGCTGTCCGGGGTGGCGACGAGCCAGTTCCACGCGGTGGAGGACACCACGATCGGGACGACCCAGGGCAGCAGGAGCAGGACCTTGAAGGTTCCGCCTGCGGGGATTTTGGTGCGCAGCAGCAGGGCCAGGCCTAGGCCGACGAGCCAGGAGCCGAAGACACCGACGATGGTGAACCAGAGGGTGAACTGGGCTGCTTTCCAGAAGGCCGGGGCGGTCAGGACGGTAGCGAAGTTGTCGAAGCCGACAAAGTTGCCGGTATCGATCAGGGAGCCGTCGTGGGTTGCCTGGACGCCGGCGTAGATCAGCGGGTAACCGTTGATCAGGATCAGCAGGACGATCGAGGGCAGCAGGAGCCAGAAGAACGTCCGCCGGGTCTGCCCCGACAGTTTGCTCTTGCGGTTCAGGGTCCCGCCCCCGGACCCGCCGGGAGCAAGTCCCCGGCGGGCCCGGGCCAGGCCCGATTGTGCGGTGGTTGATGACATGGGAGGAACCGCTTTACTTCTTGATGACGGACTGGAGGCCGGTCTGGAAGGCCGTGAGAGCCGACTTGGCGTCGGTCTTGCCGGTGAGGATCGTCTGGGTGAACTGATTCAGGGCCTGGCCGCCGTCGAGCACTGCCATGTTCGCGTTCAAGGCCGCGCCTTGGGCGGCGAAGGTCTTCGCGATCGGCTGGTATTCCTTGACGATCTTGACGTTGTTTGGATCGCTGGTGAACTCGGGGAGTTCAGTGATGGACTTGAACACCGGCAGCGCGTTCATGAGCTTCTGCTGCCACAGGGACTTCAGTTGGCCCATGTAGTAGACCAGGAACGCTTCGGACGCTTCCTGGGAGGGGGTGTTCTTGTACATCATGATGTTGTTCGGGAACGCCAGGGCGGCCTTGTCGCCGTGCGGCCCTGCCAAGGGGCTTGCCACCAGGAGGTCGCCGGAGGTGTCGCCGACGCGCTGGGGAAGGCCGGTGACGTACATGCCGAAAGCTGCCTTGCCGCCCTTCTTCCACTGCGCATCGAGGTTGTCCGTGGTGTAGCTGACAGCTGCGGGGTCGACGACGCCGTTGGAGACGAGCTCAAGCATGAACTCGGTGGCCTCGACGTTGCGGTCGTTCATGACGTCCAGCTGGCCGTCCTTGGTCCACACACCGCCGCCGTTGTTGATCATCATCATGATCATCAAGTGGTTGCCGATGAAGTTGCCCGCACCGGAGCCCGTGGCGAAGCCGACCGCGCCGATGCCCTTGAGCTTCTTGCCCGCCTCGAGCAGGGACGGCCAGTCGGTGGGAACCTCGGCGCCGGCCTTGTCGAAGAGGGACTTGCGGTACCAGAGGGGGCGCATGTCCAGCTGCCACGGGACGGCGACATAGCCCTTGTCGGTCTTGAACGGGTCAAGGACGCCCGGAAGGAAGTCGTCGAACTGGCCGTTCTTCTTCAGCGCGTCGATGACCTTGTCCGCATAGGCGATCTGGCCCTGCTGCTCAAACTGGAATGCCTGGAAGCCGCCACCGGTGGAGACGGCCGGGCCGGTCTTGGACGCGATGGCCGAGGAGAAGGTCTGGTAGAAGTTGTTCCACTGGATGATCTGGTAGCTGGCCTTGCTGCTGGACCCGGAGAAACCTTCGGTGATCTTCTTTGCGGCATCGTTGTAGGCCGGAGTACCCCACGGCATGTCCCAGAACTTGACGGTGCCGCCCGCGCCACCTCCGCCCTGCGACGCCGAGCCGCCACCGCACGCGGCCAGGAGCGGAACTGATGCGGCAGCGGCGGTCAGTCCGAGGAAGCCGCGGCGGGAAAATGCCTTGTTGGCTGCGGGCTGAACATTCATGATGATTCCTTTCGGGACCGCCACTTACCTTGTGGCCGGTCCAGCTCAACGTTGAGAAGGGCAAATGCTGTGAATGGGTACTGCGGGTGGTGCCTGGGAGTAGCGAACTAGGAGAGGGCGGACAGGGATTCCGTCAGCGCCGCGAAGCGGTGCAGGTCGGAGGGTGCGGTGCCGGCGTCGAGGTGTCCCTTGAGCCGGCGCCACGTGGCACGGTGGGCGGATTCGTAAAGCGTCGGCAGGAGGAGTTCGCCCTGCGGGCCGGTGACCTTGACCCTTGCCGGCCAGGCTGCCAGGGGTTCCGGAAGCGCGACGCTGACACCGCCGTCGTCGGTCAATAAGGTGATGTCAACGCCGGCGGGGCGGGCGCCGCTCAGGATGCCCTGCAGGGCAACCGGTGCACCGTTCGCGAGCCGGGCGGTCACGGTGTAGCCGTGTGTCCCGGTGGTGACGACGCGGAGGTTCTCGAGGCGGCCGGTCAACCGCACGACGGCGGCAAGGTGGTCAGCGAGCAAGGCACCGGAGTCGCTGCCCGCCGCGGCGGTCGCCACGGAGTCGAGGACTGCGGCGCGTCCGGCCATCGCGCGGACGGCGTCCTCGGCCCCTGCAACAGCGGGGTTTGCGGCCCAGCGCTGGTCGAGGACGACGGCGGCGCCGCTGGCTTCCGCTGCCCTCCGGAGTTCCTCGACGCTTTCGGCGGCCGGGTTCACCACGACGATGCCGCGGGCGCCGGCGTCGATCGCTTCAATGGCCCCGGCAGTCCAGCCGGGCTGCCCGGCGATGACGCGCACGACAGCGGCAGAGGCGGACCCTGCAGGGCCGAACGACGCGGGAAGGGACGAGACGGCCAGGGCAACAGCCCCGGCTTCCCGGGCCTCCGGGGTCGCGTGGACCGTGTACTTCGGGCTCATGCGTGGGCTCCTTCGCGGACGGCCCGCTGGGCTTTGTGGTCCGCGTCCACGCGGGCCGCGGTGGCTTCGGCGATGTCCAGGGCGAACGTGAGGTCGTCGATCAGGGTCCGGGCCGACGGCGGCTGCCTGGTTCCCGTTGCAAGGGCGGTCAGCTCGCGCCACTCGCCTTCGTAGCCGTTGTGGTCGAACGGGCCGTGCACCGCGGTTTCCCCGGCGCGGCTGAACGTCGCCACCGCGGAACCGGCCTGAACGTAGGAGGGGGTGAAATCGACGCGGACCGAGGCGTCGTCGGAGAAGGCCTCGAAGCTCCATTCCGGCTTCCAGGTGTTGTTCATGGCTGCACGCAGTTCGATGGTCCGGGTGGGCGTGCGGAGGGAGATGATGTAGCCGAACGGGCGGGCGATCCTGGCTTCGAGGACTTCCACCTCGGCAAAATCCGGGGTGAAGCGGCGGACCAGCGGCAGGTCGTGGATGGCCAGGCCCATGATGCCGCCCTTCAGCATGCCCTTGATGACCTCGGGGTCTGTGTAGTCCGGGGTGCTGGAGGCCGGGCGGGCGATGATCTCCGTGGCGAAGTCCTCGAAGCGGGCATTGGGCGGAAGGACGATCGAGGAGCGGATGGTGTGCGCGGTGTCGGGAAGATCGCCCCAGTTGGCCTCGGCTGCGAGCCAGCCCGGGTCGAAGGTGTGCATGGCGCCCACGATGATCGGCACGCCCGTTTCTTCGCTGACCGCCGAGATCCGGGCAGCTTCGTCGGCGTTCCAGGCGAACGGCTTTTCGCAGAGCACGGCTTTCTTGCCGGCGCGGCACGCGGCGATGACCTGTTCTGCGTGGAACTGGTGCGGGCTGCAGATGGCGACGACGTCAACTTCGGGGTCGCTGAGCAGGGCTTCGATGCTGGTGCCGTGGGTTGCGCCGACGCGGGCGGCCACGGATTCGGCAACCGCGGGGTCGACGTCCATGATGTGGCGGACGGTGAGGAGATCGCCGAGGCGGGCGAGGGAGGGAAGGTGGATTGCCTGGGTGACGGGGCCGGCGCCGAGGATGCCGACTCCGAGGGTCCGGGCGGCGTCTGTGTGGCTGGACAAGTTCAGTTACCTCTTCGTAAGCAGAATCAGGAACGGGAGATCGATGGGGGCAATGCCGGGCATCGGTTGTCGTGATGTGTTGCTGATCACAACTTAGGAGGACTTTTGCCGAGCGTCAAGCAAAAGTTGAAAAATTCTCGACCAACTTCTGGTGCGTGACACGCATAACCATCCGTGCTATCACTGAGGCATGACATCAGCCTCCGGAAATGACGCCGGCAAAGACACCTCGGTGCAGGACGCCGGCAGTCTTTCGCGTGCTGGTGATCTCTTCCAGTTGCTCCGCGACGGGCGGGCACGGACACGCGCGGAACTTGCACTGACCACGGGCCTGGCCCGTTCAACCGTCGCCTCACGCATCGACGCCCTCATCAGTTCGGGACTGGTCGGCCCCGCAGGTGAGGCAAGTTCCAGCGGCGGCAGGCCGCCGTCGCGCTTTGCCTTCAACCCCGCGGCGCGCGTGGTGCTGGCGGTCGACGTCGGAGCAACCCACGTGATCGTCGCCGTCACGGACCTGGGCGGAAAGATCCTCGCCGAACGCCGCCTCGCGCAGGAAGTCGCCGACGGGCCCGAGCTCGTCCTGGGCCGCGTGATCGGCGCCGGCAAGGAGCTGCTGGCCGAAGCCGGCCGCGACGTCGGCGACCTCGCAGGCATGGGCATCGGCCTGCCCGGTCCCGTGGAACACGACACCGGCCGGCCCGTGAAGCCGCCCATCATGCCCGGGTGGGACGGGTTCGACGTAGTCCCTTACGTTCAGCGCTCGCTGCCCGTTCCGGTCCTGGTGGACAACGACGTCAACATCATGGCGCTCGGCGAACGCACCGCCTACTGGCCCGAGCACGACAACTTCCTGTTCATCAAGGTGGCCACCGGCATCGGCGCGGGCATCATCAGCAGCGGCCAGTTGCAGCGCGGAGCCAACGGCACTGCCGGCGACCTCGGCCACGTCCGCGTGCCCCGCGGCGACGATGTCCTTTGCCGCTGCGGCAACCACGGCTGCCTCGAAGCACTCGCCTCAGGTCCCGCCGTCGCGCGCCAGCTCAAGGCCCAGGGGCTGGAAGCCAGCACCGGCGCTGACGTGCTGCGGCTGGTGGCTGAAGGGAATCTGCAGGCAATCCAGGCGCTGCGCCAGGCCGGCCGTGACGTGGGCGATGTCCTCGCCACCGTGGTCAACTTGCTCAACCCGTCCATGATCGTGATCGGCGGCAGTGTGGGGGAGGCCGGGGAACACCTGGTGGCCGGCATCCGCGAAGTGGTCTACCGCCGCTCGCTGCCACTGGCGACCTCGCACCTGCGCATCGGCATCTCCATGGCCGGCGACCGGGCCGCCATCCTCGGCGCGAGCCAGATGGTCACCCAGCATGTGTTGTCCCCGGCCGTGATCGAAGCCACGCTCCAAGCAACGGGCTGACCGCGACATTGGGCGTTTCGCGGGGCAGGCGCGTGATAGCAATGAAAGTGATGACTCCACGTTCCAGTTCCGCTGTGGCGCGCCCTGCCCGCCCGGCCGCGCCATGATGGCCCGCCTGCTCGACCGTATTCCCCGCAGCTGGGTGGTTTTGGCGTGCATCGCCCTGATCTCCCTGTGCATGCGCGGACCGATCGTTGCCGTGGCCCCGGTGCTGGACACGATGCAGGCCGAACTCGGCTTCCCGCCGGTGGTGCTCGGCCTGCTGACCAGCATCCCGGTGCTCTGCTTCTCCCTTGCCTCGCCCGCCGCGGCCGTGGCCGGCCGTCGATTCGGCGCGGAGTTCGCCGTCACCCTCACCCTGCTTGGTGTGCTGGCAGGCGTGGTGCTCCGCTCGGCCGGGCCGCCCGCCGTCGTGCTCCTGGGGACTGTGCTGATCGGCCTGGCAATCACTGTCGGAAACATCTGCGTCCCGCTGATCATCCGGCGCGACGTTTCGCCCCGGCGGCAGGGCACCGCGATGGGCCTGTATTCGGCGTTCCTGAACGTGGGCGCCTTCCTGACCTCGGTGGTCACCGCGCCGCTCGCGGAGCTCATGGGCTGGCGGCTGGCGCTGGCCGCCGTCGGGATCTTCGCGTTGGTGGCGACGGCGGCCTGGGCACTTGCGTTCGGGCCGCGGCGAGCGTTTGTTCCAGTTCCGCTGCCGCCGGCTCCCGCGGCAGCGGCGGCCCCGGTCACCGGGGTCTTCTGGATCACGGCCGGACTCACCGTCGGCTTCGCGGGCCAGGCCTTCTCCTACTACGGCGTCACCACCTGGCTGCCGAGCTTCCTGGGTGACACCCTCGGCATGACCGCCACGCAGGCCGGCGCAGGCGCCTCGATCTTCCAGGTCCTCGCGATCGTTGGGTCGCTCGGGGTGCCGCTGCTCGCCAAATATTGGAGCCCGACGGCGGTGGCGGCCACCGTGAGTGCGCTGTGGGCGACCATTCCCGTGGGCCTGCTGCTGGCGCCGTCGTCGTGGTGGCTGTGGTGCGTCGGCGCCGGGATCGCGCAGGGCGGCGGCTTCACGATCATCTTCTCGGCCCTGATCAGAGTGGCCAAGGACATGGCGACGGCCGGACGGATGTCCGCCCTGGTGCAGGGCGTGGGCTACCTCTTCGCGGCTGTGGCACCGAGTGCGGTTGGCTTCGTGCACGAGCGGGCCGGCAACTGGACCCCGCCCCTGCTGGTGATCCTGGGCTCGGTGCTGACCTTCGCCGTCTGCACCACGCTCTCGGTGCGCCAGGCCGGCAAGCCCCGCTGAGCCCCTCCTTCTAACAAGAGGCGCGAACTGGCAGCAGATGCCGCCTGAAACGGTTTCAAGGGGCATCTGCTGCCAGTTCGCGCCGTATGAGGGGTTGGTCCGCCGCCGGGCTGCCTCCCCGGCCTTCGGGGTCACTTGTTGCGAAGAGTGCAGGCAGCCCGGCTGGCGGAAGATCAGGCGGCGATCAGTTCTTCCTTGCTGGCTTCTTCCTTGGCTTCGGTGAGGAAGCGGGCGTAGGCCGGGATGGTCAGGAAGGTGGGGAAGTCCTCGGCGAGGGTGACTTCTTCGAAGATGCTGCGGGCATCGGTGAAGCGGTCGCCGTCGAACCGTTCCAGCCGGGCGAACTCCTCATCCAGCAGTTCTTCCACCCATTCGCGGGTGATGATATCGCCGTGTTCGGTGATCGCGTGCGAGTGGATCCATTGCCACAGCTGGGAGCGGGAGATCTCCGCGGTCGCGGCGTCCTCCATCAGGTTGTGGATGGCCACCGCACCGTTGCCGCGCAGCCACGACTCGATGTAGCGGATGCCCACCTCGATGTTGATGCGGACGCCTTGCTCGGTGATGTTTCCCTCGGTGGAGGAAATGTCGATCAGAGCACGGTCGTCCGGGGTGACATCCTCGCGCGAGCGGTCCAGCTGGTTCGGCTTTTCGCCGAGCACCGAGTCGAACACCTCCCGGCAGACCGGCACCAGATCCGGGTGGGCAACCCAGGAACCGTCGAAGCCGTCGTTGGCCTCGCGGGTCTTGTCCGCGCGGACCTTCTCGAAGGACGCCGTGTTGGCTGCCTCGTCCTTGCGGTTGGGAACGGCTGCGGCCATGCCGCCGATCGCCATGGCGCCGCGGCGATGGCAGGCGCGCACCAGCTGCTCGGTGTAGGAGCGCATGAACGGCTGGGTCATGCTGACCTGGCCGCGGTCCGGGAGGACGAAGCGCGGGCCGCGGGTGCGGAAGTTCTTGATCAGGGAGAAGATGTAGTCCCAGCGGCCGGCGTTCAGGCCTGCGGCGTGGTCGCGCAGTTCGAACAGGATTTCCTCCATCTCGAACGCGGCCGTGATGGTTTCGATCAGCACGGTGGCGCGGATGGTGCCCTGCGGGATGCCGAGCAGGTCCTGGGCCAGGACGAAGATGTCGTTCCACAGCCGGGCCTCGAGGTGGTTCTCGATCTTCGGCAGGTAGAAGTAGGGTCCGCGGCCCTGGGCGAGCAGGCGGCGGGCGTTGTGGAAGAAGTACAGGCCGAAGTCCACGATGCCGCCGGCGATCGGCTTGCCATCGATCAGCATGTGCTTCTCCGGCAGGTGCCAGCCGCGGGGACGGACCACGATGGTGGGCAGTTCCTGGTCGGTGCGGAGCCGGTACTCCTTGCTGTTGTGGCTGTCGGTTGAGGTGAAGTCGATCCGGCGTTCCAGTGCGTCCGTCAGGTTGAGCTGGCCCTGGATGACGTTGCGCCAGGTGGGGGTGGAGGAGTCTTCCATGTCCGCCAGCCACACCTTGGCGCCGGAGTTCAGGGCGTTGATGGTCATTTTGCGGTCCACGGGGCCGGTGATTTCCACGCGGCGGTCCTCCAGGCCAGGAGCCGGGGGAGCGACCCGCCAGTTCGGGTCGTTGCGGACATCCTCGGTCTCCGGGAGAAACCGCGGATCCTGGCCCGAAGCGATCTGGGCCCGCCGCGTGTGGCGGGCCTGCATCAGCTCCTGGCGCCGCTCCGACGTCGCCCGGTGCAGCTTCGCGACGAAATCCAGGGCGTCCGGAGTAAGCACCTCGGCCTGCCGGCAGATCGGCTGCGCGGTCAGGGTGATGCCGTTGATGGTGAAGCTGTTCATGTCAATCTCTCCTATGAGAAGCAAATGTTCGACGGCGGGCGGTTGGCTCGGACTGCGGAGTCCAGTCTGCGGACCGGTCTGTTGTCGGCTTGGGTGCCGGGAAAAGCGATCCTCCGCGTGCTATTCCCCATCCCCGTCCTGAGGCCTCGCTGAGCTCGGCCGAGGACGGGGACAGGGCCCCTTTTACGCACGCTTCCGGATCACTTCTCCCGGCTGCCGGAAAGGCGCCTTCCGCACGAGGCCGGAGAGGCCGGTATTGCGGCAGCCTGCGTAAAAGGGGCCCTGCGTCCCGGTCCGTCCTCGCTCAGCGAGGTCGACAACCGGGACGTGGGGATAGCAGGCAGAGCAATGCCGGTCCATAGGCCGGAGGTGAGCAGGTAGGCGACCACCCGGCGTCGGGAAAGTGGTTAGTGGAACTGGCCCTCTTCGGTCGATCCGACCAGGGCGAGGGTGGATGCGTTCGGGTTGAGCGCGGTGGCGATGTCGTCGAAGTAGCCGGTGCCGACTTCGCGTTGGTGCTTGGTTGCGGTGTAGCCGCGGGGCTCGGAGGCGAATTCCTTTTCCTGGAGTTCGACGTAGGCGCTCATGCCTTCGCGGGCGTAGCCGTGGGCGAGATCGAACATCGAGTAGTTCAGGGCGTGGAATCCGGCCAGGGTGATGAACTGGAAGGTGAAGCCCATGGCGCCGAGTTCGCGCTGGAACTTCGCGATCGTGGCGTCGTCCAGGTGCTTGCGCCAGTTGAACGACGGCGAGCAGTTGTAGGAGAGCATCTGGTCCGGGAACTCGGCCTTGACGGCTTCGGCGAACTTGCGGGCCAGCTCGAGGTCCGGGGTGCCGGTTTCCATCCAGATGAGGTCGGAGAACGGGGCGTAGGCCTTGGCGCGGGCGATGCAGGGTTCGATGCCGTTGCGGACCTTGTAGAAGCCCTCGGCGGTGCGGACCGGCTGTCCCCCTTCGCGGAGGATGAATTCGCGGTCGCGTTCGTCGACGTCGGAGGTGATCAGGGTTGCTGCCTCGGCGTCGGTGCGGGCGATGACGACGGTGGGGGTGCCGGCGACGTCGGCAGCCAGGCGGGCCGCGTTCAGCGTCCGGATGTGCTGCTGGGTGGGGATGAGGACCTTGCCGCCCAGGTGGCCGCACTTCTTTTCGGAGGCCAGCTGGTCTTCCCAGTGAACGCCCGAGGCGCCGGCGGTGATCATGGATTTCATGAGCTCGTAGGCGTTGAGCGGGCCGCCGAAGCCGGCCTCGGCGTCGGCGACGATCGGGACCAGCCAGTCTTCAACGGTCTTGATGCCCTCGGCGTATTCGATCTGGTCGGCGCGCAGCAGGGCGTTGTTGATGCGTCGGACAACCTGGGGAACCGAGTTCGCCGGGTACAGCGACTGGTCCGGGTAGGTGTGGCCGGAAAGGTTGGCGTCCGCCGCCACCTGCCAGCCGGAAAGGTAGATGGCGCGCAGGCCGGCCTTGACCTGCTGCACGGCCTGGTTGCCGGTGAGGGCGCCAAGGGCGTTGGTGTAGCCGCCGGTGGGGGCCTCCTCGGTGAGCTGCTTCCACAGCTTCTCCGAACCGCGGCGGGCCAGGGTGTGTTCTTCGGAGACCCGGCCGCGGAGGCGGACGACGTCGGACGCCGAGTAATCACGGGTGACGCCTTCCCAGCGCGGGTTGGCAGACCATTCAAGTTCCAGCGCTGCGGCCTGCTCGGCTGCGGTCAACTCTGGTTCAAACGATGCGGTCATTGCATGTCTCCTTGGTGGTGCCGGGGCCGGCCTCCACAGCGTCGTTGCTGCTTCGGCCGGCTTGCCCCGGATCTGTATTCCTTTTCGTGAGAACTACTTTTCTGCACTTTCAAAAGGCTTGCTAGGGGAAAACTATGGAAAGAAATGCAGTTCTTCGCGTATTCTCAAGAAATGTCGCCTGTGAGCTGGAACCGCGAAGTCGTGTCACCGCCGTCGTCCGCTGCGTCCCCCGAACTGGACGTCATCAGCCTTGGCCGCCGCGTGCGGCATCTGCGCAAGCAAGCGGGCCTGACGCTCGATGACCTGAGCGCCGCCGTCGGGACCGCCCCCAGCCAGCTGAGCCTCATTGAGAACGGCAAGCGCGAACCCAAACTGGGGCTCCTGCAGCAGCTCGCTGCGTCCCTCAACGTGAGCATCGACCAACTCCTCGGGGCCGAGCCGCCCAGCCGCCGCGCCGCCCTCGAAATCGAGCTGGAACGCTACCAGCGCGGGCCGCTCTACGAGTCACTCAAGCTGCCGAAAATCCGCGTCAGTTCGCGGCTTCCGCTCGATGTGCTGGAGGCCCAGGTGGGCCTGCTACAGGAGCTCGAGCGCAAGATGAACGAGCAGGTGGCGACGCCGGAAGAAGCCCGCCGCGCGAACGGTGAGTTGCGTGCCATGATGCGTGAGCGCGGGAACTACTTCCCGGAGTACGAGGCCGAGGCGCAGAAGGTGCTGCGACAGGTCGGTTACAGCGGCGGGCCGCTGAGCCAGCACGTCATCGCCGACATCGCGGAGAACCTGGGCTTCAGCCTGCACCACGTGGGCGACTTGCCGCATTCCACCCGCTCCGTGACGGATTTGAAGAACCGCAGAATTTACCTGACACAGAACCAGCGGCAGGACCACGACCCGCGTTCGGTGCTGCTGCAGGCCCTGGGACACTATGTGCTGGGCCACGAAACCCCGCGCAACTACGGCGATTTCCTGGCCCAGCGGGTGGCCACCAACTATTTCGCGGCCGCCCTCCTCCTGCCGGAGCAGGCAACCGTGGAATTTCTGCAAAAAGCCAAGGCCGCCAAGGAAATCGCGGTGGAGGACATCCGGGACGCCTTCGCGGTGTCGTACGAGACGGCGGCGCACCGCTTCACCAACCTGGCCACCAAGCACCTGGGCATCACGACGCATTTCCAGAAGACCCACCAGAGCGGGATCATCTACAAGGCTTACGAGAACGACGGCGTGAACTTCCCGCAGGACCACACCGGCGCCATCGAGGGCCAGCCGTCGTGCAAGGCCTGGACCTCGCGTGCCGTGTTCGACGTGCCGGACAAGTTCAGCGCCTACTCGCAGTACACCGACACGCCTTCGGGCACCTACTGGTGCACCGCGCGGACGGAACGGTCGGCGTCGGGCGAGTTTTCGCTGTCGATCGGCGTGCCGTACCAGCATGTGAAGTGGTTCCGCGGGAGGGAGACGACGGCGCGTGCCACCTCCACGTGCCCGGACCCGGCCTGCTGCAAACGGCCGCCCGCCGCACTGGCGAACGAATGGGCAGGGAACGCCTGGCCTTCGGCCCGCGCGCACTCGCACCTGCTCGCGGCCATGCCCCCGGGCGCGTTCCCTGGCGTGGACGAGACTGAGGTGTACGCGTTCCTGCAGGCGCACTCGGGGTAGTTCGGGGTTCCGGCGGCGATTCGCGAACGGGCAGAACCCGGCCACAACTGTGGCCGGGTTCTGCTGGGTGTCGTTTGGACCAAAGGCCCGGGCAGTGACGTCAGCCGTCTGAGCCTGCGGGCGTCGTCGTCGGCGCGTATCCCTCAAGCTTGAGTGCCGCCTCCGCGTACTTGTTGGTGAACGTGTCGGTGAAGCTGATCTTGGACGCGTCCACGCCGTTCTGCTTCTCCATCGCGAAGATCGTCTTGGGGCCGCCTGCCGGCATCAGGCCGTCGGGCAGGAACTGCGCCTTGTCCGTGTCCAGGGCCTTGACGTACTGGTCCTTGGAGATGGTGCTGTTCTGGACGAAGGAGGAGGGCAGCTTGTCGGCGATGTCGGCGGCCGAGTGGGTGCTGATCCAGTGCAGGGTGTCCACGAGGGCATTCACGACCTTCTGGGCTGCATCCTCGTGGGTCTTGACCCAGTCGGCCTGGACGAGGACGCTCGCAGCGGGCCACGCGCCGCCGAGTGCCGCTTTGGCGCCGTCCGCCGTGGCGAGGTCGATCGCGGAGACGGCCAGGTTCTTGCTCTCCAGCGCTCCGACGGTGGGTTGCGTGGTCATGACGCAGTCGGCCGAGCCGCGCTGGATTGCAGCGATCGCAGTGGCTCCGGCGCCCACGGCGATGGTGTGGTAATCGCTCTTGGTGACGCCGGCCTTGGCAGCGATGAACTGGGTGAGTTCATCGGTCCCGGAGCCAAGGTCTGTCACGCCAACAGTCTTGCCCCTGAGGTCTGCCGCGGAGTGGACGTTTGCGTTGGGGCTGCACATGATGCGTTCACCCGGAGCCCCGGAGAGCTGCACGAGGTCGATGACCTTCTTGCCCTTGGACTGGAAGTCGACCGTGTGGATGTACCACGCGCCGGCCATGTCCACCTGGCCCGAGGCCATTGCTTCCTCCGCGCCGACGCCGCCGTGCTGCTCGGTGGAGAGCTCCATCTTCACGCCGTACTTCTTGTAGAAGCCAAGGCTTTCCGCGAGCTGGAAGGGCAGGTAGATCTGCTTGTCGATGCCGCCCACCATGAGCTTGACGGTAGGCATGTTCGCCGTGTCGGCAGACGCGCTGCTGTTCGATCCGGAGTTGCTTGCGGGGGCGCTGGCGGACGTGTTGCCGCCACAGGCGGCGAGGCTGAGCGCAACCGCTCCCAAAGCGGCGGCGGCGTAGAACTTGTGCTTCATCATCGGGGCACTTTTCCTTTTTCTCTTCTGGATGTTGGTGTGAATTTCGGGGTGGTCAGATCGCCTGCGCCTCGGAACGGTTTGGTGGCCGCCACTTCAGCAGGGTGTGTTCCAGCAGGCTGATCAGGTACTCGGCGGCGAGCGTGATCACCGCGATGATCACCATGCACGCGAACACAGTGTTCGGGTCGAAGGTGCCCTGCGCCTGGCTGATAATCAGGCCGATGCCCTGCTGGGCGCCCAGCACTTCCGCGACGAGCGCGCCGATGATGGCGAAGCCGAAGGCCGTGTGGAGGCTCGCGATGATCCACGTCATCGCCGAGGGAATGGTCACGTGGACAGCCACCTGGACCGGTGACGCACCCAGGACCCGGACGTTCGCCACCAGGTTTTGGTCCACCTCGCGCACACCCTGGAACGCATTGAAGAAGACGACGAAGAACACCAGCACCGCGGCCAGGAGGACCTTCGGGAACACCCCGAGGCCGAACGCCACGATGAAGATCGATCCCAGCACGATGCGGGGAATCGAGTTCACGATCTTGATGTATGGCCCGACGACGGCGGAGAGGTACTTGTTGGAGCCCAGCAGGAGCCCGAGCACCACGCCAACGAACGTGCCGAGCAGGAAGCCCAGGCATGCCTCCTGCATGGTGACCCAGAGGTTCTCCCAGATGGTGCCGAAGGCCGTTCCTTCGGTAAAGAGCTTCACCAGGCTGTTCCAGATTTCGCTCGGCTGGCCGAAGAAGAACTTGTCCACCCAGCCCTGATCGGTGAACCACTGCCATCCGCCGACCACCGCCACGGCGAGGATCGCGCGGCCCGCCCAGATCGCCGTCGTCCGGCGTCGGTGGGTCTTCCGTCCGGCCTGAGCGGCGGGGGCGGACTGTTGTTGCTGCTGCGGCTTCACGGTTTCTCCCTGCACAAGCGCCGTCATGCTGCTGCACCTGCCGTCTTGGCGTAGGCGCGGGTGACTTCGTCCTTGAGCGATTCCCAGATCTGGCCCTGCAGTTCCAGGAAGCGCTCCTCGTGCCGGATTTCCTGGACGTTCCCGCGCGGCCGGGGCAGGTCGATGTCGAAGACGTCCTTGACCGTTCCGGGGCTGCTGGTCATGATCACTACCCGGTCGGAGAGCGCCACGGCCTCGTCGAGGTCGTGGGTGATGAACAGGACGGAAGGACGTAGTTCCTCCCAGAGCTTGAGCAGTTCGTTCTGCATGATGGCCTTGGTCTGCACGTCGAGGGCGCCGAACGGCTCGTCCATGAGCAGGATCCTCGGATTGTTGATAAGCGCTGCGGCCATGGCCACACGCTTGCGCATACCGCCGGAGAGCTGGTGCGGGTACCGGTCCTCGAATCCGGCCAGCCCCACGCGCCGGATCCAGTCCCGCGCCAGCAGCGTGGCCTCGCGCTTCGGTGTTCCCAAAAGCACCGGACCCATCATCACGTTGTTGAGGACGCTCTTCCAGGGAAACAGCGCATCTGCCTGGAACATGTAGCTGACGCCGTCGGTGATGCCTTCCACGAGGTGGCCCGCGACCCGCACGGAACCCTCGCTGGGACGCTCCAAGCCGGAGACCTGGGCCAGCGTGGTGGACTTGCCGCAGCCGGTGGGGCCGACGATCGAACAGAACTGGCCGGGCTCCACGGAAAGTGCCACCTCGCGGATCGCGGTGAACGTCTCGCCTTTCGGCGTGAGGTAGCGCTTGGTCAGCCCGGCTATTTCAATGCCGGCATCGTTGCCGGCGTCCGCCGGCGGGCGGATGCGGTGGGTTACACCCATGGCGTAAACCTCTCTGTTGGAATGGCGCCAGCCCCTCATTTGCGGCGACGCCTTTGTCTGGTGGATCCTTGAGCCATGTCTCGCAACCATTGGTGTTTGTGACATGGATCATGATCTGTGCACCTACCGTAGGAAGGACTGGCACAGCCGAGCCACGCTTGCGCGCCTTGTGAGGGTTGTTAGCTTTCATTCATGTTTTGCGCGTTCTGATCAGTCCCCGGTTGGCGGGATTCCGAAGCCGCATTCCAAGGACCGGCCGTGAGAGCGAAAGCATGGTGGGCGGCGCGGCCCCTGGCATCGCAGATCCTCGTCTGGACGCTGGTGCTGATCGTGCTCACGGTGGCGCTGGGGAGCCTGGTGACCAACCGCATCACCAGCCAGGTCCTCGACGAGCAGTTCCGCCTGCGTGCCTTGGGCGTCGCCGAGTCGGTGGCGCAGATGCCCGGAGTTGTCACCGGGGTGGTCTCCGGTGATCCGGGCCACCAGATCCAGGGCATCGCCGAGCGGGTGCGAACTAAAGCCCGGACGGACTATGTGGTGGTCACGGACCGGGACGGGCTCCGTTTCTCCCACCCCACGCCGTCGCTCATTGGAAAACGACTCGAAGAGCCGGTGGCCGTCCTCGACGGCCAGGCACATCTCGGCACCGACCACGGCAGCCTGGGCGACTCCGCCAATGCCAAGGCGCCCGTCCTGGATGCGGCGGGGAACGTCGTCGGGCAGGTTTCGGTGGGCATCCTCGAGACAACGGTCGGCGTGGAACTGGAACGGGACGCCGGAATCGTCGGCGGGTCCTCGGTGCTTGTCCTGCTCATCGGCGGGGCCGGCTCCTTCGTCCTGGCGCGGGCTATCAAACGCGCGACGTTCGGGCTCGAGCCCGCCGAGATCGCCTCGCTCCTGCAGGAACGGGAGGCGCTGCTGCACGGCATCCGTGAGGGCATGGTGGGAATTGACGACGGCGGCCGGGTCACCGTGATCAACGGCGAAGCCCGCCGCCTGCTGCGCCTGGAGAACACGCCTTTGGACCGCCCTATCGATGAGCTGATCCCGGCGGGGCGGCTGCGTGACGTGCTTACCGGCGACGCGCCCGGCGCGGACCAGACGGTCATCGCCGACGACTCGCTGCTCGTGGCCAATCGCATGCCCGTGAGCGTGGGCGGCCGGAGCGTGGGCGCCGTCGTCACTCTGCGCGACCGCACCGAAGTGGAGGCGCTGGTGCGGGACCTGCGGGCACTGGAAGGCCTCATGGCGGCCCTGCGCGCGCAGGAACACGAGTACGCCAACCGCATGCACACGGTGGGCGCCCTCCTCCATCTGGGCGACATCGAGCAGGCGCGCACCTTCGTTTCGGGCATCGCGGACACCTCGCGCTCCCTGGGGGAGGGGCTGCGCTCGCGGATCGAACCGCCCGAACTCGCTGCGCTGATCTATGCCAAGATCACCGTGGCGGCCGAGCAGGACGTGCACGTGACAGTGTCCGAGGAGTCGCACCTGCGCGAACCGGCCCTGGGAACGCAGGACCTCCTGACGATCGTGGGGAACCTCTTGGACAACGCCGTCGACGCCGTCTCCGAGCTGCCGGGGCCGCGGGAAGTGACGCTCACCTTGGATGACTCCGAGGGCGTTTTCGTCTCGGTGACCGACACTGGGCCGGGCGTGCCGGCGGCGGCGGTGGCGGACGTCGTCCGCGATGGCTATACGACGAAGGCCGAACGCCCGGCCGACGTCGGCGGCCCGGCTCTGCGGCGCGGCATCGGCTTGGCCCTCGTGGCCAGGATCGTGCGCCGCGCGGGCGGCACGATGGATGTGTTTGCCGGGCCGGGCGGCCGGTTCGAAGTGTGGATTCCAACAAGCGGGGAGGCTGGATGATCCGGGTGCTCGTTGTCGACGACGACTACCGGGTGGCTCGGCTCCACGCCGGCCAGGTGGCCCGGGTTCCGGGCTACGAGTGCGTCGGTGAGGCGCACACGGCCGCCGAGGCGCGGGCGGCTATGGCCGCGAACCGGCCGGACCTCCTGCTCCTGGATGTCTACTTGCCCGATGAGGACGGGATCTCGTTGCTGCAGTCGCTGCGCGAGGCGGGCGAGGACGTGGATGTCATCATCATCACCGCGGCGCGGGACGTGAAGACTGTGCGTGCGGCGATGCGCGGCGGGGCGGTGTACTACCTCGTGAAACCGTTCGGGTTCGAGCAGCTTGCCGAGCAGTTGCGGGCCTACCAAACCTGGCGCATGGACGCCGAGTCGCGCAGGATCACGGGGCAAACGGACGTGGACGCGCTGTTCGCTCCGCGGCGGGCCGCGCCGTCGTCGGGTCCGGGCCCCGGCTCGGCGCGCCGCCTCCCGCCGACCATGCAGAAGGTGCTCGACGCCGTCGTCGCCGCCAAGCGGCCGCTGGGCGCACAGGAGGTGTCCGAGCTGATCGGCATCTCGCGGCCCACGGCACAGCGCTACTTGAGCGAACTCGAACGGAAGAACCGCGTGATCCTGCACCTTGAGTACGGCACCACCGGCCGGCCGGTCAACACCTACGTCCCGCCAGAGTCCCGGTAGGCCGTCCCCCCGGTCTGGACCGTGCGATTCGCGCGAACTGGCAGTTGTTGCCCTTAAATCCACGAAAACGGGGCATTATCTGCCCGTTCGCGCGGGTGATGCAACGCCAAGCTCCCATTTGTACGACGCCTGCTTCTTTCACATAGGATGCCGTGTGCCCTCCGGGCGCTGCACTCCCTGAAGAAAGAAGTACCCCATGTCGGCCGACACCCACGGCGCAACAAACCACGGACCCAAGAAGCTCCGGTCCAGACACGTCACCATGATCACCCTCGGTGGCATCATCGGTTCCAGCCTCTTCGTCGGCTCCGCCAACGTGATCCACGCGGTGGGTCCGGCCGCCGTCATCTCCTACCTGATCGGCGGGCTGCTGGTCTTCCTCGCCATGCGCATGCTGGGCGAAATGGCAGCGGCGCGTCCCGCCGTCGGCTCCTTCATGGAGTACGCGCGCGTCGGCCTGGGCGACTGGGCCGGCTACTTCGTGGGCTGGCTGTACTGGTACTTCTGGGTTGGCGTGATCGCCTACGAAGCCGTGGTGGGCGGCTCCATCCTGCACGGCTGGGTGCCCTCGATCCCGCAGTGGATCTTCTCGATCCTGCTGCTCCTGGTCTTCACCGGCGCCAACCTGGTGTCCCTGCGCTCCTTCGGTGAAACCGAGTTCTGGCTGGCCAGCATCAAGGTGGCCGCGATCGTGGTGTTCCTGGTGGTGGGCGTGCTCTTCGCGCTCGGCCTGTGGCCCAACGCCCAGTTCGCCGTCCCCAACCTGTGGGAGCACGGCGGCTTCATGCCCGAAGGCTTCGGCGCGGTGATCGGCGGCGTGGCGATCGTGATCTTCTCCTACTTCGGCACCGAAATCGCCGTCATGGCCGCCTCCGAATCCGAGGACCCGGCCAAGGGTGTCCGGCAGGCCACCAGCACGGTGATCTGGCGGATCCTGATCTTCTTCGTCGGCGCCGTCCTCCTCATCGTCACCGTTGTCCCGTGGAACCAGCTGCCCGACCCCAAGGAAAAGGCGCCATTCGCGTACCTGTTCGGCCTCTACGGATTGCCCGGCGCCGACATCGTGATGAGCGCGGTCATCCTCACCGCAGTCTGCTCGGTGCTCAACTCCGGCCTCTACTCCGCGGCCCGCATGTTCTCCTCGATCGCCGGGCAGGGCTACGCACCGAAGATCATCGCCCGCAAGTCCTCCACCGGCATCCCCGTTGCTGCGGTCATCGCTTCCACGCTGGGCGGGTACGCCGCCGTCATCATCAACTTTGCGGCACCGGATTCGGGCATCTTCGACTTCATCATGAACTCCGCCGGCCTGGTGGCACTGTTCGTCTACGCGTTCATCGCCCTGACCCAGCTGCGCACCCGGGCACGTATGACTCCAGAGGAAACCGCGGCCCTCAAGCTGCGCATGTGGCTGCACCCCTGGCTGGGCATCCTGGTGATCGCAGCCGTCGTGGGCATCGTGGTGGTCATGCTCTTCTCCGGCGACTCCGGCCGCACCCAGGTGTGGACTTCGCTGGTGTCGGTTGCGGTGCTGGCCCTGTTCTGGCCGCTGGTGAACAACAGGCTGAGGGCCCGCCGCGCGGCGGCTGAAGCAGGTGAAGAGCCGGTGGCGGTCGCCGCTTCCTGAGCCCGGACAACGAAGCCCCTGCCATGGAGACAACTCCCCATGGCTGGGGCTCTTTCCGTCTGGTTAGGATTTGCCCGGGCCCATCGGCCCGACTCGCATCCCCGGGGGAAAAGGAAATCCAATGAAGTCGTCACTACCGGCGCCCTTCCGGCGGCTTTTGGCCGCATTCACGACGGCGGTCCTCGCCGCAGCCGCCGTCGTCGCCGGAGCGGTTCCGGCCCATGCCGCGGCCTACACGATCCAAGGCACCATCACCGGAAGGCCCACCCCAAGCGCTGCGCCTGCCGTGCTGGGCGATGTGTGGGTCGAGGCCGAAACCAACGATTGGCCTGGTGACAGGGTTGCCGGCATGTGGACCGCTGCTGATGGGAAGTTCAGCCTCACGGTTCCAGCCGTTGGCAGCTACAAGATCTTCGTAAGCTGCGGCTCCACTTGTGAGGCCACCTATGCCGACGAGTACTACAACAACCACACCGGCTTCGATGCGGCCAACCCCGTGACGGTGACGGCAGCAGCTCCCACCGCCACGGCAAATATCGAGCTTGGAGCCTATGGCAAGGTCAGCGGCCGGATCACGGACAAGAGCGGCGCCCCTGTCACCCAGGTGGAGGTTTCGGCCTACCCCTATGAGGGCGGTCAAGGAACCTCTGCCATTCCTGACGCCAACGGGTACTACACCCTGAGCAAGGTGCCGCCGGGGAACGTCACCCTGAGCGTCCAGGACACCTCCGGAAAACACCTGTACAAAGGCCAGTTCTGGAACGGCACGGCCGGCGTGGAGAACTACGTGCAGTACACGATGGCTTCCGGCGCCGTGCTTAGCAACGTCAACTTCGCTTTGAACCAGCAGACAGTCTTCGAAGCAACAGTAACGGACCCGGCGGGGGCGCCGATCCCGAACGTCCTCTACGGTCCGCAGGTTTACAACGAGGCCACCGCTCAGTGGGAAAGCCCGCAGTACGGCCCGCTCCTGAGCGATGATGCCGGCAAGGTGTACTGGGACCTGGCGGTGGGCAAGAAGTACAGGTTCTGCTTCAGCGACAACTACTACGAGATCCCCCGCGAATACCGCTACGTCGCCGAGTGTTACGACAACGTGGCAGACCAGGCCAGTGCAAAGATCATCACCCCGACCACCACCGGCCAGCGCATCACCGCCACCGTGCAGCTCGCCGTCGCCGGCCGCAGCCTCCAGCAAGGCGACGCCTTCGTCTACGGCGCCAACCAGCCCGGCCAGACCGTTACGGTTGATCCCGGCGTCTGGGGGCCGGCCCCGGTCACGCTCAGCTACCAGTGGACGCGTTACAAAGACGGCGCGACGACGCCCATCGCCGGAGCGACCGGCACGGGTTACGTCCTCACCGAGGCAGACCGCGGCAGCCATGTGGGAGTGACCGTCACAGGCACCAAGGAGGGGTACCTGACATCCTCCTGGCAGGGTGGCTCGATTAACGTGGGTGCGGCCGCGATCACCTCCTCCAAGCCGCTCACCCTCGCGGGCACGCCAGCCGTCGGCAACACCTTGACCGCAGACTTCGGCACGCTGGCTCCGGCTCCTGAGTACGGCGAAATGTACGAATGGTACGTGGACGGTGTCCGGGACGAGCGCAGCTATGAGAAGACCTTCACCCTGACCCCTGCCGACGCCGGCAAGAAGGTCACGGTCCGGGTTTCCGCCTACGACTGGCCCACCGAACCGTACAACGCCCAGGCCACCAGCGCCCCCGTTGCCGCCGGTACCTTGACCGCCCCGACGCCGACGATCACCGGCACTGCGAAGGTCGGCTACACGCTGACCGCCAGCCCCGGTACCTGGGGTCCGGCTCCGGTGACGCTGGCGTACCAATGGTTCCGCTCCGGCGTCGCGATCACGGGCGCCACCGCGTCCACCTACGTGCAGACCTCCGCGGACCTGGGCAAGACGATGACCGTCCGGGTGACCGGTTCCAAGACCGGTTACACGACGGTTGCCAAGACGTCCGCCGCCACCGTGGCGGTGGTCGCAGGGACGCTGACCGCGCCGACGCCCACCATCACGGGCACGGCAAAGGTGGGGTACCGGCTGACGGCGAACCCCGGTACCTGGGGTCCTGCTCCGGTGACGCTGGCGTACCAGTGGTTCCGCTCCGGCGTCGCGATCACGGGGGCCACCGCGTCCACGTACACTCTGACGGCTTCTGACCTGGCGAAGACCATGGCGGTCCGGGTGACCGGCTCGAAGGCGGGTTACACGACGGTTGCCAAGACGTCCGCCGCCACCGTGGCGGTGGTCGCGGGCACGCTGACGGCGCCGACGCCCACCATCACTGGTACCAAGAAGGTGGGCTACACGCTGACGGCGAACCCCGGAACCTGGGGCCCGGCGCCGGTAACCCTGAGGTACCAGTGGTACCGCGGTACCACGGCCATCACGGGTGCCGTCTACCAGACGTACAAATTGACCACCACGGACCGCGGCAAGCAGGTCCGAGTTCGCGTGACCGGATCGAAGTCGGGCTACACCACGGTGAGCAAGTACTCGGCGTACACTGTCGCGATCGTCTGACGCGCTGACGGCAATCGGGCCCACATCTTCGGAGGGAGGTGCGGGCCCGTTGCGTTGGGGTCGGCGTTGCCGGAACGCAACCCAAGCGCGCCGGAACCGCAACCGAACCGAGCGGCAAACGTGACCGGCAGGGCATGGTGCCCCGGCAGCCGCGCTTGCTTGACTGGATGAACATGAGGGGGAAGCCATGAAGACCAGGAATCTTGTCCGGATCATCGCGCTGGGGGCCGCCGTACTGCTGACGGCCTGCGCGCCGCCGTCGGCCCCGGCATTGCTGAAGGCCGACGTCGAACGTGCCGCCGTGAGCAGCTCGGCGTACCCCAAGCAGCTCGCGGCCTACCGCGCCTCGGCCCTCAAACTCGGAACCACGCTGATCGCCGACGGCGGCGAGGAACGCAACGGAAACGTCGTCTCCTCGCCCGGCAGCCTGCTGATCGCCTTGTCGATGCTGCGCGCAGGCGCCTCAGGGGCGAGCGCCGCCGAGATGGACAAGGTGCTCGGCCTGCCCGCCGCCGCGCGCGACGAATCCATGAACGCGCTGCTTGCCTCACTTGAAAAGTTCGACGGCGACCCCGCCTCGGTGGACGAGAAGAACCCGCCGCGCACCCCGGTCATGCACGTTGCCAACGGACTCTTCCTCCACAAGGACACGCCCACCGGCAAGGCCTACCTGGACACCCTGGCCAGGCACTACGGCACCGGCGTGTACCCGGTGGACTTCCGGAACACGGCGGCGACCGAGCCGGCCATCGACGCCTGGGTGAACAAGAACACCGGCGGCCGGATCAAGAAAGCCCCGGTGAAATTCAACCCGGAGGACACCTTCAGCCTTTTGAACGCGGTGTACTTCGCCTCGGCCTGGAACGTCCCGTTCGATCCCGAGAACACCAGGGACCGGCCCTTCACCAAGGCCGGGGGCGAAGTACTCAACGTGCCCACGATGGACGGCACCGTGACCGTGGCCTACGCGAAGGGCAACGGGTGGCAAGCCGTCGACCTGCCCTACGCGGAAGGCTTCGCCATGCGGCTCGTGCTTCCCGACCAGTCAGCGCCCGCCACAGCGCTCCCTGCGGACACGCTCGACGCCGGGACGCTCGCCCAGGTGGCGGAGGCACTTGGGCTGGCGTCGCCGTCGCCCATCGAAATCAAGCTGCCCAAATGGGACCACAAGAGCAAGTTCGACCTCAAGAAGATGCTCATCCGCATGGGCCTGAAGGAAACCTTCAGCACGGACACCGACTTCAACGCCATCCAGCCCGGGATGTTCCTCACCGCGGCCGCGCAGGCGGCCAACATCACCGTAGCCGAGAAGGGAACAGTTGCCGCCGCAGTCACCCAGATCAACGCACGGGACAGCGCTGCCATGGCGCCGCCGCTGAGCATCGCCTTCGACCGCCCGTTCCACTACGAGATCGTGCATCTGGAGACGGGCCTGCCCCTGTTCATGGGCCAGGTGGCTGACCCGCGGTAACGGGCGGTGGGCATGGCCCACACCAGTTCAACCATGCAGCGCCCGGTACGCCCGTTCCGCCGCCGGGTGCAAGGGGAGGCCCGCCGTGTTGATCAGGGTGTCCGGGCTGAGGAACTGCACGCCGGCGCTGGTCTGCGGAACGAGGTCTCCGGCGTGGGTGACCAGCAGCTCGACGGTCCGCCGCACGGTGCCGTCGTCCAGGTCCCGCCGGCAGAGCAGCAGGTTCGCCACGCCCACCGTCCATACCGCCGGGGTGCCGTCGTAGCTGTCCTGCGGGATGAGGACGCGGTCGTAAAAGGGGCCGAATCGAACGCGCATCGGGCGGATCAACGCCGAGAGGTCGAGGAAGGCGAGCCCGAGGACCTTGTTCAGCGCGGCGATGGCGGAGGTGGGCACGCCGCCGGACCAGAACAGCGCATCCACCGTTCCCGCCCGCAGCGCCGCCAGGCCCGTGTTCAGCCCCAGGCTGCTTTCCTTGGGTGGATGCTTCGCGAAGACCTCCCGCCCGGCACCTGCTCCGAAGGTTTCCAGGATCCTGCGCGCTGTCAGGGACGTACCGGAGCGGGACTCGCCCGTGCCCACCGTGCGGCCCGCGAGCTCACCGAGGCTGCGGATCCCGCTGTCCTTGCGGACGATGCAGTGGACGTAGTTCTCGTAGACCTTTCCGACGGCGGCCATCGGCGCCGATGTAGCGCTTGCCGGGGCTGCCTCGGAGGCGGCGTCGGCCAGCGCGATCGCAAAGGTCGCCTTCCCGGCGCGGAGGAGTTCGAGGTTTTCCAGGCTGCCTCCGGTGGTGAGCGGTTCAGCCTTCCCGGCCACGCCTTCACGCTCCAGGGCAGCGGCCAGCAGGGTGGCGAACTCGAGGTAGAAGCCGCCGCTTTCGCCGCCCGCCACCGTGATGGTTTGCGGTCTGCCTCCCGGGGTGCACGCCGCGAGGACAGGCGCGATGAGCGCAGCCTGCAAGGCGTTCCGGAGCACGGCCCGGCGGGACATGTCCACTGGCTCAGCCATCGGCAGCCTCCGGCCCGTTGCCACCGGTGCCTGACGGCGGGAATTCCAGCCGCGCCCGCAGCCCGCCGCCGGGGTTGTCCTCCAGCACCAGCCGGCCGCCGTTGGCCTTCGCCAGCCGGTCGACGATCGTCATGCCCAGCCCGGTGCCGCGGATTCCCTGGTGCTCCGGCGACCGCCAGAAACGCGAGGCGGCAGCAGCCCGGGCGTCGGCAGGCAGGCCGGGGCCGCCGTCGGACACGTCGATGGAAACGGAACCGTCCCGCCCGCGGAGGGACACCACCACGGTGGTGCCGGGGGCGTACTTGATGGCGTTGGTGAGGAGCTCGTCCACCATGTGCGCCAGCTCGGCGGGCTTGCAGTGCAGCCGCAGCGTGGGGCCCGGTTCAAGCCGGAGGACGACGCCGGCCGCCTCCGCGGCGGGCCGTGCCCGGTCCGTCTCCTCCTGGAGCACCGCGAAGGGATCGATGTCCGGAACCTCCGCGTCCGGCGACGCCGGCCCGCCGCTCTGCTGCTCCGAGGCCCGGTGTTCGGCGGACGCGAGCCGCAGGACGCCGTCGAGGATTTCCTCCACCCGCTCCAGCTCGGCGGTGACGTCCGCCGCGGCGGCCTGCTCCTCCGCCGAACGGAGCTTCAACTGCAGGAGGTCCAGCCGCAGCCGCAGGGCACCCACGGGATTCCGCAACTGGTGGGAGGTGTCGGCGATGAGCAGGCGCTGCGACTCCATGCTCTCGCTCACGGTCTGCGCCATCCGGCTGAAGCTGCGGCTCAGCTCCCTCAGCTCCGGCGGGCCCGCCTCGGGCAGCCGGGCGGTCCTGCCGCGGGTGGCGAGTTCCTGCGCCGCGGAGTTCAGCCGGTGCACGGGCCGCAGCACCCAGGCGGTTACGCGGGCGGCGCCGAGCAGGAGCAGCAGCCAGAGCACCACGGCGCCGAGTCCCACCAGGAGGTACCGTTCGCGCAGTTTCTGCCGGGCGGCGTCGAGCTTCACCTCCAGCACCGCCTCGCCCAGCACCTGGTTGGCCGGCCCGAAGGAGCGGGAGATGAACGCCGGGCCTGAGCCGAACGCCTGCACGGGAGGCAGGGTGGTGTTGCTGAGGTTCAGGCTGGCCTGCGTGAGGGCGCTGCGGACTTCCGGCCGCTCGTCGCCAAGGCCGCCGGAACGCAGGGTTCCCGAGGGCAGGCGGATGAGGACTCCTTCCCCGTACAGCGCAGAGTAGCGGTCCATGTCGCCTTGGAGCTGGCTGGAATCGCCCTCGAGGGCGGCGTCGTAGGCTAGCTGGGCGAAGCGGTTGAGCGCCGACACCCGGTTGATCTGCACCTCCTGGGCCAGTTCGCGGCCGGCGGAGCTCAGGATCGCCGCGGCGACCACCACCACCAGGAGTGCGGCCAGCACCCCCAGCGTGCCCAGGACGCGCAGCCTCATGCCGGCGGCCTCATGCCGGTTCCGCTTCGATCCGATAGCCCACGCCCCGCACGTTGATGATGAAGCCGGGCAGGCCCAGCTTGGCGCGCAGCCCGGTCAGGTGGACGTCCAGCGAGCGGGAGGAGGCAAGGAAGGCGTCGCCCCAGAGGGCGTCGAGGATCTGCTCGCGGGTCACCACGGAGCCGGCGTTCCGCGCGAGCAGCGCCAGGAGGTCGAATTCCGTGGCGGTCAGCTGCAGTTCGCGGGAGCCGACGACGGCGACGCGGCGGTCGAGGTCGACGTCGAGGTCCCCGATGACGAGGGAATGCGGGCGGTTGCCGGCCGCCTTGGCGACCCGCCTGGTGACCGCTTCGATGCGGGCGAGCAGCTCGACAAGCTTCACGGGCTTGACGAGGTAGTCGTCGGCGCCGGAGCGGAGGCCGAGGACCACGCTGCGTTCGTCGTCGCGGGCCGTCAGGATCAGGATGGGGGAGTCGGTCACCTGGCGGAGCTTGCGCAGCAGCTCAAGGCCGTCGATGTCCGGCAGGCCCAGATCCATGAGGATCACTTCGTAGTCCCGGTGGACCAGGAGGGCGTCCGCACCGCGGGCCACCCGGTGCGGTTTGTGCCCGGCGGAGACGACGGCCGCAAGCAGTGCCGATGCCATCGCATCGTCGTCTTCGACGATCAGCACACGCATTGCCTTGGGTCCTCTGTATCCGGGGTCTTTCCGGGCGGATTATTCCGCCCGGCGCTCCGTTTGGACCTTACCCGTTCTGCGGCCTTTTCGCTGCGGGGCCGGTGCGGTTCCGGGAACCGGTCCGGCCGTTCGGCCGATTCCTAAGGAAGTGTTAGGAAATGCCCTCCGGCGTGGATGTGCCCGGAATCACGCACTAGCTTGGCGGATGGACTTACGCACTAAACGGTTGCCGATGGCGGCGCCACGCAAGGAAGGTTCATCGATGAGCACTCAGCAATCAGCGCCCCCAAGCGAGTCGGCACAGACCCGCAGGGCCGTCAGCAACATCCTCAAGGGCTCGGCAGGCAACCTGGTGGAGTGGTACGACCTGTACGTCTACACGGTCTTCGCCGCCTACTTCCAGGCCCACTTCTTCAACTCCAAGGACGAACTGCAGGCGGGCCTCGAAGCGATGGCCGTCTTCTCGACGTCGTTCCTCATGCGCCCGATCGGCAGCTGGTTCTTCGGCCGCTATGCCGACCGCAAGGGCCGCAAGGCCGCGCTGACGCTCAGCGTGACCATGATGTCGATCGGTTCCTTCGCCATCGCGGTCCTGCCCACCACAAAGGAAATCGGCATCTGGGCGCTGGTCCTGCTGATCTTCATCCGGGTGCTGCAGGGCTTCTCGGTGGGCGGCGAATACGGCACCAGCGCCACCTACATGTCCGAGGCCGCCACGGCCAAGCGCCGCGGCTTCTTCTCCAGCTTCCAGTACGTCACCCTGGTGGGCGGGCAGATGCTGGCCCTGCTGGTGCTGGTCATCCTGCAGAACACCATGGGCAAGGAGGCCCTGACCGGGTGGGGTTGGCGCATTCCGTTCGCGATCGGCGGGGTGGCGGCCCTGGTGGTCCTATGGCTTCGCCGCTCCATGGAAGAGACCGTTTCCGCCGACCAGATCCGTGCCGCCCACGTCCGCGTGGAAGGCGAAGCGCAGCCCGGCACCATGAAGTTGCTGTTCACCAAACACTGGAAGCCGCTGCTTGTCTGCATCGGCGTCACCATGGGCGGCACCATGGCCTTCTACACCTACACCAACTTCATCCTGAAGTTCATGAACGATACGTCCGGCATCGCCAAAACGGACACCTCGGTGATCAACTTCTGGGCCCTGTTCATCTTCATGTTGCTCCAGCCGGTGTACGGACTGATCTCGGACAAGATCGGCCGCAAGCCGCTGCTCGTCTGGTTCGGCGTGACCGGGGTGCTCTTCACCTGGCCGCTGCTCTCCACCCTGGCCGGCACCAAGGATCCCTTCACGGCGTTCCTGCTGATGATGGGCGGGCTGCTGATTGTCGGCGGCTACACCTCGATCAACGCCCTGGTGAAGGCCGAACTCTTCCCGGCCTCGATCCGTGCCCTCGGCGTCGGCCTGGGCTACGCGATCGCCAACTCCCTCTTCGGTGGCACCGTTCCGCTGATCGGGGCCGCGTTGCAGAAAGCCGGACGCGAGGACCTCTTCTTCACCTACGTGACCGTTGCGATCTTCCTGTCCCTGCTGGTCTACGTGTTCGCCCTGAAGAACAAGAAGGCCACGCACCTGGACGCAGAGCAGGGCGAGGCGTTCGACAAGAAGGAACTTGTCGACGTCGCCTAGTTGAGGACTCCCCGTTGTGAGGCCCGCTTTACGTCCTTTGCCGCCGTGAAAGGATGTAGAGCGGGCCTCACACGTTAGCCTTGGGGACGTCCAGTGCTAATACAGCGGGGCGCTGTGGAGTTGCCCGGTGCCTGCGCGAACCACGACGAAACGGATGCACCCTTGACCACGCCTTCCGGCAGCCCTGCCCTCAACGCCCCCGCACTGAAAACCGCGCCGCGGTTCGCTTCGACCGGTTCCCCGTACTTCGCGATCATCCTGGCCGTCATGGCCGTGGTGCTGATCCTGTCCAACATCGGCGCCTCCAAGGGTGTGGTGCTCGGCCCGATTGTCACGGACGGCGGCTTCTTCCTGTTCCCGCTGGCCTACATCCTGGGTGACGTGGTGAGCGAGGTCTACGGTTTCAAGGCGGCACGGAGGGCGATCATCACTACCTTCGGCCTCTCGGTCTTTGCCTCGCTCTGCTACTGGGTCATCATCGCCCTCCCCGGCTTCGGCGATGACTATGGCAACGCCAAGCAGGCCGCCATCGAAGGCGCCCTCGGCCCCGTGCCGTTGATCGTGCTGGCATCGCTCCTGGGCTTCTTCGCCGGGCAGACCATCAACTCGTGGGTCCTGGTGAAGATGAAGGAACGCAGCGGCGAAAAGTCCCTGTGGGCGCGGCTCATGGGATCCTCGGGCGCCGGGGAATTCGTGGACACCCTGATCTTCTGCAGCATCGCGGCGTCAGTGATCGGCATCGCCGACGTTGGAACCTTCGCCAACTACGTGGCCGTGGGCTTCGTTTACAAGACCGCCGTCGAGTTCCTCTTCGTGCCCGTCACCTCGCTGGTGATCGGCTGGATCAAGAAGCGCGAACCGAGCTACGGCGCTGCATGACCGAAGGCCCTACGAGTAGTACCGCCCCAGCGTCTCGGCCTTGAACGCGAAGAAGTTCCCGGATTCGATGGCCTCGCGCGCGTCGTCCACCATCTTCACCACGAAGCGTTCGTTGTGGATGGAGATCAGCGTGGCGGAGAGCATTTCCTTGGCCTTGAACAGGTGGTGGATGTAGGCCCGGGAGTAGTTCAGGCAGGTGTAGCAGTCGCAGCCGTCCTGCAGGGGCCCGAAGTCTGCCTTGTACTTGGCGCCCGAGAGGTTGAAGCGGCCGTCCGCCGTGTAGAATGCCGAGTTGCGGGCCACCCGGGTGGGGGAGACACAATCGAAGGTGTCGGCCCCGTTCTCGATCGCGGTGAAGATGTCGTCCGGTTCGGAAATGCCCAGCAGGTGCCGTGGCTTGTTCTCCGGCAATTCCTCGTTGCACCAGCGCACAATCGTGCCCAGGTTTTCCTTCTCCAAGGCACCGCCGATCCCGAAGCCGTCGAAGTCCATGGCCCCGAGGTCCCGGCAGGCCTTGCGGCGCAGGTCCTCGTACTGGGCGCCCTGGATGACGCCGAACAACGCCTGGTACGGCTTCCCCTCGCGCGACAAAGTGAGCCGCCGGTGCTCGGTAACGCAGCGTTCGGCCCAGCGGCGGGTGCGCTCCAAGGACTCTTCCTGGTAGCCGCGGGAATTCTGCAGCGTGGTCAGCTCGTCGAAGGCGAACATGATGTCCGCGCCGATCTGGTGCTGCACCTGCATCGAGATTTCCGGCGAGAAGCGGTGCTTGTCGCCATTGAGGTGCGACTTGAACCAGACCCCCTCCTCGTCCACATGGGCCAGGCGTTCCTTGCCGGGCGCCACGGCATCGTCCGGCCCGGGTGCGCCCGCGGCATGAACAGTCTTCATGTCGATGACCTTCTTGAAGCCCGAGCCCAGGCTCATCACCTGGAAACCACCCGAGTCCGTGAAGGTGGGCCCGTCCCAGTTCATGAACGCGCCGAGGCCGCCGGCGGCGTCGAGGATCTCCGGGCCCGGCTGCAGGTAGAGGTGATAGGCGTTGGCCAGCACAGCCTGCGCGCCGAAGCCCCGGATGGATTCGGGCAGCACGGCCTTCACCGTGGCTTTGGTCCCGACGGCGATGAACGCCGGCGTCTGGATGGTCCCGTGCGGCGTGGTGATGGTTCCGGTGCGGCCGAGGAATTCGCCGCCGTTGCCGTCCCGCTGTTCCGGCGTCGGCGCGCAGCTTTCGGCGAGGCGCGTCCCCACCGAGAACGAGAACTCGGCCTGGCGCCCCGCGAAAGGGGCAAGGAAGGAATCGGAAAGGGTTTCAGGCAGGACGGAATCGGCTGGCACCGTTACAGTCTGCCAGCCGATTGCCGGGAAGTGTCAGTGCGCGGGCACCTCTGTGGGGTAGTTCTCAGCCTTCCAGCCGTCCCAGTGGGAACGGACCGCGTCCAGCTGGTGGGCCCCGAGGTCGTAGGTGGATGCAATCACCATCGCGCCGCCGTCGGGTCTCTTCTCCGGGATCGCCTGCTGTTCGGCCACGATCAGCAGCCCCTCGCCGTGCTCGGCGTAACTGTGCACGGTGACCCCCACCTGGTGCCGCGTGCGGAACCACACCTTGCCGAAGATCGCCTCCCCGGTGGGCAGGGTCAGTTCGTACTCTTCGCCGGGTTTCGGCAGTTCGGTCAGCCCCAGCTTCTCGATGGCCGAGCCGCCGCCCGGCAGCTCGACCACGTGGGTGCGCCGGTGCCCGTGCGGGTGCCGTTCCAGCGCGAAGCGTAGCTGGTGCAGGAAGGTCAGCCAGCCCTGGGTGATGTCCTCGTCGAAATCGGCCCATTCTGAATCGTGGTCCAGCGCGGCCCGGGTGACGCGCACTTCGGTGCCGCCCGTCACCGGATGCAGCTCGAATTCGTCCCCGCCGTTCACCGTGAGGCTCGTGTGGTCCGGGCCCTCGACCACCTTGGAACTGAAGTAAATCTGGTTGATTTCCTCGCCGAGTTCGTCGCTTTCCCAGCCGTGCCACTGGGCTACCCGCGATGGTTCGCGCAGCATGGTCCAAACTTGCTGCGCGTCGGCATTTACCACAACGCTCAGATTGTTCGTCATGGCCCCGAATCTACTCCCGATCCGGTGACGGCAACAGCCTTGACAACGCTAGGCGCGGACCGCTTCGAGCTCGTTGGCCAAGCGGTGGTCCAGTTCGCTGGTCCGCAGGGTTTCCGAACCGCCGTGGGCGCGCAGGAAGAGCAGGGACTCGAAGCGCAGCAGACGCCATTCGCGTTCGGCGTCGTGGTTGCCGTTGTCGATGGAGCGGAAGATTTCCTTGTCGTACAGGTTCGGCTCGTTCAGCGCCCGCTGGCGCACCCGCGCGGCGATCCTGGCCCGGAAGGGATCTGTCTCCAGGGAATCGGGGGCTTGGAGTAGCTGGGCGTAAACGCCGGCCCGCTCCTCCTGCCCGAGCTCCCGGCAGATGAAGCTGGACAGCGCCAGGGCCCGTTCCACGGAAGCCCAGCGGTCCCGGTTGCCGTCGAAGGGAAGCACGTTCAGCAGGTCAGCGACGGCAAGCGCGTTGTCGGGGTCGCGGAGCTGGATGAAGAGGTCGTGCGCGAGGTCGCTGATGTCCCGCAGGCAGCTGCCCGATTTCATGTTCACGCCCTTGACCAGGCGTTCGCTCAGCACGGCGACGCCGTTCCGTCCGGGGTGCGCCTCGCCCGCGGCGGCGATCACGGACTCCGGGGTGCCGGACGGCGCCGGGATCAGCGCCAACTGCTCTGCCGTCGGTGCGTTCGTGGACGGGGGAGCAGCAGGAAGCGGCGGGACGACGACGCCGGGTGCGGACTCGGCCGCGGCAGGACCGGCGGGTGCGCCGTTACCTGAGCCCGGGTCACCGGCGTCGGGCGCGTCAACGGCGGTGCTGATCGCGGTTGTGCTGATCGGGGTGGTGCCGGCCACACTGCCGGGTTCGCCCACCGGGACGGCCGAGGAGTAGGCGACGCGGACACGGCCGCCGCCTGCGGTGGTCACGAGGACGAGGGCGGGCACGCCGAAGTCGTCATGTTCGAGCTGGATGCCGGTGATTTCCTCCGCGGGGCCGTTGCCCGGGAGGTACAGGTAGTCGCCGGTTTGCAGGGCCCCAGCCTGCTTTTCACGGTATTGCTGATCGGCCGGGCTGTGGGTCATCGCCAAAAATCCTTTGCTTGGGGTCCGCCCACCAGTCTATAGAACGGGCGGGCCCGGGCGCGGGAGGCTTTCCGGCTATGTGGAAAGCGGTAAGGTGGCGGGTCCGGTTAGAGGCCGACCCCGGCGAACGCGAGGGCCTGGCGCACCAGGTTGCCGCGGCCGCCGTCGAATTCCTGCTGGACCTCTTCGCTGAGGACTTCCTCCGGTGTCATCCAGGTCAGCTCCAGGGCGTCCTGGCGGGGATCGCATTCGCCGGTCACGGGGATCACGTAGACGAGGGACACGGCGTGCTGGCGGTCGTCGGTGAAGCCGGTCTGGGAGGGGGCGGGGAAGTACTCGGCCACGGTGAACGGCACCGGGCTGATGGGCAATTGCGGGAAGGCCAGCGGGCCGAGGTCCTTCTCAATGTGTCGCAGCAGCGCGGCCCGGATGGTCTCCCGGTACAGCACGCGGCCGGAGACGAGGTAGCGCACCATGTTGCCGTCGGCGTCGCCCTGCAGGAGCGTACCCACTTCGTTGACGAAGCCCAGCGGATCCAGGCGGACCGGGACGGCCTCCACATAGACCATGGGAAGGCGCCCGCGCGCCTCGAACAGGTCCTCGGGGGACAGCCAGCCGGGGTTGGGATCGGGGGTGCGCAGGTTCATGGTTAAGTTCTACCGTATCCGCCGCCCGGCGGGCCGCGTTTGGCCGCGGGCCCAGCCCAAAACGGCAGCCCTGCCCAAACGGCGGGGTTCAGAGGTGCGGGCTTCAGCGCCGGGGCTGGAGGCCGGCTCAGACCTGGGTGGACAGTTCGTGCCGTGTGAGGCTCAGGTACGCCTTCCCCTCTTCGACATGGCTGATGCTGTCCGCGGCCGCGTAAGTGTCGCCGGCCAGGAAACCGCGGGCATCGATCTTGATGTAGCCGGAGTGGAACAGCCGCCGCGCCATCAGCTCGGGGACTTTCGGTTCCCGGCCGAAGACGGAGTTCAGCCCGAGGGTGAGCAGGTCGGGCTCGGAGCTGACCACGGCTTCTTCGTATGTCTCCGCCTTCTCGTTCGGCGGAACAACTTCCTCGACCCGGCCGATGACTTCCCCCGAGCCGTCAACCACCGGCATCCCCTTCGAAATGGAATCCAGTATGCCCACCATGTCCTCCTCTGCTGCCCGCATGGCATCCTTCGCCATGGCTGCCACGGGGCGCCGCAGGGGATCCGGACCTGCCGCACCGTGGACATTTTCATTACGTCACCGTCGCGCCGGATGGTCAAGGGGCGGTTCTGGCGGAGTTCCGGCCGATTCCGGCAAACGCCTAAATGGCCTTGCCGGGGTTCAGGACGCCGTCCGGGTCGAAGACGTCCTTGATGCCGCGCGCCAGGTCCCGCACACGCTCGGAGTGTTCCCAGCCGAGCCACGGGACTTTGAAGGTGCCGACGCCGTGCTCGCCCGTGATGGTGCCGCCCATCGAGAGCGCCACCCGGACGGACTCGTCCAGCGCCGCACGAAGCCGTGCGACGGCTTCGTCCCTGCCGCCGTCGTCGGGCTCCGCCCAGAACATGGGGTGCAGGTTCCCGTCGCCCGCGTGCGCCACCATCTTCATGAAGACCCCGTACTCCCGACCGATCCGCTCCAGTTCGCTGGCGTAGTCCACCAGGCGGGAACGCGGCACGGCCACGTCCTCACCGACCCGGAGCTCGTTCTCCGTGCCGGAGCCGCGGCTGTTGCGGCGCAACTGGACGAAGAGTTCGGCAGCAGGGTCACCTGGGGCGGAGAGCGTGCCGCCGGAGGCGGCCAGGACCTCGCGCACGACGGCGGCCTCCGCCTCCGCGCCGAAGCCGTCGGTCTGGATGAGCAGCAGGACGCTGCAGCGGCTGGCGAGGTCCGTTCCGTTAAGGGCGTCCGCGTCCGCGATGGAGCCATGGTCCATGAGTTCCATGATGGCCGGCTGCACGCGGGCCCGCCCGACGGCCAGGACGCCGGCCGCGGCGGAGGCGAGGTCCGGGAAGAAGGCCGCAATGGTGCAGACCTTCACGGGCAGGTGGCGCAGGCGCACGGTGGCGCCGACCACGATCCCCAGCGTCCCCTCCGAGCCGACAAGCAGCCCCACGAGGTCGTACCCGGCCACGCCCTTGAAAGTCGAGTGTCCCAGCCGGACGAGCTCGCCGTCGCCCAGCACCACGTCCAGGGCGAGGACGGAGTCCCGGGTGACGCCGTACTTCGCGCAGCGCAGGCCCCCGGCGTTGGTGGCGATGTTCCCGCCGATCGTGGCGAAGGTGAAGCTCGCGGGGTCCGGGGCGTACATGAGCCCGTGCTCCGCGGCGGCAGCGTTGAGGTCCGCGTTCACCACGCCGGGTTCGACGACGGCCACCTCGTCCCCGGCGCGCAGCTCCACGATCCGGTTCATGCGCTCCAGGCTGAGGATGATGCTGTCCTGGACGGCGTGGGCTCCTCCGGAGAGGCCGGACCCTGCGCCGCGGGGAACCACCCGGATGCCCGCCGCGGCACATGCCCGGACCACCGCCTGGACATCGCTGGCGGACTCGGCGAACACCACCGCGAGGGCATGTGCTGCCGGCGGGTGCGGCGCCTGGTCGCAGCTGTATTCGGCCACGACCCCGGGGTTCGTGGAGACTTTTCCGGGGCCGAGGAGCCGTTCCAGCTCGCCCGCGATGGTGCTCGAGGCGGTCCTCACGCGTGGGGCGCCTGGCGGACGCGGACCAGCTTCCGGTTCACGAACTCGTCCATGCCGTAGCGGCCCAGTTCGCGTCCGACACCCGAGCGCTTGACGCCGCCGAACGGCAGTTCCGCGGAGCTGCCGCCCGCCTCGTTGATGTGGACCATGCCGGCCTCGATCCGGTCCGCCACCCGGGCGGCGCGGTCCTCGTCGACGGAATGGACGGAGGCTCCCAGGCCGAAGGGCGTGCCGTTGGCTACCCGGACAGCCTCGTCCTCGTCGCGTACCCGGAACACCATGGCCACGGGACCGAAGAGTTCTTCACGGTAGGCATCCATCGACTCGGTCACGCCGGCCAGGACCATGGGCCTGAAGTAGGCTCCGGGCCGGTCCTGCCGGCCACCGTCCAGGAGCACCTCGGCGCCCTGCAGCACGGCACGGTCCACCTGCACCTGTAGAGAATCGGCGGCGGCCACGGAGGACAGCGGGCCCAGGACGGTGCCTTCCTCGGCCGGATCGCCCGGTTCCAGGGCCGCGATCGAGGCGACGAATCGGGACACGAACTCGTCGTAGGCATCGTCCACCACGATGAAGCGCTTGGCGGCGTTGCAGGCCTGCCCGGCGTTGAAGGTGCGGCTGCCCACGGCGAGCTTCACCACCTCGTCCAGCTTTCCGCCGTCGAGCACGATGAACGGGTCCGAGCCGCCCAACTCCAGCACCACCTTCTTGAGCTCTGCACCGGCGGCCGCGGCCACCGCTGCGCCGGCCCGCTCGGAACCGGTCAGGGACACGCCCTGGACGCGGGGGTCCGCGATGAGCGAGGCCACCTGCTCGTTGCTGGCGAAGAGGTTCACGTACGCGCCCTCCGGCGCACCGGCGTCGCGGAAGATCGCCTCCATGGCAAGCGCGGACTCGGGGCACTGCGGCGCGTGCTTGAGCAGCACCGGGTTGCCGAGCATCAGGTTGGGCGCCGCGAAACGGGCCACCTGGTAGTACGGGAAGTTCCACGGCATGATGCCCAGCAGCACGCCCAGGGGTTCCTTGCGCACCACGGTGCGGCCGCCGGCAACGGCGTCGATGGACTCCTCCGTGAGGAAACCGGGGCCGTTGTCCGCGTAGTAGCGGTAGATCGACACCACGATGTCCACCTCGCCCCGGGCCTGCACGACCGGCTTGCCCATTTCGCGGGTGATGATGGACGCCAGTTCCTCCCGGCGTTCGGCGTGCAGATCGGCCACACGGTGCAGCAGCGCCGAGCGTCCGGCCGGGTCCAGCGCCTTGAGCGGGCCGCGGGCGGCTTCGGCGCGTGCGGCGGCCTCCTGGATCTGCGCGTCCGTGGCGGCGGGGTAGACGGCTTCCACCGTTCCGGTGGCGGGGTTGGTCACCTTGTACATGCTGGTTCCCTTTCGCGGGTCGAGGTTCGTTGAGGTGCTCACGGTTCGATCAGGGCCTGGTCGGCGACGACGTGGATGAGGGCGCTCACCCGGCGGACCAGCACGGCCTCCAGGGCGCGCTCGACGGCGTCGGCCGCCTCCTTGTCACTGCGCACCGTTTCGCCGTGGCCGCCGAAAGCCCGGGAGAGGGCGGCGAAGTCCGGATTCGCGAGCTGCGTGCCGCAGACCCGGCCCGGGAAATGCTTTTCCTGGTGGGCGCGGATGGTGGAGTACTGGCTGTTGTCCAGGACGATGGCCAGCAGCGGCGCACCGTACTGGGCGGCGGTGGCCAGTTCCTGCCCGTTCATGAGGAACTCACCGTCGCCGCAGACCGCCACGGCCAGGCGCCCCGGGTTCTCCAGCACGGAGGCGACGGCGGCCGGGATGGAGTAGCCCATGGAGCCGTTGCGGGTGGCCAGCTGGGACGGGAAAACCTCGGTGGGGAAGAAGCGCTGCGCCCAGAGGGTGTGGTTGCCGGCGCCGAGGGTGTTGACGGCGTCGTGCGGCAGGCGGGCCACCAGTTCCCGCATGACGGTGCTCATGTGCGCGGTGCCTTCGGCTGTGGGCGGCAGGGCGGCGTCGTCCGCGATGGCCGCGTAGGCGAGGTGCGCCGCGTGTCCCGCGGAGGTCCAGCCGGCCCAGGCGTCCTTGCGTCCGAGATCCGCGGCGTCGCCGAGGCTTTCAAGGGCGGCGGCGAACGCCACGGGCGAGGCGAGCACGTGGGAGTCCACGGCTCCGGAGCGCCCGCGCAAGGTGGAGTCGATGGAGACGAGGTGGTTGACGGCGTCGGGCCGCTGGCGGAGGGTGAACCCGTCCGTGGCGACGTCGCCGGGCACCGCACCGACCGCGACGACGACGTCGGCCTCCTCGAACATGCGCGCCACGGTGTCGTTGCGGCTGTAGCCGAGGGAGCCGAGGTTGACCGGCGAGGAGAACGGGATGCGGTCCGAGGCGTGCCAGTCCTGCGCGACCGGCAGGCCGTTGCGTTCGGCGAAGGCAGTGACGGCGGCCGCGGCCTGCGGGGTCCAGCGCTGGCCGCCGACAAACAGGAGCGGCTTCTCCGCCCCGCGCAGGGCGTCCAAAAGGGTAGTCAGTTCCGCGGCGGACACGGCGCCTTCGGCCACCGGGATGGGTCGGACCAGGGGGCCCTCGAAGGCCTTGGTGATGACGTCCTCCGGGAGGCCCACCACCACGGGGCCGGGGCGGCCAGACTTCGCGGCGAAGAAGGCCTCGGCCACGACTTCCGAGGCTCGGCCGGGTTCGTCGAGGACGAAGACGCGCTTGGCCTGCGTGCCGAACCAGGCGTTGGGGTCGAACTCCTGGAAGGACTCACGCATGCGGTCCGCCACGGGCACCAGGCCCACGAAGAGGACCATCGGGGTGCCGTCCTGCCAGGCGGTGTGCAGTGCGATGAAGGCGTTCGCGGCGCCGGGTCCGCGGGTCACCATGGCGACGCCGGGCTCCCCGGTGATCTTGCCGTGGGCCTCGGCCATGTAGCTCGCGCCGCCCTCCTGGCGGACCACGACGGTTTCGATATCCGCGCCGTGCAGGCCGTCCAGGACAGCGAGGTAGCTCTCACCGGGGATGGCGAAGACTCGCTTGACGCCATGGAGGGCGAGCGAGTCGACGATCGCCTGGCCGGCGTGCTGGGGTTTAGGGCTCACGGGTTCTGCTCCACATCACTGGGGGAATGCTCGATCAGAACCAGTATCTGGACCGAAAAGCCATGCCGTCCAATACCTATTTCGCAGGTATTCCATGCCTGTTTGGCATGGCTTCACTCGCTCAGGGTGGTCCCCTCGGCCTGCAGGAATTCGCGGATGCGCAGGGCGAGTTCCTCGATGACGGTTTCGGCGTAGTGCCCCGGGAGCCAGGCGACGTGCAGCGAAAGGCCCAGCGGGTGCGCACCGTCGGCATCTTCGTCCAGCACCAGGATGGGGTGCGCGCCGTAGAGCGGGCGCTCGGTGGTGAAGCCGACGCCATGCCCGGCCACCGCGAGCGCCATGATGCTTTGCCCGTCGTCGCATTCGGTGACGCCGCTGAACGTGACATCGTGCCTGCTCAGGGCGTCGTCGAGGAGGAAACGGCTCACGCTGTGGTGCGAGGTGAGTATGGCCGGCACGCCGGCGAACGCGGACAGCGGAAGCTGCCGGACGCCGTCGCGCGCCCATTCATGGTCCCGCGGCACATAGGCGCGCACCGGCACCCGGCCCAGCGGGACGTGCCGGAGGCTGCCGTCCGGCGCCTGCGGCGAGACGGCGAAATCGCAGCCCTGGCGGAGGGACTCCGTCATGTCGAAATGGCTGGTTTCCCGCGCCACTAGCTGCGGGTCCTCCGGCGTGGTGGTGGCGATGAACGGTGCCAGGAAGGTGCGCAGGGAGGCGCTGGTTGCCGCGACCGTCAGGCGTTCGACCTTCCCGGTCCGGAGCAGGGTGGCGGCGTTTTCGAAGTCGAGCGCCTCCACCACCAGGCGGCGGGCCGCAGGCACCAGGGCCCGGCCCGCCGCCGTCAGGGCAAGGCGGCTGCCCTGGGGCTCGAAAAGCTCCAGCTTGAGCTCCCGCTCCAGGGTCTTGATCTGCCGGCTCAGCGCGGGCTGTGCCATGTGCAGCTTGTCCGCCGCCCCCGTGACCGTGCCGTGGTCGACGACGGCCAGGAAGTACTGCAGGCGGCGAAGGTTCATGAAGCCCATCTTGCCCCAGGCCCCGCCGTGATGTCCCCGCGCCCGCCGTCCGGCTCAGGTGGCCAGCAGCCCATCCAGTGCCTCCCCTGCACGGATCCGCCGGAGCAGTTCCGGCTCCGCGGCGTCGGATGCTTCGGCCAGCGGCAGCACCCCGGCGAGCACGTCCCGGGTGAAAACGGCCACGCCGTTGCTGTCCGCCAGCACGAGGTCGCCGTCGGCGATCCGCACGCCCGCGAGATCGAGCACGACGCCGGACGCGGAGCCAGCGCCGCCGCGTTGTTTGCCCCCGTGCCGTTTGGTGGTGAGGCAGCTGGTCCCGCGGGCGTGGATGCTCAAGCCGGAGGCCCGAAGATCGGCCACGTCCGTCACGGCCCCATCCACCACCACGCCGACGGCGCCGCGCGCCACGAGCGCCGCCGCGGTGACGGCGCCCAGCGGGGCGTGCCCGTGGTCGCCGGACATGTCCACCACCAGGAAGTCCCCGGGCTGCACGCCCAGGATGGCGCGGTTCATGGCGAGGGCGTCCTGTCCGGCGATCCGCACGGTCCGGGCCTTGCCGGCCACGGTTCCCTGCCCCGCAAGGCGGCGGATCTCCGGCGGCAGGAAGCCGTCCTCCAGGAAGTGCCCCAGCGTGGGAACGCTGACGCGGGCCAGGCGGGCGAGGAAGTCTTCGGTCACTGCCGACCTCCGGTTCCGTTGGCCTGCACTCGGCTGGCCTGCACGGCCACGCAGTCGATTTCCAAGGCGACGCCCCAGAGGCTCACGCATACCGTGGTCCGGGCGGGCCGGTGTTCGCCGAAGAACTCTGCGTAGACCTGGTTGTAGGGCTCCAGCTGTTCCGGTGCCGTGAGGTAGCCGTTGCATTTGACCACGTGCTCCAGCCCGGACCCGGCCTCCTCCAGTACCGAGCGGAGGTTCTCCAGGGTCCGCCGGACCTGCGCCTCGAAGTCGGCGGGCTGGTTGTCCAGCCCGCCGGGTCCGGCGGGCAGCTGTCCGGTGACGAAGACGAAGCCGTTGGCAGCGACGGCCTGGGAGAACGGCCCGACGGCGGGAGCGAGCCCGGGTGCTTCGGTGACCCGCCGCATCAGGCCTCCTGCCGGGCGGCCGGGGCCTCGTCGACGGCATCGATGTTGCCGTAGCGGGTCTCGCCCAGGATGAAGAGGGCTATGAGGGAGAGCCCGGCCGCGGCCAGGATGTACCAGGCGATCGAGGAGCTCTGGCCGGTCAGGCCCAGCAGCCAGGTGGTGATGAACGGCGTTGCGGCCGAGCCCAGCAGGCCCGAGAGCATGTATGCCACGGACAGTCCCGAGTACCGCACCTTGGAACCGAAGAGCTCCGCCAGGAAGGTGGCGATCGGGCCGTAATTGGCGCAGAAGGCGGTCATCATGGCCAGGTAGGCCACGAACAGCAGGGCAACGGACTTCGTATCCATGAGCCAGAACATCGGGAAGGCCAGGAGGGCTTCGGCTGCGACGCCTGCGTAGATGATCGGCTTGCGGCCGTATTTGTCGGAGAGACGGCCGAAGAACGGAATGAGCACGAGGCCGAGGGCGCAGGCGGCAAGGACCACCCAGAGCATGAGAGTTTCGGAGTGGCCCAGGGTCTTCTTGCCGTAGGACACCCCGGAGGCGACCAGCAGTGTGAAGGTGCTGCCCGTGGAGAGTGTGGCCACGCCGCCCAGGACTACCTGCTTCCAGTACTTGGCCATCAGGGCCGCGAAGGGGATCTTGGCCTTGGCGCCCCGGGCCTTGACTGCCTGGAAGGACGGGGTTTCCTCGATGTTCAGGCGGATGTAGATTCCCACGGCCACCAGCAGCACGGAGGCCAGGAACGGGACGCGCCAGCCCCAGCTGTGCAGGGCGTCTTCGCTGACGGAGGAGGCCACGAGCAGGAACGCGACATTGGCGATCAGGGTTCCGGCGGGAACGCCCACCTGGACGAGCGATCCGAAGAAGCCGCGGCGCGCGGTGGGAGCGTGCTCGACGGTCATCAGCACGGCACCGCCCCATTCGCCGCCGAGGGCCAGGCCCTGGATCACGCGGAGCAGGAGCAGCAGGAGCGGAGCCATGATGCCGATGGCGCCGTAGTCCGGCAGCAGGCCGATGGCGAAGGTGGCGGCACCCATGGTGAGCAGGGAAACCAGGAGCATGGACTTGCGGCCCAGCCGGTCGCCGAAATGTCCGAAGACGATCGCTCCCACCATGCGGGCCACGTAGGCCGACGCGAAGGTGCCGAAGGCGAGCATCGTGCCGACGATGGGATCGAAGCCGGGGAAGAAGATCTTGTTGAACACCAGGGCGGAGGCAGTTCCGAAGACGAACAGGTCGTACCACTCGACGGTGGTGCCGATGACGCTGGCGAAGGCGATCTTGTTCATCTTCTTCTGGTCCAGGCGTTCCCGGACCGTGCCAGGAAGCACCGGTGAAGGAGGGACAGGAGAGGTCATGGGAACTCCAGGGGTCTTGGGGGTGAGATACCTCACTATCCCCAGAGCCCCGAGATGCTGTCTAAGACCTAACTTGGATCATGCCCATGCCGTTCGGGCATGACCGCCCGACCTTCTCGTGGCGTGCGTCAGGCCCAGGCCACCACGAGACGGGCGGCCTGCTCAGGAACCGAGAGGTCGACGCCGGTCACCTCCTGGAACCTGGCCATGCGGTTCAGGATCGTGTTGCGGTGGCAGAAGAGCGCCGCTGCCGTCGCGGTGACGTTCCCCGTGGCCAGGATCGACCGCGCCGTCTCCTCCAGCCGCTCCCGTTCGTTCGGGCGGCAGGCTTCCAAGGAGCGGTCGACGGCGGCCCGGAGCGGAAGCCGGGCGTCGTCCAGGAGCCGCCTGGCTACCCGCGGCCACGCGGATTCCGTGTCGAGGGGACCGCCGTCGCCCTCATGCGCCACCTTTGCCAGAGCCTCGGCTTCGAGCGCGGCTTCCCGGATGCCGGCCAGTCCGGGCACCGAGGGAACCAGGCCGCAGGGGATCGTCGACAGGCCCGGTGGCAGCGGGGATCCGCTGCCCGGAATTTTCCAGAAGCCGTACACCAGGTCTCCGGATTCGTAGATGTACACCCTTGAGCGGACCGCCGGAGCCATCCCGAGGGTCCTGAGGGCGGCGCCGGCTTCACCGCGGGCCGCGGCCAGGGAGAGCGCAGCCCGGGGGTCCAGGTGAAGCGCGGCTCCGATCCGCTGCAGGCTGTCCGGTCCGTGGCCGCCGGGGGCGAAGACCTGGGCAATGAAGTCCCGCTCCACCACGGCTTCTTCCTGCGCCATGCGCACCCGCTCGTCAAGGTAGCCGTTCCGGGTCTGGGTGGCGTACTGGTCCACGAGGTTCCAGACCTCCTCGACGCGGCAGTTGAGCGCCGCACCGTCGGCCGGGTCCACCAGTGCCAGCAGCTGGGTCCAGATCACCGGGAAATCCAGGCGGACGGCGGACATCAGGGATTCGGGGGGAATGCCTGCCCGGGCGCGCCGCCCGCCGAGTGCCCGTGCCGCCCCGGCGAGTTCGCCGTCGAGCTCTGGGTGGCGGTTCCGCAGCGCCGCCACCAACTGCTCGAAGGTCTGCTCGGCGGTGCTGAGCAGTTCCTCCTTGGTGACTCCGCCGCTCGCGTACTCCGGGATCGCCGAGATCTTCTCCACGAAGGCGGCAGCCATTTCGGGCACCTTCGCGGCCAGCCGCGTCAGGAGCCCATCCCATCCTTCACCGGGAGTCCAACGGGAATCATTGTGCATTTACACATTCTATTCGATGATTTCCGCGATGAATCCCTAGAGATTTTGGGCAAACCACCTGCCACCATGGAGTGAGAACATGCCTGAGACCCCTGTCACAGGCCTTGAGTCCCTGGAGCATCCATGAGTATTTCCTCCGCCACCACCCCGGTCATCGACGAGAAGGTCACCAAGCGTGTGGCCCTCGGCGCCCTGGTCGGCACCGCCCTCGAGTGGTATGACTTCTTCCTCTTCACCACCGCTTCGGCGCTGGTCTTCAACATCCAGTTCTTCGCCACCAAGGACGCCATCCTGGCCGGCATCTTCTCCTTCGGCACCCTCGCGGTGGGCTTCGTGGCCCGTCCCGTGGGCGGCCTGATCTTCGGCGCACTCGGCGACAGGGTGGGCCGCAAAAGGATCCTGATGATCACGATCGTCGGCATCGGCGTGGTCACGGGCCTCATCGGCCTGCTGCCCAACTACGCCGCCATCGGCGTCGCCGCCCCGGTCCTGCTGGTGCTGTTGCGCATCGTGCAGGGCTTGGCCGTCGGCGGCGAATGGTCCGGCGCCATGATCATCGCGGTGGAGAACGCCCCCGTGGAGAAGCGTGGCCGCTACGGTGCCATGCCGCAGCTCGGCTCGCCCATCGGCACCATCCTGTCCTCCGGCGGCTTCGCACTGCTCGCCTTTCTGCTGAGCAAGGACAGCTTCGACGACTGGGGCTGGCGCATCCCGTTCCTCCTGGCCATCCCGCTGCTGCTGATCTCCCTGTGGATCCGCTCCCGGCTCTCCGAATCGCCCGAGTTCGAAGCCCTCATGGAAGAAGGCGAAACCGAACACGCTCCCATCCGCGGCGTGCTGGGCAGTTCCTGGAAGCAGGTCCTGGTCGGCGCTGCCACCACCATGCTGGGCGTGGGCGGCTTTTACCTGGTCACCACCTTCGTGGTCTTCTACGGCGCCACCGTCCTGAAGATCGACCGCAACCTCCTGCTCGCAGCTACCCTGATCGCCGCGGTTTTCGAGGTCTTCATCCTGATCGGCGGCGGCCGCCTGGCCGAGCGCTTCGGCGCCAGCAAGATTGTGATCACCGGCGGGTTCCTCTCGGCACTCCTGGCGTTCCCGGTTTTCCTGGCCGTGCAGTCCATGGTCCCCTTCCTGGTGATCCTTGGCGTGACCGTGGGCGTCTGCGCCCTCTCCATCCCGTATGCGGTGTCCGGCGCTGTCCTCACCGGGCTTTTCCCCACCCGCACCCGCTATACCGGCGTGGCGATCTCGTCCAACCTCGCCGGCCTGCTCAGCGGTTTCGTCCCGATGATCGCCACCGCGACCCTCGCCGCCAGCGGCAACTCCTGGGTCCCCAGCGCCTGGCTGCTGATCGGCATCTCCCTCCTTACCGCCGTCGCCGGCCTGGCCATTCCCGCGCTGAGCATCAAGCAGCACGGGCTGAAGGCCTGAGCCGCCTGAAAAGCGTTGTGGCCTGAAGCGACTGGAGAATTTCTGTGGACCTGGACATCGTCCTGCACAATGCGGACATCATCACGATGGACCCGGCCCGGCCGTCGGCACGCTCCCTGGGCGTGCTGCACGGCCGGGTGGTGGGGCTCGACGGTGACCTCGCCGGGCTGGGCGCCCGGCGCACCGTTGACCTCGGCGGACGGACCCTCGTGCCCGGCTTCATCGACGCCCACTGCCACACCCCGTGGTTCGGGCTCGGGCTGCTGGAACCGTCAGTGGACGGCTGCACCTCCCTCGCGGAGGTCCTGGCGGTCCTGGCCGCGGCGGCGCCCGCGGCGGCAGCCGGCGATGACGGCTGGCTGATTTCCTCCGGGTTCAACCACGACCGCTTCGGCAGGCAGTTCCCTTCGCTGACCGAGCTGGATGCCGCCACCGGGGAAGTCCCGCTCTTCCTGCGCCACAACTCCGGCCACCAGGCCCTGGTAAACACGGCCGCCCTGAAAAAGGTGCGCCGCTTCGAACCGGGTTCCCCCGACCCGATGGGCGGCCGGATTGTACGCGACGCGAACGGGGTGCCCACCGGCGTCGTCGAAGAAACCGCGCAGGAAATCTTCCAGCAGGCTTTCCAGCCCCGGCCCCTTTCCCGGCTCCAGCGGGCCGTCGAAGAGGCCACCCGGATCTACGCGTCCCAGGGCATCACGAGCTTCACCGATGCCGGAATCGGCGCCGGCTGGATCGGGCAGAGCCCCGTGGAACTGGCCGCCTTCCAGCGGGCCGCCGCGGCCGGAACCCTCAAAGCCAGGGCCCAGCTGATGCCCGTCCTGGACGCCCTGCGGCCGGTCCACGGCCACGCCACGGATGGCCTGGGAACCGGCCTCGACCTAGGCATCCACTCAGGGTTCGGCTCGGAGCTGCTGTCACTGGGCCCGGTGAAGGTGTTCCTGGACGGCTCCCTCCTGAGCCGGACCGCCGCCGTCACCGAGCCGTACTGCAACCACCGGCACGGGGCCGGCAACCACGGAGCTGGCCAACAGAGTTCCAGCGGCTACTTCCAGGAAGACCCGGCCCAGCTGCGCGAGCGCATCGAGGCCGCGTACCGCTCCGGCTGGGCCGTGGCCGCCCACGCGATCGGGGACCGCGCGATCGATCTGGCGCTGGAGCTGTTCGAAGACCTCCAGTCCCGGTACGGCCGCAACGGGCTGCCCAACCGGATCGAGCACGCCTCCGTGGTCCGGCCGGACCAGTTGCCGCGCCTGGCCGCGGCCGGCATCGCCGTGACGCCCCAGTCCAGCTTCTTCGCCGAGGGCGGCGACAACATGGCCGCCTCCCTGGGAGAGGAACGTGCCGCCTGGGCCTACCGCGCGGCGTCGTTCCTCGATGCCGGCGCCATGGTGGCCGGCAGCTCCGACCGGCCAGTGGCCGACGGCGACGTGCTCCGCGGCATGCAGGCCTACGTGGACCGGCGCACCGGTTCGGGGCGGGTCTTCGGCAACCCGGACGAACGCCTCAGCCGCCGCCGCGCCCTCGGCCTGTACACCACCGGAGCCGCGGCAGCCACAGGCGCCGCCGCCTCGAAAGGTTCCCTCAGCCCCGGAAAGCTGGCCGACGCCGTCGTGCTTTCCGGAAGCCCCCTGGAGGCTTCCGACCTCACCGAACTGACCGTTGAAGCGACGCTGCTCGGCGGTGTCCCCACCCACTCTCTCTTGAAGGAACTGCAACCATGACCACCCGCACCGCGCCCTCGATCGATGACTTCCTGGCCGATTTCCGCACCATGAGCGGCTTCGGTGCCACCGCCAACGGCGGCGTGGACCGGCAGGCCGCCAGCCAGGCCGACGCCGAGCAGCGCAACTGGTTGCGCACGATCCTCGAGGCCCGCGGCTTCACGGTCCGCTTCGACCGGATCGGGAACCAATGGGGGCTTCTGGAGCGCGTGCCGGGTGCCCCGTTCGTGGTGGTCGGTTCGCACATGGATTCCCAGCCGACCGCTGGAAAGTACGACGGCGCGTACGGCGTCCTCGCCGCGGCGCACGCCGCGTTCCGGCTCGCCGCCACCTGGGACAGCGGCGAGCGGACGGCACCGAAGTACAACGTGGCGGTGGTGAACTGGTTCAACGAGGAGGGCAGCCGCTTCAAGCCCTCCATGATGGGCTCCTCCGTCTACACCGGCAAGCTTGCCCTCGCTGACGCGCTGGCCGTGACCGACGTGCACGGCGTCTCGGTCGGTGAGGCCCTGGGCGGGCACGGCTTCCTCTCCGACTGGGAGGGTCCGAAGGCCGCCTACTGCGCGGAGATCCACATCGAGCAGGGCCGCTCCATGGAACGCGACGGCGTGACCATCGGCCTAGTGCACTCCAACTGGGCGGCGAACAAGTACGAATTCGTAGTGCACGGCGAGCAGGCGCACACCGGCTCCACCGTGATCGCGGACCGGCACGACGCGCTCCTGGGCGCGTCCCTGCTGGTGGTGGCCGCCCGTGAGATCGCGGACGCCTTCCCTGGCAAGGTCCACACTTCCGTGGGCCAGTTGGACGTCTACCCGAACTCGCCCGTAGTGGTCCCGAGCCGGGTCCAGCTGCTCCTGGACCTGCGCAGCGCCGACGAGGCCGCCCTGGCCGAGGCCGACGCCATGCTGCACCGCGGCGTTGCCGAGGCGGAGAGGGCTGCCAGCGTGCAGGTGGAACAGCGCACCTCGCATTCCTGGCCGGTGACCCCCTACCAGCCCGAAGGCGTGGAACTGGCGGCCAAGGCCGCGGCCGGCCTCGGTCTGCCTTACAAGGAAGTGATGACGCTCGCCGGGCACGACTCCACGAACATGAAGGACCTGGTGCCCACGGTGATGCTGTTCGTGCCCAGCGTGGACGGCATCTCGCACAACGAACACGAGTACACCACCGACGAGGACATCGTGGCCGGGCTGGCCATGCTCACCGAGGTGGTCGGGCGGCTCTGCGACGGGGAGTTGGAGGACTAGGCGGGGTTCTTCAATCGGCTGCTTCCGGGCCCTGCCGCACCACGAGTTCGCCGCTGTCCGGCGTGCGCACCACGAGCGCGCCGGCCTCGTCCCGGACCGGAACACCCGCGCCTGCGAGCCGTTCCCGCAGGCCGTCCAGGCCGCCGTCGTACTCGAATTCGAGGCCGCCGCCCGCCGGCCGCCCGCCCGCGCGGACGGCCAGGATGCCGCCGTTCTTGGTGCTGAAGTCCGCCGAGCCCGGGGCTTCCCGGCGCGGCCGGGCGCCGATGTTGCGCAGTTCCTGTGCGGCCCGTTCGACGCCGGGCGTCAGCCAGATCCCGACGACGGCCAGCGCCGCATCGGCGTCCGCGCAGACGGCGCCGTGCGCGGCTTTGTCCGCGAAGAAACTGAAGCCGTCCTCTGCCGTGACCAGGACCGTGGTGCCGTGCGTAGTGTCGATGACTTCGGCCCGGGTGCCGTCGGCCACGGTGCGCCGGGCGAACTCTGCTGGCTCGCCGATCTCGACGCCGAACACTGTGGTGCCGTCCTCCACGGCGCCCGGCGAAACCTGCTGCAGCGCGAGACGGCCGGAGCCGGCGTCGAACTCGCGACGACCGCCGTCGTCCACTGTCTTGATCATGCCGAGCGCTCCCAGCAGCGGCTCCCAGGCATCGGGGCGGGACGTGAAATGGACGGGACGGACACGCAGCATGGCCCCAGCCTACTCGTGGCTGGTGTTCACTACCCTTGCGCGCGCTCTGTCGTCTCACTGCGGATGGCCGGCGACGCCAGCCGCTGCGACGAAAACGACCGCTTCTGACGCCGTCGCTGACGATGAATTGGTGTCAGTAAAGCCGGTCGCCAAACGCCGCGGTCTCGGTGATTGAACTGTATCTTTGAAGCCAAATAGGACAAGTACTTTCGCCGGAGATTGTTGTGTCATTGAGCGAATTGGCTCGCGAGTACAGACCCAGCCGAGCTGCCTATGAAGCAGGTCAGATGACGTTCGTCGGACTCGTGGTTGGCGGCCCGTACGAGGAATGTTTCGTTCACGTCGGCACGTGGCGAATCGTGCCAAAACGCCGGTTTCTGCTACTTCCTGGACGGACTGAAGGCGACAACTTCGGAGGGTACTTCGCGGACTTTAGCGGTACTGCAAAGCATCACGACGAGTCCCTCGAGTACACCGAGAACCCGTTGAACTTTGACCAGATGGACGATTTCCTTCGCCAGCACGACATACTTTGGGCGGCTCCGGACGACGTTGATGTTTTCGCTCGCGCCTATGTCCCGCACATAACCAGCAGATTCCGAACCCCTAAGCCCCGAAAGCCAGACGACGCTATTCCGCACAACTGGCCGAATCCACCCGACGGATGGCGGGAGTGATAGGTCCGTTCAATCTGGGCGCCAGCCACAGCCAGGACCGTAGTAGTGCTAAGGCCTCGACTAGAACTGAATGATGTCCCATGACCCAAGAGTTTCGACTCACCTGGGTTATGAGACGCACTGGTGGGACTGGACACGAGTTCTGCTGTCCCATAAGAGGATCCTCTACCGGACAGGGTATGACCTGGTGGGCAGTTCAGAGCCCTTTGGGAATCTGGGCTGCAAACCATTGCATGAAAGCGGTCAGGTCATGCAAAAGCGGTTTGCTGACCGCGAAGAACGAGGGTTCGATCCGCCAGCCGGTCCTCCCTTCGACAGGGAGAATGAGGAAGCGGATCGAATGCTTGCCCCGGACCCGCGGCCTCGCCTTCGCGACCAGCTCCTGGATAAGCCTCGGTCTGAAGGTAGGCGACCGAGGCTCTCCCCACTCTCCACGATTGGAGTCAGCTTGTGCCGCGACCCAGCCGATCGCATCACGGAGCAGAGGCTCGGCTATATGCCCGAGGTCCGGCTCGTGTACCAGCGGCCCGAAATAGTCGATGGGTCCTGGATCCTTGCGCAGGACCACTGCGCCGAACAATCCGATCCACCATAAACTCCACTGGGCCGAAATCTCGCCGCGGTTGCTCTCCCCAATAGCAACCTCGTCGGCGCTAACGGCAGGCACGAGCCGCGAGCCCGGAGAACCTCCCAGAGCAACATCAAGACCGAGCCGGTCCCTGACGTACAGGGCAATGCTCAGAGCCTGCGGCTCGAGGAATGTCGCTTCCACCTTCGGAGACCAGAGGAATGCCATAACCGGACCCTACTCTCTGCTCGTCCGCTGAGGGATCCTTTACCGGATGGACGACCCGGTCCGCACGAGCCAATCTTTTACCAGGGCGGCAGTGAGATCCGGACGTTCGAGATGAGCGTTATGGCCAGCGGCGTCGAGCACCGCATAGGTGCCCCGGACATAGTGGTTGCGGAGTTTCAACCCGTCCTCGTAGCCGGTCACATGGTCCTGACGCCCGAAAAGGTGCAACGAGGGCGCTTCGAAGGGAGCAGGGTGTGCAACCTCCGGTTCGACGGAGAGCGCGTACTCTGCCGCCACCCGTTCAAGAATGGTCTGGTTAGCTCCGAGCAGACCAGGAAGGGCGTACCGTGTGAATGCCTCGAGCGTGGCCTCGCTCTGAACGACGGTCATCTCCTCGTAGTCATCCCTCACCGTTCCAGCCAAAGCCAGCACGGAAGGGTCCTCGCGGACAACCCGCCGGGGGGGAAGGCTGCGAGCCTGATGGGTCGGCTCGTACACACCCGCAAGAATAGCCAGGCCAAGAACCTGATCTCGAAGCACGTGGGCTACGTGCCGGGCAATCATGCCTCCGAAGGAATTGCCGATCACTGCAAAGGGCCGGTCACCCAGACACTCACGGATATCGTCCAGGACCCCTTCCGCGACGTGGCTTGCGCTCGAGACGTGGGTGTCAGCATTCCCCGCTGCCCACGGTAGGTCGAGATAGATCCGCTGCCAGCCGGACCCATCGATAGCGTCCTCCAACGGCAGCATGATCCGATGATCCACACCGAATCCGTGGATCACGACGAGCGGAAGGCCTTCTCCAAGGATTTGAGCAATCACGATCCAGAGCCTACAGGCACAGCCGAATCCCTCAGCGTTTGCGCTAAGCCCACGCAACGGTCCCGCCCGTAAGCCGGTCGTCCACCGTGCAACCAAGCAGCCCCTCGGCCTTCCGCGTCATTGCCGACCTCGACACGCCCGTTTACCCCGCCCGATTAAATGCACGGTGAAGGCCCCATAACTGCAACACTGGGTCGGTGACTGCACTGAAAATCGGATACGCACGTGTCTCCACCAACGGCCAAGACCTCACCGCCCAGCGAGAAGGCCTCATCGCTCTCGGGGTCAACCCAGAGAACATCCACGTCGACCACGGACTCACCGGCACCAATAGAACCCGGCCAGGGCTTCGCGAAGCGATGGCCGCCGTACGTTCCGGCGACACTCTTGTCGTCACCAAACTCGACCGCCTGGCACGGTCTCTCCCCGACGCCCGAGACATCGCCGACGAACTCACACGCAAGGGAGTTGCGCTGAGCCTCGGCGGATCGATCTACGATCCCGCCGATCCGGTGGGCCGGCTGCTGTTCAACGTCCTTGGCATGGTCGCCGAGTTCGAGGCCGACCTGATCCGGATGCGCACCCGTGAGGGCATGGCGATCGCGAAAGCGAAAGGCAAACTCCGAGGAAAGCAACCAAAACTGACCTCCGCGAAGCGCCGGCACCTTCTAGCTGTCCACGCCGCAGGAACTCACACCCAGACGGAGCTGGCGGAACTCTTCGACGTCTCCCGCGCCACCATCTACCGTGAGCTCCAACGCGCGCAACCAGCGCCAGCCTGACACCTACCTCCGCGATTCACAGACCAACGGCCGCCGCGACAGAAACGACCGTTAAAGGCGCATTCCTAATGCCTCTTGCGGTGCGACCATTGCCGCCGCCAGCCCATCACAAAAGATCGACTCGTCCGTGGTCGACGAGCGACCTGGGCCGCCACCTCCACGAAGAGCGCCGGTACGCCCACATAACGGTGGCGGGCGGCAGAATGGGCACATGGCCGTTGAACTCGAAGAACTGCTGGTCAAGGACGCCACGGAATGGCGGGCCTGGCTGGAAGCGAACCACAACACCAGCCCGGGCGTCTGGCTGGTCCTCCACAAGAAGGGCGGCAACGTCACCGAGCTCGACTACGACGCCGCCCTGGACGAGGCACTCTGCTTCGGCTGGATTGACGGGCAGGCGAGGCGGCGCGACGCCGAAAGTATGTTCCAGCGCATGACCCGCCGCGGCCCGCGCAGCCCTTGGTCGGAACGGAACACCGGCCACATCGCCCGCCTGGAAGCCGCCGGGAAGATGCACGACGCCGGCCGGGCCGCCGTCGACGCCGCCAAGGCCGACGGCCGCTGGGACCAGGCCTACTCGGGACAGGCCGCCGCGGAAGTTCCGCCTGACCTGGCCGCGGCGATCGCGGCAGTTCCGGAAGCGCAGGCCATGTTCGACGTGCTCTCCGGTACGAACCGCTTCGCCCTGATCTACCGGACCAACTCCGTCAAACGCGCCGAGACCCGGGCCCGGAAGATCGCCGGCTTCGTGGACATGCTGGCCCGGCACGAAGCGCCGTACCCCCAGAAGAAGATGCCGGACACGCCGCCGCGCGGTTAGTCAGGGAAGGCTGGCGGCCGCCTCGAGCGCCATCCAGGCCTGCAGCTGCGTGGAAAGCTCGACGGCGGAGCCCGGCGGGTACGTTTCCCTTGCCGGGCGCAGGGGGTCGCTGGAGAAGACGGAAAGTCCCGGTGCGGATTCCGCCCGGCCGTCCCAGAAGGCGTCCGCCGTGTCGAACACCATGGCCCGGGCGGCGTCCCTTGCCTGCTGCGGAAGCCGGGCGTCGGTTGCGGCCAGGGCCAGGTACCGGAGCAGGATCCCAGTGAAGAGGCCGCCGTCGCCGTCGTCGTGGCACTTCAGGACGCTGGTTCCTTCGAAGGTCAGCCGCTGCGCGACGGCCTCGATGAGCGCGGCGGCCCTGTACAGGTTCCCTTCGCCGCCGAGTTCCAGCATGGCGCCGAGCACCGGGCCTTGGTTATAGCTGTAGATGTCGGCCACGAGCACGGTGTCCGCGCCGTGGATCCGCAGGCCGTCCAGGTACAGGCCGGATTCCGGGTCGAAGAGCCGGGTATTGAGCCAGTCAAGGAGCCGCTGGGCGCTTTCGGCGCGGCCCGTGCGGGCGTAGTACAGGGCGACGGGGGCAGTGGCCGGGGTGTTCTTGAAGTCGCGCGCGGTGCTCCAGAAGGTGCCGCCGCCCAGATCCTCCGTGGAGGCCGAGTCGAACTGGAGGGTGAGGCTTCCGCGGATCCTGGAGTTGCGCCGGCGGCCGGGCTTCCTGGAGGCCTCGGCCAAGGCATCCAGGCGCAGGGTTGCCAGGGCGAGCCAGGCCATGTCGTCGAAATAGTCGTTCTCGAAGCGCAGAAAGTTCCGCAGCCGGACGGTGGTGACCAGCCGGGAGGCCAGGCGGCCGGCGCTGGGACGGGAGGCGCCGTCGAACTTCACGCCCGACGCGAGCTCGCGGCGGCCGGTGTCCACCAGGCAGTCCACGTAATGCGCCTGCCACCAGTAATTCCACGGCTGCCGGAGGGCCCGGAACGGGTTCCACGGCCGGGGACTCCGGGGCTGGACGGACGTGCCGATGTGCGTGCCCGGGAGGAAGAAGAGCCGCTTGCCGAAGGCCCGCGTGACTGAGCGGGCGGCGGCGTCGGCGCGGGCTGCCAGGTCCTGGGCGTCTGAGGTGGGCATGGTCAAAGGGTAGCCACCCGGCCCGCGAAGGGCTGCGCAATCGACGTGATTCAGTTAACATGCATTAACGCAATGGCTTGCATCGAGGAGGATGGATGGACATCAGGGGCGCGGTGGCACTGGTCACCGGCGGGGCGTCGGGCCTGGGGGCTGCGACAGCTAAGAGACTGTTCGACGCCGGGGCTTCAGTGGTTCTGCTCGACCTTCCGTCGTCGTCGGGCGAGGCTTTGGCCGCGGAACTGAACGCCTCCGGCTCAGGCTCCAAAGCGGTGTTCGTCCCCGCCGACGTCACCGATGAAGCGCAGGTGCAGGCCGCCGTCGACGCCGCTGCGGCGCTCGGTGCGCTGCGCATCGTGGTGAACTGCGCCGGCGTCGCGACCCCGGGCAAGGTGCTCGGACGCGACGGCGTGCTGCCGCTGGAAAGCTTCACGAAGGTTGTCCAGATCAACCTGGTGGGCACCTTCAACGTCATCCGGCTCGCTGCCGCCGCCATGGCCGCCACCGAACCGGTGTCCACGGAGCTTGGCGGCCCTGAGCGCGGGGTCATCGTCAACACCGCCTCCGTGGCGGCGTTCGACGGGCAGATCGGCCAGCCCGCCTACGCCGCCTCCAAGGGCGCCGTAGCCGCGATGACCCTCCCGGTGGCACGGGAACTGGCGCGCTCGCTGATCCGGGTGATGGCCATCGCGCCGGGCATCTTTGAAACCCCCATGCTGGCCGGGCTCCCGCAGGACGCCCAGGACTCGCTGGGCCAGCAGGTCCCGCACCCCGCCCGGCTCGGGCGCCCCGCCGAATACGCCAACCTCGTGGCACACATCGTGGAGAACGCGATGCTCAACGGCGAAACCATCCGCCTGGACGGCGCCATCCGGATGGCGCCGAAATGAGCCCGGAGACTCCTGCACCGGATCAGCTCCCCACGGCGGATTTCTTCGACTTCGAATCGCTGCTCAGCGTCCAGGAGCAGCGCAAGCTCCAGGAAGTGCGCGAGTTCCTGGCCGCGGAGGTCGCGCCCTATGCCAAGGACTGGTGGGACAAGGCCGAGTTCCCCACGCAGCTGCTGCCCAAGCTCGGCGGACTCCGGCTCAGCACCCCCACCCACCGCGGCTACAGCAACCTCTTCGCGGGCCTGGTCATCGCCGAAATGACCCGCGTGGACACCTCGATCGCTACCTTCTTCATGGTCCACCACGACCTCTTCGTCGAATCGCTCTTCGAGTTCGGGTCCAAGGAACAGCAGGACCGCTACCTCGACGACGCCTCCAACCTCCGCACCACCGGCGCCTTCGCGCTGACCGAACCGGAACACGGATCGGATGTGGCCGGCGGCCTGCAGACCACGGCGCGGCGGGTTTCCGGAGGCGGGACTTCCGGAGACGGGACTTCCGGAGCGTCCGACGACGGCGGCGACCACTGGGTGCTCAACGGCGCCAAGCGCTGGATCGGGAACGGGACGTTCTGCGACCACATGCTGGTCTGGGCCTTGGACGAGGCCGAACTCGACGCCGGCCGCAAGGTGATCCGGGCCTTCATTGTTGACGGCAATCTGCCCGGGGTGACGCGGAGCAGGATCGAAAACAAGATCGCCCTGCGGACGGTCCAGAACGCGAACATCACCTTCAAGGACGTGCGGATCGCCGAGTCGGACCGCTTTGCCGGGATCAACAGCTTCACGGACACCAACTACCTGCTGCGCGGTTCCCGCCTCATGGTCGCCTGGCAGGCGGTGGGGCAACAGTTGGCCGCGTTCGACGTCGCCCGGCAGTACGCGTTGGAACGCATGCAGTTCGGCCGGCCGCTGGCGAAGTTCCAGCTGATCCAGCAGCAATTGGTGGACATGCTCGGCAACGCGGTGGCCAGTATGGGCATGATGGCCAGGATCGCCCAGCTCCAGGAAGACGCCTACGTCGACGCGAAGGGGGAGCGGCACGGCGGGGCGAGCATGGCGCAAGTGGCGTTGGCGAAGTCCTACTGCAGCGCCCGGATGCGCGAAACCGTGGCGATGGGCCGTTCCATCCTGGGCGGCAACGGCATCATCACTGACTACCGCATGGCCAAGATCTTCGCCGACGCCGAGGCCATCTACACCTACGAAGGATCTTTCGAAATCAACTCGCTAATCGTGGGCCGGAAGGTCACCGGGGTGTCCGCGATCGTGTGAGGTTCGGTGTCCGGGGGGCATCCGGGGCCGATGCTCCGGTCTGCTTGTCCCTATCCCTGAAGCGTGTTACATGTAACAATTGCGGTATGGGAACTGTAAAAGCCCGAGTCAGCGAATACCGGCGCCGGATGCGCGAGCAGGGCTTCCGGCCTATTCAAGTGTGGGTTCCGGACACCCGGGCGGCAAATTTTGCAGCCGAGGCCCACCGTCAGTCTGCCCTCGCGGCCGAAGCGGCACGGCGTTCGGATGACCAGGACTGGATCGAGGCGGTGTCAGTGTCCTGGGATGACGAGTGAGAGGCGAGATTTGGACAGTGGCAGGCGGCGTGTTCGCCTCCAAGCCGCGCCCCGCATTGGTGGTCCAGGATGATCGCTTCGATGCGAACGATTCTTTGACCGTGCTGCCGCTGACGACCACGCTCGTTGATGTTCCGCTGCTACGGATTCCGGTACAACCCTCAGAGTTGTCGGGGCTGATCAAGGAAAGTCACATCATGATCGATAAGCTGACCACCGTGCTCCGGGCCAACGTGCAGGGACGGATCGGGCGGCTGACCCCTGTGCAGATGGTTGAAGTGGAGCGAGCGCTTCTGGTTTTTCTCGGAATCGCCTGACTGCCCGGCAAACATCAGGCGTGCCGGGGCGCGAAGGTCTCCACGACGGCCACCACGCCGAAGGTCCCGAGCACGGTGCCGGTGACCCGGTCGATCCAACGGCGGAACGATGCACCCTGCAGCCACTTCCGGAAGAACTGGGCCGCCGAAATGATGACCGCGAACCACACCACGGCCTCGAGGTTGCTCACCACGGAGAGCAGCAGACCCATCCAGACGGCGGGCACGCTGGGCACCAGGAACTGCGGAATGACGGCGATGCAGAACATGCCGTACTTCGGGTTGAGCAGGTTGGACACGAAGCCCTTCAGCCAGGTCCGGCGCAGCGGTTCCAGACTCAGGTGCGGTAAAGCGCCCGGCGGAAGGTCGGCGTCGGACTTCTTCAGGGAGGCCCGCCAGAGCCCGATGCCCAGCCACAGCATGTACGCGGCGCCGCCCAGGCGCAGCACATCGTAGGCCACGGTGGAGACCGTCAGCAGCGCGGAGACCCCGGTGGCCGCGGCGGCGCCCCAGACGAAGGCCCCGGCGATCATCCCGAAGGACGCCATGTAGGCGTGGCGGCGGCCCTGGGCGATCGAATACCGCAGCACCAATGCGGTGTCCGTGCCCGGAATGATCGTGATCAGTGCGGCGAGGGCGGCGTAGCCGAGGAGGGATTCCTGAAGGTTCACCCTCCAAGGATAAATGGGCTAGATGATGCGTCCCGCCGGGAGTTTTTCGCCCGCTTCCACGGCCACGTCGATCGAGTTTCCGGCCACCGGCATGGGGCAGGTGCCGTACGGGGTGAAGGCGCTGGGGTAGTTGATGGCGCGGTTGAAATCGATCACCACGGAGCCGTCCGGCCGGGGGCGTGGGATGGCGAGCTTGCGCCATTCGTCGGTGGTGTTGCCGTTCGTTTCGTCGTGGAAGGTCACGTTGAGGGCGCCCAGCTTTTCCTCCTCGGCGTGCAGGCGGACCTCATGCGGCAGACCGGGCACCCGGAACACGATCTCGCCCACCGAACGGTGCACGCCATCCACCAGCGGATTCGCCGTGCCGATCGGCACCTCCACCGGTTCGGGGTAGCCCTCGAAGCGGCCCGTGATGACCCAGTCCGGGTTGTAGTCGAAGGTGGGGACGCCGTCGAACTCCTTCAGCACGGGCGAGGAGTCGTCCCGGGTGCGGATGGCGTACTTGTCCGCGCGCATGGCCAGTTCCACCACCACGTCCGTGCCGTCCACGCCGCCGTACTGTACCCACATCAGCGATTCCTCGTCCTGCAGGATGGCCGTGATGGTGCCGTCTACTGGCTCGCCGGTCTCTACGAGCGTGAGGCCGTCGGCGGCCCTTGCAGTGAGGGTCGCCTTCGTTGCTTTGGTCGACTCAGTTCCGTCCGTAGACCAAAGTCCGGGCGCAAGCGCGAGGGCGGAGGGTGGGGGCTGGAGCCACTGGAACGACGTGAGGGTCAGCCAGCCGTGCGGACTTGCGAGGGCGGTGTTGCGGCTGCTGCGGAAGCGCTGCCAACGTTCGATCTGGGCGTTCATGGCGGGCGCTGCTGCGGTCATGGTTCCTCCGGTTCTGCGTGCTGTCTGCTGCCTACAACCCTGCATCGACCGGCGGCATTCCCGAAAACGGTACCCCGGCGTACGCTCGCCTCATGGGGATTGATGCGGTGGTGACCGTGCTGGTCTGCGTGGGAGTGGTGCTCGCGGCGATCTGGGCCGGGACCCGGATGGTTTCGCGCGGCGGCCTGGCGAAAGGCGCCACCGGCACCTTCGGGAGTGTGCTGGGCATGATCGATCCGGCCACCGGTGCGCCGACGAAAGTCGAGGCCGCGGCCGCACGGGAGGAAATGAAACAGCAACGGCATGAGGTCTACTCGGAAGGTCCGGGCGGGCACGGCGTGGACCTTATGGGCGGAAAAGTGAAACTGCCGGGGAAACCCGACACCAAGCTGCCTTAGTAACATTGCCGGAGCCCGGATGCCTGCGGGTAGGATTTTCTGGAACCAGTAATCCGGCTCACAGTATCCAGCGCAGTGTACGGGCCACCACCCATGTCCAGAGGTACTTTTCTTATGGTTGACACTGCACATTCAAGCGCCGATCTTGCGGCGGAGCTCCGGGCGGACGTCCGCCGGGTTTCCACGCTCCTTGGCGAATCGCTGGTCCGCCAGCACGGCCCGGAGCTGCTGGCCCTCGTGGAGCAGGTCCGCCTGCTCACCAAGGAATCCAAGGAAGCCGCCCGCGGCGGTGCCGATGCCACCGGTCCCTGGAGCGCGCACGACGTCGTCGCCCAGGTCCGCGAACTGCTCGCCTCCCTGCCGCTGGACGAAGCCACCGAACTGGTCCGCGCTTTCGCCTTCTACTTCCACCTCGCCAACGCCGCCGAGCAGGTCCACCGCGTCCGCGGGCTGCGCACCCGCAAGGAAAAGGACGGCTGGCTGGCCCAGGCCGTGGCCGACATTGCCGGCGAGGCCGGCCCCGAGGTGCTCCAGGACGTCGTCAACGGCCTGGACGTCCGACCCATCTTTACCGCACACCCCACCGAGGCCTCGCGCCGCTCGGTGCTGGACAAGATCCGCAAGCTCTCCGACGTGCTGGCCGAGCCCACTGAAGAAGGCACCTCCGCCCGCCGCCGCCAGGACCGCCAGCTTTCCGAAATCATCGACCAGATGTGGCAGACCGACGAACTGCGCCAGGTCCGCCCCACCCCTGTGGACGAGGCCCGCAACGCGATCTACTACCTCAACAGCATCCTCGGCGACGCCATGCCGGAAATGCTCACGGACCTCTCCGATCTACTCGCTGAGCACGGCGTCACCCTGCCCGCCCAGGGCGCCCCGCTGCGTTTCGGTTCCTGGATCGGCGGCGACCGCGACGGCAACCCGAACGTCACCGCCGCCGTCACGCGCGAAATCCTGCAGCTGCAGAACCAGCACGCCATCCGCCTCAGCATCTCCCTGATGGACGAGCTCATCTCGGTGCTCTCCAACTCCACCGCGCTGGCGGGTGCCGAACAGGAACTGCTGGACTCGATCGCCGTCGACCTCAAGAACCTTCCCGGCCTGGACAAGCGCGTCCTGGAACTCAACGCCCAGGAGCCGTACCGGCTCAAGCTGACCTGCATCAAGGCCAAGCTGATCAACACCGGCCGCCGCGTGGCCGCCGGCAGCTACCACGAGCCCGGCCGCGACTACGCCACCACCGCGGAGATGCTCAGCGAGCTGGAACTGCTGGAAACCTCGCTCCGGAAGCACTCGGCGTCGCTCGTTGCCGATGGCGCCCTGGCCCGCGCGCGCCGCACCCTCGCCTCGTTCGGCCTGCACCTTGCCACGCTCGACATCCGCGAGCACGCAGACCACCACCATGACGCCGTCGGGCAGCTCATCGACCGGCTCGGCACCGAAGGCCCCTACGCGGAACTCAGCCGGGAGGAACGCTTCAAGCGCCTGAGCATCGAACTGGCGTCCCGCCGTCCGCTCTCCGGCCACCCGATCAAGCTCGACGGCGCCGCAGACGGCACGTACGACGTCTTCCGCAGCATCCGCCACGCCCTGCAGACATACGGGCCGGACGTCGTCGAGACCTACATCATCTCCATGACCCGCGGCGCAGACGACGTGCTCGCGGCCGCCGTGCTGGCCCGCGAAGCCGGCCTCGTTGACCTCTTCGGCGCCGCCCCGCACGCGAAGATCGGCTTCGCGCCGCTGCTGGAAACCGTGGAGGAACTGCGGGCCTCGGCCGAAATCGTGGACCAGCTGCTCTCCGACCCCTCCTACCGCGAACTCGTGCGCCTGCGTGGGGACGTGCAGGAAATCATGCTGGGCTACTCGGACTCCAACAAGGAATCCGGCGTGATCACCAGCCAGTGGGAGATCCACAAGACCCAACGCAAACTGCGCGACGTCGCCGCCAAGCACGGCGTGAGCGTCCGCTTGTTCCACGGCCGCGGCGGTTCCGTGGGCCGCGGCGGCGGACCCACCTACGACGCCATCATGGCCCAGCCCAACGGCGTCCTCGAAGGCGCCATCAAGTTCACCGAACAGGGCGAGGTCATCTCGGACAAGTACTCCCTGCCGGAGCTGGCCCGGGAAAACCTGGAACTGTCTCTGGCCGCTGTCATGCAGGGCTCCGCGCTGCACCGTACCCCGCGCACCTCCGAGGACCAGCGCGAACGCTACGGCGAAGTCATGGAGACCATCTCCGACGCCGCCTTCGACCGCTACCGCTCCCTGATCGACGACCCCGAGCTGCCCGCGTACTTCCTGGCCTCGACGCCGGTGGAGCAGCTCGGCTCGCTGAACATCGGCTCGCGCCCGTCCAAGCGCCCCGATTCCGGCGCCGGGCTGGGCGGCCTGCGCGCCATCCCGTGGGTGTTCGGCTGGACCCAGTCCCGCCAGATCGTGCCGGGCTGGTTCGGCGTGGGCTCCGGCCTGAAGGCTGCCCGCGACGCCGGCCGCGGCGCCGAACTGTCCGAGATGATGGACGGCTGGCACTTCTTCCGCTCCGTGATCTCGAACGTGGAGATGACGCTTGCCAAGACGGACATGGACATCGCCGGCCACTACGTCTCTTCCCTGGTCCCGGCGGAGCTGCACCATCTGTTCAAGGCCATCCGCGCCGAGTACGAGCTCACCGTGGCCGAGGTGGAGCGCCTCACCGGCGAGTCCGAGCTGCTCGAAGCCCAGCCAACGCTCAAGCGCTCCCTGGAAATCCGCGACCAGTACCTCGACCCCATCAGCTACCTGCAGGTGGAGCTGCTGCGCCGCGTCCGCGAAGCCTCCATCTCCGGGGCCGAGATCGACGAACGGCTGCAACGCGCCATGCTCATCACCGTCAACGGCGTGGCTGCCGGCCTGCGGAACACGGGGTAAGTTCGCAGCCATTAGGGTTGATGGGTGCCGTCCTTCCAAGCCAAGTTGAAGATCACCGGGCTCCGGCCCGGCAATGAGCCTGAGTCCGTCATGGCTTCGGCCATCGAGGCTTTGGAGGCGCGGCACCATGTGGAATCGGACCAGCTGGGCATCGTGGGCGGGGTTCCGCAGATCGTCCTGCGCTTCCTCGTGGAGGCGCGCGACTACCAGGGCGAGAACAGCGAAGCCCGCCTCTCGGCCGAGATGATGCGCGACGCCGTCGAACGCGTTGCGCTGACCGGTTCCCTGTCCGTGCTGCGCCGCAGCCGCGGCAAGTGGATGCCCGTCTGAGAAAGAGCGAACGCCATGACTTCCTTTGACCCTGCCCTCGCGCTGGACACCCTGCCGCAGATGCTCCTCGATGTGGGCGCGATCGAGCGCAACATCGTCATCAAGGAAGCCTGGACCCGGGACCACGGCATGGTGCTGGCCCCGCACATCAAGACCACCATGACCGCGGAGATCGTGCGCCGGCAGCTGCCCGGTTGCTGGGGCGTCACCGTGGCCACCACCGCCCAGGCCGCGAAGGCCGCGGAATGGGGCGCGTCCCGGATCCTGATCGCCAACGAGGTGCTGTTCGGTGCCCACCTGGAGCAGCTGCGCTCCATGCTCGCCGCGGCCCCGGAGCTGGAAATCTACGCGCTGGTGGACTCGGCCGCGGGAGTGGCCGCGGCGGCTGACGTCTTCGAAGGGGCGGCCCGCCCGCTCCGGGTGCTGATCGACGTCGGGATCGCCGGCGGACGCACCGGCATCCGTACGGCGGAGGAAGCCGGGCCGCTGGCTGAGCTGGTCCTGGCCGCCGACGGGCTGCTGCTGGCCGGCGTCAGCGCCTACGAGGGCGTGGCGCCGAACGTACGCACGGAGGAGAACCTGGCCGCCGTCGACTCCCACTGCCGACTGGCGCGCGACATCTTCGAACGCCTCTCCTATGAGGTGGAGCAGCCGGTCTTCACGGTGGGCGGGTCCGCGTTCCAGGACCGCGCCGCGATGTTCCTGCCTGCAGACGCAGTGAACGTGTTGCGCTCGGGCTGCTATGTGGTGCACGACCACGGCACCTACGCCGGCGTTTCCCCGGTGCCCGGCCTGGAGGCCGCCGCGGTGGTCCGTGCGCTGGTGGTGTCCGCCCCCGAGCCGGGCCGCGTGATCCTGAATGCCGGCAAGCGCGAACTGGCGTACGACGCCGGGCTGCCGGTGATCGTGGCGCATCACCGGGGCGGGGAGCTGCTTCCGGGTGGGGCGGCTCCGGCGGCTACCCTCACCAAGCTGTTCGACCACCACGCGATCGTCGACAACGCCGAGGGCTTCGAGATCGGGGACACCGTGGACCTCGGCATCTCGCACCCGTGCTCGGTATTCGACCGCTGGCGCGAAGTCATCGCCGTTGCGGCGGACGGCGTCGAGGTGTGGAAGCCGGCCTTCTAGGAGCCAGCGGTGAAAGAACCCGCCCAAACGTGGGTTACCTGACGAAATTTGAGCCGGTTTTCTGCGTTTTCGGGGGTGTTTTCGCTAGGCCGTGGTTTCCGGCGCGTCCGGGGGCGTGTCCAGCGGTTCGTCCACGGGGGAGCGGTTTCCGCGCTTCCGCGTGACGATCACACCCACCACGATGCCGATCACCAGGCCCACGCCGACCCCGATCAGCGAACTCGCCCAGAACGGCAGCTTGGTGGTGGACCCGGCGAAGTAGCCAAGACCTGTCTGCCAGGCGGCCCAGAGCATGCCGCCGAGCGCGGCGCAGAGGCTGAACCCGCGGGCCGAGACGTCGGCAATCCCGGCGGCTGCCGACGTCGCGAGCCGTCCTCCAGGCATGAAGCGGGCGCCGATGATCGCCCCGTAGGTGGAGGAACGGCCGGCCTTGGCGATGGCTTCGTGGATGCCGCGGTGCACCCGGCGGCCCCACTTCCAGCGGTCCAGGACGTGGCTGAGGCGGCGCTTGAACAGCTGGAACACCACCATGTCGCCCAGCCAGGAGGCCGCCGCCGCCAACAAGCCGATCAGCCACGGGTTCACAGTGCCTGCGGCGGCCAGTGCTCCGCCCGTGATCACGGCCATTTCCGAAGGGATGGGGGGAAACACGGCGTCGCCAAGGACCATGGGGATGATCCACAGATAGATCGCCCCTCCCCAGCCCTCGGCCGTGCTCAAGTCCATGGGCACAAATTACCGCACTCCGGCCTCCCCGATCCGCGCGAACTGGCAGCAGTTGCCCTTAAATCCGCCACCAAAGGTCATGTGCTGCCTGTTCGCGCGGCGGAGACGCAGTGGAAGACTGGGCACATGCGGATTGAACTGGTTCAAGGGGACATCACCACGCGCACCGTGGACGCGATCGTCAACGCGGCCAACTCCTCGCTGCTTGGCGGCGGGGGAGTGGACGGCGCCATCCACCGGGCCGCCGGGCCGGAGCTGCTGGCGGCCTGCCGGGAACTGCGTCGCACGGACCTGCCGGACGGGCTGCCGGTGGGTGCCGCCGTCGCGACCCCCGGGTTCCGGCTCCCCGCCCGCTGGGTCATCCACACCGTGGGACCGAACCGGCACGCCGGGCAGACCGATCCCGCGCTGCTCGCGTCATGCTTCCGGGAGAGCCTGGCCGTCGCGGAAAACCTGGGTGCGGCCACGGTGGCGTTCCCCGCGGTGAGCGCCGGCGTGTACGGCTGGGATGCGCGCGAGGTCGCCGAAACAGCGCTCGACGCCGTCACCGCCTTTGCGGAGTCGCGCCCGGACAGCGGGGTGGAACTGGTGGAGTTCGTACTGTTCAGCGGGGAAATGGTGGCGGCATTCCGGGAGGTACGGGAAGGGTGAGTTTCCCCGACAGCGATGTGCGGGACGCTTACTCACTCCGCGCTGGCGAGTACGCGGACCTCTTCGGCTCAGTTGATGCTGCTCATCCAGAGGACCGGCACCTCGTCGGGGAATGGGTGCGGACCTTGAAAGGTCCCGTGCTTGATGCAGGGTGCGGTCCCGGCCACTGGTCGGGCTTCATGGCGGACAACGGAGCCGACGTCGAGGGGATTGACCTCGTGCCCGAATTCGTCGCGCACGCCCGTACCCGGTTTCCTTCGCTGCCGTTCCGTGTTGGATCCCTTCGCGACCTCGGAGTTCCGGATGGCCATTTGTCCGGGTTGCTCGCGTGGTATTCCGTGATCCACTCCGCCCCGGAGGACCTGGCATCGGTGCTCCGGGAGTTTGCCCGTGCCATCGCTCCCGGCGGCGGGCTTCTCCTGGGCTTCTTCGAATCGGAGGAGTTGCGGCGGTTCCCCCACGCGGTGACGGACGCTTACTCCTGGCCCGTGGAGCAGCTTGCTGCCCTCCTTGAGGCTTCCGGCTTTCCATCGTCGAGAGCCATACCCGAACCGATCCGAGGCACCGGCCTCACGCGGCGATCATTGCCCGGCGAGGCCCGGCGTGAGCACGATTTTCCGCCCGCCCGACGTCCCGCCGTCGTAATTCTGCCCCTCAGCTGTCCGCTTCGAGCACGGACTTCAGGGCGCTGAGCTGCGCGACCTCCGATTCCATGGTCTTGTCGATCATCGACCCCATGAGCTTCATGAGGCCCTTCGGCTGGAAGTCCAGCGCGAAACGCACCGTGGTCCGCCCGTCCTTCTCTTCGAGGACGAAGGATCCGTTCGGACGGGCCGGGCCGGCGGTCACCTGGAAATCGAGGCGCTTGCCGGGCTGGGCTGCGGTGATTTCGTAGTCACCCGCGATCGGGCGGCCGCCGGGACCCGTCAGGGTTTGGGAGTACACGGCGCCCTGGGTGCCTGCCTGTCCGCTGGCCAAGGCGACGTCCTGGACTGCAGGGCGCCACAGTTTGTTGTTCAAGCCGTCCGCCAGGAAGGCGTAGACATCAGCTGCGGTGCGGTTGATCGTGACTTCGTTTTCTGCGTGGGCCATGTGGTTTCCTTTGCGAAACGGACAGCCGGCCGCAGCCGCGGGCCGGCGACTCAGAGTCTATATGCCGGCACGTCCGGCTTCACGGATCCTCCTGGAATCCAATGCGGTGCTGCCGCAAAGTGATGGACGGACCCCAGCAGCCCCATGGTATTCCCGGCGCTCGGTGAGGGGCATGGGACTTGGGGCGCTTAGCCCGCGAGAACCTGGAACATCACGTGGTCCTGCCACTGGCCAGCAATCTTGAGGTACTTCGGCGCGATTCCATAGCGTTCGAAGCCGTTGCGCGTGAGCACTCGCTGCGATGCCGCATTGTGCAGGAGCGTTTCCGCTTGGAGCCGGTGTAATCCGAGGTCCTGGAAAGCGATGCCTTTCACTTCGGCGACGGCCTTGCTGGCGAGGCCGCGCCCGTTGTGTTCCCGGCTCACCCAGTACCCGATCCCACCTGACTCCAAAGCACCCCTGACGATGCCGCCTATGTTGATACGCCCCACCAGTCCGCCGTCGGGGCCGGTGATTGCCAGAGGAACCATCGTGCCAGCGTCGAAAGCCTGCAGGGCTTCGCTGAGGACACGGTGCTGGGCGTCCGCAGTGAAGAAAGCGTCGTCCCGCAGCGGGTCCCATGGCGCCAGGAATTCCCGGTTCTCGGCAAGAATCTTGGCGAGAGCCGGGGCATCTGCCAGCGTGACAAGTCGGGTGACTGCCATGCGAATCCTCCTGTGCGTTACCGTGCCTCGCTGAGCTCCAGCCGGCTGCGGTACTCCACCGGCTGCTTGCTGATCGGGTCCACGAAACGGATGCCGCGGGCCAGGAGCTGCAGTGGCTTGTCGTAATTGTCTGGCGCTTTGTCCAACAGCTCCGGGTAGAAGGCATCGTTGACGATCCCCAGCCCCAGCGACGCCATGTGTACGCGCAACTGATGGGTCTTTCCGGTGTGCGGCTCCAAACGGTACAGGGCGCGCCGGCCGGCCGCTCCGGCGTCGAACGTCCTCAGCCGCTCGATGCGCGTCTCCGTGTTCGGCTCACCCTCGACCACCTCGGCAAGCAGGTAATCGCGCGACTTGACCATCCGGTTGCGCACCAGTGCAGGGAAGACGACGGCGGGATGCCCGGCGGCCGGTTCGGCGTCGGAGACGCACTCGTACTCCTTTTGGACCTGGCGCTTCTCGAAGAGCACCTGGTATTTGCCGCGGGTTTCCGGGTTGGTGGAGAGCAGGAGGACACCGGCGGTCATCCGGTCGAGGCGGTGCATCGGGATAAGGTCCGGCAGGCCCAGCTGGTTCCGCAACCTCACCAGCGCGGTTTCCTGGATGTAGGTGCCGCCCGGAGTGGTGGGCAGGAAGTGCGGCTTGTCCACCACCAGCAGGTGCTCGTCCTGGTGCAGGATGCTGATCTCCACCGGCAGCGGCGTCTCCTGCGGGAGGGTCCGGTAGTACCAGATGAAGGTGTGGTCCTCGAGCCTCGTGTGCCGGTCCAAGGGCACGCCGCCTTCGCCCACGATCTCTCCGGCGTCGAAGCGGTCCTCGATTCCGCGGGGATCGATGTGGCCCCAGCGGTGCATCATGTAGTCCATCGCGGTGCTCCACGGCCCTTCGTCCGGAAGGCGCAGGCGGGTGGCGTTCACGCCGTCGCGCACGGGAAGGGGGGATTGCATCACCGGACAATTCTACGTGGGCGGCCGGGTCCTGCTCCGCCTGCCCGCGCGTAGGCTGGCCGCATGACTGACTTCCGAATGGACCACGTAGGTGTCACCGTGCAGGATCTCGACAACGCCCTGGCTTTCTTCCAGGCCCTGGGTTTCGAAGTGGAGAGTCGGACGGAGGTCGGCGGGCCCTGGGCGGACAGGGTCAACGGCCTCGACGGGACCCTCGTCGACATGGCGATGGTGAGCCCGCCGGGCGGCGGCACGAAGCTTGAACTCACCCGGTTCATCTCGCCCGATCCCGTGGGGGAAACGGACAAGCCGGTGAACTCCTTCGGCTTCAGCCATGTCTGCTACCAGGTGGACGACGTCGACGCCGTCATCGCCCGTGCGCGTGACGCCGGCTATGAACTCGTCCGGGAGCTCGTGAACTACGAGGACGTCTACCGCCTGGCGTACATCCGCGGGCCGGAGGGGCTGCTCGTCGAGGTGGCGCAGGCGGTGTGAGGACATAGCTCTCAGCCGACCGCTTCCGACGGAAAAAAAGTTCTTGACAAAAAAAGTTGTCGGTTGGCATGATGGACGCATGTTGGACATCGAAGTGATCGAGGACCCTGCCGCCGCGGAAGCGTCGCTGGATCCGATCCGCACCCGCATCCTCCAGGAGCTCGCCGAGCCCGCCTCGGCCACGCAGCTCGCCGCCAAGGTGGGCCTGCCGCGGCAGAAGGTCAACTACCATCTCAAGGCGCTCGAAAGCCACGGGCTGGTGGAACTTGTGGAGGAGAGGAAGAAGGGCAACGTCACCGAACGCATCCTGCGGGCGACGGCGGCCTCCTACCTGATTTCGCCGGCCGCCCTGGCCTCGGTGGCGCCGGACCCGCGCCGCTTCGCCGACCGCTTCTCCGCCTTCTGGCTGCTGGCGCTCGCCGGCCGCACGGTGCAGGAGATGGGCAAGCTGATCGCCGGCGCAGCGGCAGCGAAGAAGAAGCTGGCGAGCTTCGCGATCGACGGCGAAATCACCTTCCGCACGGCCGCGGACCGGGCCGCGTTCGCCGAGGAGCTCGGCGTCGCGGTCACCCGGCTTGTGGACAAATACCACGACGGCGGCAGCGGCGCCGCAGCGAGCGGGCGCAAGCACCGGCTCGTCGTCGTCCTCCACCCGGCACTCAAAACGTCAACGGAATCCAAGGAAAAGGACTAAGGCCATGACTGCAAAGCGTGAATTTGAAATCGTCTTCGACGGCGAAATCCCCGGCACCCCCGAGCGCGTCTGGGAAGCCGTCACCAACGGCACCGCCGCCTGGATGTTCCCCACCGACCAGTGGCCCTCGGTCATGACTGTGGAGGAGTACCCGAACCACCTCGTCAACCGCATGGACGGCCCCGATGGCTGGTTCAACCAGCTGGAGCATGTGCTGGAACCGCTCGACGGCGGCCGGGCCAAGCTCCACTACGTCCACAGCGGCATCTTCGAGGACAACTGGGACGAGCAGTACGACGGCGCCAGCAAGCACACCGCCTTCTACCTGCACACCCTGGGCCAGTACCTGCAGCACTTCGACGGCAAGCCCGTGGTCTTCACCGACATCCAGGCCCCGGCGGCATCGCAGACCCCGGACGGTTTCGTGCGGCTCAAGAAGGCCCTCGGCCTCGACGGCGTGGCGCAGGGTTCGCCGGTTGCGGTGGAGGTGGACGGCGTCGGCACACTGAGCGGGGAGCTCGATTTCTCCAACGAACACTTCCTGGGCATTCGCACCGGCGACGCCCTGTACCGCTTCTTCGGCCGCAACTCCTTCGGCTCCACCGTAGGTATGACCGTGCACGACTTCAGTGGCGGCGGCGACTCCGAAGCCACCGCCAATGCCTGGGGTGCGTTCCTGGAGAAGGTATACGCCTAGAACCACAACAATGCGAGGCCGCTCTACGCCCTTTGAGCCATCGAAAGGACGTAGAGCGGGCCTCGCAACGCACGAATAAGCGCTAAGCGATCGCCGCGGCCTCCGGCTCCTTCAATGTCCGGCGCAGCTGCGGCGCGGCGTCCAGGCGGTCCTGCGCGGCACGCAGGGCGAGCACCGCCGTCGTGAGCTGCTCCGGCGGGAGGGTGAACGGCACCCGCAGGAAATGCTCGAACGAGCCACCGACGCCGAATCTCGGTCCAGCGGCCAGCCGCAGCCCGAACTCGGGCGCCAGGACCGCTAGTGCCGTGCTGGACGCCGACGGCAGCTTGCACCAGACGGTCAGGCCGCCGCGCGGACGTTCGAAGCTCCACTCCGGAAGGTGCTCGGCCAGCAGCTTGAGCAGGGTTTCGCGGTTGCCGCGCAGGGCGTCGAGCCGGGCGCCGAGCGGTTCGGCGAAGTCGCGGATCAACCGGGCCGCGGCGAGCTGTTCGACGATGGGTCCGCCAAGGTCCATGGTGGTGCGGGTCGCCACGAAACGGGACAGGAGACCTTCCTCGGCTCGGATCCAGCCTGTCCGCAGGCCCGCCCAGTGCGATTTGCTGAGCGAACCGATGGACACCACCGCAGGGCTGAAGGCCGCCAGCGGGGTGGTGCCGGCGCCGTCGAGATCCAGGGCGCGCAGGGTCTCATCCACCACCAGGACTGTCCCGGTCCCGGCCGCTTCCCGGACGAGCCGCCGCCGCTGCAGATCCGACATCACGCGCCCGGTGGGGTTGTGGAAGTCGGGCACCAGGTAGGCCATGGCAGGTCGCTGCTGCCGCATGGCCGAAACCATGGCGTCGATGTCCCAGCTCGGCGGGTTCTCCGAATGTACATCCGCGGCGGGCAACGGCACCGGAATGGTCCGCGATCCCGAGGCCCGGATGGCGTCCAAGGCGTTCGGGTAGCTCGGGTGGTCTACGAGGACCTTCTGCAGCCGCCCCGCGAGCGTGCGCAGGATGATGTTCAGCGCGTGCTGGGCGCCGGAGGTCACCAGGATCTGGGACGCCGACGTCGGAACGCCCGCTTCCGTGTAATGCGCGGCGATCGCTTCGCGCAGCACGGGGACGCCCAGGGGGTCGTACCCGAAACCCGGCAGCAGCGCCGGGAGCTCGGTCAGGGCTTCCGCGAAGGCCCGGTGCACCACTTCGCCGGTGGCGGGCAGGGATGCGTAGGCGAGGTCGAGGACCCCGTCCGGCGCCACGAGGCCCGGCGCCTGGGCCACGGCCACTCGGTGCGGGAGCCGGGTGCGCGCCCGGCTTCCCTGGTTGCCGCTGAGGAAGCCTTGCTCGCGCAGTCCTGCGTACGCGGCGGTGACGGTAGTGCGGCTGACCCCGAGCGTTTCGGCGAGGGCGCGCTCACTGGGCAGCGCAACGTCCAGTGCGATGCGGCCGTCCAGCACCAAGAGCCGTACGACGTCGGCCAGTTCGCGGTACGCGGCGGCCGCGCCGGTGTTCCACGCGCCGAGGAGGCGGGCCAGTGCTGAAGGGCTGAGGGACCCGGAGGGGTTCGACGGGATAACCATAAGACCAGTATTTCAAACTGGCCATGGAAAGCAATGCCAGTTTCCTTGGATTATGGAACCATGATGACCCGCAGAATCACCCAGCTCCTGATCGGCCTTGCGATGTACGGAATCTCCCTGGCCATGTTCATCAGGGCAAGCCTCGGCTTGGATCCCTGGGACGTTTTCCACCAGGGACTCGCCGCGAAGCTTGGCTGGAGCATCGGCACCGTGGTGGTCGTGGTCAGCTTCCTCGTGCTGCTGCTCTGGATCCCGCTGCGGCAGATGCCCGGATTCGGAACCCTCGCCAACGCCGTGCTGGTGGGCATCTTCGCCGACCTCGGCCTGGCCCTGATCCCGGCGTTCTCGCACCTGGGCGGCCAGGTTGCCATGCTTGCCGGCGCCGTCCTCCTCAATGCGATCGCTTCTGCCTGCTACATCGGCGCCCGTCTCGGCCCCGGCGCCCGCGACGGCCTCATGACCGGCCTCGCCCGGCGCACCGGGTGGTCCGTGCGCCTGTCCCGCACGCTGATCGAAGTGGTGGTCCTGGGCTCGGGCTGGCTGCTGGGTGGCTCGGTGGGCGTGGGCACCGTGGTCTATGCCCTGGCGATCGGGCCCCTGGTCCAGCTGCTCCTGCCGCTGTTCTCGGCACCTGAGAAGTCCGTGCCGGCGAAGGGTGTTCCTGGGAAGAGTGCGGCGGAGAAGGTGGAAGCCCAAGTAGCTGGCAGTTAAGGCCGTATTGAGGCCCCAAAACGGCCTTAACTGCGAGTCAGTTGGGCGGGCACCGGGTTCAGGGCGCCGGCTGGCAGTTCGGGCAGAAGTAGATGGTCCGTTCCTCCAGGCCGGGGGATTTCCCCAGGGTTCCGCGCCGGATGGGTGTGCGGCAGCGCAGGCACGGCTGGTGTTCGCGCCCGTATACCCAGTAGCCCGGGCGCAGTGCCCGCGGACCCAGCGTGGAACGCGGACCGGCCCCGAGGTTGGCCTCGAGCAGCCGCTTGGCGTCGGCCAGGATAGCGGCCGGGTCCGGCACCGAAGCCACGGGAAGGGCCGGATGCACGCGCGAAAGGAAGCACGACTCGCAGCGGTAGATGTTGCCGATGCCCGCCACCTTGGACTGGTCCAGCAAGGCGAGCCCGATGGGCGTCCCGGGTGACGCCACCAGCCGCCGCAGCGCCTCGTCCGCATCCCAGTCGGGCCCCAGCAGGTCCGGGCCCAGGTGACCCAGGATCCGGTCTTCTTCCTCGGTCCGGATGACTTCCAGGATGCCCAGGGAGAAGCCGACGACGTCGGCTGAAGTCGTGCGCAGCACGCACCTGGCGGTGTGGCCGGGTTTCCGCCACTTGCCGCCCGGGGCATAGACCTGCCAGCTGCCCTCCATCTTGAGGTGCGAATGGATGGTCAGGGTGCGCCCGGAATCGGCGCCTTCACGCACCCGCATCAACAGGTGCTTGCCCCGCGGCACCACTTCCTCCACGGTCCAACCCGACAGGTCCAAGGTGGCAAAGCGCGGCACTCTGAAATCCGAGGACAGCAGCACGTTCCCGGCCAAGGCCAGGTGCAGCTCCTTGGCGGCCCGCCAGGCGGAATCCCCCTCAGGCACGGATCCTCAGGCCCTTCGGGGTGGAGTAGGCTCCGGCCTCAGCCAGTGCCTCTGCGATGGGCGTGCCCAGCAGGTCCTGGCCGTTGGCCTTTTCCATGATCAGCTTGTCCACGGCCCCGCGGCGCACCACGTCCACCAGCGCCGCAGCGGCAGCGGCCAGCACGCCGTCGTCATGGCTGAAAGTGAGCAGCGTCTTGCCGCCACGTTCCACGTAAAGTGCCAGGGCGCCGTCGACCATCACCACCAGCGCGCCCGCCTTCCTGCCGGGACGGTGCCCTGAGGCGGCGTCGGCGGGTGTTGCGGGCCAGGGCAATGCCGCGCCGTAGGGGTTGGCGGGATCGGTGGCGGCGAGGGCCAACGCGGAAGGCTCCTGCTTCTCGGCGCGGGCGTCCTCGGCGAAGGAACGCAGCCGGTCCACCGTGGCGGGAACGGCGAACTGCGCGGCCCCGAGGTGCTCGATGAAGTACCCGCGGCGGCAACGGCCGGCTTCCTCCAGCCGGGCCAGCACCTTGTACATCAGCCCGAAGCCGCCCAGGATGTTTTCCGCCATCACCGAGCCGCGGGTGACCACGCCGTAGCGGTCCAGCAGGAGTTCGGCGGTGCCGCGGGCGTGCAGCGTGGGGTCGAGCTCCGGCACGGGAAGGGCGGACCAGCGGCCCATGGCCATGGGCGGCGTCGCGGCCGCCGATCCGGACAGCGAGCCGTAGCGGCCGCCCGTCAGGCCCGGGGACCCGAAGCCGCCGTCCGCAGCGATCCCGTGCGCGCGGCCGATCCGGCCCAGCCTGAGCGAACGCGCGCGCGGCGGCCGGGCGACCTGCCGGTGGGCTGTCTTGCCGCCGGCGATCAGCGCCCGGACCGGCGCGAACGTGTCGCCCGTGATCCGCCCAGCCCACACCAGGTCCCATAGTGCAGCCACCACGGCGTCGTCGCTGAGCACGGCGTCCATGCCGCCCGCCACGTCGGTGAGCTGGCGGAAGAAGTAAGCCCCGCCGCCGTCGCGCAGGTGCCCCAGCAGGCGCAGCTGCGCGTCCGCCGGTTCGAAGTCCGGGGCCGGGTTCAGGGTCAGCTCCGCGGAGTCTGCCACGTGCAGGCTGATCCAGCCGTCGTTGCCCGGCAGCGAACCGGCCCCGGCCCAGAGCAGTTCCCCTGCGGCCATGAGCTCGTCCAGCATGGCCGGCTGGTAGTCGGACACCCGGCTGGCCAGCACCAGCGGCTCCCACGCCGACGCCGGAACCGGCACCCCGGAGAGCTGGTCCACCGCCGTCATGATGCCGTCCAGTCCGCGCAACGCCGCGCCCGCGCGCGACCTTCCGGGCTGGCGGACGTTCTGCCAGTCGGGTAGGAACCGCCCGTACGCGGCGGCCTCCACGGGCTCCACCTCGGCCCGCAGTGCCGCCAGCGAACGGCGCCGGAGCTTGCGCAGCACGTCCGCCTCGCACCACTCGCTGGCCGGCGGCGCGCCTGCCGCGGCGGCCGGCGGCGGGAGCAGGGACTCGGCCGTTTCCGGCGCCGCGCCGCCCAGCGCAGCCTCATCGGCGACCGGATGCGGCCGGAACTCGCCTTCCACCACGCGGCCGTCGGCGGCGAGCCGCTTCAGGGCGGTGCGCACGACGGCGGCCCCGAGCCCCAGGCGCGCGGCTGCCTCTTCCGCGGTGAACGGGCCATGGGTCCTGGCGTAGCGCGACACAAGGTCGCCGAGGGGGTCGGCCACCGGCTCGATGAAGGCCAGCGGAACACCCATCGGCAGCGGGACCCCGACGGCGTCGCGGAGCCTGGCCGCGTCCTCGATGGCTGCATACCGCTCCACGCCGCCGAGCGTCACGGTGAGGGCACGGTTGGCCTTGCGCAGGGCGGCGAGGTGTCCGGCCGCCTCCGCGGTGGTGCCGTCCTCCATGCGCGCAGCCACCTCGTCCGCGTCCAGGGGCCCAAGGAGCCGCAGCAGGTCCGCGACCCCTTCAATGCCCCGGACCCGGCGGTCCGGCACGAGCCGCTGCAGCTCCAGCTCGGTGCTTTCGATGACCTTAGCGTCGAGCAGTTCCCGCAGCTCCACCCGGCCCAGCAACTCGTTCAGCAGGGCCGAGTCGAGGGCCAGGGCTGCGGCCCTGCGTTCGGCCAGGGGGGAATCGCCCTCGTACAAATACTGGGCCACGTAGCCGAAGAGCAGCGACTTCGCGAAGGGGGAGGGCTGCTGGGTGGTGGTTTGCACCAGGCGCAGCTCCCGGCGTTCGATGGCGCCCGCGATGTCCTTCAACGCCGGGAGGTCGTAGACGTCCTGCAGGCACTCCCGCACGGTTTCGAGCACCACCGGGAACTGCGGGTACTTCTTCGCCACGTCCAGGAGTTGGGCCGAACGCTGGCGTTGCTGCCACAGCGGCTGCCGCTTGGCCGGGTTCTGCCGGGGGAGCAGCAGGGCGCGGGCAGCGCACTCCCGGAAGCGCGAGGCGAACAACGCACTGCTGCCCACCTCCGCCGTCACGATCTGCTCAAGTTCCTCGGGCTCGAAGAGGAACAGCTCAGCGCCGGGCGGTTCGTCCTCCATCATGGGGACCCGCAGCACAATGCCGTCGTCGGCCGCCATCGCGGAACCGTCCAGCCCGTAGCGCTGCTGTAGGCGCTGCCCGACGGCGAGGGCCCAGGGCGCGTGCACAGGCATGCCGAAGGGGCTGTGGAGGACCACCCGCCAGTCGCCCAGTTCGTCATGGAACCGTTCGACAACGAGCGTGCGGTCGTTCGGGACCACTTCCGTGGCCTGCTGCTGCTCGCGCAAGTACTGCAGCAGGTTGCCGGCGGCGAAGTCGTCCAGGCCGCTGGCCTTGCACCTTTCCAGGGCGGGGGCGGGGTCGGATGCCGACAGTTCGCGGACGAAGGCGCCCAGCGCCCGGCCGAGGTCCACCGGCCTGCCCAGGGAATCGCCCTTCCAGAACGGCAGCTTCCCGGGCTGGCCGAAGGCGGGGGAGACCAGGACCCGGTCGTGCGTGATGTCCTCGATCTTCCAGCTGGTGGCGCCGAGGGCGAAGATGTCACCCACCCGGGATTCGTAGACCATTTCCTCGTCGAGCTCGCCCACGCGGCGCCCGCCTTTGGGAGCCCGCGACGGCGTCCCCGCCTCCTGGCCGGACCCGGAACCTGCGCTGCCGGTGCCTTCGTTTTCCGTGCCGATGATGTAGACGCCGAAGAGCCCGCGGTCCGGGATGGTGCCGCCCGAGGTCACGGCGAGCCGCTGCGCGCCGGGCCGGCCCTCGATGGTGCCGGCATTGCGGTCCCAGATGATGCGGGGCCGCAATTCGGCGAACTCATCGGACGGGTACCGGCCGGAGAGCAGGTCCAGGGTGGCCTCGAAGGCCGAGCGCGGCAGCGTGGCGAACGGCGCCGAACGCCGCACCGTGGCAAACCAGTCCTCGACGTCGATGCTCCCCAGGGCGGCGGCCGCGACGGTCTGCTGGGCGAGGATGTCCAGGGGGTTCGCCGGGATGTGCAGCCGTTCGATCCTGCCGCTGAGCATGCGTTCCACCGTGACCGTGGTGTGGACGAGGTCCGCCCGGTGCTTGGGGAAGAGGACGCCCTCCGAGATCTCGCCCACCTGGTGCCCGGCGCGACCCACCCGCTGCAGCCCGCTGGCCACCGACGGCGGCGACTCCACCTGGATCACGAGGTCCACGGCGCCCATGTCGATGCCCAGCTCCAGGGACGAGGTGGCCACGACGCAGCGCAGCCGGCCGGACTTCAGGTCGTCCTCGATCATGGCCCGCTGGTCCTTGGACACGGAGCCATGGTGCGCCCGGGCCAGTACCGGATCGGCGCCCTTGGTGCTCCCCGCCTGGGCCATCATGTGCGCTGGCGTTGCGGTGGAGGTTGCAGGCGCGGCGGGTGTTCCGGACGGCGATGGCACCCCGGGCGGCTCCCCGAAGTCCAGGGTGTGGCCGACGGCGGCCTCGGAGAAGGCGTCGACGGGCATGAGCTGGCGTTCGGCGTGGATTTCGTTCAGCCGGGCCGTGAGGCGTTCGGCGAGCCGGCGGGAGTTGGCGAAGACGATGGTGGACTGCCGGGAGAGGACCAGGTCAACGATCTTCTCCTCCACATGCGGCCAGATGGATGCCTGCGGCTGCAGCCCGGACGCCGGACCCGAGTCGAAGGCCCCGGCTGCGCCCGCGAGGTCCGACATGTCCTCCACAGGGACGGTGACGGCGAGCTTCCAGTTCTTGGTGAACGCGGGGGCCACGATCTCCACCGGTGCCGAGGAGGACAGGAACTGGGCCACGAGTTCCCGCGGCTCCACCGTGGCGGACAGCCCGATCCGCTGGGCAGGCTTCGGAAGCAGCGCATCCAGCCTTTCCAGGGACACCGCCAGGTGGGCGCCGCGTTTGGTGCCGGCCACGGCGTGGACCTCGTCCACGATCACGGTGTCCACATCCATGAGCGTTTCCCGGGCACGGGAGGTGAGCATCAGGAACAGGGATTCGGGGGTGGTGATGAGGATGTCCGGCGGGTGGCTGAGCAGCGCGCGGCGCTCCGCCGTCGTCGTATCTCCGGAACGGACACCGACACCCACGATCGGTGCCGGCAGGCCGAGCCGCTTGGCGGTCTGGGTGATGCCGATCAGGGGTGAGCGGAGGTTGCGTTCCACGTCCACGCCCAGGGCCTTGAGCGGCGAAATGTAGAGGACGCGGGTGCCGCGCTTGCCCTTGTCCTCCTGCACGGGCCGGGCACGGGGCGCCAGCAGTTTGTCCAGGGCCCACAGGAACGCTGCGAGGGTCTTGCCCGAGCCGGTGGGCGCCACCACCAGGGCGTGGGCGCCGGAGGAGATGGCCCGCCATGCGCCGTCCTGCGCGGGAGTGGGCGCAGCGAAGGCGCCCAGGAACCACTCACGGGTTGCGCGGCTGAACGCCTCCATCACCGGGTTGCGCGGCTCCTCCTCCTGCATTCCTCCATCATGCCGCACGGCACCGACAGTAAGGGCCGGACCTGGAGGAAGCGTGGGTCAGTTTGCCTGGAATGCCCCGATGGTCAGCAGCTTGATGCCGGTGTTGCTGCAGGCCTCACGTTGCTGCGCGAGGAACACGGAACCGGTGTCCTCCGGCGGGTAGATCCGGAAACCCGTGGCCGCGGCCTTGGTGCAGTCGGGGTAGAGGCCGGCTTGGGTGTAGCGCAGCACGGCCGCGCCCGAGTCGCCCGGCTTCAGGAGGAGTTCCACCGGGGCCTTGGAGGTGTCGCGGTCGGCGGGTGCACCGATCGGGCCACCGGTGGGTGCGTTCACCAGGGAGACGCCGGGATAGCCCTTGAGGATGCAGGGCGCCATGCCGGAATTGGTGAGGATGAGCTTCTGGTAGACGCTGCCCGCGGCGCCGCCGCCGGTGGAATCGACGCTCGGGGTGAGCGAGGCCGACTTGCACAGGGCCGGCCCGGCGGACGCGGTTCCGGTGGCACCGCCGGTGCTGGCGGATCCCGAGGGGGCGCCGCTGTCCGAGGGCGTCTGCGAGGCGCTGGGCGTAGTGTCCGACGTCGGGCTGGCTGACGTTCCGCTCTGGCCCTGCCCGCAGCCGGCCAGCAGCAGGAGCGTGGCTGCCGCGGTCGTGAACAGGAGAGCCTTTTTGGCGCGCACAGTAGTCATGCGCCCAGCCTTCCGGCGGCACTTGCCTGAGTCAACCACGCCACGGCGGCGGACACGGAAATGGCGCCCGGATCGTGATGTTCCGGGCGCCATCCCTTCAACTGGGGTTTCAGTCAGGCCGTTTTTTCTTCCTGCGGAGCGGACGAGGGCTCACAACGGACTGAGGTTGAACTGGTCAGGATGCCGGCGGCGAAAAGAACGATCAGGGCAGGCCTTGGTCCACCCGTCCGCGTGGCGATCCCTTTGCCTCCGTGGCTCGATCGCTTTATGCCCTAGTGGCCGAAAGCATCGGGAAACGTAAGCTCGTAATCGTCCTGAATGTGGAAAAGCCGGCGGTGGCCAATGGCGTCGGTCACCCAGATGGTTTTGCCGTCCTCAGTCCTGTCGTCGATAGCGCCCTGATGGCAAGGAACCCCCGCCTGGCTCAGGAGGACGACATCGCCCCGTTCAAGCGACTTCCAGAGGGGTGTCGGGCTCTCTTGCACTTCGGGTCACCTTTCGAACTGGCGGATCAGCGCGGAGCAGTAGTGAAAGGACCGCGGCGCTGCGGAGAATTTCTCAACCCTGATCCTATCGTAGATTGTTGACAATTGGATTGAGAACATTTCTTGTGGCCAGGTGGTGCGTGGCGGCGGAGTGGCGTGGTGGCGCCGCGGTCGGGACGCCGCTCAGTCACCTATGCGCCCAGCGCCCCGCCTTGTTGAGTGGTCAGATCCTCGACAGCTTTCTCCATGTGCCGCTGGATGGCCCCGAGGAGTGCCTTCTTCTCGCCTTTTGCCAGCAGATCCAGCAAGACCTGGTGCTCCTCGACAAGCATGTCTACTCGCGGATAGGAAACTTCGAGGCCAAGAATGCACATCCTTGATTCGGTGGCCAGGGTCTTATAGATCCGGATGAGGCGCGAATTTCCGGTGCCGGCAACGAAGGAGGTATGGAACTGCATGTCCAGCTGTGCGATCGCCGGCCAGTCGGAGGCCACTACCTGCTTTTCCATTTCGCCAAGAATGTCCCGCAGGATGGTGCAGGTTTCCTCGATGGTTTCGGGAGGAGCGGCAAGGAGTTCCTCGGCGGCCGCGGATTCCAGTGCCTGGCGGACTGCGTAAATCTCCCGCACGTCCTTGGAGGTCAGTTCCCGAACGAAGACACCGCGGTTGCGCTTGTTGATGAGGATTCCCTCTTGGCTTAACCGCTGCAGCGCCTCGCGAAGAGGGCCTCGCGACGTGTTCAACTGTGCCGCGAGGACGGACTCGTTGATTTGTTTGCCCGGGGGGAATACTCCTTGCACGATTTGCTCGCGCAATTGATCTGCAATGAGCTGCGCGGTGGACCGTCCTTCCAGGACAAAGGGGGTCTCGGCTGCTGCTGTGGACATTGCTCAACTCCTTCGCCGGGCTCCCTGTCAGGAAGAGCAGGGCCCGCGTATATGCAATCACGTCGGAGACGTATTGTCGACAGTTTACAGAAGCTCTTGCCTCGCGTTCATCGGGCAGCGCCTTCTCGTTCGGCGAGGGAGAACCGTTTGGCTTTGCGGGGGAGTTGTGAGCTTGCGCGGGCGTATCTTTGCTCAAGTTTGGATTGCGGGTAGCTGAGCAGCAGGGTCATGACGAGATACCAGAGGCTGGCGACGATGAGAAGGGGGATCGTTTCGAAGGTGCGCGCATAGATGAGTTGTGCGCTCTGGAGCAGTTCGGCGACGCCGAGCACACTGACCAAGGATGTTTCCTTGAACATTCCGATCACCTGATTGCCGGTGGCAGGGATGATTGAGGGCATGGCCTGGGGAATGATGATCTTGCGCATCTTCATCGACGCGCTCATGCCGAGCGAGTCGGCGGCTTCGATCTGGCCTTTGCCTACGGAGGCGAAGCCGCCTCGGATGATTTCTGCCATGTAGGCGGCTTCGTTGAGCGTCAGGCCGACGAGGGCGGCCGTGATGGGCCCCATCAATGCATTGGTGTCGACGGCGGTGCTGATGTTCGTGAAGGGGATGCCAACCGTCAGGTTCGGGTAGAGGGCCGCGATGTTGAACCAGAAGATCAGTTGCACCAGGACCGGGGTGCCTCGAAACAAAGTGATGTAGATTCCGGCGGCAATGGAGACCGGCTTCACCCGGGAGGAGCGCAGGATCGCGATTGCGAGACCTAGCAGTGTTCCCAGCGCCATGCTTGCGACCGTCAGGAAAATCGTGAGCATGAGCCCGCGGAGGATGGTCTCGTGGGTGAAGTACCGGGCGACCACGTGCCACTTGAAGTTCGGATTGGTGGAGACCGAATACAGGATGCCGACGGCCAGCAAGCCGCTGGCCAGCCACGCCGCATATTCTAGAAGGCTCCGGCGTTTCAGCCTTGGCTTGAGTGCGGGATCCATCCCGGTCTCCGTGCTTTTGCTTTCGTGATGAATTTTTGCGGCCACCGCGCACCTACTATTTGAGTTTTGGCCTCAGCGATGGCGTCCTTTCCGGGCCACCTATCCGCAATGGAACGCTCCCTTGCCTGAATAGTCAACAATTTCGCCGGGGGGGGGTCGGGCCTGGGAAGCCTCGTGGGTGGGGGCTTGCCTGAAAGCCGGAACGGCCGCTGCAACCCCGGCAATTCCGGGTGTTGCAACGACCGTTCGTAGCTGCCAGCGTTGGCCTTTGGTTAGGCCGTGACCTCGTGGTCGGGCTGCCGTTGGGTCAGGTCCTCGACGGCCTTTTCCATGTGCCGTTTGATCGCCTTGAGGAGCCCTTTCCGGTCTCCCGCCTCCAGGAGGTCCAGTAGGTTTTGGTGCTCCTCGACCAGGACGTCCGCCCGGGGGTAGGAAACTTCCAGGTTGACGATGCACATCCTAGATTCAGCGGCCAGGGTCTTGTAGATCCGGATCAAGCGCGAATTTCCGGTGCCGGCAACGAAGGCGGTGTGGAACTGCATATCCAGCCGCGCGATCGCCTGCCAGTCGGAAGCCGCCACGTGTTTCGCCATTTCTCCGACGATCGCCCGCAGAGCTTCACAAGTGGAGGAGACTTGCTCCGCGCTGCCATCCAGCAGGGTGTTTGCGGCAGCCGATTCGACCGATTCACGGACTGCGTAGATTTCCTGGATATCCTCGGTTTCCAGTTCCAGGACGAACACCCCGCGGTTGCGGTGGCTGACGAGGATCCCCTCCTGGCACAGACGCTGCAGTGCTTCCCGCAGAGGTCCCCTGGATGTGTTCAGTTGGCCGGCCATGACGGATTCGTTGATCTGTTGCCCGGGCCGGAAAGTTCCCTGGACAATCTGCTCCCGCAGCTGGTCAGCGATCAGCTGCGCCGTCGGCCTTCCTTCCAGCACAAAAACTGCTTCCGGTGCCGCCATGGACATCCCCCTCATTTCATTCTTTGCTGCCTACCTGCTTGCTAGACAGCTATTGCGGTGTACTTGATTTCCAGGAATTCCTCGATACCAATTTTGCCTCCTTCGCGTCCCAGGCCTGATTGCTTGACGCCTCCGAAGGGGGCGGCCGGGTTGGAGACGATGCCGGTGTTGAGGCCGACCATGCCGACTTCAAGCCCCGTGGAGAAGCGGAGTGCCTTGTCCATGTTCTCGGTGAACACGTAACCGACAAGACCCCATTCGGTGTCGTTGGCGAGCCGTAGAACTTCGTCCTCGCTGTCGAACGCGGTGATGGCTGCGACGGGTCCGAAGATCTCGGTGCTCATCAGGTCCGCGTCCTGGGAGACATCGGTCAGGACCGTGGGGGTGTAGAAGTATCCCGGGCCCTCCGGGCGGCTTCCGCCGGTGAGGATCCGCGCGCCCTTGGACACGGCGTCGGCCACCAGGGCCTGGACCTTGTCCAGGCCCTTCTGCTCGATCAGGGGCCCGACGTCGGTTCCGGCCACTGCTCCGTTGCCCACTTTCAGCTCGGAGATCCGCTTGGCGAACTTCTCGCTGAATTCCTCCACGACGGAGCGGTGCACGAAGAAGCGGTTCGCGGCGGTGCAGGCCTCGCCCATGTTGCGCATCTTGGCTTTCATGGCACCGTCGACGGCCTTTTCGATGTCGGCGTCGGCCAGGACGATGAAGGGGGCGTTCCCGCCCAGTTCCATCGAGGAGCGCATGACGTTGTCCGCGGCCTGGCGCAGCAGGATCTTGCCCACTTCGGTGGAGCCGGTGAAGCTGACCTTCCGTGCGATGCCGCTGCCCATCCACGTTCCCACCACGTTCGAGGCGCTGGCGGTGGTGACGACGTTCAGGACGCCATCGGGAAGGCCTGCCTCGCGGAAGATCTGCACCAGGGCAAGGGAGGTCAGGGGCGTCAGTTCGGCGGGCTTGAACACCATGGTGCAGCCGGCGGCGACGGCCGGGGCGATCTTGCGGGTGCCCATGGCCAGCGGGAAGTTCCACGGGGTGACCAGCACGCAGGGACCGACCGGTTCCTTGGTGACCATGATCCGTGTGTTGCCGTCCACGGAGGTGGTCTGGTCCCCGCCGATGCGGACGGCTTCTTCGGAGAACCAGCGCAGCATTTCGGCACCGTAGGCCACCTCGCCCCTGGCCTCGGCCAGGGGTTTGCCCATCTCGGCGGTCATGATCGCGGCCAGGCGGTCGGTGTTGGCAATGACCAGCTCGAAGGCCTTGCGCAGAATGTCCGCCCGCTGGCGCGGCGTGGACTTGGCCCACTGCGCCTGGGCACGGTCCGCGGCCTCGATGGCAGCCTGGGCTTCCTCGGGGCCGCCGTCTGCCACGTGGGCAATGACCTCGCCGGTAGCCGGGTTCTCCACCGGGAATGTGGCTCCATTGGCAGCCTTCTGCCAGGCGCCATCGATGAACAGTTCGGTCTGCAGCCCTGAAGGGTCGAATGAGGTGCTCATGTCACGCTTTCAATGATCGAAGGAAGGATTTAGACGGCGGCCGTCTTCAGCGCCTGGGTGAACCTGGCCAGGCCGGCCTGGATCTCGTCGCTGCTGACGTTCAGTGCCGGGATGATGCGGATGACGTTTCCGTGCGGGCCGCAGGTGAGGAGCAGGAGTTCTTCCGGGATGGCTGCCTGCTGGACGGCGAGGGCGGTGGCGGCGTCCGGGGTTCCGTCGGCCGCGGTGAACTCAACAGACTGCATCAGGCCGCGGCCCCGGACATCCCCGATCGTGGCGAACTGGCTCTTGAGGCTGTCCAGCCCGGAGCGGAGTTCGTCGCCACGAACCAGGGCGTTCTGGACCATGTTCTCGCGTTCGATGACAGCGAGGGTCGCCACGCCGGCGGCGGCCGCGACGGCGTTTCCGCCGTAGGTGCCGCCCTGGGATCCGGGCCAGGCCTTGCCCATGAGTTCCGTGGAGGCTGCGATGGCCGAGATCGGGAATCCGCTGGCCAGGCCCTTGGCGGTGATGATGACATCCGGGGTGATTCCGGCCCAGTCGTGCCCCCAGAACTTCCCGGTCCGTCCGACGCCGGCCTGGACCTCATCCACGATGAGCACGATGCCGTGCCTGTCGGCGCGTTCCCGCAGCCCCTGCAGGAAACCGATCGGGGTGGGGATGTACCCGCCGTCCCCGAGGACCGGTTCGATGATGAAGCCGGCCGTGTCGGCCGGGCTGGAGATGCTTGCCAGCAACTGGTCCAGTTCCTTCAGGGCGAAGGCAACAGCGGTTTCCTCGTCCCAGCCGTAGCGGTAGGCGTGCGGAAAAGGCGCGATGTGCACGCCGCTCATCAGCGGCGAGAAGCCCGAGCGGAACTTCGTGCCGGCCGTGGTGAGGGAGGCCGCACCAACGGTGCGGCCGTGGAAGCCGCCGTGGAAGGAGATGATGTTGGGCCGTCCCGTGGCCATCCGGGCCAGGCGGACGGATGCCTCTACAGCCTCGGAGCCGGACGTGGCATAAAAGACACTGTCCAGCCCCGAGGGCAGGAAGTCGCCCAAGCGTTCCGTGAGCTCAAGCAGGGGCTTGTGCATCACGGTGGTGTACTGGGCATGGACAATCTTTCCCACCTGCTCGCGGGCTGCTGCCACCACGTCGGGGTGGCAGTGGCCGGTGCTGGTGACGCCGATTCCGGTGGTGAAATCCAGGTACTTCTTGCCGTCGGTGGCATAGATCCAGCTGCCGAGGGCGTGATCGACGATTACGGGCGTTGCCTGCTTGAGGATGGGACTGAGAGTTGCCATGGCTTCATGCTTTCTTATCAAACTGTAGATTGTCAACAATTTGCGATGCGAGACGAATCGCGCGGTGCTGACGGGGGGTGGGTTAGCTTGCCTTGAACCGTTCCGGACGAACGAAGTCCAAGCCTTCGAAGGTTTGCTTTCCGAGCGCCTCATGCGCGGCGATGTGGCCGAACCCGGTGGCGTTCTTGAAACCGGCACCGGAGAATCCGGTGGCGCAATAGATCCGGCTGCCTTCGCTCAACGGGCCAAGAAGAGGCTGGCTGTCCTTGGTGAAGAGGTCGGGGAAAGCGTCGGTGCGGACGATGTTCGGAACCAGTCCCGGGAAAAATTCGCTCACGGTATCCGTGGTTTCTGCGATTTCGGCACTGGTGAGATCGCGGGGGACGGCGTCGGGGTCCGGCGTCGGTTTTCCACGACCGTCCAGTGTTGCCTTGACGGTGACGCCGTCGACGGCGGGTGCGCCGTACATGGACCGGTCCCCGTAGATCCGGATGAAAATCGGGAACTTCTCCGGGGTGAACTGGTTGGCATCTTGGGCGACGAACCAGGTCAGGAAGATCCGCTTGGTTTCCGTTGCGGCTTTGAGGTAGTCGGGCATGAGGCGGCGGGACCAGCCGCCGGAGGCGATGATGACGTTCTCGAAGGTCCAGGACCGGCCGCCGGCGGTGACGACGACGCCGTCGGCCGTTTCGGTGATGCTGTCCACGGGGGTGTTGCGGTGGATGGTGGCGCCGTTGGCTTCGGCGGCGGCGACTGCCGCCGTGACCGCGCGGTCGGTGCGCAGGGCACCGGCGTTCGGGTCGAAGACGGCGACGTCGTCGGCGCGGAGCTTGTGCTGCGGGTACCGTTCGGCCAGTTCTTCGTGGCTGAGGAGCTGGTGTTCGGCGCCGGTGGCGCTGGTGGTTTCCAGGACGGCGTTGATGTAGGGGCCGTTGGCGGTGCCGATGGACAAGCCGCCGCAGCGGGTGAGGATGTCCTGGCCGGTTTCGGCTTCGAGTTCGGCCCAGAGCCGCTGGGAGCGCTGCAAGATGGGGTAGAGGTCGGGGTTGCCGCGGTAGATCATGCGGAAGAGGCGGGTGTCCCCGCCCACGGCGCTGCGGCCGTGGGCGGGGGTGGCGGCCTCGAAGCCGACTACCGAGCCGGACAGCCGGGAGGCCTGCCACAGGGCCATGCTTCCGATGCTGCCCAGCCCGATGACTGCGAGTTTTCCGTCGGTCATGTCTTTAGAGCACTTTCTCGAGGAAGGCCCGGGTGCGGGCTTCCTTGGGGTTGCCAAGGACTTCGCGGGCGTCGCCGCGTTCGATGACGTAGCCCTCGTCCATGAAGAGCAGGGAGTCGGAGACCTCGCGGGCGAAGCCCATTTCGTGGGTGACGACCACCATGGTCATGCCCTTCTTGGCCAGGTCCTTCATGACGGCAAGGACTTCGCCGACCTTTTCGGGGTCCAGGGCCGAGGTGGGTTCGTCGAAGAGCATGATCTCCGGGTCCATGGCCAGGGACCGGGCGATCGCCACGCGCTGCTGCTGTCCGCCGGAGAGCTGGGCGGGGTACTTGAACCCGTGGCCGTCGAGTCCGACGCTTGCCAACAGTTCGTCCGCACGCGCGGCAGCCTTCTTCTTGTCCTCGCCCTTGACCAGGACGGGGCCGGACATGACGTTTTCCTGGGCGGTCATGTTCGGAAAGAGGTTGAACTGCTGGAAGACCATCCCCACCCGGGTGCGCTGCTGGGCCAGCTTCTTCCTGCTCAGGGCGTGGTAGGCAGTTTCGGTTTCCTGGTAGCCGAAGGTTTCGCCGTTGACCTTCAAGACTCCGAGGTCCACGGTCTCCAGGCCATTGATACAGCGCAGGAGGGTGGACTTGCCGGAGCCGGACGGGCCGATGATGCAGCAGACTTCGCCGCTGGCGACATCCAGGTCGATGTTCTGCAGGACCGTCTTGTGTCCGAAGGATTTGCGGATTCCGCGGGCGTGAATGGTGCCGTCGGTGCTCATCGTGCAGCGCCTTCCGGTTGGGCAACCCGCTTGGCCTTGCGGGGCAGCGTGGAGGTTGCGCGGGCGTATCGTTTCTCGAGCTGGGACTGCGGGTAGCTCAGCAGCAGGGTCATCACCAGGTACCAGAGGCTGGCGACGATCAGCAGCGGAATGGTTTCGTAGGTGCGGGCGTAAATCAGCTGGGCGCTTTGGAGCAGTTCCGCGACGCCGAGCACGCTGACCAGGGAGGTTTCCTTGAACATGCCGATGAACTGGTTGCCGGTGGCCGGGATGATCGAGGGCATCGCCTGCGGGATGATGACCTTGCGCATCCGCATTCCGGCGCTCATGCCCAGGGAGTCGGCGGCCTCAATCTGTCCCTTGCCGACGGCGGAGAATCCGCCGCGGATGATCTCGGCCATGTACGCGGCCTGGTTGAGGGTCAGGCCCACCAGTGCTGCGGTGATCGGGCCCATGATCGCGTTCGTGTCCACGGCCGTGCCGATGTCCGTGAACGGGATCCCGATCCTCAGGTCCGGGTAGAGCGCGGAGATGTTGAACCAGAAGATCAGCTGGACCAGCACCGGGGTGCCGCGGAACAAGGTGAGGTAGAGGCCGGCGGCGATGGACACCGGCTTCACGTGCGAGGCCCTCATGACCGCGAGGGCAAGGCCAAGCAGAGTTCCCAGCGCCATGCTCGCAACCGTCAGGAAGACAGTGAGCATCAGACCGCGCAGGATCGATTCGGCGAAGAAGTACTTTCCGACGATGCCCCATTTGAAGTTGGGGTTGGTCAGGACCGAAGCGAGGATTCCGAGGCCTACAAGAATGCTCAGGACCCATCCGGCGTACTCAGTGGGAGTCCGAAGCCGGAGCCGCGGCTTGAGGGCTGAATCGATCCCACCCATCGTAGCTTCACTTCCTTTGCTGATAGCGGTGACCATGGAGGCGCCGCCTAGTTAAGCTTGGCGTCGGTGATGGCGCCGGACTCAAGACCCCAGGTATCGAGGGACTTCTTGTACTCGGGGGTTTCCAAGACGGACTGGATGGCGGCCTGCAAGGCCGGGGTCAGCGGCGAGCCCTTCTTCAGGCCGATGGCCGTCACGTCGCTCGAGCCGACATTGACCCGGCCGAGGAGGGTAAAGGAGTCAGGCTGCTGCTTCGCGGCCCATCCAAGTGCGGTGGTGTCGTAAAGGATGCCGTCGATCCGCTTGGAATGCAGCTGGGTCAGGGCTTCCTGGACGTTGGGCAGCGTGACGGCGCTGATCGCCGGCTTTCCCTTCGAGGTGCAGGTCTGCTCCGAGAGGGCGGGCAGGCGCTTGAGCTGGCCGGTCGAGCCCTGGGTGACTGCGATGTTCTTGCCGCAGAGGTTGTCCATGCTGAGGTTCAGCGGGTTGCCCGCGGCCACGGCAACGGAGCTGCCGGCCTTGAAGTAGTCGATCATATCGAGCACTGCCAGGCGTTCATCGGTCTTGGACATGGTCGTGGCGGTGAAGTCGTAGCGGCCGCCGTCGATGCCCGGGACAATGGTGTCGAACTTCGTGTCCTCGAACTTCAGCTTCAGGCCCAGCTTCTTTGCGATGAGCCGCGCGATGTCCGGGTTCAAGCCGATCGGCGTCTGGTTGTCCTCTGCGAGGAAGGTCGTCGGCGGGTAGTGCAGGTCCATTGCGACCGTGAGTTCGCCCTTGTCCTTGTAGGACTGGGGAAGCAGACTGACAGCCTTGGCATCGGGCTGGATGCCCGCCGAGATATCCGCGGTATTCGAGCTTTGCGAATCCTGCGTCGCGGCAGCGCTGCAGGCGCTCAGGGCCACCAGCGCCGCAAGCCCGGTAGCGGCAATCTGGATCTTGCTCATTGTCTTCATGGTGCTTCCCTTCAAGAATGGGTTTCAGGTGAAGTTGATTCCGCAGAACGAGCGAGCGTTTCGCGAGGAGACCCGGGTGGCGTCCTTGTCCATTCGGGTTGGTCGCGGCGGTTGGGGAGGGGATCGGTTCAAGTACTGTGATGCGGATCTCGTTCTGCGTCCAACCCCAATGCAACTCCTGAAATCGCAGATTGTCAACAATCGACGATAATGAAATTGCTGGCATGCTGTTTAGGCCACCGCCGGGCACAACTGTTGACAATCTACAATTTGGGAGCCTACAGTCAAAGCATCGGGTTCTCGACGCCCAGAATCCCCTGCCTGCACGAATTGATAGAGGACGGCGGACCTCCGGACGTCCCGCAAAAGTCATCTAGGAACGGACGAACTATGGCAACCACCAACTCCCGGCCCAAGTACATCTCTTTTGATATCTATGGCACCCTGATCAACTTCGATATCGATCCCACCACGCGCCGCCTGCTGGATGGCCGCCTTCCCGAAGAAGAATGGCCTGCGTTCAAGAAGGTGTTCCGCGGATACCGCTTCGATGAGGTCTGTGGCGCCTACAAGCCCTACGAGCAGATCCTCCAGGACTCCTTTGACCGCGTGTGCAAGTACTGGGGCATTGAGTCGAACGAGGACGCAGGCGCACAGTTCGCCGAAGCCGTCCGCGGCTGGGTTGCCCACGAGGACGTGCCGGCCCCGCTGAAGCTCATGGGTGACAACTACAAGCTGGTGGCCCTGTCCAACGCAGACGACAGCTTCCTGGACATCAGCATTCCCAAGCTCGGCGCAAACTTCCACGCCGTGTTCACCGCCGAGCAGGCACAGGCCTACAAGCCGCGCTACCAGGCCTTCGAGTACATGCTCGACACCCTGAACGCCAAGCCGGAGGACTTCCTGCACATCTCCTCGCACACCCGCTACGACGTGCACCCGATGCACGACATGGGCTTCCGCAACCTCTGGCTGCTGGACCGTGGCTATGACCCCATTGGCCCGGGCTACGACCTCAATGTTGCCAAGTCCCTGGACGAGATCAACAAGCACCTCGGTCTCTAGACCGACTTCGAGGCGAAAGGCCATTCCGTGAAACTTGTCCCTTACTGGCTGGACACAGCCGAGCCTTCCGGCGACTACCGCAGCACCCCGGTGCCGGAAAACGTCGACGTCGCGATTATCGGTGCCGGCTTCACCGGCCTTTCCGCTGCGCTTGAGTTTGCCCAGCAGGGCGCGAGCGTCGCAGTCTTCGAGCGCCACACCGTGGGCTGGGGCGCGTCCGGCCGCAACGGCGGCATGGCCACCACCGGCTTGGCCATCGGCTTCAGCACGGCGGTCAAGCGCTACGGGGTGCCCCGCGCTGTGGAGATGTTCCGTGAGTACAACGACGCGATCGACAGCATCGAGAAGCTGGTCCATGACCACGCCATCGATTGCGACTTCAACCGCTTCGGAAAGCTTTCGCTGGCCTACCACGACTCGCACAATGACGGCTTCAAGAAGTCCCAGGAACTGCTGGCCAAGCACGTCGACCACTACGTCACTCTCATCCCGAAGGCCGACATCCACAGCGAGATCGGCACCGACTTCTACAAGGGAGCAATGCTCGACCCGATGGGAGCGGGACTCCATGTCGGTAAGTTCGCCCATGGCCTCGCAGGGGCAGCCGCAACGGCAGGCGCAGTGGTCTGCGAAAACGCCGGAGTGACCGAGCTCAAGCGGATCAACGGCACCGTGCACGACGTACACACCACGCGCGGCATCACCCGGGCCAAGCAGGTCCTGGTCGCCACCAGCGGCTACACCGGCAGCATCACCCCGTGGATGCAGCGCCGCGTGATCCCCGTGGGCAGCTTCATCATCGTCACCGAGCCGCTGCCCGAGGACGTCGTGAACCGCATCCTGCCAAACCGGCGGATGGCCTCGGACAGCAAGATGCTCACGTACTACTTCCGCATCACGCCCGACAACCGGCTCCTCTTCGGCGGGCGGGCGCGGTTTGCGCTGTCCAGCCCGGACTCGGACGTCAAGAGCGCCGAGATCCTGCGCAAGGCGATGCTGGAGCTCTTCCCGTACCTGTCCAACGCCAAGGTGGATTACATCTGGGGCGGGCTCGTGGACCTGTCGATGGACCAGATGGTCCACGCCGGCGTGCACGACGGGCTCTTCTACTCGCTCAACTACAGCGGCCACGGTGTCCAGATGGCGGCCCACATGGGCAAGCGGATGGCGCATTACATGGGCGGCGACAAGAGCGCCAATGTGTGGGAAGACCTGAAGAACCCGCCTGTGCCCGGCCACTTTGGTCCGCCGTGGTTCCTGCCCTTCATCGGTGCAGCAGCGAAGATTATCGACCGGATCAAGTAGCTCCTTAGACTAGCTGGCCAGTCGGGACCGGCTGGCCAGCTTTCCACTCACCCTTTACACCGCCTAGCCAAGGGATCACATGTTGCCATCAACAATCCTCGATGACGCGCGCCCTGAATCAGGAGACAGCCGCGTAGAAGTTGCCAATCTTCCCGGAGGTGCCTTCCTCGAAGGACAATGGCAAACCGCCGGGATGACCCTTGAGGTCGCGGATCCCCAGGACGGTTTGGTGGTGGGGCACGTCTGCGTCTCCACGGCGGAGGACGTGAAGCGTGCCATCGGCCATATCCACCGCCACTTGCAGTTTGCGGACTGGCCGTTGCGGGCCAGGCGCGAGGCGCTGGAGAAGGCTTCCCGGATGCTGGGAGAGCAGGCTGAACGCTTCGCTGCCATCATCGCGGCGGAGAGCAGCAAGACAATCGTCGAAGCTGAGCGCGAGGTGCGCCGCTGCATGGAAACCCTGCGGTTGTCCGCAGCCGCGGCGGAAGAACTGGCAGGGGAGACCCTGGCCTTTGAGGACAGCCTGGCCACGGGAAACAAGATCGGCTGGTACAGCCGCAAGCCGGTGGGCATCATCGCGGCGATCACGCCGTTCAATGACCCGCTGAACCTGGTGGCGCACAAACTCGGACCCGCCCTGATCGGCGGCAACGGCGTCGTGCTGAAGCCCTCCGGGCGGACCCCGTTGAGCGGACTGGCGCTGGTGCAGCTCTTGCTGGAGTCCGGAGTTCCGTCGGCGCGGATCGCGGCTGTCATCAGCGGTCCCGGCGTCTCCGAAGCGCTGATCACGGACGAACGGGTGGACCTGATTTCCTTTACGGGCGGCCCGGTCACCGCCGACCGCATCGCCGCCGCAGCGGGCGCGAAGAAGATCCTGTCCGAACTCGGGGGAAACAACGCCACGATTGTGTGCCCTGACGCCGATCCCGAAACCGCGGCCGAAGCGATCGTGGCGGGCGCGTTCGGAGTGGCCGGGCAGAACTGCCTGTCAGTCCAGCGCGTGTACGTCCACATTTCCCTCTTCAATGACGTCTTGGCCCATGTAGTCCGCGGCACCAAGTCGCTGAAGACCGGACCCAAGCTTGACCGCGTCACCGACGTCGGACCCATGATTTCCGAGACCGAGGCCCGCCGCGTGGAGGAATGGGTCGCAGAAGCCACCGCGGCAGGGGCCACCCTCCACGCGGGCGGCAAGCGCCGGGGTGCCTACTACGAGCCGACGGTCCTGACTGACGTGCCCTCGAAATGCCGGGTCATCCGGGACGAAGTCTTCGGTCCCGTGGTGAGCATCCTGCCGTTCATCGAGGTGCAGGACGCCATCTACGCAGCCAACAACTCCGACTACGGCCTGCAGGCTGGCGTGTTCACCCGGTCCATCGACCAGGCCTTGGCGATCGCGGACAAACTGCACGTCGGCGCCGTCGTCATCAACGAGACCAGTGACCTCCGGATTGACTCGATGCCATTCGGGGGCTTCAAGAAGTCCGGCGTCGGACGCGAAGGCGTCCGGCACGCCGTCCGCGAAATGACTGAACCCAAAAACACGATCATCAACCTCGGCGAACCACCGCGGTAACCGACGGCCCAACGGAGAGCCCATGAACATCCATAACATCGCGGTCATAGCAGGCGACGGCATCGGCAAGGAAGTTGTCCCGGCGGCAATCGCTTGCCTGGAACGCATCGCAGCCATCCACGCGCTTACCCTGAATTTCACCCACTTCGACTGGGGCTCCGACTACTACAAGCAGCATGGCCGGATGATGCCGGTGGATGGCTTGGAGCAGCTGGCCCCGCATGATGCCATCTTCCTCGGCGCGGTGGGCTCCCCGGACGTTCCGGACACCGAATCGCTGTGGGGCCTGCTGATCCCGATCCGCCGGGAGTTCCAGCAGTACATCAACCTTCGTCCGATCAAGACCCTCGACGGCGTGGCCTCGCCGCTGGCGGCCAAGGATCCGATTGACATCCTGATCGTCCGGGAGAACAACGAGGGCGAGTATTCGGAGGTCGGCGGGCGGATGTACCAGGGCCTGCCGCATGAAAGTGCCGTGCAGGAAACGATCTTCACCCGCTTGGGCGTTTCGCGGGCCGCCAACTTCGCGGCGTCGGTGGCGGCCGGTCGCAGCGCCAGGCTGACGTCTGCGACGAAGAGCAACGGCATCATCCACACCATGCCTTTCTGGGACGAGGTGGTGGAGCAGACTGTCCGGGAGAGCTTCCCGGGCGTGACTGTCACCCACGAACTGGTGGACGCACTGGCCGCGCATTTGGTCCTGAAGCCATGGACCCTGGACGTCATCGTCGCCTCCAACCTGCTCGGGGACATCCTCTCCGACCTGGGGAGTGCAGTCACCGGGTCCATCGGCCTTGCGCCGAGTGCCAACCTGAACCCGGAGCGGCACTTCCCGTCCCTTTTCGAGCCCGTCCATGGGTCGGCGCCGGACATCGCAGGCAAGGGACTGGCCAACCCGGTGGGCCAGATCTGGTCCGGCGCGATGATGCTGGAGCACCTCGGCCATCCCGAAGCCGCTGCCCACCTGCAGGGGGCGTTCGAGTCCGCCCTCCGGGACGGTCACGGAACCCGCGACGTCGGCGGGACGTCGTCGACGTCGGAATTCACGGCCGCTGTCCTCACGGCGATCGACGCACTGGCGGCCGAGCAGCAGCCGGTTTCAGGGATCGCGGCGCCGTGACGGGCGCCGGGGAGGGCACTGGGCGCCCGATCGTCGCCGTCTTTTACCGGGAGGCGTTGCCGCCGCGGCTGGCAGAGATCGAGAAGCTGTCCGAAGTCCGTCTGACCAAGGCGGACGGACTGGCGAAGGCACTGGACGGCGCGGATGTGCTGTATCAATGGCATTCGTTTTCCCCGGCACTTAAAGAGAACTGGGCCGCTGCGTCCTCGCTGCGGTGGGTGCACGTCACCGCCGCCGGCGTCAGCCAGTTGATGTTCGATGAGCTGGTGGCGAGCGAGGTTAGCTACACCAATTCCCGCGGAGTCCTGAGCACGGCGATTGCGGAGTTCGCGCTGGGCTTTGTGCTGGACCTGGCGAAGGGTGCCCAAGCGTCATTCCGCCTGCAACAGGAACAGCGATGGCAGCACAGGACCAGCCTGAAGGTCCAAGGGCGCTCGGCGCTGATTGTTGGCACAGGCTCCATCGGCAGGGAAACCGCCCGCCTGTTCCGCGCCGTCGGAATGGACGTCAGCGGTGCCGCCCGGCTGGCCCGCCAGGGTGATGCGGACTTCGACCGCGTCCACTCCTCCCGTGAGCTTTCCCGGGTGGTCCACGACTACGACTATGTAGTTCTTGCCGCGCCCCTGACCAACGACACCAGGCGACTCGTTGATGCGGAGGTCCTGGCGGCCATGAAGCCGTCGGCTTGCCTGATCAACGTGGGCCGCGGCGAGCTGGTCGATACCGACGCCCTGGTCGAGGCCCTTGCCTCGGGTTCCATCGCCGGGGCTGCCCTTGACGTGGTGCATCCTGAGCCGCTGCCGGCCGGCCATCCTCTCTGGAGCATGGAAAACGTCATCATCACGCCGCACATGTGCGGCGACACCGAAGGTTATCTCGACGACCTGGGCAAGCTCTTTGTCGACAACCTAGAGCGGTACTGCGAGGGCCAGCCACTGGAAAACGTCGTCGACAAAGCCCTTGGCTTCGTCCCGGCCCCAGAACCATCCCAGGCTTCCTCCACAGACTGGACTAGGCACTGAGGAATCCCATGACCATTACCGCAAAGGCCTTTCTGGCCCTCTCTCCCACGGCGCCTCTTCAGCCGGGCACCATCGAACGCCGCGAACCGTGTGAATTCGAGGTGCGGATCGCCATCAAATTCACGGGCATATGCCACTCCGATATCCATACGGCCCGGGGCGATTGGGCTGGTGTCCGGTACCCGGTGGTCGTTGGGCATGAGATTGCCGGCGTTGTTGATGCGGTGGGCGCCGGGGTGACCCGCCATGCAGTGGGCGATCGCGTCGGCGTGGGCTGTTTTGTGGACTCGTGCCGGGAATGCGCCAACTGCCTGGCGGGGGAGGAGCAACACTGCCTCGAGGGATCGACAAGCACCTACAACTCCGTGGGCCGGGACGGACAAGCGACGGCGGGCGGTTACAGTACCAGCATCGTTGTGGATGAGAACTTTGTGCTGGCTATTCCCGACGGAATTACGCTCGAAGCCGCCGCGCCGCTGCTCTGTGCCGGCATCACGATGTTCTCCCCGCTGCGCAACTGGGGAGCCGGGCCGGGGAAGCGCGTGGCCATTATCGGCATGGGCGGGCTGGGGCACATGGGTGTCAAGATTGCCGCGGCCCTCGGTGCCGACGTCACGGTCCTCAGCCAGTCGCTGAGGAAGAAGGACGACGCGCTGGGCATGGGAGCGCGGGACTATTACGCCACGTCCGACCCCGCTGCCTTCAACGCGCTAAGGAACAGTTTCGACCTGATCATCAACACAGTCTCCGCTGACCTCGACGTGGAGGAATACCTGTCCCTGCTTGCCGTCGGAGGCACCATGGTGATGGTCGGGCTGCCGCCCAAGCCACTGGCCTTGCGTACATGGGCCCTTGCCGGATTCCGGCGCAACCTGGCCGGGTCGAAAATGGGCGGCATCCGCCAGACGCAGGAAATGCTGGACTTTTGTGCTGCCCACGGGCTCGGGGCCGAGGTGGAAGTCATCCCGGCCAGCAAGATCAACGAGGCCTTTGACCGGGTGCTCGCCAGTGACGTCCGCTACCGTTTCGTCATCGACGCCGGGACGTTCCAGGCCCCGTGAACCCGCCTTACTCCTGGTCTGCCTGCCCGTGAGGCCGGAACCGGTCCACCAGTTCGGTCAGCCAGGGCCGGTGGCCGCGGTGGAACGTCATGCCATCCGGCAGTCCCTTCACCGACGCCGTCGAATTGCTGATGTCGATGGTGACGCGGCCGCGGCCTACCGGTGCATTGGAGATATGCAGGTCGCCGAAGAACTCGGGCAGGACCGGATCCATCCACAGGCCACCCCGGGAGACGTGCGCGTCGTAGCGCATCAGGCTGGTCACCAACATGATCGGGGCAGTCGCTGCCCACGCCTGCGGCGAACAAGCCGTCGGATAGGCCACAGGCTGCGCGAACTGTTTCCTGTCGAAGCCGCAGAACAATTCGGGCAGGCGGCCGTCGGTATATTCGGCAGCCTCGAGCAACGCCGTGGCGATCCGCTGGGCCTCCTCTACGAAGCCATATCGCATGAGGCCGGCGGCAATGACTGCGTTGTCATGCGGCCACACCGAGCCGTTGTGATAGCTCGCGGGGTTATAGGCGCCCATGTCGCTGGCGAGGGTCCGGACGCCCCAGCCGCTGAACATTTCCGGGGACATGAGGCGTTCGGCCACCAGCGGAGCCTTGTCTGCATCGACGATGCCGAACCACAGGCACTGCCCCATGTTGGAGGCGCAGGAATCGACCGGCCGTTTCCGGCCGTCCAGTGCAATGGCGTAATAGCCGCGGTCGGGCAGCCAGAACTGCTCGTTGAATTGCTTCTTCAGCCGCTCCGCACGTTCGGTCAGCTCCGTACCCAAAGCCGCGTCACCGGCGTCGAACGCCATCCAGGCACGCGCCATATAGGCGTCATAGACGTAAGCCTGCACTTCGCACAGCGCGATCGGCGGCTCCGCGAGCGTTCCGTCGGCAAAGTTGATGCCGTCCCAGGAATCCTTCCAGCCCTGGTTGATCAGCCCGTGGTCGTTGAGGCGCTGGTATTCGACAAAGCCGTCGCCGTCCTTGTCGCCGTAGTCCCGGATCCAGGCCAGGGCGCGGTCGGCATGTGGCAGCAACGCGGAGATGGTCTCCGAGGCGAAGCCCCATCGGCTGACTGATCCGAGCACGCTGACAAACAGCGGCGTGGCATCCACACTGCCGTAGTAGGTGGATTTGCCGCCGAGGGCCAGCCCGCTGGAAATATCGAGCCTTACCTCGTGCAGAATCTTGCCGGGTTCTTCCTCGCTCATCTCGTCCACCACGCTGCCTTGGTGGTTCGCCAGCGTTTGCAGGGTGCCCAGGGCGAGCGAGGGGTCGACGGGCAACGACATCTCAGAGGCCCACAGCGAGTCCCGCCCGAACAGGGTCATGAACCAGGGCGCCCCCGCTGCCACGACAACATGTTCAGGGTGTGCCGGATCTTCAATCCTCAGCGCACCAAGGTCGTCATAGCTGCGCTGCAGGGTGCGCTCGATGACGTGGTTGCCGATGTGGACGACGGGGATTTTGGCCACCCATTCCTGCCGCCGCAAGTCCCGGGGTGACAGGCCATCGGCCTCGGGGTGCATGAACGGCGCCGGCTCGTCCTTTCCCTCCGACGACGGCACGATTGTCAGCGAGGTTGTCCAGTGACCCTTCGCGGGAACCATGGTGCGGTAGGTAATCGCGTCGGGTCCAACGTCGGCGCCCGGTGCGGTGACGATGACCTCCTTGCGGATGTCCTCCCAGGTGCCGCGAATGGTGAGGGAGACGTCGCCGGCCTCCCGGACACTGTCCCAATGGCGTTCGAAGCGGGCTTCCTTCACCTCGAACAGGTCGGCGAAATCCGCGTCCACCCCGATGCGGATGACGCATTCAACCGCGTCCAGGGAAAAATTCCGGATGGTGATTTGCTCAAGAAGCCCGGCTCCCACCTCACGCAGCCGTTCCACAATGAGCGGGCTGTCCGCGTAGCCGTCCGAGCGGGGTACCCTCCCTGCAAGCAGCGCCCTGTAGGGTTCCTTGGTTTCCGCCGCCAACGGTTCCAGGGAGCTGCCGTTCACCGTGAGGCTCCAGCGGGAAAGTATCCGCGTGTCCTGGACGAAAAGTCCATGGGGAAGCCCGGGCTGCATGTCCCCGTTTTCCGAAGAGATACAGAACGATGATCCTTCCACCAACGTCACCGCGCCGCTTCCCAGCGGTCCTGCGGCAGTGTCGGCATTCCATCCAGCCATCGTCGGTACCTCCACCGTCAGGCGTTCTGCGGAAAGATCGATCAGCTCCGGCTGGCTATCTCGCCCATGCTTGGCTAAGACGGTACGCCTGACGGGCTGCTGGTACTAGGGACCCTTCCCGTTTTGTCAGAACCAGGATGCGGACCGGCCCGGTTGTGTTGAACCTCCGCCGGATGCGGCTTGGAGCGGGTGGCCGGCAGCAGCTGTGGAGCAGGGCCGGTCCTGACAAGGCCTTTACGTGCCAGTTGACTCTCCTTGCTCTATGGCTATTGCTTGAATGGTTCTGGCTGTCGGACTAGTGATGAACGAGGTCCCGCGGAGAGGGACGCAATCTGCGCGGGTGTGAGGGGCCGAATCGCGTGGCCTTGCAGGAGGAAGAACAGGCGGGCTGTCTCTTCTACTTCCTCGACGGCGTCAACGGCCTGCGCCAAGGAAGGCGCGGAGACGATCGGTCCGTGGTTCGCCAGCAGGAGGGCCCGGCTCGATGCTGCCGCCCTTTGCGCAGTCTCGGTAAGCCCGTGGTCTCCGGGGGCGAAATAGGGCAACCGGATCATTCGCCCGACCCTCATGACGAAGTAAGCCGTCAAAGGTGGCAGAACGTCATCGTCATCCAGGTCATCAAGGCACGAAAGCGCCGTGGCGTACGTGGAATGCAGATGCGCTACGGCATGGTCCTGTGGCCTCGCCCGGTACATCGCCAAGTGCAGGAAAGCCTCTTTGGACGGCTGGGCGCCGGACAGAGGTTCGCCGGCGTCGGAAACCATTGAGAGGTCGTCTGTTCTGAGTTCGCCGAGGGATGCGTTGGTCGGGGTCACCAGCATGCCGCCGGCAACGCGTACACTCAGGTTCCCCGAGGTTCCCCTGGTGAGGCCTCTCTGATGCAAGGACCTGGCCAGTCGCACGAGGTCATGGGCGCTGTCCATGCCGGTCACCGGTCGTGGTCCCATGCGTCAAGGAAGAGCCGCGGGTTTCCGAGGTTGCCGGACTTGAGCAGGATGGCGAACTCGTCGCCGGTTTCCGTAGTCAGCCCGGTTTCCGTAGTCAGCCACGGCACGCCCGGGGCGACTTCCCTGCCGACCCGGGCGGTGGCGATGCCAAGGCGCCGAACGACAGCGCCCGACGTTTCTCCGCCGGCCACAATCAGTTGTCGGCAACCCAAGGAGATCAGCCCCTCGGCGATCGTGGAGAGGCCCTGCTCGGTGATTTCGGCGGCCCGGGCCCTGCCAAGCTGCTGTTGCGCCCTCGATACCTCCTCGGGGGAGGTGGTGGAGTGGATCAATACCGGGCCGTCCACCATGTTCTGTCGGGCGAAGTCCAGCGCTGTAGCGACCACGTCCTGGCCATCGGCGATGGCCACCGGGTCGACGAGGAAACAAGGGCGTGACTGGCCGAACGCGTTGATTTGGGCCCTTGTCATCTCGGAGCAACTTCCGGCGACGACGGCAGCGGGACCTGTTGGCCTGGTGACGGGGGCCGGTCCCGGTTGGACGCGGGCCCCACGGGCCACCGCGAGCCCTCCAACCAGGCCTGATCCGCCAGTGACAAGCCGATGATCGAGTAGTGCAGAGCCCAGCACTGCTAGATGACCGTCGTCGAGGGTGTCAACGACGGCGTATCCGGTGGCCGCGGCGCTCAGGATCTGCAATTGCGATTGAACTGCAGCCGCTCCCGCTTCGATGGCGCTGTAGCCTACGTGTCCGACGGGCGTCTTGGTCTGGGCCTGAAGCAGACTTGCCACGTTCGAGTCGGACATCGGCGTCAGCGGGTGGTGCCGCATGGAAGATTCCTGCAGGAGGTCCATGCCTGCGAACAACACACCGTTGTACACTGTTCGCCGCAAGGCCGGAGTACCCGGAGCAACCACGGTGACCTGGCCGTCCCGGACGAACTCCCCGCGCAGGGCGTCTGCCACCGGGCCAATATTGCCTTCCGCAGTCGAATCGAACGTTGAGCAGTATTTGAAATAGAGCTGCTGAACGCCCCGCATCGTCAGGGCGTGTGCCGCCGCCAAAGACTGCTCCACCGCCTCGGCGACGGGCACGCTTCGGGTCTTCAGGGAAATGACGATGCAGTCGACGTCGCGCATCTGCATGGACGACTCCGGGATGCCGAAAGTCTGGACCACACGCATTCCGGCGCGCACGAGCGTGCCGGCGACGTCCGAGGCGCCCGTGTAGTCGTCGGCGATAACTCCCAGCCACGGGAGCTTGGCGTTCGTTTCGGTGTTTGACACGGCCGGTATCTTTTTCATGAATCTTTGGAGGGGAAGATCGTGCTGAGCTGGGTCATGCCCGAGTCGGGGGAAGCGAGGACGATCGGTCCGCCAGGCTGGGTTTGCTTGACGACCCGGGCCATGGACGCTTGGGCGAGAACGACGACGTCGCAATCGGCTGCCAGCTCCAGGAACGCCGCGTGCACCAGCGAATCATGCATGTCCCGGTCACCTGCGCGCAGGGCGTCGAATGCGCCATCCACCTTCCTGGCGGTGATGTCGGGCGTCCGGTTCTGCCTCGTGGCAGCTGCTTGGACAAGGCGCGTTGTGGGTCCAAGGGTGGCAGACACGGTTGCGAGCACGCCGATCCTGTGGCCGGATGCCACCGCGAGTTCAGCCATGGGGGCGTCGATGCGGAGGACAGGGATGGACACAAAGTCCCCGGCAGCGGTTGCCGCTTCACCGATGGAGGAACAGCTCACCAACAATGCCTGGGCTCCGGATTCCTCGGCGTAGCGTGCATAGCTGACCAATCGACGACGCACATGTCCTGGCGTCGATCCCTCGGCTATGGTGTCTCGGAGCAGTGACTCGTCCACATAATGCAGGACGCGGAGGCCGCGAACCGCGTCCGAGGCCCGGGCTTCCATGTCCGGGACCAGGCCCGGCACCGTGTGCAGCATTGCAAGCAACGGAGTGTGGTTCACGTTGACGCCATCCAAAGGGGGTGCTCCGCCGGGGCCGAGGTGCTGGGTGCAAGTCATGGTTGAGTCTTTCGCTTGTTGAAGGCCGTTTGTCCCTGTTCCCGGGTTACTTCCGCCGTGGATAGCATGCGCTCTGCTTCCAGTCAGTCCAGCGTACGAGACAAGAAGCTGACGATTATGGGCTGATGAGACAAGGCATTGTTTCTGGAGTCGAAAGAAGTGCAGGACGGGTTCCGTGACCAGCACGTGAAGTGGGCAGCAAGCCGGCGGCGGTCACGTCGTTGCCTGATTCCTTGGTGGAAGGTGAGCTCGATCTCCTGCTTCTGTCGCAGAAGGAAACAATGCGTTGCCTGGGTGGCAGTAATCAGCGTCTTCTTGTTGCGTACGCTAGCAAGGCCGATGGCATTGTCCTTCAGTGCAGACCCGGAATCGGGGAAACGGCGTTCAACCAAAAGAAAAATGAGAAGGAGCGGCTATGGTCAAGGCCACCGTCATGAGCGACGCAACAACGGCAGATCCGGGGGCACACACTCCCAAGGAGAACTCGGTTACGCCGGGCCAGACGGATGTTTCCTTCCGCCTTTGGGCCCGGGATGACTTCAAAGTGGGTATTTGGGAAGCGACGCCGGGAGTGTCCAAGGCTGTCCGGCAGAATGACGAAATCTGCCAGATTCTGAGCGGATCCGCCACCATCACTGAAGCGGATGGCACGAGCTTTGACATTGGTCCGGGGACCCTCTTCGTCATGCCGGCCGGCTGGGAAGGTACCTGGACCATCCATGAAACTGTCCGCAAGATGTGGGTCGTCAAGGATGTCCCGGCGACGTCCGACTAGTAAGTTCAGCGCGGCCTGGCGGGCCCCGGTGCTCCTCGCCGCATTCATGCCCGGGCGGTCTGAGCCTGAGCTGAGAGAGCCCCGGGACAGCTTTGCTGTCCCGGGGCTCTCTTTCATTACCGGGATGGCCGGCTGTGGTACCGGGGTGATTGCCGATTAGGAACCTATCCTCGCGGCAAGTCCCTGCTTCAGATGCTCAATGGCCGCGGTGATTCGCCGGGGCGTCCTGGTCGTGGCGGGGTAGAGGGCGTAAATGTCGGCGTTGGGCGTCGGTACGTCCGGGAGGACCTGCTGAAGCAGTCCCTGCTGGATCAGCGGGTTGACGTGCCAGGTGGAGCGCATGATCAGTCCAAGGCCTTGGATGCACCAGTCAGTCACCACGTCGCCGTCGTCGCTGATCATGCTGCCGCTAACATCGATGTACTCCCGCTCCTTCTCGCCAAAACGCCATAACGAGTAGTCGGCGTTGTTTTCACGCAGCACGATGCAGTTGTGTCGTTCCAGGTCCCCGATGGTACGCAGCGGCGGGGCGCCATTAAAGTAGCCGGGCGCGGCACAAACAATCCTGCGGTTCCGCGCCAGGAGCCTTGCCTTGAGCCTGGAGTCCGACAGCCCTCCGACGCGGATGGCGATGTCGAAGCTTGTTCCGGAGATGTTCAAAGGCAGCGGTGAAAGCTGCAAATCTATCTGGATCAGCGGGTGCTCCCGGACGAATTCGCCCAGAAGCGGCGCAATGTGCTTGCGGCCGATACCCAGGGACGAATGCACTCTAATGCGTCCCTTTAGCTCGCCGTGCTGCACGGACAGGGCTTCTTCGAGGTCGGTTTTCTGCTGCAGGATGGCCAAAGCGCCTGTCGCATAGCGCTGCCCTTCTTCGGTGAGGGTCAGCCGGCGTGTGCTGCGCCGGACCAACGGTACCCCCAGCCGGGACTCAAGGGCAGCAAGGCGTTTGCTCACCGCCGAGACGGACTTTCCCCAGTTCCTGGCAGCTTCAGTAAGGCTCTGGGAACGGGAGATCTGTTCAAAAAACTCCAAATCATCGATCGATGTGAGGTCCATCCCCTGCTTCTTTCGTTCTCGGAAACAATGCATTGTCTCACGAGTCATTAATCGGCGTCTTCTTGTGTCGTACGCTGATTTGACTGAAAGCAACCACGCCAACGGTGATGCCCTAGAGGGACCCGGAATCGAGACAGAGGCTTTCAATGAGGGAAAGCAAGGTGAAAGCATGACTGCACTTGAAACGGACGTCGTAATCGTCGGAGTCGGCTCTGTAGGAAGCATGGCGAGTTGGCAGTTTGCGTCCCGTGGCCTGCGGGTTATCGGAATAGACAGGTTTTCGATCCCGGGTCCCTTTTCCGCCTACGCTGGCGAATCGCGTATTTTCCGCAAGGTATATGCCGAAGGCGGGCATTACACACCTGTGCTGCAGAGGTCGCAGGATCTCTGGCGCGAACTGGAGAAGGTCGGCGGGACGCAACTGCTCAACGCCACCGGTGCTGTCACGATTTACGACGAGCACAACCCGCGATTGGCATCGCTCATCGCGGCCGGGCAAGACCATGGCCTTGACTACGACCTCTTGCGCGGCGAGGAGGCAAGGGCAAAGTATCCCGAGCATCTGATCAGGGACACCGACGTCACGATCTTCGATCCTGAGGGAGGCTACCTGAAGTCCGAGAAGGCCGTGACCGTCGCCCTGGCTGAAGCCAAACGGCTCGGGGCTACGTTCCTGGGCAACCGTAAGGCGCACAGCGTCGAGAAGTATGGTGACCGCTACATCGTCCGGACAGACCAAGAAGAGATCATCGCTTCCCGGGTGATCGTATCGCCGGGAAACGGGGCCGGCGCGGCATGCAAGGAACTCGGCGTTCATCTTGCCGTCCGTCCCCAGGTCCTGACATGGTTCCCCGCTGTGGACCCAAGCACTTTCTGCAGGAAGGACATGCCGGTTTTCCTCAGGAGGGCAGAGGAAGCCGGAAGATCGGAGAACGCCCAGTTCTATGGATTCCCGAGCGCCGACGGTTGGACAGTGAAAGTCGTCGCAAGCATATTTCTGGACGAGGTTGAGTCCATGGAGAAGCCTCTTACGTGGGATCCCCAGCATTTGGACACCATCCGGGCATGGGTTCGGGAATTCATTCCGGGACTCATTCCGGAGCCGGTGCGGGTTGCCACGTGCGCGGACGGCCACGTACCCGATACGACTGCGCTGTTCGGCACGGTGCCCGGAATGGAAGGCGTCGTCGTGGCAGCCGGCTTCTCCGGCCACGGCTTCAAGATGGCTTCCGCACTCGGAGCTGTTGCCGCGGACCTCCTGCTGGACGGAACAACGGCCACAGACGTCAGTTTCATGAACCCGGGACGGTTCCTCGGACCCGCAGCGCGACTCACATCGCTGGCTCTGAGCTAAGAGCGGCACTGATCGTTCAACAAAGGTGTTCCACCAACGGCAATTGCTGAAATCTCAACCCGCAAAAATACAAGACAATCAGAAACGGACCAACCATGGCAGACACGAACTTCCGGCCAAAGTACATCTCTTATGATGTCTACGGCACGCTGATCAACTTCACCATTTATCCCGCCACCCAGCGCCTTCTCGATGGACGCATCCCCGAGGAGCAGTGGCTGGCTTTCAAGAAGATTTTCCGTGCATACCGGTTCGACGAGGTACAGGGCGACTACAAGCCCTACGAGCAGATCCTTCAGAGTGCCTTCGACCGCGCCTGCAAGCGGTTTGGCATTGGGCCGACTCCCGGCGCCGGCGCAGAGCTCGCCGAGGCTGTACGCAGCGCCGTTGCCCACGAGGACGTGCCGGCTGCGCTGAAGCTCCAGGGCGACAACTACAAGCTGGTGGCTCTGTCCAACGCAGACAACAGCTTCCTCGACATCAGCATTCCCAAGCTCGGTGCAGAGTGGCACGCCGTGTTCACCGCTGAGCAGGCCCAGGCCTACAAGCCTCGCCTCCAGGCGTTCGAGTACATGCTGGACACCCTGAACGCCAAGCCGGAGGACTTCCTGCATGTCTCTTCGCATCCGCTGTACGACCACATCCCGATGTACAACATGGGTTTCAGGGACCTTGTCATGCTGGACCGTGGCGCTGAACCCTTCGCCCCGGGTTACAACATCGCCACTGTTAACTCCCTGGACGAGCTGAACAAGCTCCTCGGCCTCTAACCCGCTTCGAGGCACCGAGCGCGAGCGAGGTGGCCATTCATCATGCAGGAAGCCTGCCAGCAATTGCTGGCAGGCTTCCTGCATTGTCCGAACCCCGTCTGTTTCTTGCGCCCGCGACGTATCGGGCGCGATTGGATACAGGTTCCTGCACGCGAGGGGGCAGTGTTTCCCGCATCCAGGAGTTCGGCAAGGTGGAGGCTCTTACGCTGCGGTTCCAATTGCGCGGTTTCCCGGGTGAGATGGGCAAGGACGACGCCGGCTTCGACGTCTGCCGTTCCTGTCGTTTCGTCGATGGCGATGATCCGGTTCATGTGCCTCGAGAAGTCCAGCACGATGCCTGGGCCGATGGCGTTTCCAGCCATGGACGTCCCTCCGCCCCGGCTAATGAGGGCAGTCCTGGTGTCCCGGCACGCAGCCATGACGGCGACGGCGTCCTGCTTGTTCGGCGGCGGCAATCTTTGAATGCATGATGCGCTTTCCACTTGGCGTCCGAATTGCTCGCTCGAGCATATCGTCGATTGTTGACAATCCTCAAGTGCCGCGGTTCATGGCGGGGAGCGGTGGTGCGGTCGAAGGGCGGCCTGGCCCGGCCCCCGGGGTCTAGGCCTGGAGGGCCGTCTGGAAATGAGCTGCCAGTTCCTTCCGGAAGCGGCTGATGTCCCCTTCCAAGGCAAGCTCAGCCAGCTTCTGGTGCTCAACGGCTATGACATGGAGGTCGCTGTACGTGCGATGGTCCACTGCCAGGTAGAGCCGCAGTTTCGTCTCCCAGCCATTCCAAAGGTTCTGCAACACACTGTTGCCCGAGAAGTCATAGAACAGCCTGTGGAAGCGCAAATGCGCGTCGATGCTGGCCGGAATGTCCTGCTTCTCCGTGGCTTGATGCAAGTCCTCGACTGTTTGCATCAATTGGGTCCGCCCGGGTCCACACAACATCTCGACGGACAGCTCAGCCGCGTAGGGTTCCACCAGCAGACGGACCGACGCGATCTCGGCGACCTCCCGGGCGCTCACCTCGACGACGAACGACCCGCGGAAGGGGATCTTGACGATCAGCCCTTCCTCCTCAAGCCTGGACATTGCCTCACGCAGGGGCGAGCGGCTAATCCCGAGGTCCGTGGCGATGTGCACTTCCCGAAGCTGTCCACCTGGAGGCAGGGTGCCGTCGAGGATCGCTGTGCGCAGAACAGTGTAGACGCCGTCCGGTGTCGTGGTGCGCTGCGATTGCCATTTGAACGTGGGTTCCATCCCGCCCCTTCATTGTCGATTGTCGATTATACCGAGGCCCGGGCGATTGGGCCCCTCAAATCAAGGGCTGCCTTGGTCCTGTCGGGTTGTAATGAGGTCCTCCACGGCGTCTTGCATGTGCCGTTTGATCGCTTTGAGGAGGCCTTCCCTGTCTCCTGCCTCCAACAGATCCAGGATCATTCGGTGCTCTTCCACCAGGACCTCCATTCTGGGGTAGGAGGGTTCCAAGTTTAGGATGCACATCCGCGATTCGGTTGCCAGCGCCTTGTAGATGCGATTCAGGCGGGAGTTTCCCGCTGCGGCGACGAAGGACGAGTGGAACTGCATGTCCAGCCGGGCCATGGCCTCCCAGTCGGATGCAACCGCATGCTTCTCCATGCCCTCCACAACTTCCTTCAGCACTTCAACGGCGTCCGGGATCCGCCCCGGGCCGCTGTCCAAGAGGCCGCTGTCCGAGAGGGTGCTGTCCAAGAGGATGCAGGCCGCGGTGGACTCGATGGTCTCCCGAGCCGAATAGATCTCCTTAAGATCCGTCGGTTCAATCTCCAAGACGAATACCCCGTAGTTGCGCCGATAGATAAGGATCCCCTCCTGGCACAGGCGTTGAAGTGCTTCCCGGAGAGGGCCCCTGGACGTGTTGAGCTGGCTCGCCACGAGGGATTCATTGATCTGTTGCCCGGGGCGGATGGTTCCCCGGACGATTTGTTCCCGCAAGTGGTCTGCAATCAGCTGAGCCGTCGGTCTCCCTTCCAGCGCAAACTGTTCTTCCGTTGCGGCCATTGACAGCCTCCTCATTCCAGCGGATGCAAAGTACCTATTTTTCAAACAGCCAGTGCCGGGATAAACCGTTGAGGGCGTACGAAATCGATGCCTTCAAAGGTTTGTTTTCCTAGCGCCTCATGCGCGGCGATGTGGCCGAACCCGGTGGCGTTCTTGAAACCGGCACCGGAGAATCCGGTGGCGCAATAGATCCTGCGTGACCCACTAAGCCAACCCAACAGGGGGTTCCCGTCCTTGGTATAGAGCTCCGGGAAAGCGTCGGTGCGGACGATGTTCGGAACCAGTCCGGGGAAGAATTCGCTCACGGTATCCGTGGTTTCTGCGATTTCGGCACTGGTGAGGTCGCGGGGGACGGCGTCGGGGTCCGGCGTCGGTTTTCCACGACCGTCCAGTGTTGCCTTGACGGTGACGCCGTCGACGGCGGGTGCGCCGTACATCGAGCGGTCCGCATAGCACCGGCTGAAGGTAGGGAATTTCTCGGGGGTGAATTCGGCCCCGTTTTTGGCGACGAACCAGGTCAGGATGAGACGTTTGGTTTCCGTTGCGGCTTTGAGGTAGTCGGGCATGAGGCGGCGGGACCAGCCGCCGGAGGCGATGATGACGTTCTCGAAGGTCCAGGACCGGCCGCCGGCGGTGACGACGACGCCGTCGGCCGTTT